>Ga0081520_100350_pt1 | contig 21723 bp, 17 predicted proteins | sample HotLakmasection1_FD_70988 | JGI IMG/M metagenome (GOLD analysis project Ga0081520, IMG submission 70988) | Hypersaline microbial mat communities from Hot Lake, Washington, USA - Section #1 (SPADES assembly) (version 2) | ecosystem: Environmental > Aquatic > Non-marine Saline and Alkaline >... | reverse complement strand
TAAACCACGTCTAAGTTGAGAACTGGAGTTTTGTTTGATCGGGCAGAACCTCACCTAACCTCTCCTTCTCAAGGAGAGGAATCAGAGTCTTGTCAAACCTCTCCTTGAGAAGGAGAGGTGCCGCAGGCGGTGAGGTTTCCCACATGCCAAAACTCCACTTCTGAATCTGGATGAGGTTTACCTTGACAGAATTGGCTGCGGTGGTCTAGACCGGAATTAGTCTCGAGCGGAAGTAACAGATGCATCAGTTTCAGTGCCATTGTGGAGCTGTTCGAGGCGAGATTGAGGGCTCAGGAGTCCATAATCATCTCATCTGCTACTGTACAGACTGTCAGGCGTTCGCCCGATATCTGGGTAAAGCGAGCGATGTGTTGGATGCCCAGGGCGGCACCGAGATCGTCCAGCTAGCGCAACCGCGTCTTCGCTTTTTGCAGGGGGAAGATCGCCTTGCGGCGGTGCGTCTCAGTCAACAGGGGCTCGTCCGCTGGTACACAACCTGTTGCCGGACGCCGATTGGCAATACCCTGTCGAATCCCCAAGTCTCTGTGATTGGATTAGTTCACGCCTGCCTGGATTCAGCTCGTATTAACGAAGAGTTTGGCCCTCGCGTCGCCGCTATCGATACGGCGACCGCCTGGGGTGAACCAAAACCGCAGCCCTCAGGGCTTTGGGGAGTGATTGCCCGCTCTCTGTCAATAGTTTTGGCGAATCTGGTTAGCGGACGATATCGGCAGTCACCCTTGTTTAAGGACTCAGGTGCTCCTCGGGTAGAGCCGGAGATCCTGACTTCCGCAGAGTTGGCGAGGTTAAAAGGGAGCGCATAATCTGTCGCTGCGCTGGATGTACGGCTTGGGTGAGTTCGAATGTTGGCCGACTGGCTTGCTCTGAGTAGTCAAGCAGTCAAGGTAGGTGGATTTTAGAGGCTTCATAATTCTGGAGAATGTTGACCCGCTAGTTGAAACCAAATCAGGAGGTCACCATGCCTAGAAACAATTGCTCAAACCCTTCCCCGGAACAACGACGAAAGGCGTTGATATCGCTGACCGGAGGGCTCGTTCTTGGAATGGTAATTGGGGCGGGGCTCGGTCTGATCATTTCAAATATTGGACTGGGCTTAGGCATTGGCTTAGCGATGGGGGCTGGCGGCGGGGGCGTTCTGGCTTCTCTATACTACGGCGGCGATCTGTAGTCAGCATCGTGAAGAAGATTGACGGATCTCGATACTTAACGTGTTTTAAAGCCCTCAACTTATTAGACTGACAACAAAGCAACCCAGGTTGATCACCGACTCGCTGCTTTGGCTGATCGAGGATGAGTGCAGGAGGTCAGGATGTCTGTTGTAGACACGACCGACCGAGAGTATCGGGTATGGCAGCCCTGCTCTGGCTTGCAGCGCTGGCTGCATCACTGTAGTGGCTTTTACGAAGCTTTACCCCAGCCCGTGTCCCGTCTGCAGGTGCCGAGGGCACAGGTTTCTCTGGTGCTGGGGTTTGGCGACGATCTTAAAATGCATCCGGTTGGTTCTGATGCGCCCTCAAAATCGTATCAGTCCTTTGTGGTAGGCATCGATGCCCAACCGTTGATGTCTGAACACAGCGGTACGCGCTTCTGTATCGACATTCCGCTGTCGCCCTGGGTGGCCCATCGGCTATTTCAAGGGGCTGAAACAGATGGGGGTGGAGAAGCGATCGCCCTGGAAGACCTTTGGGGATCCGAAGCCTGGCGGCTGACGGCACAACTGAGTGAACTGCCCAACTGGTCACAGCGTTTTACCCTGATTGACCAGATGCTGATGGCTAAGTTTGCCGCCTCTCAACGCCGGGTGCGTCCAGAAATTCGGTGGGCCTGGAACCAACTGGTTTCCCATCACGGTTGTCTGCCCATTCGGCAACTGGTGCAGGCGGTGGGCTGGAGCGATCGCTACTTTGCCCAGCAATTTCGAGAATCCATTGGAGTAACCCCCAAAGCCGCCGCCCGTCAAATTCGCTTTACCCAGGCCCATCGCCTGATCACGACGGAGACCGAGCGACCCCTCAGCCAGATCGCCCTGACCTGCGGCTACAGCGATCAAAGCCATTTGACACGAGAATTTCATGAGTTTTCGGGCTTTTCCCCTGCCACGTTGCAGCAGGAAACCTTTACCCCTGATCCAGAGGTTCCTGGAACCGTTATTCAGCCTCAGCAGTAGGGCGGGTCAATTTTCTTCAAGACAATGCTTGTGCAGCCGTTCTACGCTGGCGGCAATGACTCAGTGTGGAAAGGCAGAAAGCAGAAAGCAGAAGGGAAAGCCTTGGGGATTGAGACTTTTGCTTTTCTGAACTGGGGCGTAACTACCGCCGTAATGCACTCAGGAGGATTCCGATGAAAATCCTATCCACGTTTCTCATGGTTGGCACGCTGCTGTTAACGCTGTTGCTGCCCGGCAGTCTGCAAGCCCAGGATCAGATGCCACCCCCGATTGTTGATGAAGGGCCAGAGCAACAGTTGATCTACTCTCCTGAGACGGTAGAGTGGCAGGATGCCCCGGCATCCCTGGAACCCGGTGCCGAAGTTGCGGTGTTGGAAGGTAACCCCAGTATTCCAGGGGTGTTTACCATGCGGATTAAAATGCCGGATGAGTTCATCATTTCACCCCACTGGCACCCTGGCGTCGAGCGGGTCACGGTGATTTCGGGACAGTTTCATCTGGGCACCGGAGAGGCACTGAATCGGGAAGCCGCAGACCATCTGCCCCCCGGCAGCTATACTTCGATTCCGCCGGAGACGCGACACTATGCGATCGCCGATGGCGAAACCGTCATTCAACTCACCTCTGTCGGCCCCTGGGAAGTCAACTACGTCAACCCTGCCGACGATCCTCGCCTGCGGGCTTAATGAAGGTTATAGGGAGCAGGTCACCTTTTTAGAAGCACACATATCAAGCCCTCAAATCATCTACGAATTTACGGGGCTGTGATTTTTCTCTCCAGAAGGTGACCTGCTCCCTTTAATAAGCCGCCTCTTGCCAGTTCTCAACCCCCATATAATCACGGGCAATATCTTTCAGAATGGTATCCTTATCCACTGAGACATTGTGCCGGGTACCGATCATAAAGCGGCGATGGACCTCATCAATGACCTCTTCCTGTTCTTTCAAAACCTCCATGATGACAGGCTGATAGGTGGCACCGACCAGACTACCCAGCGCTTTGATGATGGAGACAGAAATCCGTAGCCGGGTATCATTGCTCGGTTGAGCAGTGTTCCAGTTAATAATGTCCTGCACAATGGCCTCAACCTTGGTTTTCGAGTCGCTCCGGTCGCGCTGGCGAGTCGCAGCCGGCGGAGATGCCTCCGTGGTGCTGACAGCCGGGGCAACGGTCACGGCAGCAGTCGCGGTCGGGGTCGGTTCAGGCGCAGGGTGCGGGGGAGGCGTGGGAGAGGCGGCCCCGTTACTGCTCGGGACAGGTTGACCCAAGACCTTATAAATACCCTCTAGCTGCTGTTTCGCCTCGGCTAACTCGCGCTGCAATCGAGCGTTTTCAGCCTGCAAACTGCTGAGCTTTTCGGTATCCGGCTTGTGGGTCTGAAGGCGATCGCGCTCCTGCTCTAGCGCTTGGTTTTGGGCTTTAAGGGCATCCAGCTGTTGGGTAAACCAGTTGAAGGTTTGCGCCACTTCCCCCACGGTTGCCGTTTGTCGGCTCTGTTGCTCTCTTTTTAAGGTTTCATAAGCATCCAGCAGGGCACAGAAGAGTTCCGCTGGGGTGCCCGTCATGCCCTCCTGGGCCATTAATTTCATCAGACGCTCTAAGTCATCCTCATAGACTTTGGGGCGCTTGATGGGTCGCTCTTGCGGTTTGCTCATCTGAGGTTCTTCCTTCGCTATTTCGGTTACCGCATCCGTATCTGTTGTTGTATGGCTGATCTCTGCCGCTGACTCGTTGATCTCATCGGCTTCGGGTGCAGTCTCCTCTACTGGGTCATCGCGAAACGCGGCAATCACTTCCAGTCCTGGCAGTTGCCCTAACTTGAGGCCCAAGCGTCCATCCCGGTTGCCCTGACCGTCACCGATGACATAGTCGTCGTAGTTCGATCGCGCCGCATAGTTGGGCAGCTTTTCACCATCCTGCGTCATTGTGAAATGCCCCTGGATTTCGGCCTTGTACTGATGTTCTGGCACCTGCGGGGGACAGAACCAGTGCGCGGCAATGGTGGCGTAGACCGCCCGAAAAATATGGGTGTAAAGGTTGTCTTTGTCGCTCCGGTTCGGCACCAGGGCGCTGAAATACTCATCACACTTCTGAGCGATCGCGAGGCTGTAACGACGATTCACCGCCTGCTTAAGCTGCCGGGAAGAGGCTCCCTGCTTTTGCAGATCGGCGATCGCCAGCCCCGATTGCAACTTTTGGATCGCCGCCAGCACCTTCTCTGCTGGGGCCAGCGTGGGAATTTCTATCGTGATGTCTATATCGTCAGCCTTCTTCGCCATCTGACTGAAATTCAGACTCCAGGGCGACTTGAGCGAAAACTTCGAGAGCAGGATTTCACTAATGCGGCGACCGATGAGCACCGCCAATCCTGCGCCGACATCGGACCACTCATCACTCTCTAGCAGGTCCTCTGCCATCTCCATGAGGGTTGCAACGGCATCAGGATGCAGGTATTGCGTTTCCCGCTGGGCCACTCGCCCCCGTTGCTCGTCATTCAGCCTTCTATATTCTGCGGTTGAGAGGGTGACCAGGGGAATCGCCGGATGCTGTTCATCCAGTATCTTCAGCGCTTGCACGACGTTAGAGCGATAGTTTTTCTGCTTTTTCGGCGTATCCAGCATCCTTGAGGCCAACTCGGCTTCGAGTTCTTCAGCGAACTCCGGGGACGTGATTTGACCTTTCTCCAACAGGGCCAGGTAGCGGCGGATGAATTGCTCCAGCCACTTGGTTGAGGCTTTACCCGCAGCCACATCCAGCCAGTTGGTGGGAAGAGTTAAAGTCATGACGCAGAAGGGGGGTGAAATCAGCTCGGCCTTGGAAGTGCTGTTGGAGGGCTAAAAACCCCGCTCGCCAGCAGTTGAGCTTACCACCTCTACTATATCTCATTGCATCCATATCGGATATGGCTCATTCAGATATAAGTAAGGTTATGAGCAAAGATGTCTCGGGCTCGCAGTCTTTTGCTATCAGCGTTGATGAAATCTTTGGCTCAATTTGGTTGACAACGTCTTTCGCTGGGTTGATTCATCGCTACACTATGGCCATTATCCAAGCAGGGTGAGCAGCAACGGATGAGTCAACCGGCGCAACTGGTTGAGTTTTTGCAGCGGGACCTCGCCGTGCCGCCCGAGGCGATCGCCCAACCTCCTACCGATGGTGTTGTGGCAGTACGGTATCTTAACCACTCACCCGCTCGATCTGACTTTCGCTTGGCTTGAAACCACACCGTTCGACCACCGATAGCCGACTTTCTGACATCGTCCAGCTTAGCCTTAATTACAGTTTCGCCCGCGCTTCAGTTCTAATTCATGTAGGCCGATAAACGTCTCCACCGCCTGCTGCTCATCAAGCCTCATCGGTGCCCACTTTTTGTTGATCGGGTTATGCTGCAAGCGCACCGGATTTTTTTTGCTGCGCCAGCCACCTTTCTAGATGCTGAAGCCAGCGATCGCTTAGCCCCCTCTCCTTGAGGGCAGTGCGGTTGAGCCAGTGCTGCCGTCGCAGCTCGGTTTTCGTAATCCATTTACCGCCCCATTTGTGCGAGATCCCCCGCTGCGCAGGCGGCTCGAAGTATTTATCACGAGGGGGTTTGATTGGCTGATAGTGGGGCGATCGCCCTGTGGTCACGCCAAGCGGCGGCGATCGAGGGGAACAATCGAGAACCCGCGATCGCTCAAGAACCTGCGGCAATCCCGATCACCAGAGCGCTCCGTTGGCCCAGATATTGGCCCTGGAGATTAAGAGTTTGGCTGGATACTGAGCGCCCTTATGTTCAACGGCATCCAGGTACGGGGCTTCATCCCCAGGCTGACGGGGATTTTGGGGGCTAATTCGGCAATGAGCGAGACCTCATTTTCGGTGAACAGCGTCCGCCGATCATCGGTGGGGTCAGGATGGCCTAGTACTCGGCGGCTTAAGTCTCAATACCGATTGAAAGTCCCTCTCCCAACGTTAGGAGAGGGATTTAGGGTGAGGGCCAAGGGTGTGCAAATTTACGCCGCACTGTACTAGCCGTTTCCGATCTCGTTGCTCAATCTGGCGTCGATATATATTGACTGCCTGCGGTGTGCAGCCCAAACGCTTGGCAATATCAGCAGTGGAGTACATAGGCTTCGAGTCTGGCAAGGCTTCTGCAACGATTCGGAATTGTGCAACCAAAGTAGTTTGCAATATCTTGGCGATTAAGTGTCGCGATGATCGAAAGAAACACCGATGATGCCTTCATGGCAACGGATCAGGCGAAGCTAATGGTGTACCACTTTCCCAGCCACTCCTTGTAGCTGGGAAAGTGGGCGTCTGCTCAGAATCGCAGCATGAGCAATGATGTTGAGACTTGGATGATTGAGACCGTTGACGAGGCGATCCCAGCAGGAGTGCTGCCCCCTATCGAGGTCTCAGCGATCGCGATCGCTGAGACCTCCGCTAATGCCTCAACCGTGTAACTGCGTCAGGTCAGCAGCCAAAAGCTGGGGAAAAGCTCTGCTGATTCAGCCATTGTTCCGCCTCGCGCATCAAGATGGGGTCACCTGAGGTGAGGAAATCCATCATTTTTTGCCAGTGTTTTTGCAGATTGAATAGGTTGCGCTGGTGTTGTTGCGCTTCGCGCTGCTCTTGATATCGTGCTTGAGCACTTCTTACAGCCTGACGCCTCGACTCGCGTACAGAAGGAGTGCTGGAATGCTTGCTGTCTGGGGAATTACAGTCATTTACACCCAATAAGCTTGTGGGGCTTGTGGGTGAGGTGGCGGCTAAGCCTTCCTCACCCACAGTCTCATTCTTTGAAGGGGGGTCTGGGGGGATTTCCACAGGTTCTGAATGCTGATACTTGGGATGCCAAAGGTCTTTGTATTTGTAGAGAGTCGCACCGCTAATTCCTTGTTGAACTAGGGTATTAAAGCGAGCTGTGATCCCGGCTGGAAACTGCTGCCGTTCAAGTAAGTGAGAGATAGCCTGGATGATTCGCGCTCGGGCGGTTTGCTGCTGTTCTTCATTCCAGGTGAGTTGGTTGGTTGCGGTTGGTTGGTTGTGGTTGACGCCTTTGGGAGAGCCATAAGGATAGTAGTGACTGCTTTCGACACTTCTGGCCCAGTCTTTGGCCCGTTGTTCCAGGTCTGCTTGATGTTGGCAGTAGTCGTGAAATCCGGGCAGGCTTCTAGCGGTTTCGACGATGACGTCGATCAGGGCTTGGCCACTGAGGGGTTGGGCAAGATTGAAGAGTTGTTGACCGAACACATAGGCCCGCATCGCGATACGGCCCAGCAGGTGATTGGTCTGTCCACTGCCGGTCCAGCCTTGTTCAATTTCAGCATTGAGGTCATTGAGAAACTTTGTCGCTTTATGAGTGAGCCGATAGGGTTTCCGCAGTTGCTTACTGAGCTGGGTTAACTGTTTGGGACTGAGCGTGTTGGCTGCACTCGCTTGGTGCCAGAGCTTGATGAACTTGTTCTGAGTTGTGTAGATCGGTTGCCAGTCTTCGTTGAGAAGAAAGGAGCCGGCCTGGAGGGGTAAGCGGTGGCCGTTATATAAGCTAAGGCTGCCGTCGCTAGAAAACGGCTTGCGATTGGGAAAAACCTCCAGAATACCTCCGGCAATTTTGTAACCTGCTTGTTCTAAGATGCCACTGATCACGATCGCCACCGTGATGGTTTTCAGTGACTCGTGAAAGGGGATGTAGATGTGAAGTCCACCTGACCAAGAGCTGTGGAGCGCGATCGTGCTGGGGCAATCTAGTTTTTCCTCAAGCACTCCCAGAATGTCTGGTAGAACTTGGGGGCTATTGGCAGGGTGGTACGGAGAGCCAATGTCGATATCGAGCATGGCGTAAGAGGTCATCTGTCCGAACCGCACCCCAAATAAGGTACTGCCCTGGAGGATCAGGCGATCGCTTAGGGGATGGCGACTCTCCGTTCGCCAACAGGGCTTTTCAGTCGGGATAGGATACTCGGCCCAGAGATAGTCATAGCGATGGGGCCAAAGCTGGAGGAAAGCTTGGTTAGCCTCCTCAACATAGGTAAAAGATTGAGGAAAATTCACGTCTGTGTGGTTCCGTAACGTCACAACATGACGCGGGGGCAATGTCAGCCGCCATTAAGGGTTAGGGTTTGCACGAAAAATTGAGTACATAAAACTGTATGCATGACAAAAAACATGCACAACAAACAGCATCGGTCTTCTTGTTGAAGGATCCGATCCGGCAACCTACAATGGAAGCAGTTTGAACATAAGAACGCCTATATGCCTGCCAGGGCATTTGTTCGGCGTCATTCATTGCACCCCGCAATGGAAAACTGGGAGACCTTGACTGTGCCAGCAGTCAGGGTCTTATCCATTTCAAGGGTTGAAAGCGGGCCTGAGAAACCTCCTGAAACCTTGATAGTGCACGTGTTCTGTCATCGAACACTGGCGCAAGGGTAGCACTGCCAAAAAAAACTCTCAATAGCCTGTCACGACCGATACGTGGGCGTTACAGGGTAACAATACGCCAAAGTTATAGCCCACTTTATACGCCAAAGTTACAGGCTTTATGTAAGGAGTACGGCAAAGTTACAGGCAAAACTATACGCCAAAGTTATAGGCTTCGGGAGTGGGATCAGCTGATTCAGGGCGATCGAAGAATCGCTGACGCAATCTCTATACGTCGGCGTTATAGGCAAAACTATACGCCAAAGTTACAGGAGTTAAGAACTCTATACGTCGGCGTTATAGGCAAAACTATACGCCAAAGTTACAGGCTCCTAAGTCAAATTCATACGCCAAAGTTACAGGCCTCAGGTGTCTGACTATACGCCGAAGTTACAGGCCTCAATGGAGTAAGATCGCGATCGTGAGTTTCCTTTAGAATAAGGCCGTCTTCTTGCTACTCCTAAAGATAGGATCTATGCCATGAGTTCTGAGTCGACTGGTGATAAATCGGCGGGCTTTCCGGTAGATGGCCAACTGTTGATGGTGCTGCCACGGGCCGGGGCTTCCCTGAAAAATCCCGATGTGCAGTTGCCGATTCTCCGCTCTGATGGCGATGGCTACTACCTGGAAATGCGGGTTGAGGCCGATGGCAAAGATCCTTCAGAGGTGGCGGTGACACGTCGCGTGCCGCTAGAAGATGTCTCGGAAGAAGAATGGGAAGATATTAAAGCGCAGTACGCTGACATCGATATTGCCTCCGTGGTGGATGCGGGCGTGACCAAGGGCCTGGAGAAGATCCAAGACCGCCGCCTCGAACGCCTGGTCATGGCATTGCTGACCTTTCTGAACCCGCGCCAGGTGTCGATCGTTTTGTATCTCTATCGGCTCGCCAACCAGCAAGAGAATGGGCCTATCGTGTCCTTCCGCTCCAATGATTTGCTGGAAGCACTGGGCTACAGCCGTACCAAGGATGGCGGATTCGCCTCCAAGTTGCGATCGCAGCTCCATCGCGATCTGGTCGCTCTGCACCGTACGGAACTGGTGTTTGCCCAGTCCCTGCGTAAAGGCGACAGTTTGGGAGCCAAAGTTACTATCAAAAGCGTGCTGCGCATCCGCGATTACGAGATCGACAATGTTCCGCGCAATTTTGACCTCGCTAAGGCCGCCGACTACACTTATGAATTGGCGGATGCTTATACTATTTCACTGGAGTTTTTTGATGGTCCGGCCCGTACCGGTGACTATGTGCTGTTTGCCGACAATCTGGATATTAGCCAGCGTCTTGGGGGCAACACCAAACACGACTACAAGACCAAACTGCTGGTTTACCTCGCTAGCCGCATCAAGTGGGATCGGCCTGAAGATGGGCAGTACTTGAGTATTTCCAAACGCTATTTATTTAAGAACTTGGACTTGCTAGGGCGTAACTCATCGCGCAATAACCAAATTTTCTGGCGCACGGTGGAAGAGCTGCGGGAAGATGGCTATCTCTTGGGGGCGCAAGAGTTGCCGGGTAAGAAGAAGTCAGCCATTATTCAGTTCCAGATCAACCCGGACAGGCTACGGGCCTTTGGTGAGACGATCGACTGAGGGCGATCGCTCTGAAAGTTCCAGCCCCTTGCCTGTTCAGACATGCCTAAGGTTCTGCGATCCTGCGCCGCCGAATTGAATTTTTATCGAGTTGCACAACCGCAGTGGTAAAGACAAGGTTCTTGTAGAAAGCGTCACCCTGATGAACATAGTGAGGTAGTGACTCATACACCCCTCACAACAGTTCCCGAAATGTTGCAAGTACAGCAAAGCCAGGTTAAGCGCAAGAAAAATGTCGCTATGAGATGCTAATAGGGATCTTGAAGCAAACTGGTGAACATACTATGGCTCAAGGATTTGGAGCATCTCCCTCCCTCAAGACTTCCGGCCCTCGGTCAGAGTCAGAACCTGCGTTGGTCGCAACTGAGACGGTTCAACAGCAATGGCTCGAACACTTTGCCGACCTGCCAGACCCTCGGGGTCAGCAGGGGGTTGAGCATCCCTTGCTCAGCATTGTGATGATTGCCATCTTAGCGGTGATTGGCGGTGCGAATGGATGGGAGGATATTCAGACCTATGGCGAGAGTCACGCGACCTGGTTAGGCACATTTTTATCGTTGCCCGCCGGCATCCCCTCTGCCGATACCTATCGTCGGGTGTTTGAACGGTTAGACCCGCAGGGGTTGGAACGATGTTTCCTGGGTTGGGTCGAGCAGATTGTGGAGGCCACCGGGGCGCAGGTCATCCCCATCGATGGCAAAACCGTGAACGGGTCCTCTGACCGCAACCGGGGACGCCAAGCCTTGCACGTCGTCAGTGCTTGGGCCAGTGAGCATCGTCTCCTACTCGGCCAAGTCAAGGTCGAGAGCAAGACCAACGAGATCACTGCCATTCCCTCCCTCCTTGAATTGTTGGACATTCGGGGTAGTATCATCACCCTCGATGCCATGGGCACTCAGGTCGCGATTGCCCGCCAGATTAAGGCCCAGGGGGGCGACTATCTCCTGGCCTTGAAGGCCAATCATCCCACCCTCTATGCTCAAGTGACGACCTGGTTTGAGCAGGCCCACGCCACCCAGTTTGCTGGCATTGAGCATGGCTATGACCAGCGCGTCGAGGCAGGGCATCATCGCCGAGAACATCGCCAAGTTTGGGTGGTCCCCGTGAGTGAGCTGGGGGACTTGCACCAGATCGACCAGTGGGCGGGCGTGCAGACTATCGTCATGGTCAAGCGGGTGCGACGGTTATGGAATCAGACAACAGTCGAAACGATGTTTTATCTCAGTTCATTGCCCTGTGACGTCGGTCGCATTGCCCACGCCATTCGCGCCCATTGGGGGATTGAGAATCAACTGCACTGGGTCTTAGATGTGACTTTTGGGGAAGATGCCTGTCGGATTCGAAGTGGGCATGGCCCCGAGAATTTTGCCCTGTTGCGACGACTGGCGATTAGCGTGTTAAATCAGGAAACCTCGAAAAAACGCAGTCTCAGGCAAAAATCTAAACGGGCGGCGATGAGTCCTGACTACATGCTCACAGTGTTGACCGCAGCCCTGCCTCAATAGCATAAATTTCCAGGGATTTTCTTGCGGTTACCCTGTCAAGTGCCCCCAGCAACGCCCTAAGGCACTCAGTGCGGTTGGGCGGCTCCGCCTGATAGCACCTAACAGCCCCCAGGCCACCATGGCCATCGTTTGTGTTGACTCGCCAAAGTTGACTCATCCAAGTGTTCCATCCCCGAGTTCTTTCACTACCAAATCCCTATGAATATCTCCAACCGCATTAGCTTTGTCGGATTTCTAGTCACCCTATCGGCCCTCAGCGTCCCCAATGTGGCCCTAGGATCTCCTTCCCCATCTCCCGATGCCTCAGCCTCGGTCACCTCATCGCCCAGTATCGAAGGTCGCCTATCGCGCTTGTCTGCGGCCCTGCAAGCTCGCGCCGAGCAACTGCCCGCCGAAACCAGAGCAGGTTCTGAGCAATTGTTAGCCGTTGGCTTTGCCGATGGCGGTGGGCGCGGTTGGGCCGATGCGGCTCGGGGCGGCTGGGTCGATGGCCACGGCGGCGGCTTTGTAAACCGCAACGCCTGGGGCAACGGCTGGGGTGACGGCGGCGGCTTTGCCAACTGGCGCAACTACTAGACCTAGCGTTTCATCGGGTGTGTCATGCCAGACGATGACACACCCGGCTAAGGTGCAGCGACAACACTCCTTTTTAATATTCGTTAGTAGGCTTCATCACCATGATCTCTGTATCTCAGGCTCCCAGATCTCTTTTAGAAACAACTGCGGTCGATTCGTCCACCTTTGGCCCTATTACTCTAGTGGTGATTCAGCCCACCTCGTTTTGCAATCTGGACTGCGACTACTGCTACTTGCCCAACCGTCAGCAGCGTAACCAACTTTCCCTAGACCTGATAGAACCGATCTTTAAGCGCGTCTTTGAAAGTTCCTTGCTCAAAGCTAATTTCAGCATTTGCTGGCACGCCGGGGAACCCCTAGCCGCTGGTCTACCCTTCTATGAAGCCGCCTTTGCCAAAATTGAAGAACTAGCCGCCGCCTATAAACCCGAAGGCATTTGCTTTAACCATTCCTTTCAGACTAACGGGTTGCTCATTAACCAGGCCTGGTGTGATTTATTTAAGCGCTACCCTGTGCATGTCGGGGTGAGCATTGATGGGCCAGCCTGTTTGCACGATGCCCACCGGAAAACGCGCACTGGTTTGGGCAGTCATGCTGGGGCCATGAACGGCATCGAACTGCTGCAAAAAAATGACATTCCCCTTAGTGCGATCGCCGTTCTCACCGCCGACTCTCTCGACTACCCCGACGAAATTGTCCAGTTTTTTGTCGATCAGGGCATCAATAATGTTGGCTTCAACATGGAAGAAACCGAAGGCATCCATACCCAGTCCTCCCTTGAGGGAGAGGGCATTGAAACCCGTTATCGAGCCTTTATGCAGCGCGTTTGGGATTTGGTCGCCCGGCCCGATAATCCCCTGCTGGTGCGCGAATTTGAGTCGGTTTGTTCCCTGGTGTATAACAACGCCCGCCTCCACAACACCGACATGAACCACCCCTTCCGCATTGTCAGCATCGACCACTTGGGCAACTTTGCCACCTTTGATCCCGAACTGCTCTCCATGCCCAGCGATCACTACGGCAATTTTGTCCTGGGCAATGTTGTGGACTCCAGTTTTGACGCGGTTTGCCAAACGCCCAAATTTCAACGCATTTACCAGGAGATGCAGCAAGGTGTAGAGATGTGCCAGCAAACCTGTGAATACTTTGGTGTGTGTGGCGGCGGGGCGGGCAGTAACAAATATTGGGAAAACGGGACCTTTGTCTCCGCCGAAACCCAGGCCTGTCGCTACCGCATTCAAGCCATTACCGATATCGCCCTCGCCGCGTTAGAAACCTCCCTGGGGTTGGAGGCCACAACCCGTTAAGCGAGCGCTGACCCGCCTGGCTCCATGCCCACCCACGTTTACCGCCAATTCATCTATGTCTTTCCCTACCTGCTTTCATCGTCCTGGCGCGGCTCTGCTGGCCCTGGGGGCGATCGCTCTGGCCCCCCTACCCACCCGCGCCGCCGACACCGTTTACCTGGACTTTGGGGTGCTGGGGCGATCAATACCCACCGAGTCGCTGGCTCATTTTGCCGAAACGGGGGAAGTTGATACCGACTTGGCCCCTTTTCTGCGGCGGCTCACCCCCGAGCAAACAGACGGGGTGAGAGAGGCGCTCACCGCCTCCCGCGAGGTCGATCTCGTTCGTATCAGCCAGTGGAACTATAGCCCCATGGGCGAAGACCTGCTGCGGTTTACCGGAAAGTTGATCCAGACGGAGGGCCGCTTAAACGGCCAAAGGGCCATTCGGGCAGCGCTGCTGGCCGCTGCCGCTGATGGTGAAAGTTCGCTGATCGATGTGATCGAGCATTTTCCTACACCAGGGCTGCGGCTGGATCTAGACCAGCTCCTCACCGTTGTGGGCCAGCTCGCAGCCGAAGCTGATGAGACCCTGGCGGTGGTGGAGGCCATTACCCAGCAATCCCAAGCTGATGCCGCCGCCGCCCCGATTGATCTGGCCACCCTGCCTGACCTCACCCAGCCTGGCCCCTACGCCACCCGGCGCATTTCCCTCACCCTGCAAGACCCCAGCCGCAATAACCGCACCTACCCCGTCGAGCTGTTTGTGCCCACCGATTTGGCGGCGGTGCCCGATCAACTTCCGATTGTGGTGCTGTCCCACGGGTTGGGCGATTCGCGAACCAGCTTCTTAGATGCCGAGCGCATTGCCACCTACGGCTTTGCCGTAGCCCTGCCCGAACACATCGGCAGCAACGCCACCCAAAAAGCCGCCCTGTTCAGCGGGCTAGACCGTGACCTGGTGAAGCCCAGAGAATTTTTAGACCGGCCCCTGGATATCAGCTTTTTGCTGGATGAGCTGGAGCGCACCAACGCCCGCCATCTGACCGTGGAGCAGGTGCCGGAGCCGGTCGGGCTGGTGGTGTGCGACGCCAGCTTCATCGGCCTGTCGGTGGTGCTGCCGGCGCCGCTCGCCCTGACGGCGCCGGGGGCGGCGCTGGTCGCCCTGATCAAGCCGCAGTTCGAGGTCGGCCGCGGCCGCGTCGGCAAGGGCGGCGTGGTGCGCGACCCGGCGCTGCACGCCGAGGCCTGCGAGGCGGTGCGCGCCTGGCTGGCCGCCCGCCCCGGCTGGCGCGTGCTCGGCATCACCGAGAGCCCCCTGCGCGGGCCGGAGGGCAATGTCGAGTTCCTGATCGCGGCGGTACGGGAGGAGTGAGAAAGGGCGTGAAGGGAATGCATCCGAATGGCTTGCACATCATGGCAGGCATGGCAAGATAGACGTGCAAAGGCTCGGTCCCAGGAGGATCCGATGAACACCATTTCCGCCCAGGATCTCGATCGCCGCGGCATCGCGGCCCTGAAGGAGGCCCTGAAGAAGGGGCCGGTGCACCTCGTCGATGACGGTCTGCCAACGGGCATGGTGGTCGTCAGCGAAGAGGAGTATCGGCGGGTCTCGGAAGAGCGCCGGCCGCCGCGGGAGGGACGGCGCAGTCTGCTGTGGGACATGATCCAGAAGCCGGCGACCGGAACTCGGACGCGTGAAGAGATCGACGCGGATCTCCAGGCATTACGCGACGAGTGGGACGACCGGCAGTGAAGCTGTTCCTTGACGCCAGCGCCTTGATCTATTGGGTGGAGTCAGCAGAACCCTTCTATTCGAGACTTGTTGCTCGCCTTGATGAACTGTTTCGGGCGGATCCCGAGCTTCCGGTAGCAGTATCGCGACTGAGCTTTCTTGAGTGCCTCGTTCGACCGCGGCGCATCAATGACGTATTTTTGGAGCGCCAGTACAAGCAGTTTTTCGCGAAACCCGGCCTATTGATCATTGATTTAGATGTCAATGTCATTCAATTCGCGCTAGATATCAGGGTTCAGTACAACTTGCATACGGCGGATGCCCTGCAAGCAGGCAGTGCCATGACTCTCGGACCGGACATCCTTTTCCTTACGGGCGATCGGCATTTTCAGCGAGTTGAGAAATTGATGGTCGACTTGATCTGACCGCCCGCCCCTCCTGAGTCCTCCCTCTGCACCTGCCGTCCAGCGTAACCCAAACGACCCGGTGCGGCCGCGTGAACGGGCCGGCGGCAGGAACCTCCCGTGCTTTTTTCCCGTTTGGACGGAGACGGCGGCCGCAGCGGCGCCGGCGCACACTGCGCGTCGACTCCGCTCGGGCTGTCGGCAGGGCCGGGCGCGGCTAGCCATCCGCCCGCGGCACGCACCATCGCCACTCACGACGCCTGGGACGAGCGCGGAAGGAGGATGCCGGCCAATGGCCCCGCAAGAGGCAGCCCGCAGACGGGATGACGAGAACCAGGCCGATGTCGGCATCGCCGTGGCCGGCGCCACCGACGCGGCCCGCGCCGCCTCCGACCTGGCGCTGACCGAGCAGGGCCTCGGCGTCCCATCCGGTCAGATGGGACATGCGGCGGGTGCTCACCGTTGCGGCGGTGCTCAGCGCTATGCCCTGGTCAGCTTCCTCCTGATCGACAGCGTCAAGGTGCTCACCTACCGGATTATCGGCAGGTCACGCCAAGCCGAAGGGAGCCCGTCATGAGCAACGCGGACAACGTGCCCGGCGTCATGGAGCGCGACGGCTGGGCGGCCCAGTTTCCGGAGGCCGCCCTGCACCGGAGCGGCGGCGGCGAGGGCGTCGGCAACTGGATGCTGGTCTACGACGGCTACGACCCCGACCAGGAAGGCTTGCGCGAAGCGTTGTGCACCGTCGGCAACGGCTACGTCTGCACCCGCGGGGCGGCGCCGGACACCGCGGCCGACGGCGTGCACTACCCCGGCACCTACCTGGCCGGCGGCTATAACCGGGCCACGACGCGCATCGCCGACCGCGACATCGAGAACGAGGACCTGGTCAACATGCCGAACTGGCTGCCCTTGACCATGCGCGTGGACGGCGGCGACTGGTTTCATATCGACCGGGTCGAGGTGCTGTCCTACTGCCAGATCCTCGACGTGCGCAGCGGCGTACTGCTGCGCTCGATGCGCTTCCGCGACGGCGCCGGGCGGACCACGCGCTGGGCCGAACGGCGCCTGGCCAGCATGGCCGACCCGCACCTGGTCGCGCTCAGAGTGGATATCGAGGCGGAGGACTGGTCCGGCCGGCTGACCGTGCGCTCCGCCATCGACGGCGGCGTGGTCAACGACGGCGTCGCGCGCTACCGCGACCTGAACAGCCGGCATCTGGAGACGCTGGAGACGGTCCAGCCCGAAGACGACCTGATCGTTCTGCGCACCCGGACCAACCAGTCCCGCATCGAAGTGGCGGAGGCGGCGCGCACCCGTCTCTACCGCGGCGACGAGCGGGTCGAGACCGGGCGCCGCACCGATCGCCGCGACGACTGGATCGGCCAGGAGATCGACGCCGACCTGGGGCAGGCCGACGCAATCACCGTCGAGAAGATCGTCTGCATCCACAGCTCGCGCGACAACGCCATTTCCGAGCCGGGCTGGCAGGCGCGCCGGCGGGCAGGCGACGCGCCGCGGTTCGACACGCTGCTGGCCGACCACAGGCTGGCCTGGAAGCACCTGTGGGAGGAGTGCGACATCGACATCTGCATGACGCCGGTGCCCGACGCCAACCTGAAGCTGCGCGTGCACATCTTCCACCTGCTGCAGACGGTGTCGCCGCACAGCGTGGACCTGGACATCGGCGTGCCGCCGCGCGGCTGGCACGGCGAGGCCTATCGCGGCCACATCTTCTGGGACGAGCTGTTCATCTTCCCGTTTCTGACCCTGCGCCTGCCGACGCTGACCCAGGCGCTGCTGCGCTACCGCTACCGCCGCCTGCCCGAGGCGCGGCGGGCGGCGCGCGAGGCCGGCCTGCGCGGCGCCATGTTCCCCTGGCAGAGCGGCAGCGACGGCCGCGAGGAAAGCCAGAGGCTGCACCTGAACCCGAAGTCGGGGCGCTGGATCCCGGACAACACCCATCGCCAGCGGCACATCAACGCGGCGATCGCCTACAACATCTGGCACTACTTCCAGGTGACCGACGACCACCAGTTCATGGACTTCTACGGCGCCGAGATGCTGCTGGAGATCGCCCGCTTCTGGGCCAGCGTCGCCGAGCACGACCCGGCCGACGACCGCTATCACATCCGCGGCGTCATGGGTCCGGACGAGTACCACACCGCCTATCCCGGAGCCGATCCCACCAAGGCGGGCGGGCTGGACGACAACGCCTACACCAATGTCATGGCGGCGTGGGTGCTGACCCGGGCGCGCGACGTGCTCGACCTGCTGCCGCGCGACCATGCGGCGAAGCTGTGCGAGTGGATCGGTCTGGAGGAGGCCGAGATCGAGTGCTGGGAGGACATCGGCCGCCGGATGTCGATTCCCTGCCACGACGGCATCATCTGCCAGTTCGCCGGCTATGAAAAGCTGAAGGAGTTCGACTGGGACGGCTACCGGAAGAAATACGGCGACATACAGCGGGTCGATCGCATCCTGGAGGCCGAGAACGACACGCCCAACCGGTACAAGGTCTCCAAGCAGGCCGACGTGCTGATGCTGTTCTACCTGTTCTCGGCAGACGAGCTCGAGCTGATGTTCGAGCGCATGGGCTACGGCTTCGACCGCGACCTGATCCCGCGCAACATCGACTATTACCTGCAGCGCACGTCGCACGGCTCGACGCTCAGCCGAGTGGTGCATTCCTGGGTGCTGACCCGGTCGGCGCGGCCGCTGTCGTGGGACCTGCTGCGCGGCGCGCTGGACAGCGACATCCACGACATCCAGGGCGGCACCACGCCGGAAGGCATCCATCTGGGCGCCATGGCCGGCACGGTCGACCTGGTGCAGCGCTGCCTGACCGGGCTGGAGACGCGGGCCAACGTGCTGCACTTCGACCCCAGCCTGCCGGAGGGATTGGACTCGCTGCAGGTGCAGCTGCGCTACCGCCGCCAGAAGCTGCAGGTCGAGGTCGACCACGAGCGGCTGCGCGTCAGCAGCTGCCAGTTCACCGCGCCGCCGATCACCATCGCCTACCGCGGCCACTTCCGCGACGTGACGCCGGGCGACACCTACGAGTTCCGCCTGATCAAGCGCCTGGACCGCACGGCGGCCGAGCCCGCGCCCGCCGAGGCGCCGCCCGTCGCCCGGACCGCGGGCTGACAACGGAGGAAACGCACATGCCTGAGCATACCGATCTGGTCCGCTGGCTGTCGGAGCTCGGCGCGGACGACGTGGCGCTGGTGGGCGGCAAGAACGCCTCGCTGGGGGACATGATCCAGCAGCTGCGCCAGGCCGGCATCGCCGTGCCGCCGGGCTTCGCGGTGACTGCCGAAGGCTACCGCCTGTTCCTGGAGCACAACACGCTGCACGACCGCATCTCCGAGCAGATCGACCGGTTCAAGCGGGACGAGCAGGAGCTGCACGAGGTCGGCCGCGCCATCCGCGACATGATCCGCGGCGGCGACGTCCCGGACGACCTCGCCGAGGCGATCCGACGCTCCTATCGCGAATTGGCCGGCGAGCAGGGCACCGACGCCTACGCCGTCGCCGTGCGCAGCAGCGCCACCGCCGAGGACCTGCCCGAGGCCAGCTTCGCCGGCCAGCAGGAGACGTTCCTGAACATCCGCGGCGAGGACGACCTGATCGACGCCACGCGGCGCTGCTTCGCCTCGCTGTTCACCGACCGCGCCATCGCCTACCGCGAGAACCACGGCTTCGACCACATGAAGGTGCTGCTGTCGGTCGGCGTGCAGAAGATGGTGCGCTCCGACAAGGCCGGCTCCGGCGTCATGTTCTCGATCGATACCGAGACAGGGTTCCCCGGCGTGATCCTGATCAACGCCGCCTGGGGCCTGGGCGAGACCGTGGTCCAGGGCATGGTCGATCCGGACGAGTACATGGCCTTCAAGCCGCTGCTCGATCGCGAGGACCTGCAACCGGTCATCGAAAAGAAGCTCGGCGCCAAGGCGCGCAAGATGATCTATGCCGAGGGCGGCGACGAGCCGACCGCCCTGGTCGACACCCCCGACGACGAGGCCGCCCGCTTCGTGCTGGAGGACCACGAGATCCTGCAGCTGTCGCGCTGGGCCTGCGCCATCGAGGACCACCACGGCCAGCCCATGGACATGGAGTGGGCCAAGGACGGCGAGACCGGCGAGCTGTTCATCGTCCAGGCGCGGCCCGAAACCGTGCAGTCGCGGCGCGCGGCCGGCGCGCTCAAGTCCTACACGATCAAGGACAAGGGCGAGCTGCTCGCCACCGGCCTCAGCATCGGCGACGCCGTGGCGGCCGGCAAGGTCGTCAAGCTGATGAGCGCCGAGGAAGGCGACCGCTTCCCCGAGGGCGGCATCCTGGTCACCACCATGACCGACCCCGACTGGGTGCCGGTGATGAAGCGCGCCGCCGCCATCGTCACCGAGCACGGCGGGCGCACCTCTCACGCCGCCATCGTCAGCCGCGAGCTCAGCCTGCCGGCCGTGGTCGGGGCCACCGGCGCGCTCGACGCGCTGGAGGACGGGCGGGACGTGACCGTGTCGTGCGCCGAGGGCGACGAGGGCTTCGTCTACGACGGCATCGCCGAGGTCGAGGTCACCGAGATCAGCCTGGAGGACCTGCCGCGGACGCACACCAAGGTCATGCTCAATCTGGCCAATCCGGGCGCCTCGTTCCGCTGGTGGCAGCTGCCGGCCGACGGCGTCGGGCTGGCCCGCATGGAGTTCATCGTCGGCAACCAGATCAAGATCCACCCGATGGCGCTGGTCCACTACGACAAGGTCGAGGACCAGGAGGCCCGCCGCCGGATCGACGAGCTGACCCGCGGCTACGCGGACAAGACCGCGTACTTCGTGGAGACCCTGTCGCGCGGCATCGCCCGCATCGCCGCGTCGCGCTGGCCCGACCCGGTCATCGTCCGCATGTCGGACTTCAAGACCAACGAGTACGCCCAGCTGATCGGCGGCCGCCCGTTCGAGCCGCACGAGGAGACCCCGATGCTCGGCTGGCGCGGCGCCAGCCGCTACTACAGCGACGAGTACCGCGACGGCTTTGCCCTGGAGTGCCGGGCGATCCGGCACGTGCGCGACACCATCGGGCTCAGCAACGTGGTCGTGATGGTGCCGTTCTGCCGCACGCTGGAGGAGGCCGACCGGGTCCTGGAGGAGTTCGCCAGGCACGGCCTGAAGCGCGGCGAGGGCGGGCTCGAGGTCTACGTCATGTGCGAGATCCCGTCCAACGTGATCCTGGCCGAGGAGTTCTCCGACCGCTTCGACGGCTTCTCGATCGGCTCCAACGACCTGACCCAGCTCGTGCTCGGCGTCGACCGCGACTCCGACCGGCTGCGCGGCCTGTTCGACGAGCGCAACCCGGCCGTGACGCGCATGATCGAAATGGTCATCCGGCTGGCGCACAAGCACGGCCGCAAGGTCGGCCTGTGCGGCCAGGCGCCGAGCGACCGGCCCGAGTTCGCCGAGTTCCTGGTGCGCGCCGGGATCGACTCCATGTCGGTCACGCCGGACAGCTTCCTGACGGTCAAGACCCACGTTGCGGAAGCGGAGAAGCATGCCGAGGCGGCGGAATAGGCGCTCCAGCCGCCCCGGCGAGACGACCAGGAACAGGGAGACCCCGCATGAAGATCGTCATCCTCGAGGTCGAGCCTTGGGAGCGCGAGACCTTCGGCGACCTCGCCCGGGACCACGACGTGGCGTTCGAGGACGACATCCTGACCGCCGAGGCGGCCGAACGGCACAAGGACGCGGAGGTCGTGTCGACCTTCATCTATTCGCGGCTGGACCGGTCGGTGCTGGAAAAGCTGCGCGGGTTGAAGCTGATCGCCACGCGCTCCACCGGGTTCGACCACATCGACACGGACTATTGCCGCGAGCGCGGCATCCGCGTCGCCAACGTGCCGACCTATGGCGAGAACACCGTGGCCGAGCACGTCTTCGCCCTGCTGCTGGCGATCAGCCACCGGCTGATCGAGGCCGCCGACCGCACCCGCCGCGGCGACTTTTCCCCGACCGGGCTGCAGGGCTTCGACCTGCAGGGCCCCAC
>Ga0081520_100347_pt1 | contig 21802 bp, 25 predicted proteins | sample HotLakmasection1_FD_70988 | JGI IMG/M metagenome (GOLD analysis project Ga0081520, IMG submission 70988) | Hypersaline microbial mat communities from Hot Lake, Washington, USA - Section #1 (SPADES assembly) (version 2) | ecosystem: Environmental > Aquatic > Non-marine Saline and Alkaline >... | reverse complement strand
CCCTCGAGATGCGGTCGGGAACGAGCTGGAGATGGTCCCGCGCGAGCACACGGCCATGCAGGAGCAGGCCCTGAAAGCGCAGCGTTTCGAACGGTGTGAGCGCCGGTGACATGGGGGCAGTCTGGGCACGGTTCCGGAGGCGGGGGATGGGTGATGAGCTATCCGCGCGCGCCCTGCTCTCCCGCAATCGGGAGGGGGATGGGCGCATGCAACTTGAAGGAGCAGCGAAACAACCCAACCAGACGGTCTGTAAGCCGGGTTCTGTGATGGCTGTCTCTCGAGATCGACAGCCGCGGCGATCATTCCTCTGGGACGTCCATTGCTGGACGCCTCGCGCGACCGACCCGGGGTGCGGGCAGAAGACGGCCCATCTGCACCCCCTATTTGGTCTTGCTCCGGGTGGGGTTTACCATGCCGGTCCTGTCGCCAGGCCCGCGGTGGGCTCTTACCCCACCCTTTCACCCTTACCGGCACCGAAGTGCAGGCGGTTTGCTCTCTGTGGCACTTTCCCTCGGCTCGCGCCGGGCGGGCGTTACCCGCCACCCTGTCTCCCTGGAGCCCGGACTTTCCTCCAGCGGTTTTGACACCGCCAGCGACCGCCCGACCGTCTGGTTGGAGAATGATTATAGGGATTGCAGCGTGAAAACGGAAGCTGGCTTTTCTTGATTTGCTCGGGCGCTGTTCCGCCCTGAAGCCCGGGCACCCTGCGCCTGCGCGGTCGCTTGTGTGGCGCTGCGCAGGTTCGGTTGCGCCCGTTCACGCTGCGCCCTGATCCCCCTCCAGCCAGACAAACACGTCCGTCAGCGGATGCTTGAGCGCGAGCGATATGCGGAAGGCAGCTTCGAGCGAGGGCGAGTACTTCCCCCGCTCGATGGCGAGCACGGTCTGGCGGGTCATGCCGATGGCCTGGGCGAGTTCGGCCTGGGTCATGCCGTTCAGTTCGCGCAGTTCCCGCACGCGATTGGTGAAGGGAAGGTCCCTGGCCATGATTCAAGCCCCGATCCGGTGGCGGACGATCTGCGTGGCGTGCTCGACCATTCCCGCAACGGTGCTTGTGAGGATGATGGTGTGGAAGAGCGTCGCCTTCGGCACGTCGAGGAAGAACAGCCAGAGCGGCACGATGATCAGAATGTTGAGCGCCCAGTAGCCCATATAGCCGCCGCGCAATTCGATCAGCTGCTCGCGCTCGTCGGGCCTCATCTCATCGGCGCCCGTGGCATGCTTGGCTATGATCACGGCGATGACCGAGAAGACGACCGTCGCAATGACCGACAGGATGATGGTGGTGAGCGTCGGCATGGTCTCCCAGAAGCCGGTCTCGCTCGACTGGCGCTCGACCAGCCACCAGTAGATCGCGGTGGAAACGAGAAGGGACAGCAGGGCTGCCCAGCTTGTGCGCTCGTGAAACCCCATTGTTGTTCTCCGCCTTGCCGTGTAAAAGATGTTTTACATATGCGGTTCCGGCGGCGTGATGTCAAAGAATTTTAACTTTGCGTAGCAAAGCGTGTGGGCGCAAACTGTTCCGGCATGACGCCAGCCGTCTGAATTGAAGCGGAAAAAACCTCCTAGCTGACGCGCGTCAGGCGGCGGCCGACTTCAGAGCGGACCCAGCCGGTATGGTGGTCGATGAAGGAGGAGAGCTCGAGCGACAGGCTGACGCCATCACGCGCCACGCGCTCGCAGCTGGCGATGGAATGCCGGCGCTGCGGCCAGTGCATGGCAGCGAAACCGGCCATCACGGAGGGGCATTCGGTGTAAACCCCTTCCTTGTCCATGATCAGGGCGAACAGCGTTTCCAGCGTGCGGTGCGCGGCGTGACGCGACAGGCGCTTCAGCCGGGCTTCATTGACGATGCGCGGGGCTTGCGAGGCGATGCGCTCGATCAGGGCGGTGTAGTCGGCAATGAGTGCTCTTGCAGCGCGGCCGTCAGGCTCCGGCGGCACGAGATCGAGCGTCAGGTCCGGCCCGGCAATGCAGCGCGAACTGGTCGCAAGCCGCATCTGCAGCCGGGTCGGCGCGCTCAGCATGTCGCGAACCTCGCTCCAGCCATGCACGCGCACCTCGACGGGATGGCTCAGCACATGGCCCGCGCGCACCTGCAGCGCCTGCAGGCCGCCGAAATCCATGTCCGGCCGGCGCAGCGAATCGTCGCGGAGCACGATGCGGAAGAGAGCCGGGGCGGGCCAATCCCAGGCGGCCTCTCCGGTCAGGTAGATGCTGTGCAGGCGGTTTTCGAAACGCCGCAGCGCCGTGTCGGTCATGTCATGGCAGAGCTCGAGCAACTCCTCCGGCATCGGCCCGGTATCAGCGCGGTTCACGAGCCGACCATACCGGTCCATTGGCCAGATGCGCTCCAGCGCGCTCATGATCTCGGTTGCCATTTCATGTGTGCAACATGGCTGCTTCGCAGGGGGCGAGGCAAGGGGGCAAATCCAGCGGCGCGAGGGTGCGACCGTTTCTTCGCCCGCAAAGCTTGAACCCTGGCCCCCCCAGTGCACATATGCGAACGAACCCGATTTTATCGATATTCGTGGAAAGGACGGCACGAAGCATGCCTTGGAACGACGAGAGTGGCTCAGGAAAGAAGGGGCCCTGGGGCGCCGGCGGCGGTGGCGGCAAGAATGACTCCCCGTGGAACCGGCCCGGCGGCAATGGCTCCGGCGGTGGCGGCGGTGGTGGTGGCCGTGGCGACCTCGAGGAACAGATGCGCCGGATGCAGGAGCGTTTCCGCATGAGAGGCGGTCGTGGCGGACGTGGCAGTGGCGGCGGTCGCGGTCGCGGTTTCGGCCCGTTCGGCTTCATCGCGGCCGGTCTCGTGGCGCTGCTCGCCTGGTTTTCCACAGGTATCGTGATCGTCGACGAAGGTCAGCAAGCTGCCATATTCCGCTTCGGACAGTGGCAGGACAACCGCCAGCCGGGTTTCCATATCCACTGGCCGGTCCCGATCGAGACCCACACGCTGCTTCCGGTGGAAGAGCAGAAGCGCATCGATATCGGCCTGAACAATGATGAAAGCCTGATGCTCACGGGCGATGCGAACATTGTTTCGATGAAGTTCACCGTGTTCTGGAAGATCAAGACAGACCAGCCCGAAAACCTGGTGATCAACGTCCAGGATCCGGAAACGACGGTGAAGGCTGTCGCCGAGAGCGTCATGCGCGAAGTGGTGGGCAAGTCGGAGCTCGAGCCGATCATCACGGATGCAAGAAATGACGTGCAGCAGGAAGTCGAGGATCAGACACAGCGCCTGCTCGACTTTTACCAGGCCGGCGTCGACATTCTTGAAATCCAGATTCAGGCCTCCGAAGTGCCGGGACCCGTCATGCCGGACTTCATTGACGTGGTGAACGCGGCTCAGGACGCGGCTGCAAACATCAACAATGCCCAGCGCTTCGCCAACCAGCAGGTGCCCGAAGCCCGCGGTGAAGCCGAGCGGATCCTGAACGAGGCCCGCGCCTACAGGGAAACCCGCGTCGCGACGGCGCGCGGTGAGGCGGAGCGCTTCTCGCAACTGCTTCGCGAATACCGTGTCGCACCGGAAGTGACCCGCGAGCGCATCTTCCTTGAAACCATGGAAGCGGTGCTCGGCCGGTCCGAAAAGATCATTCTCGACTCAGACAGCAACACACTGCCGCTGCTCCAGCTCGACCAGCTGGGTGCGGTGGCTCGCCGACAGCAGGAGCGCTAAGCCATGAAAGGCATTGGAATCGGAATCCTGGTTCTTGTGATCGCCGCTGTGGTGGTGGTCTCCCAGTCCGTCTATATCGTCCCGCAGGACAAGCAGGCCATCATTCTCCAGCTTGGCCAAGTACAGCAGATCCGGAACCCTGCCCTTGCCGGATCGATCACAACGCCAGACGTGGCGGACGAGAAAGAGTTGGAGACGAACGAGGCGATCCGCCAGACAAGTGCGCTCGATCTCGCGGAAGAGGGTGCGGGGCTCTACTTCAAGCTTCCCTTCGTGCAGAACGTCGTGCTGCTCGAAAAGCGCAATATCGGAATGGAAATCCCCAACATCCGCGTGATCGCAAGGGATCAGGAAATCCTGCTCGTGGATGCCTTTGTTCGCTGGCGTGTGTCCAACCCGCTGCAATTCTACCAGCGCCTGCGCACCGAAGCCAACGCTGCCACGCAGCTCAACCGGTTCACCGAATCGGCCATTCGTGAGGCCTTGGGTGGGGTGGCGAGTTCGGAGATCATTTCCGGCCAGCGCGCGCAACTCATGGACACAATCCAGAAGAATGTGAACGAAGACATGCAGAACAACGGCGTCGACATCATTGATGTGCGCATTCGCCGGGCGGACCTGCCGCAGGAAAACTCCGAAAGGGTTTTCGAGCGCATGCGCACGGCCCGTCAACAGCAGGCCCAGCGCATCCGCTCGGAAGGCGAGGAACAGGCCCGCCGCATCCGCGCCGAGGCTGCTGCCGAAGCCCAGATCATCGAGGCCAATGCCCAGGAGCAGGCCGAGATCATTCGCGGTGAAGGCGACGCCGAAAGGGCACGTATCTATGCCAATGCCTATGAGCAGGACCAGGAGTTCTTCGCCTTCTACCGCTCCATGCTGGCCTATGAGAAATCTATACAGCAGGGCACGCCCATCGTCCTGTCGCCGGATTCGGAGTTCTTCCGGTACTTTGGCGACAAGACCGGAACGGGTAATCAGTAAGCCGGACGCTGCAATGACCGCAATTTGCGGAAGACCGAACCGAGGGCACCCATGAGCATGGGTGCCCTCTTGCTCGCCGCCTTCGGGCTGATGCTTGTTTTCGAGGGGCTTGCCTATGCGCTGGCACCCGACATGATGAAGCGGATGGCGGCGATGATTTCCTCGCTTTCGCCGGAAGACCTGCGCCGGTCAGGCCTGATGGCGGCGATCATCGGCGCCATCATCGCCTATGTCATGATCCGCTTTGCCTGAGCCGCGGTGCACGCTCTGCCGTCATCCTGCCATGCGGGCGGGTCTTGAGTGTCGCGATCGGTTGTTTCGCGCGGCGAATGCGCGATATGTTCCGGTAAGGACAAGCTGATACGACGCAGATACGGAGTGACGTTGCCATGAGGATCCGCCCGGCCAGACTTTTCGCGCTTGCCATGATGGGGGCCGGCGTGGCGCTTTCACCGGCTGCGACGGCCCAGCGCGTGCCCGACAGCCTGCCCTCTGAACCGGTTGTTCCGCGCCCCGGCGCGCCGACCGGATTCGAGGAGCTGGCTGAGGAGCTGATGCCCTCGGTGGTCAACATCATCACCGCGAACACCGTGCTGCAGGACGGCCTGCCGGAAGTGCCTCCGGGCTCGCCGCTTGAGGATTTCAACGAATTCTTCGGCCGCGACCGAGACGGCTTCCGCCGCGAGGGGGCGCTCGGTTCGGGCTTCGTGATCTCTCCGGACGGCTATGTCGTGACGAACAATCACGTCATCGAGAATGCCGACGAGATCGAGCTGGTCTTCTCCGACGAGACCCGCCGACCGGCCCGGCTCATCGGCACCGATCCGGACACCGACATTGCGCTCCTGAAGGTCGAGGGTGAGGAGCCCTTCGCCTATGTCGAGTTTGGCGACAGCGACGGTGCCGATGTGGGCAGCTGGGTGATTGCCATCGGCAACCCGTTCGGCCTTGGCGGTTCGGTCTCGGCCGGCATCGTCTCGGCGCGTTCGCGCGACATTGGCGGGGCGTTCGACGATTTCATCCAGACCGACGCGGCCATCAACCAGGGAAATTCCGGCGGCCCGCTCTTCAACATGAGGGGTGAGGTGATCGGCGTGAACACGGCGATCTATTCGCGCACGGGCGGATCGGTCGGCATCGGTTTCTCGGTTCCTTCCAACCTCGCCGAATATATTGTTGAAGAGCTGCGCGAGCATGGAAAGGTGCGCCGCGCCCGGCTCGGCGTGAACATCCAGCCGATCGACCAGACGCTGGCAGAAGCTTCCGGACTGGGACGGCGACAGGGCGTGATGGTGACGAATGTCGATGATGACAGCCCGGCAGCCGCAGCGGGCCTGCGCATCGGCGACATCATCCTTGAGTTCGACCGGCAGTCGGTCAGCGATTCCCGCGAACTGACGCGCACGGTTGCCGCCTCGGCCATCGGTGAGCCGCTGGAAGTCGAGATCCTGCGCAAGAAGAAGCGCACCACGCTTGAGGTCGTGCTTGAAGAGCGCGAGACCAGCGCGCCGGAAGACGACAGCGATGAGCAGGCGCTCGCCATGGCGGATGCCTCGAACGCGCTTGGTGTCGATCTGGTTGTCATCAATGACGACATGCGCCGGCGCTACAACATTCCGCGCGGTGTCGAGGGTGTGGTTGTCGACCGCGTCGCGCCACGGGGACCGGCAGCGGGCAAGCTGCAGCGCGGCGATGTGCTGATCGAACTGGACCAGGAGACCATTCTCGACGTCGAGGCGGCGCGTGCGAGCATCAGTGCCGCTCAGAGCGACGGGCGGCCGCTGCTCGTTCATGTCCGCCGTCAGGGCCGCGACGTGTTCTACGGCATTGACCTGGCGAGCGGGAGCTAGACACCTGGTCGACTGATGGACGACGCGGTTCGAGCGGATCGCTGAACTGCTCCGCCGTGTAACCCTGGAAATAGAGCGCGGTGGTCAGGTCGGTGAGGTTGATCGCGGCATCGGCCTCGGCGGCGACGACGGGCTTTGCGCGATAGGCGATGCCGAGACCGGCGGCGGTGATGATGGCGAGGTCGTTGGCCCCGTCGCCCAGGGCGATTGCATCGGCGCGCGTGAGGCCGCAGGCGGCGGCCTCGGCGTCGAGCGCTTCGAGTTTCGCCGCGCGGCCGAGAATGGGCGGGCGCACTTCTCCGGTGAGCTTGTCGGCTTCCTCGAAGAGCTGGTTGGCATGGTGGCTGTGAAAGCCGGCGATTTCCGCCACGCGACCGGTGAAGAAGGTGAACCCGCCTGACACCAGAACGCAGCGCGCGCCATGATCGGCCATGGTGCGCACCAGCACGGCCGCCCCGGGCGACAGGCGGATGCGCTCGGCAAAACACTGTTCCAGCGTGGAAAGCGGCAGGCCCTTGAGCATGGCAACGCGGGTCGTCAGCGCGCCCTCGAAATCAAGCTCGCCGCGCATGGCGCGCTCGGTGATCGCACTGATCTCGGCCTTGAGGCCGGCATAGTCGGCAAGCTCATCAATGCATTCCTGGCCGATCATTGTGGAATCCATGTCGCTGACGAGCAGGCGCTTCCGGCGGTTCGAGGCGGGCAGGAGCGCACTGTCGGCCTCGTCCGCCATCGCCTTCAGCGCGTGGCGCAGCACTTCCAGACCTTCAGCCGCAGGCGAGGGCAGGCTGATCTCCACCGCGCCGGGGCCGAGCACGCGCGCCGCGCCGGTCGCGAGGCCTGCGCGCACTGCCATGCGCGAGAGCCGGGCGGTGAGGTCGGATTCTGCGCCGGTCGCGCCGGGAGCGACACAGGCGACCACGAAATCGCGGTTTGAAGCGTCGTTCATTTCAGCGGCCTTTCCTCAAGGATTCGAACGGGCTAGTCATGTTTCATGTCACCCGCCATCCTCATCCACGGACCGACCGCCAGTGGCAAGACCGAACTGGCCGTCGAGCTTGCGCGCCGCCTGGATGGCGAGGTGATCAATGCCGATTCCATGCAGGTCTATTCCGGCCTGCGCGTGCTGACCGCCCGCCCGACCGAGGAGGAGATGGGCGAGGTGCCGCATCACCTGTTCGGCCATGTCGATCCGGGCGAAAGGTTTTCGACGGGGGCCTGGCTTGAGGTCGCCAAGCGTCGGCTGGCGGCGGTGGAGCGTCGCGGCAAGCGGGCGATCTTTGTCGGCGGGACGGGGCTCTACCTGCTCGCGCTGATACAGGGCCTGTCCGACATCCCGCCCGTGCCGGAGGACGTTCGACAGGAGGTGAAGGAGATTCTTGGCTGCGAAGGCACCGACGGCCTGTTCCGCCGCGTGGCGGAGGTCGATCCGGCTTCTGCGCAACGCCTCGAGCCCGGTGACCGGCAAAGGCTCGCCCGCGCTCTGGAGGTCTGGCTCGCCACAGGCAAGCCGATTGCGAGCTTCCAGAACGCGCGCGCCAAGCCCGCGCTCGGTGAGGGGGAATGGCTCGGCATTGCGCTCCCCCCGCCGCGGGCAAGGCTCTATCGACGCATCGACCGCCGTTTCTCGTCCATGATGATGGAAGGCGCGATGGAGGAGGCGCGCGCCCTCGTGGAACGCGGTCTCGATCCGGAACTGCCCGCCATGAAGGCGCATGGCATGCCGTGGCTGGCGGCCTATATTCGCGGCGAGATGTCGGCTGACGAAGCGGCCGAGAATGCCAAGCGCGACACACGCCGCTATGCCAAGCGCCAATTCACCTGGATTGCGCGGCAGTTTCCCTTCTGGCCGCGCATTCCTTCGGTGGAACTCGACAAACGTCGGAGGATCATTCTTGCGCTCTACAAGGATGTTGACGCCGGTTCGAGGTAGGTCTAACCTTCAAACCGAACTGGAGAGGAATACTCATGCGCGGCATGATCGTACTCGTTATCGGGCATCCGACGCGGCCTTTGTGAGGAAGGCAAGCGCGCGGATGCATGCAGACCAGGGCCCCGAGGGGCCCTTTTTCGTTGCCGGTCGCACGACACTGTCACGATGATCGGCGAGGCTTCACCTTCACTGCCCCGATCACACGCAAGAGCCAGACAGACCGGCAGGCGCTTCACTCAGAGGACGAAAAGAGAAGCGATGGACACCGAAACACTCTCCCCCCGCACGAAAGCCACCAGACCCCGCACCATGACCGGCGCCGACATCGTCATCACCGCGCTGATGGCGGAAGGCGTCGACACGATCTTCGGCTATCCGGGCGGCGCGGTTCTGCCGGTCTATGACGCGCTGATCCAGTCTGACGGCATCCGCCATGTGCTGGTGCGCCATGAACAGGGGGCCGGTCACATGGCGGAGGGCTATGCCCGTTCCACCGGAAAGTGCGGCGTGGCGCTCGCCACCTCCGGGCCCGGCGCGACGAACATGGTGACGCCGATCACCGACGCCTTCATGGATTCCATTCCCATGGTCGTGATCACGGGGCAGGTGCCGACCCATCTCATCGGATCGGACGCCTTCCAGGAGTGCGACACGGTTGGCATCACGCGGTCCTGTTCCAAGCACAATTACCTCGTGCGCAATGCCGACGAGCTCGGCCGCATCATTCATGAGGCCTTCCACATTGCCACGTCCGGACGGCCCGGCCCGGTGGTCATCGACATTCCGAAGGATGTGCAGTTCGCCACCGGCACCTATCACGGCAAGCCGGACCGGATGGACCATCGAACCTATCGCCCGCAGACCGAGCCGGACATGGCAGCCATTGACGAGGCGGTGAAATGGATGGCGAAGGCGAAGCGCCCTGTCTTCTACACCGGCGGCGGCATCATCAATGCCGGTCCGAAGGCGTCAGAGGCGCTGCGCAGGCTGCAGGAGCTGACCGGCTTTCCGGTGACCAGCACGCTGATGGGGCTCGGCGCGTTTCCGGCCTCGCATGGCGACTGGCTCGGCATGCTCGGCATGCACGGCTCCTATGAGGCCAACAATGCGATGCATGACTGCGACCTGATGATCTGCATCGGCGCGCGCTTCGATGACCGCGTGACGGGCCGGCTCGATGCGTTCTCGCCGGGATCGAAGAAGATCCATGTCGATATCGACCCGTCCTCGATCCACAAGACGGTGCGCGTGGATCTGCCCGTCATCGCGGATGCAGGCGCGGCCATGGAGGCGATGATCAGGCGCTGGAAGTCAAAGAAGCTGAAGGCGCCCGACATCACCGAATGGAAGAGCCAGATCGACCGCTGGCGCGCGCGGCGCTGCTTCGACTACGCCGCCTCCGACAGCGAGATCAAACCGCAATACGCCGTCGAGCGGCTCTATGCGCTGACAAGGGACCGCGACACCTACATCACGACCGAGGTGGGCCAGCACCAGATGTGGGCCGCGCAATTCTATCATTTCGAGGAACCCAATCGCTGGATGACCTCGGGCGGGCTCGGCACGATGGGCTATGGCCTGCCAGCGGCGGTGGGCGTGCAGGCGGCCCATCCCGACGCGCTCGTCATCGACATTGCGGGCGAGGCGAGCGTGCAGATGGTGATGCAGGAGGTGTCCACCGCCGTGCAGCACAAGCTGCCGATCAAGGTGTTCATCCTCAACAATGAATGGATGGGCATGGTGCGCCAGTGGCAGCAGCTCCTGCATGGCGAGCGCTACGCCCATTCCTATTCCGAGAGCCTGCCGGATTTCGTGAAGCTGGCCGAGGCCTACGGGGCGACCGGCATTCTCTGCGATGATCCGAAGGAGCTCGATGCCGCCATTCTGCGCATGATCGAGACGCCCGGCCCGGTGATCTTCGACTGCCGCGTGACAAAGGCCGAGAACTGCCTGCCCATGATCCCGTCCGGTGCCGCGCACAATGAGATGATCCTTGGCGAGGTGACAGGCGACGAGATCGGCGAAGAGGGTAAGAAGCTGGTGTGACGGATTGGGTTCGTGCTCGCCGGAGGCGGCCCCGGCATTCGCTGGAGCGGCGAAGAAACCAGAATTTACTTCCCCGGCGAAAGCTGGGGAGGTGAGAATTGGTGGCAGGGCATTGATCAGATCAGGGGACCGCACATGAATGACCTCATCATATGGGCGCAGGAAAACGTCGAGCTTGTCGTCGCTGTCGGATCGGCGGCGGTGGCGGTGATCGGGGCGCTGCTGTCGGGCAACGCCGCGCGGCGCCAGCATCGCATGCAGAAAGAGCAGCTGCGCCAGAACATCGACCGGATGAGCATGGAATGGGGCGGCGATGCCATCGACGCGCTGGCCGATGCCATTGCGCTCGCCGAGCTTTGCCGCACGCACCTTCCCGACGCCGAGATCGAGACGCGGAAATCCTCGATCGCTGCGCGCATTTCCGCGCTGGTCGACAAGGGGCGGTTGTTCTTTCCGAACATCGATCCGGATGCGAAGGGCGTCGACAAGGAGCATGCCTATCGCGGCTCCCGCCCGCCCATTCTCGATGCCCTGATGTATGCCTATTACGAGGTGCGGGGGCTCTCGCGCTCCCGTGGCCCGAGTCCGATGGACACCGCGCAGTTCATCTTCGACTGCCGTCGCCTCCTCGTCTCGGAGCTCCAGGGCCATCTCGACCCGCGTCGGCAGGACGAGATTGTCGAGCGTTATGACCGGCAGAACCGGCTGGTGCGTGAAGAGTCGCTGGTGCAGGCCGGCAAACTCGCCCTCATGCTGAGAACGCGCCGCCCGGACCTCCTGAAGGAGATCGGCAATTGGGGCTGGGCCGACAAGGTGCCTGAGGAGGATCGCCGCGTCATCGAGGGCAGCGAGGGTGGCCTGCTTGATCCCGCCGCCACGAACAAGGGAGAGAGTTCATGAGCTCCGCCAAGACCATCGACTCCGCCGTCAAGCCGCCAGCCTCGGCCTATGACATGAGCCATGATGAGGAGGCCAGTGAGCGCCGCACGCTGGCCGTGATCGTGGACAATGAGCCGGGCGTGCTCGGCCGGGTGGTCGGTCTCTTCTCGGCGCGCGGTTACAATATCGACTCGCTCACCGTGGCCGAGATCGACCGCGCGCGCCACCAGTCGCGCATCACCATCGTCACCTCCGGCACGCCGCATATCCTCGAACAGATCGAGCAGCAGCTCTTGCGCCTCGTGCCGGTGGCGAGCGTGACCGACATCACCAAGTCGCGCCGCGGCATCGAGCGGGAGCTGTCGCTGATCAAGGTCGCCGGCGTCGGCGAAAAGCGCGTCGAGGCGCTGCGCATTGCGGAGATCTTCCGTTGCCACGTCATCGACACCACGAATGAGAGCTTCATTTTCGAGCTGACCGGATCGAGCGAGAAGATCGACCAGTTCTGCGCTCTCATGGAGCCCTTGGGCTTGGTGGAGGTCAGCCGCACCGGCGTGCTGAGCATCAAGCGCGGCAAGGAGGCGGGGTGAATTCATGTTCTTTCGATCTCGGAAAAGACTAAAGCAGCAATACATTCATTTGTTTCCGGTCGCCGAAAACAACGGTTTATCTGAAAATGTGCCTGAACCAGAACAATCTCCCTTCGAGCAAATAAGAGTTGAAGCCAAGCAGGCCCTCGAAGGGTTTCCATCATCAGAATGGATTGGGGTTCCGTTATCTGCGACGGTGATGAATTTTGAGGAAGGGCAGCTTCATAATGGCTATTACTATTTTTGCATTTCAGAAAAATTTCGCGCGGTGAATTTCAACTATCCCATTCCAGTATTGGTCTTCGACCTACTGACCAACCTAACGGGGACCATTCTTGCGATACCAGTTTTCCCCAGATCGTCATATCTACAAGATGTTGCGATCGTTTACGGCGGAAGCACGTCAGGCTGGTTGGTTCCCAATCGTGCTCGACTAGTGCGGCCCCAAGACTGTTATTTTCCGAGCTTGAGGGCCGCCACCTCAGACGAACTTTTGCGAGCCACGACTCAGTTGCGATCCATTGACCGGTCCATGGCAATCGGTCACTTCGCAAAAGATCATCGGACTGCAGAAGCGATGGCCATCGAGCTCCTGTGTTCGGAAAAGCCTTTTGGCGAGGCTATCCGACGAGCATGGATTTCGCAACAGTGACAATATACATTGTATATCCGAAAGGAGCCTGAACATGGCCATCACTGTGAAAGTGTCTGAATGGGGCAATTCACTCGCCATCCGCCTGCCCAAGGCGGTGGTTGATCAGCTCGGTCTCAAGGCCGGGGGCGAGGCGGAACTGGAGCTTGAAGCCGGGGCAATGACGGTCAAGCCAAAGGCCCGCAGCGTCGAAGAGCGCCATCAAGCGATGATCGATGAGATGCGTCGGCTCATTGCTGCGGGGGTTGAGCCCCCGGAAATCGTCGATTGGGGCCCCGATGTGGGTGCCGAAATCATCTACGATGACTGGAACCCGAAACCCGATGGACATTGATGCCGGAGACATCCTGTACGCCGAACTCGACCCCGTGCTCGGACGAGAGCAAGGCGGGCGCCGACCGGCACTCGTGCTGACGAGCGCTGATTTCCACGCCGCGAGGGAGACCGCCGTGATTTGTCCGATCACGAGCAACACAGCCGACTGGCCGACAAAAGTGCTGCTGCCTGACGGTCTTGACGTGAAAGGAGCGGTTCTGGTCGAGCAGATCAGAACCGTTCACCGGGAAAGTCGCCTGTTCGGCTATGCCGGACGGGTCCCACCGAGCGTGATGCGCGACGTGCACAGCGTGCTCGTGGACATGCTGAAGATCAAGCTCTGAACAACCGAAGAAAGAACACCATGAAAATCTACTACGAAGCCGATGCCGACCTTGAGCTGATCAAGTCGAAGAAGGTCGCCGTGATCGGTTATGGCTCGCAGGGCCATGCCCATGTGCTGAATGCACGCGATAGCGGCGTGACCGACATTGTTGTCGGCCTTCAGCCGGGCTCAGCCTCGCGCAAGAAGGCCGAGGCCGAGGGGCTTACCGTGATGATGCCGTCCGAGGCGACGCAATGGGCTGACGTAGTCATGATCCTGGTGCCGGACGAGAAGCAGGCCGTGCTCTGGGCCAATGAGATCGAGCCGCATGTGCGCGACGGCCAGCACATCATGTTCGGCCACGGTTTCAACATCCATTACAATCTCATCCGCCCCCGCGCCGGAGTGGACGTGTCGCTGTCGGCACCGAAAGGTCCGGGCCACACGCTGCGCGCGCAGTATCAGATGGGCTTCGGCCTGCCGGGCCTCGTCGCCATCCACCAGGACGCGACGGGCACGGCGCGCGATGTGGCGCTCTCCTATTCCAAGGCCATCGGCAACACCCGCGCGGGCGTGATCGAGACAAGCTTCCGCGAGGAGACCGAAACCGACCTCTTCGGCGAGCAGGCCGTGCTCTGCGGAGGGATCGTTGAGCTTATCAAGGCGGGCTATGAGACCCTCGTCGAGGCCGGATACTCGCCGGAAATGGCCTATTTCGAATGCCTGCACGAGACAAAGCTGATCGTCGATCTCATCTATGAGGGCGGCATTGCGAACATGAATTATTCGATCTCGAACACCGCCGAATATGGCGAATATGTCTCCGGTCCCCGCGTGATCGCGGAGGAATCGAAGAAGGCCATGAAGGCGGTGCTGGAGGACATCCAGTCCGGCAAGTTTGCCCGAGACTGGGTGCTTGAAAACCAGGCCGGCGCGCCGAGCTTCCACGCCACCCGTGCCCGCATGAACACCCATCCCATCGAAGAGGTCGGCGAGAAACTGCGCTCCATGATGCACTGGGCGCAGAATGACCGCCTCGTGGACAAGGCACGGAACTGACCGGACATCTCCAGGGCTGGCCTTGGAAACGGGCAACCGCGCCAGGCACGATCGGGATGACTGCCAGGACATCAAGCGACTTGCGCGCGCCGCATGAAGCGCGCAAGGGGGCGAACTTCAGCGGCGCGGTGAAGCCGGACACCATGGTCACCGCGAGGCGTTGCTGCGCTGCATGGCGAAATCCTCAGAACCGGAGGGGCGCTCCATCACGCCTTCAAACGCCAGCTAAGCAAATTCAAAAAACATGGAGATCCACCATTGCTTGAGCAGGATGATGAAGCCCGCCAGATCAGGACCGATCCCTGCAAGGCCCGGTAGCGTCTGTGTCAGCAGAGCCGCCGGTGCGTCGCGTGAGGCTTTGCGATGATTGACAGATCAGCGCGATATCCTGATGATCACATGCACGATTTGAAGGGGACGCAAGGACACCGCAGGCAAAACTGGGGCGGTTTCCTTCAGCTTCCGTTCAGCCGGGATGTGTTGACTGCCAGCCAAGGGATGGGGCCGATCGGATTTCTGTGCCATTCCCGTGCATCGAAACCGAAAGGACCGAACCAATGATCCGTACGCTTATCGCCTCATCCGCCCTCGCCCTGTTCGCCTCCAGCGCGGTGGCCGCGCCTGTCCAATTCACACCGGGCAAGTGGACCGCCGACATGAACATGACGGCCATGGGTGAGAGCTTCTCCGAGAGCATGACCGACTGCATGGGCGACGAAGAGGCCAATATGGAGCCCACCGATCTCGCCCAGGAATTCGCCGGTGGTGCCAACTGCACCGCGTCGAACGTCCAGCAGTCCGGCAACACGGTCAGCTTTCAGATGAGTTGCCCCGGCGAAGCCATGAACTCCGCCGACATCACGCTCACTTACACCGAGAGCAACTTCACCATGAATGGTGACATCCAACTCGACATCGGCAACGGCCAGTTCATGCCGGCCACCATGGTGGTGAATGCCAATTATGTCGGAGCCTGCGACCTCTACTGAAGGGTTTCCAGGCGAAGTGGCAACCGGTTCGCCGTTCGGGACTCGTGAGAACAGAGATCTGTAGCGGCGCGATGAGCCCATTCGGCTGAGCGTTGATACAGGATCGCGATCCACGATGGATTGAAGGTGCCCTGTCTCCACGGTGGAGGCAGGGCGTTTTCATATCTGGTCGAGCCCTGCGGACGGCGCGCGCGCCTCGCGGCGGGCGCGGAAGCCGGTCCGGAAGGCGATGGCGAGGCAGGCGGCGATGATGATTCCGGCACCAACATAGACCGGCCAGTCCGGAAACTCCCCGAAGAAGAGTGCGCCGAACACGGCACTCCAGATGAGTGCGGTGTATTCGAGTGGCGCGAGGTGCTGGGCCTCGGCGCGGGCATAGCCGAGCGTCATCAGCGTCCAGATCGTCAGTCCGAGCACACCGAGCAGGGCGAGCCACGGCCATTCTGCTGGCACCGCCGGACCTTCGAGGCCGAGGTATATCGGCACCAGAACGAAGACCGGCACAATGTTGGTGATCGCGGCAATGGTCAGCGGATCCTCGCGGCGTGTGTGCAGGCGCATCAGGTTCAGCGTAAGCGCGTAGAGCACGGTGGAGACGAAGACGGAGATCAGGCCGAGGACGCGGTTGCCGTCCTCATTCCATGAAGCGGGCGAAGCCGACAGCGCAACGAGTACGCCGACAAATCCGACCAGCGTGGCCATGATGGTGAAGCGGTCCATGCGCTCGCCCAGCAGGAGGCGCGCAAGCGGGGCGACCATCAGCGTCGCGGTGAAGCCGAACACCGTGGCTTCTGCGAGGCCGAGTTGCAGGATGGCATAGAAGAAGGTGAAGGCGGCGCTCAGCTGGATCATCGAGCGCAGCACATGGAAGCGCAGCGCTTTCCAGCCGGGCATTCGGCGCCCGGTCGCGGTGATGATCAGGGCAGCCAGTGCGCCCCCGAAGATGAACCGCCAGGTCAGCAGTGTGATCAGGCCCGTTTCCCGACCGACCGCCTTGACGAGCGCGTCCATGCCGGCCCCGCCCAGCACGGCGAGTGCGACGAGCAGGACCGCCTGCCGTGCGGCCATGTTGGATGCGGTCAGGGACGGGGCGCTCATGGGTCTTCCTCAGCCTTTTCTGCGGGAACGCGCCTCGCCACGGGCCGGCAGACCCATGCCCGGCGCAGCAGGATGATCGGGTATCGACCCTAGATCGTTTCCCGGCGAAGTGGGAAACGATTCCCCGTCCGGAGACGCGTCAAAGCAAAGATCCATTGCGGCGCGATGGGCCCATTCGACTGAGCGCCGCTACAGACCTCTCCAGGGCGTCAGGAAAACGTCAAAGGAACTGGCGCATCCCTCCAGCAATTGATTTTCAGGTCCTCTCCCGCCAGCTAGGGGATCACGCAACACACTTTCATTCACGGGCCCTGACCGATCATGACCGAAAAGACGCCACTGAGGCTGCTGGCCGAGGACGAAGCCGACCTGAAGATCATTTCCGCCGCCGTGCAGGATGGTCTCACCCGGATCGGCAACATCGCCTTCGATGCGAAGCGGCGGCGATTCACGCTGGAACTGAACAGGTTCCGCTGGGAGCGTCCCGCAAGGCCGGGAGGGAAGCTGCATGAGCGCGCCCGCGCGGCGCTGGCGGTGGACGGTGTGCTGGCCGCGCGGGTCCGGGGTCTGCCGCGCGGCGATCGGGAGATGATCGTCTCGCTGCTCTCCATCGCATTCGAGCCCGGTGCCGAGCCACCGGCAGGCCGGCTCCGGCTGACCTTTGCGGGCGATGGAGAGATCGAACTTGATGTCGAGTGCACAGATGTCACGCTCGCCGATCTCGGTCCGGTCTGGACGACGAAGCGAAAACCGGACCATGATCGGCGCCCGGAGAAAGGCTGACACATTGCCCAGAAGACTGGATACCAGAAGCGCGACCTTTGATGCCGAGTTTGCGGACTTCCTCGCCACACCGCGCGGGGAGACCGGAGATGTCAGTGCTGACGTGCGCGCGATCATCGCCGATGTGCGCCGCCGCGGCACGACTGCGCTGGTTGAGCTGACCGAGCGGTTCGACGGGCTGGCGCTTGATCCCGAGACGCTGGAGGTCGATCTGATCGATCTCGATGCGCTCGCAGCGCAGTGCCCGCAAGAGCTGTGCGAGGCGGTCGATTTCGCACATGACCGGATCGCCTCCTATCACGCTGCCCAGCGCCCCGAAGACCATCGCTTCATCGACCATGAGGGCGTCGAGCTTGGCTGGCGCTGGACGCCGATCGGTGCGGTCGGCGTCTATGTGCCGGGCGGACGGGCGAGTTATCCGAGCTCGGTGCTGATGAATGTCGTTCCCGCGCGCATTGCCGGTGTGGAGCGCATTGCCATGGTGGCCCCTGCGCCCGGCGGCGTCCTGAACCCGGCGGTCGCCTATGCGGCAAGGAAGGCCGGTGTGACGGAGTACTGGCCGGTCGGCGGGGCGCAGGCGGTGGCGGCGCTGGCTTATGGCTGCGGCCCGATTCGCCCGGTGGACAAGATTGTCGGTCCAGGAAACGCCTGGGTGGCAGAAGCCAAGCGACAGGTTTTCGGCATGGTCGGGATCGACACGATTGCCGGGCCGTCGGAAATCCTTGTCATCGCCGATGGCGAGAACGATCCCGCCTGGATGGCGGCTGACCTCCTTTCGCAGTCCGAACACGACCCGGCCTCGCAATCCATTCTGATCACCACCGATGAAAGCCTTGCCGACCGCGTCGCGGAGGCGGTGGAGAGCCAGCTTTCCGGTCTGGAGACCGAGCGGGTCGCCCGCGACGCGTGGGAGCGCAATGGCGCGATCATTCTGGCCGAAAGCCTCGAACAGGCCTGCGCGCTGTCAGATCTCGTCGCGCCGGAGCATCTTGAACTCGCTGTGGCAGACCCGGACGCGCTCCTCGCGCACATCCGGCATGCCGGAGCGATCTTTCTCGGCCGGATGACGCCGGAAGCGCTCGGCGATTATGTCACCGGCTCCAATCACGTCCTGCCGACCAGCCGGGCGGCGCGCTTCGCCTCCGGCCTCGGTCTTCTCGATTTCCTCAAGCGCTCCTCCATCCAGCGTGCCGGCGCGGAAGGCTTTGCCGCACTGTCGGGACCGGCGCTGACGCTTGCCGAGGCCGAGGGCCTGCCCGCCCATGCGCTGTCGCTGGCGGTGCGATCCAATCGCGGGGGCAAGTGATGCCTGATGCGGAGCGCAACAAGCTGATCGCGGTGGAGATCGATGATGTGAGCCTCGCTGCCTCGGGGCCCGATGCCGAGCATGAGCGCCGCGTGGCCATCTTCGACCTGATCGAGGACAACAGTTTTGGTGTGATCGGCCAGGACAAGGGGCCTTACCGGCTGTTTCTCGCCATGCAGGACGGCAAGCTGATGTTCGACATTCGCGACGAGGCCGAACAGCCGGTCCATGCCTTCCTGTTCTCGATCTCGCCCTTTCGCGGCGTGATCCGGGACTATTTCATGATCTGCCAGAGTTATTATGACGCCATTCGCAACGCCACGCCGCACCAGATCGAGGCGATCGACATGGCCCGGCGCGGCGTCCACAATGAGGGTTCAGAGCTTGTCGAGGAGCGGCTGAACGGCAAGGTCGAGATCGATTTCGGCACGGCGCGGCGGCTGTTCACCCTGATCTGTGCCCTCCATTCGGGCCAGATGCGCGGAGCGTGAGCGCGCATCACACGCAATCGCTGCTTGCCCGGAATGACCCTTGCGGCTACCCACCCGGCAGAAGAATCCCCATATACCAGCCGGCGGAGCATGGTCCGTCGCAACCAAGGAGTGCCAATGGCCAAGGAAGAAATGCTGGAATTCAACGGGACAATCGTTGAACTCCTGCCCAACGCGACCTTTCGCGTGAAACTCGAGAATGATCATGAGATCATCGCACACACCGCCGGCAAGATGCGCAAGAACCGCATCCGCGTACTGACCGGTGACAAGGTGCTGGTGGAAATGACGCCCTACGACCTGACCAAGGGCCGCATCACCTACCGCTTCAAGTAATCTGCCATGTCGACGGACCGGCCGCGCCTGATCCTGGCGAGTGCGTCGCCGCGGCGGCTGGAGCTTCTGAGGCAGATCGGCGTGGTGCCGGACGCGGTCATCCCCGCCGATATCGACGAGACCCCCGGAAAAACCGAACTGCCCGGACCGCACGCCCTGAGGCTGGCGCTTGAAAAGGGTCGCACGGTCGCGACCGGCGCCGGGCAGGGGGCTTATGTGCTCTCGGGTGACACGGTGGTCGGGCTCGGCCGCCGCATCCTGCCAAAGACCGAAACCCCCGATGAGGTGCGCGAATGCCTGGAATTGCTTTCAGGCCGCGCGCACCGGGTGTGGACCGCCATCGCGCTCACCCATCCTCACGGGCGCCAGACACATCGCAATGTCATGACACGCGTGCACCTCAAGCGCCTCGACGATGGCGAGATTGCGGCCTATGCGACGTCCGGAGAGAGCATCGGCAAGGCCGGTGGCTACGGCATTCAGGGGCTCGCGAGCGCCTTTGTGTCGAACCTCTCCGGTTCCTATTCCGGCGTGGTCGGCCTGCCATTGTTTGAGACCGCGCAGTTGCTGAAGGGCGCCGGCCTTCTCAGTTTTGCGTCATGAGCCGCATCCTGATCGAACACCGGATCGGAGAGACCCGCGCAGCGCATTTTGATGCGCTGGGCAGGCCATTGCGCGTGTTCCTCGAACGCTGGAGCGAGCGGGATGCTCGCGCCTGGCGCGGACGGTGCCTGAGCGGGATTGTCCGCTCGCGGGGCTTTGATCCGGGTGGACAGTTTGTCGAGCTCGAGAGCGGCGAGAGCGCGCTCATGCGCCTGCCACGGAAAGAGCAAATCCCGCCACAGGGCCTGAAGCTCGATCTCGTCGTCGAGGCCGAGGCGCAGAACGGCAAGCTCGCGCGGGTGCGTCGGGCCAGTGCGGGCGAACCGGTCCCTGAGACCGCCTTCGAGGCCTGGGCGGCAAGCCTGAAACCGCGTCATGACGATGTCGCAACGGTGGAGAATGATGAGGACCGCGCCCTGCTCGATCTCGCTTTCGAGGAAGCCCTTCTGCGCACCTCGCTCCTGCCGGGCGGCGGGCACATTTCGGTGGCTCCGGCCGGGACGCTAACGGCGATCGATGTCGATGCGGCGAGCCGTGCGAGCCGGTCGCGCGAGAACTGGGCCACCGGCAAATGGGCCCGCGAGCTCAATCTTGAAGCCGTTGTAGCGGCTGCGCGTCGGCTGGTCATTTCCGAAGGCTCCGGACTCGTCGTGATCGACTGTGTCGGCCAGATGAGGGGCGGGGCGGGGGAGGCGATCAAGATCGCGTTCGAGACCGAGTTCTCACGCCTGTCGCGACGCCAGGCGGCTGTGCTGGCACCCTCAAGGCTCGGCCTGATGGAAATCTCGCTGCAGCGCGCCTTCCAGCCCGTCGCAGAGCGTTTCGGCAGCGTCGAGGCACGCACGCTCGCCGCGCTCGACCGGCTGGAACGTGAAGCCCGCGCGCAGGCGGGAGCCACGCTCAGCCTGTCGGTGCCGCGGGAGGAGCATGACTGGCTCTCGCATCCGCCCTTTGACTGGCAGGGCGCACTCGGTGAACGCATCGGGCGGCGCTTTGCCCTTGACCCGGAACCCTCCGCCACGGTGAAAGTGTCAGCGACATGACCAGAACTGAGCTCCGATGCCCGATCTGCCGCAATAAGGTGGAGACGCGCGATTTCCGCCCCTTCTGCTCGAAACGCTGCGCCGATGTCGATCTCGGCCGCTGGCTGAAGGGTGGCTACGCCATTCCGGGCGAGAGCCTTGAGGAAACCGAACAGGCACCTTCCATCCGGCGCGACAGCGAGGACTGAGTTCGCGGTTGCTTTCCCCGAAATCGTGACCCCACAAGCGACGGCGCAGGCGCGGGCGTCACCGGGTTTGCCCGGCGAACGGCCCACCGCAAAAACCCCATGGACAAGCCCGGGCCTGCGACCTATACAGCGCGTTCTCAAAACACCCCACGGCCCGCCCGGGTAGCTCAGGGGTAGAGCAGCGGATTGAAAATCCGCGTGTCGGTGGTTCAAATCCGCCCCCGGGCACCATTTTTGTTTGACCGCCCGCTTCAGCTTCGCCTTCGCGATGGGACATGCTCAGGGCTGTGTGGTGTTCCCGGTTCGCTTCGCTGACATGCAGCGCGCTCACGCCTCGCCCGCAAGGCGGGGCGCGCGCCCGCAAGTGTGGCGGGGCGCGCCCCTGCCGGTCGGCGGGGCGGCTGCCAGTGGCGTAGAATGAGCAGGAACCGCCGGCGAGAGGATCGCTCGCCCCACGGGTCAGAGAACGCTACCATTCATACATCAGGTCCTGAAGCCCTGAGGGCGTGATCTGGTCCGAACCCAAGAGTATCCGTCTTGGTCAAGCCAGTCTTGGTTCCCATTTGCGGTCGGCCTTGATGAGAGCGTTTGCGAGGGTGATGAGCTTTCGCATGATGGCGGTGAGGGCGACCTTTGGGGGCTTTCCG
>Ga0081520_100344_pt1 | contig 21975 bp, 20 predicted proteins | sample HotLakmasection1_FD_70988 | JGI IMG/M metagenome (GOLD analysis project Ga0081520, IMG submission 70988) | Hypersaline microbial mat communities from Hot Lake, Washington, USA - Section #1 (SPADES assembly) (version 2) | ecosystem: Environmental > Aquatic > Non-marine Saline and Alkaline >... | reverse complement strand
ACACCACTTTGGTCTTAAATTCAGCGGTGTATTGTCGTCGATTTCCACTCATAGGTGCCCCCTCCAATGGAACAAGGATACTGCTCTTAGCCTTGTGTCCGAAAATCGGGGGTCACTTCACATGCCCAACTATCGCCGCCTTCACCTGCCCGGTCGCAGCTACTTCTTCACCCACGTCACCTATCAGCGCCACCCCTGGCTTTGCACCCACCTGAGCAGGCAGGCATTGCGGGAAGCCATCATCACGGTGAGGCAAAAGTACTCCTTGTGAACCCCCTTACGATATCGTTGCCTTATCCCTGACCGCTTCAACGCCCGTGATTTACCTTAACTTTGCTAGTATGGTCCCAGAATTCAGCCTGTCCCATGGCCAACTTGACCATTCACAACCTGCCGGATGATCTGTTGCAGCGAATCGAGACTGTTGCAGCAACCAAAGGCCGCACCATCGAGCAAGAAGTTCTGGAGATGCTTGAGGTTCGTTTCGCTACTCGTTCTCGCATCATTCAAAGAATTCAAGAGCGCTGGAAAACTCTTCCAACAACCTCGCCTGATGAAATAGAGCATTGGCGTACTCTTGGTAGGCCATAAATGATTATCGACACAATGGTATTTGCCTATTCTCTACTAAAAGTTGAAGGCAAATGCGAAGAAGCGACCCAAATCTTGGCTCAATCTGATATCATCATTGTTCCAGATTCGCTTCTAGTAGAATTAGCCAATGTAGCCTGGCAATGGGTTAAATATAGAGATCTTTCCGAAGATACTGCCTATGCTGTCCTCGAAGATGCAGAAGCTCTAATTGAGCAAGTTATTAGCAGCGAAAGGCTTTGGCCGAGAGCGTTACAGCTTTCAATTCAAAAAGACCATCCGGCTTATGACACTTTGTTTGTTGCGGCTGCAGAGCTTTTGAATGATCGGGTGGTCAGCTATGATGAAAAAATGCAGAAAAAATTTCCTGATACAGTATTTTCTCCTACTCGTTTCCTTAGTATTCAGGAAGGTCAATAGACATCTCCAAAAAATAAATTATGCGGCATGCTAGATAAAAGAGTTGCATTGTTATTCAGCCATGGCAAATCCCCTTGAGTATGTAACCGCACATCCCAAAGAGACCAAACGAATGCTTGGTATCAGCTATCAAGACTTGCAGCAGTTTATCGGTCAAGCTGAACAAAGGCACCAAGATATCCAGAGTCAAAAGGAACAAACTGAAACCCGACTGATTGCTAAAGGCGGCGGTCGTAAGGCCTCTCTGTCCCATGCCGAACAGATTGTACTAACTCTCACCTATTTGCGTCAGCACCTCACGTTCCAGATGTTGGGATTGTTGTTCGATGTCAGTGAAAGTACGGCCCACAACATCTTTAATGATTGGTTACCTATTTTTCACGATCTACTTCCAGAAAGTCTCTTCGCTCAGCTTCAAGATCGGGACAGTGACTGGGCCTTTGCCCAGGAAGTCCTGGAACAGCACGAACTGATTATTGATAGCTCAGAGCAAGAGCGGGAGAGGCCCACGGGCTCTAAGGAACAGGAAATGTACTACTCAGGATATAAAAAAACACACATTTAAGAGTATGTACATTGTTTTGCCCAAAGGAAAAGACATTATTGATGTAATTCCGGGTGAACCGGGACCTAAAAGCGATATTTCTCAGTTTCGTGAGGCTCAATCTAAGTTTGGCCCAAAGCAACGATTTAGAGGCGATACTGGATATCAGGGAGAAGCTAATATCGCAACTCCTCATAAGTGCCTAAGCAAAATTAATCACATAGTCTTCACCAAATCCTTTGAGGACCTTATCGATATATCGCCCTAAGTTTTCCAAACTCTCGTAAGCCTCGAAGGCAATCCACTCGTATTTCATAAAGCGCCACAGAATCTCAATCAGATTCAACTGAGGCGAGTAAGGCGGCAACCAGAAAATCTCAATATTCTGGGGGTCCCACTCCTTCAACTTGTCCTCAATGGCGGCACTCGTATGCACACTGGCTTGGTCCATGACAATCACGGTGCGTTGCTGGCAGGTCTTGGCAAAATCATCAATGCACGCCATGACGACCTCACTCGTAATGCTTTGCGTAAACACATAGGGAGCCAACTCATTGCGGCGATTCATCAACCCCAACACGTTGAAGCGCCGACTCCGTTGGCTGGGCAGGACCAACGTTTCCCCCAGGTCTTGCCAGGCATACGGCAGATAGGGGACTAAACAAAAGCCACTTTCATCTAAATAGCGGAGGTCTATTTCCCCCTGCTCGTCTAACCGCTTCAACTCCTCTAACTGACGCCGTTTCGTCTCATACTCAATGAGGTCGGGTTGAGCCGCCAGACCCCGTTTGAGACGTCGCCACCCCATCGACAGGGATTTGAGCACCCGCTTCACGGTCGTCTTGCTCACCTCGATGTCCCAGGTGGCTTTGATCTTTGCCAGCACGGCCTTGAGATTCTTGGGATGTGCTTTGGCCCACTCTCGAATCTGCTGCTTCTGCGGATCGTTAAAGGTGGGGTTGCGGCCCCGACCCGGTTGGTCATACAACCCAACCAAACGGTGACGCTCCCAGGCATCAAACCAGTTGTGGATCGTTTTTCGGGTCACCGCGAAGATGGGCATCAACTGGGTAATACTGAACCCCTCCGCACTCAACAAAATGCAGTGAGCCCGTTGCCGCACTTGATGAGACTGACTGCCGCGATAAATTCGGCGCAGCATCCCGATACTTTCTGATGGGAGAGATTGGATGTAACGGTCTTTCATGGGAACAATGACCAGGTCTGATGCAACTTACTCAAACCCTATACCAAAATGTCATTTTTCTTGGCTACCCACTTATCTGGACATGAACATTCCCGAACTACAAAGATTGCTGATTTTGGGTTAGCTAAAGCGTATCAAATTGCTGGAAAAATGGGACTCACAAATACTGGTGATATTCGAGGAACCTGGGGTTTTATGCCTCGACAATTAGTTCTCGACTATAAATATGCACAGCCTGATGTAGATGTTTGGTCGATGGCAGCATCGCTGTACTATATGCTAACTGGTATAACTCCACGAGACTTTTCGAGTGGGAGAAATCCTGAGGGAATTGTGTTGAGAAGTAATCCAGTCCCAATTCGTAGGCGTGACCCTTCAATCCCAGAGGGGTTATCTAAAGCTATTGATCAAGCCCTAGTTGATAAGCCAGAGATTTATTTCAAAAGTGCAACTGAATTTCGACAAGCCTTAGAAAATGTATAGTGTCCCAATCAATAGTTAAATGCTATGCACAAAGGAGAACAATCAGTGACAAAGCAGCCTAACAACCGCGCTGCACCGGAACATCTGAATATGTTCGGTTGAGTAGCAAAGATTATCTGCGTCCGGTGAGCGCGAACGTTAGTCACCGCAATAAGGCGAGCCTGTTTATCACCATCCCTTAATGCGCCTATACCCCTGGCAGGGCAATCATTCTCACCCTGAGCACCTGCGATAGGCCAACCCTTGCAGAACCCGACATCGTAAACCGCCTTCGCCTTACTCCAGAGGCTTGGCAATGCCAGTGCGGCGAGAAAGAGACAACCGCTGAGTTTGACCGAAGGGATTGGTGTAGGTGACTACACGAGAGAGCAAGTTCAATGAGAGTCAGCTAGGCGGCATTCAGTCGATCTTGCAAATACCGTTCAGAAGCTTCTAGTTTCCCTTCAGTCAGCCAGTCCTGCAGACCTTCAGGGTGGTTGACCTGGCTCAGGTAGCGGGTCAGGGCCTCTTTTTCTAAAACTTCTGATTCCAGCAGATCCTGGGCCATGCTTTCCAGCACTTCACGGTTGCTCATCAGCACTTTGAGGGCCATGTGGTGCGCCCCATCTACCACCATTTTGATTTCGTCGTCAATGGCTTCCATGACCTGGGGGCTAACGGAGCGTCGGGGGCTTTCCATGCCGGGGATGAACTGGTTCTGCTGCTTTTCGTAGGCGATGGGACCGAGGCGATGGCTCATGCCGTAGACAGTAACAAAGCGTTCGGCCATTTCAGTGGCTTTTTGAATATCGTCTCCGGCTCCGGTGGAAACCTTGCCAAAGACCAGCTCTTCAGAAGACCGGCCTCCCAGCAGGATGGCAATGCGCCCCCGCAGTTCGTCTTCTCCGGCCAGAAACTTATCTTCTTCGGGCAGTTGCAGGGTGTAGCCCAGGGCACCAACACCACGGGGCACAATGGAAATTTTCTCTACCTTGCCTGAGCCGGGCATGAGGGAGCCGATGATGGCATGACCTACTTCGTGATAGGCCACAGTGGTGCGCTCTTCTTCGCTGAGCACCCGGCTCTTTTTCTCCAAACCGGCGATTACCCGCTCGATGGCTTCGCTAAAGTCTGACATTTTGACTTCTTCGCCATCCCGTCGGGCGGCTAACAGGGCGGCTTCGTTCACTAGATTTTCTAAATCGGCACCGGCAAAACCGGGGGTACGGGCGGCCAGGCGAGACAGATCCACATCCTCTGAGAGCTTGACGCCGGGGGTGTGGACTTTGAGGATGGATTCCCGACCCTGCCTGTCGGGTCTGTCTACCAGTACCTGCCGATCGAACCGTCCCGGACGCTGCAGGGCCGGGTCTAGCACTTCGGGGCGGTTGGTTGCCGCCAGAATGATCACGCCGTTGTTGGCGTCAAAGCCATCCATTTCGTTCAGCAACTGGTTCAGGGTTTGTTCCTGCTCGCTAAAGCCGCCTCCGGCAAAGGGATTTTTGCCGCCCCGAGAGCGACCCAGGGCATCTAACTCATCAATGAACACGATGCAGGGAGCCTGCTTTTTGGCCTGTTCAAACAGGTCCCGTACCCGAGAAGCCCCAACCCCGACAAACATTTCGATGAATTCGGAACCAGAAATGCTAAGGAAGGGAACGTTAGCTTCCCCGGCTACGGCCCGAGCCAGTAAGGTTTTACCGGTGCCGGGAGGGCCAATGAGTAATACCCCTTTGGGAACTTTGGCCCCCAGCCGGGTGTACTTGTCAGAACTTTTGAGAAAGTCTACAACTTCTTCTAGCTCGGCCTTGGCTTCATCCACCCCGGCCACATCTTCAAAGGTGGTGCGGGTGTCGCCTTCAGCATACAGTCGGGCTTTGCTTTTTCCTACCCCCAGGGCCGCTGCCCCAACGGGACCACCCTGGGCGCCGCGACGAATCAGGAATGCCAGTACGGCATAAATCAGCAACGGAAAGACCAGCCAACCCAGCAGACCCAATCCACCGCCTTCGGCCTGGGGAGGAATGGCGGCAAATTCAACATCCTGCGATCGCAACAACGCCGTCAACTGCTCGTCGTTTTGCACCGGCACGGTACGTAAAACCTCAGCGTCTTCTCCCTCCGCTGCAGGTTTCAGTTGGTAGCGAATTTGATCTGGCGCAATCACGGCCTCGGCCACTTCCCCTGACTCAACCTGTTCCAGAAAGCGGCTGTAGGGCACTTCTTCGGAGGGTTGCTGGCGAGCGGGGTCAGAGAAAATATTTAGCAGAATAAAGGCCGCTGCCAAAATCAAAAGCCCTCCTCCCAACCAGCGAGAACGCGGCTGATTGGGCTGGTTAGAATTTGAGTTAAGGCCCTGGCGGTTTTGTCGATCGCTGGATTGATTGCTAAAGCTCATAGATTAAGGATTGCTGGAGATCAGGCGTTGCAATACTGAAAAGTGAAAGGATGATGGCGGGCAGAGCCCACCCCAGGTAGAGTCTGCAAAGCTTACTTGAGCTGATATTCCGGATCAATCCAGCATTGGGGGAGAGACTCTCCAGAAGGAAACTTTAGTCGCGATTTATCAAAATCACGGGGGGGTTGCTCGTTTTGGCCAGCCTGCTCTTGCCCTTTAACCTGCTGCTGCACCGGGTCGAACAACTGGTCGGGTTCAAGAATTTTAATCAGGGTTTGGGCCTGGGTATCTTTTACAAACATAGTCCTAAATGCCTTGTAGCGCTGGGTTTACGGGGTGCTTTTACGTATTTTTAAGTTATCCAGTTGGTTAGGGGTTAGCTTCTGTCTGTGGGGATAAATTTCCTCAGGAAACCCACGAGCAACCCCAGCAGCAACGGCTCTGTATCGCCCGCGCCATTTCCACCGAACCGGATGTTGTGCCCATGGATGAGCCCTGTTCTTCCCTGAACCCGATTGTCACCCGTAAGCTTGAGGAACTGATCCACAAACTGGCCGAGGAATATACCATTATCATGGTGACTCACCATATGCAGCAGGCGGCCAGGGACGCTGACCACACCGCTGACTTCAAGGCTGATGCCACGGAAGAAGGCAAACGTAGCAGCTACCTGGTAGAGTTTGGCCCCACCGCTCGCATCTTTAAAAATCCCAATCTGGAAGTAACGGCTGAGGATGTCAGTGGTCAATTTGGATAGGTTGGTAAAGGTGCCAATTTATTTACCTGATTCCGAGTTTTTATTCATTCAGCTCTGACAAAATACGACCGGAACAGCAGCCAGGAAGCAACTGTTTCGGTCGTATCTCAAGCATTACGAAAAAAAGGTGGTCGAGAGACCACCTGATGACTTAGTAAGCGAATAAGTCTTAGCGGCAGAATTTTGTAGTCTACCTAACGTGCAGACAAATTACTTTTTCAGATTGTCTTTAACATCCTCTTTGGTGTGGCGAGCTTCGCCTTCGGCCTGCTTAGCTTTACCTTGCATCTTATCTTTAGGATCGCCTTTGGCTTTACCTACTGCTTCTTGGGCCTTGCCCTCGACATTTTTTGCAGTAGCTTTTGCTCTTTCTTCAATAGACATAACGAAGTTTCCTCTTCGAACTATTTACAGTTTAGAAACTTCCTGGATGATTGCTATCCTTCAAAGGAGTGAGCAGATCTAATCTCCAGGAAGAGACTTTAGACATCCATAGGAATAAAAATTCCTCTAATTTCTTTTGGAAACTATAGCGGTTCTTATACTAAGTCCAGCTCGAAAACCGTAGCTTTCCCTCAGGCAAAACTCCACTTCTGGACTTGGCCAGGGTTTAGTCCGCTGAGGTACAAACTTATTTGGTTTAGGATCCCCCAAATTTCTGGGTGTTTTAGGGGTGCATCCCTCATCATCGTATTTCCATGCTTTGATATGAGCTTAAAATTGCCAGTAGAAAAAGTTACCTACCTGCCCCATCAGTTTTTCCTTCATGGGGCGCTGTTTCCATTTTTCCGGGCTAATTAAATGGCTTTGCTGAAACCCCTGCTCAAAAAACTGTTCAAGATAGCGAACCATGTCGGCAGAGCCACTGCACAGGTTTAGCTCATCATTATGAAAAAAGCTGCGGGGGTCGAGGTTGGCGCTTCCTATACTGCCCCAGTGGTCGTCAATTAAAATACTTTTGCCATGCATCATGCTGGGTTGGTACTCATGAATTTTGATGCCCTGCTCCAGCAGTTTGCCGTAACGTTCTCTAACGGTAAAGTAGACGTAGGCCTTATCGCTCCTTGGTCCCATGGTGAGAATGCGCACATCAACTCCTCCCTGTTTCACCTGGCCAAGCATTTTACTGGTGGCGTCATCGGGTAGCAGGTAGGGGCTCGAAATCCACAGGCGTTTTCGGGCCGACAAAATCGTGAGTTGAAACAGGCTACGAATAGGGGAATCGCCGAAGGAAGGTTCTTCTCCGGGGGTAATCAAAACGGGATGATCAGTGTCGACATGGGAGGCACCAGGGTTATGCTGATTCAAGTTAACGGCCCCCCCTGCCGTGAGCCAATGCTGCCAGAACAACCCCGTCAACAGCCCCACCACATCTCCCTGCCACTGCACTTCAAAGTCATACCAGGACACCTGATCCGGGTGGTCGTCGGCCCCGTCCCAAAGGTCAGAAATCCCTGCGCCGCCTACCATGGCAACCCGCTGGTCAACTACCAACAGTTTGCGATGGTTACGACGCACGTAATCTAGGGGAGACAGCAGCGTCAGGGGGTTAAAGAATCGTACTTCAACTCCAGCCTGAGTCAGCCGTTGCCAGTAGCTGGCGGGAATGTCTTTAGCTCCGTAGCTATCTACTAAAACCTGCACCTCAAGACCCTCTCTGGCTTTTTGGTCAAGGGCATCGGCAAAGGCATGGGCTCGCTTACCGGGGGTGAACTTGAAGGTCTCAAACTGAATTAGGGACGTTGCTCGGGCAATCAGGTCTAATCTGGCCTGTTGAATGGTGTCGATGTCAGACCAAAAACCAGCGATAGTGCCGGTGGACGTGAGGGAGTCTGACATGCTGGCTAGAGACGTTGGATATTGCGAGGAATTAGAGGGTAGCCCGATCAGATTGTAGTGTTTTTGGGGACGAAAGGTGCCCTGCAGGTACAAGTAAAAAAGGGGGACTAAAATTAGCACCCCCACAATAATTATCCCTAAAACCCAAAATGGAAGGACCATGATTCTCTAGCTTATAAATCTGAAGGGGTATCTGGCGCAACTTCAATGCCGTCTGGGCGATTTTGCTCGCTATCTACCGATAAATCAGCGAACTCTTTTAACGAGATTCCCATATCATGGCAAGCTGATTTTAAGGCTGTTTCAAAAGCAACCATGTCTGCACCATAACCGCACTGTTTGGCAGCAGTATCGAGGCCATATTTTGCATTCGCCTTAGCGCAATCTACCAAAACGACGCCCTCCAGGGGTGTGGAACTGGTCATAAAAAATCCTAATGAGTTTATACTTGCTCAGACTTTAGCAAGTTGCCGGAAAAGCATCATCTAACCAGGGGTTGAATGTCTGTTTTTGTTCTGTTTTTGGATCATGTTTTTAGATCAATAAACCCTGTCCAAGTCCAGAAGTGGAGTTTTACCTTAGAGAACACTACAGAGAAAACTACAGCCCTCGAGCTGGACTTGGTATAAGACGCACCTTGCTGGCCGTAGCACACTCTTGCTAGAGACAGACGGCAACCTTGAATTATTAAGTTAAGTTGCAGGTGATGGGTGATAAAGGGATGCAATCTCCAGCAGAGAGCTAATCTGTTCGCCCAATTGAAGCCAACGGAAACTTTTTATGACTACCTACACTGCCGCAGTTAATGACAGCAACAACGCCATCCAGATTTTCAAGCGGCTGGGTACTGATGAACAACTGGCCCTGCTGTGGTTTATCTATGAGCAAATGGGTGATCGTGTGACTCCGGCAGCCCCTGGCTCAGCCTCCCCTGATATTGCCGCTGGCCTTTATGACCAGGCCAAAGCTATGGACCATAACCAGCAGCTAGAAGCGATGCGTGCTATCGCGCAGAAGGAACAGTCCAGCCAGATTAGCCGTGAATATGGCTCTTTAAGTTCCAATACAAAGCTGGCCTTCTGGTTCTATCTGGCCCAGGGTATGGACAAGGGCGAAATTGTCCCCATGCCTGAAGACTATGAGCTGACTCCCCAGGGACAAGATTTGCTTGCGGCCATTGAATCTATGGACTTTGAAGAGCAAATTACCGTTCTTCGCAATGCCGCCGATGCCATGGGTGGCGAACCCGCCAGCGGCGCTAAGGTCTAGATTTCAGCCAGGGGTCAACCATGGGTTTTGCCCGTAGGAAAGCGGCGACTTTCGCCCTGGACTCGGTTTAGCTCGTAATCATTCCCCAACACGCCAGCAGTATCCATACGGATACTGCTGGCGTACTTTTTTCTTTTTTGACCCACCCCGCCCTCCGGGCACCTCTCCCAGGAGCTATCCGCTAGGCAGATCTCCCCTCACCCCCTCAATCCCCCTCTCCCAAAATGGGAGAAGGGGAGGCCGGATGGGGCTTTCCGGCCCCCCTACTCCCGTCCTGGGAGTAGGGGCTGGGGGAGGAGGGAAAAGTTGGCAGTGTCAGTAGATCACAAACATGCTCTTTTGCCGAGAACCAGCCCACTCTGCGAGAAGCCGCTCCGCGTCTACACCCTAAATCCCTCTCCCAATGTGGGAGAGGGACTTTGAAGCACTTCTGGCTCCCCACTCTTCGAGAAGCAAGCTACGCCCTCCTGGGAGAGGGGCTGGGGTAGGAGGGAAAAGTTGGCAGTGTAGGAGTTTCATCGACTTTTGCGCAATGGATAGCTCTCAGGAGGGGATTTAGTTCCGACGGTTACCGTTGAGCGTTATCCCGAACTGACGTTTCTTTAGGAAGAACCGCATTCTTTAGCCAGAACCACCGCCAAGGGCTACCTGATTGCGTCCCCGCTGCTTGGCCTGGTAAAGGGCTCGATCGGCAACTTCCACCAGGGTTGAAACAGAGGTTTCTAGACTGGGGATCAGGCTGGCAACGCCAAGGCTAACGGTAATGTAAACTGTTTCGGTTTCAGTTTCAAAATTAACGATATCGAGTTTTCTGACTGCAGAGCGAATGCGTTCTGCAATTTTGAGGGCACCCTGCTGATTGGTGCTGGGCAAAATCACCGCAAATTCTTCGCCGCCATAACGGGCTACCAGATCCGAGGTTCGATTCACCGCCTGTTCACAGGTTTCTGCAATGGCAACCAGGCATTCATCCCCAGCGGGGTGGCCGTGGTAATCGTTGAACTGCTTGAAGTGATCAACGTCCAACATGATTAGCGAGAGGGGCCTTTGGTTCCGTCCCAGGCGTTTCCATTCCTCTAGCAGGGTGGTGTCAAATCGGCGGCGATTGGCTACTTGAGTCAGGCTATCGGTCTGGCTGAGGTTATTCAATTTATGGTTGGCGGCCTCTAACGCTCGGTTAGCTCTGGCTAGCTCCATAGACTGATGCTGCATCGCCGCTAACAAACTGGCCTGATGGATTGCGATCGCCAACTGGTCAGCCACCTGCTGAAGCAGTTTGGCATCCTCTGAATACCACTGGCGGTAAGTCAGGCAGGTTTGAACAATTAAAAATCCCCACAGGTGTCCCGGTTGTTGTCCCCTGTCATCAGAATCACTGTCACAGGCTTCCAGGATGGGCGTAATCACCACCGACTTGGCTTCCATAAACTCCATCCATGGAGTCAGGCAGGTGCCCCATTCAACGTCAACCAGGTTTGACAGAATTCTGACTTCGCCATGGCCATAGCTGGTCTGGCAGCTTTGGCGCAAGCCTGCTTTTTGCCAGAGCAGAAACTCTTCCACCATGGGAAAGTCAGGGTGGGTCGCCGCCTGAACAACCTCGCCCGTGTGGTCGGAGGTAAACTGCAAAATTAGGGTACGGTCTACCCCCAGATAACGCTGAATTTCTTCTACGGCGGTAGCCAAAATTTCCTGCAGTTCCAGGGTCTGGCGAATGCGCTTGGTAATCAGCCTGATGGCGTGCTCTCGGGCCGCTTTGATTTGTAACGCCCGTTCAGCGGCTTTGCGATCGCTCAAGTCTTGAATGAGCGCAAAATAGCCCCGCACCTTACCCTCGGCATCGCTGTCAGGCACCAGGGTGCTCTGGACAAATCGCTGCCCGGCGGCATGGTAATTAATGGTAGTTTCGTAGACCACGAGTTCTCCAGATAGAACTCGATCAATCTGGCTTTTCACCGCCTGGTAGGCAGTCGCGCCAATAATAGATTCGATGGTGTGCCCATAAATTTCTTCGGGCTTTAGCCCAAACCAACGCTGATGGGTGGCGTTGGCATATTGATAATGGCGATTGCAATCAACATAAGAAACACATACCGGTAGGGCATCCATTAACTGCTGCAAAAGATGCAGCTGGGCATAAGCCTGAATTTGCCTGTTTAGCTTAGGCTCATGACGCCAGGCGGTGGGCGGTAATTTTGCTTCTGTTGACTCTGGAGTGGTTTCACTCCAGAACCGCTTAGGATTTTCTTCGGGTGGACGCGCCTCAGCCATGGGAAAAGTGCCCTAGCACAAAGATTCACAGGGCTTTCCAGAAATAGCCCAAGGAGGTAAGAACAGCTTCGCGGTAGCGGAAGGACATAGGCAGGGATAGCGAGGAAGCGGGGGAGCAAGGGAGCGAGGGAGCGAGTTAAAGCGGTTCTAGCTCATCCATATCGAAGGCCGCATTGCCCTCGACGGTCTCTCTTGATTGCTTTCTCCCTCGCTCTCTAAATTCAAAGCTGGCACAGCGTTCTTCATTTACCACTTATGCCGGAGTAGCCAGTAGTTCGCAACCTGTCCTATAAAGTGCGCGGCTGCCAGGCCGCTGTTAATCAAAATCACCAGGACATCCAGCACTCGTAGCGTACTTTCGGGGGCATACAGAGCCGCCCCCTGGGGGTGAGATAGGGTCTTCGCCAGTAGAGATAGGGCGCTAACCCCGGTACCCAGCAGCCCAACGGCCAGACCACCGGTGCTAACTAATAGAGCCAGAGTAACCTGCTGATTGACCGCCTGGGGAGAAGGGGTTGGCTGTTTCTGGGGCAAGGCCAGCCGCCGGGCCACTCGGGTCTGGCGAAAGGCCAGGTAGATGCTGACCAGGAGGGTGATCAGGCCTGCGATCGCAAACAGAAGCGCCAGGCCAACCCAAATCACCCGTTCATCATCGTCCATGGTGCGGCTGATGATAGCCACCGTGACTCCCACCCCCAGCCCTGCCGCCGCAATAAGCTGGACCCAAAACGCCAGCCAACCGCCCCAGCCCACCAGCCTGGCAGCATGTTCTGCAGCCGGGGGAATATCTTTGGGCGGTTCAGGGGGGAGGGAGGGAGTGGGTGGCTTGGGGGGTGTTTGCATAGAGTGGGTGGGTGGATAGGTGTGTGTGTGGACAGGTGGATAGGTGAGGCAGTAAAGGGTAGAGGGGAATGTAGTAACCGGTGATTGAAGCGGCGGGATTAATCTCTCACCAACTCCTCACCCCTCACTCCTCACCCCTCACTCCTCACCCTTTACCCAACTAACCCACGACCGCCAGGCTACCGCCAATGGCAGCACATACTGCTGATACAAACGCTGTACCAAAGATCCACCAGGCGGCGGCTTCGGCAGTTTTGCGGGTATCTTCCACCTGCTTTTCGGCCTGGTGCTTGAGTTCAGTCATGCGATGCTCGACGGCCTGCTCAAGCTGTTCAGCTTTATGCAGGGCAGAGTCGCGCACTTCTTCGACCTGGCCGACGATGCGGTTAGCATCTGCCTCGGAGATAGCATCGTGGGAACTCATGATGGCAATCAGGGTGCCGCGATCTACCTGGTTTAGGCGCATCCGCAGAGCTTCCAGACCAGCCTGGGGGTCATCCATCAGGGTCTGCAGGTCGTGCTTAATGCCGTAGTAGTTCAGCTCAGGGCGACCCAGGGAGTTAAGGTAAGTGCGAATGCGAGCCAGAATGCCCCGAATTACGCCCTTAACCTGCTCTTGCACATTGCGAATTTGGGCCACAATCTGGTTACGGACTTCTAATACCCGGTCAACGGTAGCTTCGGCCTCTTCGCGGGTCATGTCTTGCCGTTGGGCCAGCAGAGCGACTACGGTATCGCGGTCTACTTTACCCAGACGGGTTTGCAGGCGGTCAGCCCCCAACCGTGGGTCATTTAACAGCAACTGCAGATCTCGTTTAATGCCTTCCGGGTTCAGGGCTTCTTTTTCGGTGTTGCGCAGGTAATCTTCCAGCGCCCCCTCAAAAGACATGACCTGTTCCTGGGTGCGACGGGCCAGACGTTGGGGCATCCGCAGCAGGTCTCGAATAGAAGCCTGAACATCATCGATGATCTGGTTCACTTCGTCTTCAGTCAGATCTTCCCGCTGGCTGAGTAGCTGCACCAGGGTATCACGGTCCACCTCTGAGAGACGATGCTGCATCGCCTTCATACCCATCTTGGGATTGTTCATCAGCAGTTCCAGATCTCGCCGAATCCCTTTGGGGTTCAGTTCGGGCTTACCGGTTTCCAGCAAATACTGCTCAATAGCGCTGGTGGCCTGGTCGTATCTGGCCTTAGCCTGGGCGGTAAGTGCCGCCGGGGCATGGATCGACTTATACCAGGCCGTTTCTACCTGATCGATCACGCGCTGCACCTCAGATTCAGACAGGTCATGGCGCTGACTGAGCAACTGCACCAGGGTATCGCGGTCAAACTGGGCCAACCGTTGCCGCACCCGATGAATACCGGCATCCGGCTCGTTCAGCAGGGTCCGGATATCGGCTTTAATGCCTTCAGGATTTAGCTCCGACTTACCGGTGCTTTGCAGATAGTGCTGCAGCGATTGCCACTGGTTATCAACCCGTGCTCTGGCTGCAGACTGGAGTCCTTCCGCATCGGCCCGCACGTTGTTCATAATGCCTTCCAGCCGGCTGGCGATGCGCTGGGCATCTTCTTCCCCTATGTCCTGACGGGTGCGCAAGCTCTGGAGGAAAGCTTCGTAACCAAAGGGAGTAAACCGCTCCTGTAAATCTTCGCTGTTGGCGTAGGGATCTTCCAAAAGGCTGCGGAAGGCTTCTCCACCCATGTCAGACAGCAACTCGTCGCGGGGAGTCTCCTGCAAAAAGGTGTAGATTTTCACCTGCAGGTCCTTAGCCGCCTCAATGCGATACCGCTCGGATACTTCTGCCAGGGCACGGCGGCGCGTTTCCTCGAGCAGATCAGCGACGCGAGCGATCTCGGTTTGGGTCAGCAGACCCCGGGTAGACAGGGTTTCGGCAAAGTGGCCCCGATTAATTTGCAGCAACTCCTGCCGCATCAAACCCGGATCAGCAAAGGGGTCGTAGATTACATCCCAAAACTCCTGCTGCAGTCGGTGGGGCTGAAGCTGCCAGGGATAGGCATTGAGCAAATAGGTTTCAACATCGGCTCTGATGGCGCTGTAGGGCACATCTTCGCCGAACTGCTCAGAGAGAACATTGACCTGATTGCCCACCTGACGCTGCACCTGCTTTAGACGACGGGTAATTTTCTCTACATCCAGGTCGGACAGGTCTGCCCGACCCATAACGATACCCATCAGGGTGTTGATGCCGTTAGAGATGCCGCTGGACAGAGGGCTGCTCTGCTGGCCCTGGCGCTGTTTGCGATATTCAGCCAGAAATTCATCCAGACGGTCACCCAGCTCTTCTGAAACCAGGGCTCGGGGGCTGGCAGACTTGAGGTAATCTACCAGTTCTGCCACAGAATTCTGACCGGCAGATTGGCCCAGGGTACGACGCCAGCTGGTGTAAAGTCGGTCGGCAATGCGCCGAACTTCTTGCTGAGACAAATCGGTGCGGCTGCTCACCAGCTTTTCGAAGGTGTCGCGGTTCAGCTGACTGAGGGTGTCGCGGTCAGCTATGGAAGCAATATCTGAATCCTGGATCAGACGCTCAAATTCGGCCTCTAAATCGCTGGTGTCTAACGAGGGAGACCGCAGGGTCATGAGGTAGTCCCGCAGGCTGTCCCCAATATCGGTGCCATCCCAGGCGGCGGTAATTTCTTTACGAACAGCGGCGGCAGTGGCCTCTGCGGTTTCAACAATTTGGTTTCCTGCCGAACGGGCTCCTACCGCAGCGGTGGCGGCCCCCACCAAAGACTGAAAGCTGGAGGTGGCGGTCTTGACCACCGACCCAATCAGGGAACCCACGGTGGTGGAGCTAACCCAAAACAGCAAACAAAAATACGTGCCCCAAATGACCAGACCGGTAATGGCACCCAGCAAAACACTGTTGTACAGGCTGAGCTTAACGGCTAGCAGGCAGGCAAAAAAGACTGCCAGACTTACGGTAATTAAAGTCCAGACGCCAAAGGCGGTGCTAATTTTCTTGCGAGTAGAACCGCCGCTGCTGCTAGAACTGCCGTCAGAAGAATGATGACCGACGTAGGAAATGCCCGCCGCCACTGACAAATTTGTCAGCAGGAGCTGAAAGCCGAAGGCCAGGACAATCCCCGATATTAACGCAATAAAAAATTGCGGCCCTGAAAAAATGAGGGCTGCTTCTTCGGGGGTGCTAACCCCTGGCCCAGAAAGTTGGGCCAGCCAGAAGCTGAGGTTTTGCCCCTGCAGCTCATACCATATACCAATCATAATTCTGCCTTTGAATGCTTGCTATACTTGACCACCAATAGCCGAAGCTATTGCTTGCGTAGAACGAGACACGGCGCTGAAAAACTTCTTTCAGTTCGGAACAGAAAGCCCTCACTGAAGTCATTCAACCGCCATCGCGTACCCGTAATGCTTGAGTAGACGTTTGCTGACCACTTCTTTCGTCCTAAATAACCCAGCCGAATGCGCGTTTCTAAGCCGGGAACTTACTGGGGATGGCCTTATGTATGTTTCATAAAATCGTTTTTCTGAGTAACCTACATCTAGCTTTGGGCATAAACCCTAAGCTTTGCGCCGGGTTCAGCCCAAAAGCTATCGCTGCTTTAAAGCACAACTCTACATATCTACAGATGCAATCAACTGGTGGCGCGTATAGCCTGCAAATTGAAACACTATTGTGAACATTGCGGGTATGCCTTTCTTTCTTGAGGTGACGGAAAATACCCTGGCCAAACTGCAGCCAAAGCAGGCCACAGAGTTACGGCCCGGAGAACTGCAACCGCTGGCGGAGGGTTTGCGCATAGAGCTGCAATCCTACGCTTATGGCGATGAGGAGGGAAGGTTTAACGGACATATCAAGTTTGCGATCGCGAACCCCGAAGACTGGCTGGGCAACCTCAGCACCTGGTATGTCTACGAAGGGCACGCCAGAGTTCTGCAAGATGACCGTGTCGTCTATCCCCCTCCGGAGACAGATGCACCCGATAGTCAACTCACCCTGCGCATTGTCCGCGATACGCTTTTTAAGCGAGAGCCCATTCAGTCGGTTGAGCTATCCTCTGCAGAACTCTATGCCGTCGAAGCTGGCACCACCTTCCCCCTACAGTCCTACGCCTTCCGCACAGACCTGGGAGACTTTAACGGCCACATTAAGTTTGCCCTGGAAGACCGAGAAATTCGGGGATTCAACACCTGGTTCGTCTATGAGGGCCATGCAGAGGTACTGGCTAACGGCAAGGTGGTGTATTCCCAGGTAGAGCACGAGAGCCCGCAGATCGTTCGCATCATTCGAGATACGCTGCTCAAACGGGAGCCGGTGCAGTCGGTGGCCCTGCCCCCCGAGGCCCGAGTGCCGGTAGAAGCGGGAACTGAACTGGATATTCTGGCCTATGCCTCCGCTGACGATGACGACGACGACAACAACCACATCAAGTTCACCCTGGCCAGCGAAGCCGACTACATCAACGGGTTCAACACCTGGTTCGTGTTTGAAAACGATGCCCAGGTGTTCTACGACGGGGAACTGGTCTATCCTAAAACTCCGCCTTCGCCACCCACCGGGGTTACCGGAGACCGCATTGGCATCAAACTCCCCGGTTTTACCAGCACCTTTTATTTGAACGAACCGATTATTCCCGGTGGCAAATTTACCTGGGCCGAAGCCACCAAAAACGGCAGCCGCATTCCAGCGACCAGGGCCATCGTTGAAAACATTCTGGTGCTGGCCGAAATGTTAGAACGCCCCCGTAGCCAGATCGGGCGGCCCTTTATCGTCACCTCCTGGTATCGCCCTCCGGTGATTAACCGCATGGTGGGAGGGGCCACCTATAGCCGCCACCTCTACGGCCAGGCGGTAGACTTTTATGTCGAAAGCATTCCCGCTCGCACCGTGGCCAGTCAACTGTCCTGGTGGCCCGGAGGGCTGGGGGTCTATGCGGGCTGGGTGCATCTAGATATCGGACCGAGAAGGCGCTGGTATCGGTAATCATACCCAGCTTTCATAACACCCCGGCAACAGCTTGCTTATCACTGTGACTGGGCGCTTATCACTGTGACTGGGCTGTTATCCCATAGTCCTGACCAGAAGCTTGGAAACAATATTGAATTGCGGTGCAACTGGAATGACAACCCGCGCAGCCCGGACCAAATCGATTCATAACTTTTGCAGCTGTCAGGCAAGGCTACAAGCCGTTGACACTTTCGGTTAAAGTCCGTTGGAGGACACCTATCAGGCAACCTGTAATCGGAAAGGATTCTTTAAGTCGCAGGGTGAACCGTGCCTTTTAATTCGTTGCGTTAAGTTGCTCACAGGCCTGATTAATGCTGCTCAAACTGCCGGGATTCACCAGCCCGTAGTAGTCAAACACCTGCACCTGGTCTGCTTGAACCGCCTTCAGATCACCCCAAAAGGGCTCAGTTTTCATCTGATCCACAATCCCTTCCCCCGTATCCACCAGCAGGAGCCGCTCGGGATCTGCCGTCAGCACCTTTTCTGCAGACAGGGTGACATACCCTTCGATGGGACCCTGGGACTGCATCTCTGCGGTCAGGTTTTGCAGATTGAAGCGGTTCAGCAGGTCCCCAGCCCAGCTGTTGGCGTTGGGGGATAGCAGCGGTTGACGACTCACTAACACCAGCACCGAAGGACCTTCACCAGGAGTTGTTTCCAGGCAAGCGCTGTACTGGGCTTCTAGCGGCGCGGCTTCCGATTCGGTAGCCGTCGCTAAGTTCTGGATCAGTTGCTCGAAATCCTCCCAGCCGTTAGTTTCCGTTGCCAGTACCGGAATGCCGGTATCCTCAAGCTGGGCCAGTGCCTGGTCATGGAAGCCCCTGGCCCCAATCACCAGATCCGGCTCCAGGGCCACAATGGTTTCCAGCTGAGGCGGAGTGCGCCCCTGGCTGACCACGGCAATGTCCTGAAACTCCGGTCGGTCCTGAAACAGAGAACTTCCCGGAATCCCCACCAGCCGCTCAGGAGCGAGATAGGAAACGATGTCCGCACTGAGAGACGTCAGCGCCACGATTCGTTGGGCCGACTCAACAGGCCGGTCTGCCGTTGCCTCGATAGTCTCAGTTTCCGGCGCTGGGGAGGAATCGCTGACCGAAGTTTGAGGACCACAGGCGGTTAGGGTGGATGCGATCGCGAGCAGGGAGAGGGAGAGGGGGAGGGTTGGTTTCATGGGTAGGTAGGTGGGTAGGTGGGTGGGTGAGTAGGTGGGTGGGTGGGTGGGTGGGTGGGGAAGGATAGGGGGAGCGGTATTAGGGAGATTTTGTGGGATGGCAGGGAGATTTGTGAGGCGGTATCAGGAGTTGGAGGTTTATCAGGCTGCTTTTGAAGAGGCAATGCATATTTTCGAGGTTTCTAAGGCTTTTCCAGTTGAAGAGCGATACTCACTGACGGATCAGATCGGGAGTGTTCGGAATCTTGTGGGATAGGCATCCTGCCTGTCCCAGCTAAGCAGGCGAGACGCCTGCCCTACAAGGCTTGCAGAAAACTTGATTAATCAGCTGATTGGTCCTTACACAAAAATCAGAACACGCTCCCTTTCACCCGAGGTCGGACAAACCCTCATCGAAGCCTACGACAAAGTTTCTGGCATGTTAGTCACCATGATCCGCAACTCCCACCAATGGACAACTCCTAAACCCTAATTCCCCCTCACTCGCCCACCCTCCCACTCTCCCACTCTCCCACCCACCCTCCCCTCTTCAAAACTCCAAATTCACCCCCACCCGCACATAGGTTCCCGGCTGGGAGTAGCGGTTAATATCCGGCGCATCGGCGGGGACGTTGCGGGTGTCGGAGTAGATGAAGTAGCGGGTGTTGAGCAGATTATAGATGCCCAGGTTCAGACCTACGTTGGGGGAGATGTTGTACTGACCGAGCAGGTCCAGCACGGCGTAGGAAGGGGGAACGAAGGTGGTGGCGTCTTCGGGGACGCGGGCGGTGCCGACGATGCTGCCCAGGAGTTCGGCCCGCCAGATGTCGTTGGGGGAGCGGTAGCGCAGACCGACTACAGCTTTGAGGGGGTCAACGCTGCGCAGGGGTTCGTCGCGGGTAAGGTCGTCGCCCTGCACCCAGGCCAGGGAGCCGAGCAGGCTAAAGCCATCCGGGTTAGGGCTGAAGCGGTATTCGGTGCCCAGTTCAACCCCAAAAATGCGGGCATCGCTGATGTTCTGGGTCTGGAAAACGTTCACCTGGGCGGTGCCTCCCAGGGCGGGGCTGAAGGTGGGGCAGGGGTCTGCATCCACCAGGCAGCGAATACCGGCGGGCTGGAAGGTTTCGATGAAGTTGTTGTAGGTGTTGTAGAACCCGGTGAGGCCAAAGTCGAACTGGGGGTAGCGCCCCCGGATGCCGACCTCGAAGCTGTTGCTGGTTTCGGGTTGCAGGTCAGGGTTGGGAATAGTCTGGTATTTAAAGAAGCGCCCGGTGATGTTGGTAAAGCCGCTGTTGATTTCGCTGTACAGAGGAGCCCGGAAACCCCTGGCGTACTGGCCGTAAACCGACAGTTCCGGGGTGGCATTGTAGAGCACCGCCAGTCGCGGAGAAAGGGACGAGGCCGACAGCCCTGCGGATTCAGCCCCATTGCGGTCGAAGGCTTCATCGGGGGAGGGGGACAGGTCGTAGTGGTCGAATCGCAGGCCAGCAATCAGGTCCACCGGTCCCCAGGTGATTTCGTCCTGCAGGTAGGCCCCAATGCGCAGGGTGTCGCTGTCGGGGAAGTCCTTCACCGGGAAAGTATCCGGGGGAATGTTGCGGGTGGATTCGCCGGTAATCAGGTTGGTCTGGACGCGATCGCGGGGTCGCGAGTTGAAGGTATTCGACGCTTCAATGCCATAGGTCAGCTGGTGGGACAGATCCCCCGTGGTAAAGTCGCTGCGGAACTGGGCCTCTCCCCCCACCGCCTGGCTGGTGAGGCGATTGGTGGTTTCGCGAAACAGGGGTGTACCCTGGCTGAGGCGGTTTTCGAAGTTTTTCTCGGTTTCGGTGGCGTCCTGGTAGTAGGCTCGGGCCAGGGCATACTGCAACCAGCCGGGATTGTCGGGGTCGTCGAACTCGTAGGCCAGGGCCACCCGCCAGCGGTCGATCAAAATGTCTTCCACAAAGCTGGTGACGATGGTACCCGGGGCGGGAGCGCCGAGGTTCGCATCAGCGGTGGTGGTGCGGGTGTCGCGGTTGAAATCTTCCAGAATAATGCTGAGGTTGCTGAAGTCGTCGAAGTTGTGGACAAAGTTGCCGTACAGGGTAGTGCCGCTGCGATCCTGGGGGTCAATCAGGTTGGAGTCGGCACGGACGGTGGCCTCTCGGGCATCAATCCGGCTCACCACAAAGAGGGCCTCTGAGCCGGTGTCGTTGCGCCCCGCCAGGCGAATCGCTTCTGAAAAGCCAGCATTGTAGCTGGTGTAGACAAAGGGAATGTCGAGGGCGAAGGTTTCCCCCGGTGCCAGCAAATCGTCAGGCCGCAGGGAGCGAAAGGTAATTACGCCCCCCAGGGCATCGCTGCCATAGAGGGTGGAAGCCGGCCCTCGCAATACTTCTACGGTGCTGAGGGTGGCGAAGTCCACATAATCCCCCCGCCCGATGTTGAAGGGGCCAAACTCAAACCGCTCCGGCAGCCGAATGCCATCCAGCTGAAACAGAATACGGTTGCCCTCAATGCCGCGAATATTCACGTCCTGCAGGCCGTAGCGCAAATCGTTGCGTACCGAGACCCCAGGCTCGTAACGCAGCAAATCCCGCAGGTTGACCACCCCGTTGAATTCCAGATCCTCCAGGTCAAAAACCGTGACCGTGGCCGGTAAGTCTTCAACGCTGCGGGGAGTGCGCGTACCCGTCACGGTGATACGCAACATCCCACCTTCAGGAAAGGAGAGTTCGGCATCCTCCGTCTCCTGAGCCAGAAAATCAGGGGACTGAACATCCTCACCCAAAGAAGACTCTATCTCATTAAGCTCTTGAAAATCCTCCCCCTGAACTGCACCGTGAACTCCGTTGAGGTCTTCAGCAGAACCAATGGCGAATTCTGAATCATCTGATTTATCGAATAATTCGGCTTCTCCTCCGGTCTCCTCAACCAACTCTGACGCCGCTAAAGGATGGACAGTCATCAGCCCCAGCATCAACAAAAGACCAGCACAAACAGGAAATTTTCTCAATAAGAAAGACAAAAAAATCATGGTATGCATCCAGAAAGAGGGTGTTTTGGCATTGGTTGGGTGTGTGAGGAGGGCGAGTGGGAGGGTGGGCGAGTGGGAGGGTGGAAGAGTAGGCGAGTGGAAGAGTGGGCGAGTAGGAGGGGGGATGGGTGGCGGGTGGCGGGGGGCGGGGGGCGGGGGTTGAATGAGACCTGAAGGGGCCTAGAACCGGGGACCAAAACGCGGGGAG
>Ga0081520_100341_pt1 | contig 22135 bp, 20 predicted proteins | sample HotLakmasection1_FD_70988 | JGI IMG/M metagenome (GOLD analysis project Ga0081520, IMG submission 70988) | Hypersaline microbial mat communities from Hot Lake, Washington, USA - Section #1 (SPADES assembly) (version 2) | ecosystem: Environmental > Aquatic > Non-marine Saline and Alkaline >... | reverse complement strand
TAAACCTCATCCAGATTCAGAAGTGGAGTTTTGGCATGTGGGAAACCTCACCGCCTGCGGCACCTCTCCTTCTCAAGGAGAGGTTTGACAAGACTCTGATTCCTCTCCTTGAGAAGGAGAGGTGAGGTGAGGTTCTGCCCGATCAAACAAAACTCCAGTTCTCAACTTAGACGTGGTTTACTCCTTGAGTCGACCAATCGGCAAGCTATAGCTTAGGGCCATCTCTTTTATCGACTAAAACTAATTGATGGAACTCGTATGTAAACCGCATCGCGTCCTTGTGCCTGGCGCGAAACTCGAATGGGTTCAATCCGACCGGCGATCGCGCCATGCCGCCATCCCTATATCGATGCTGTGAGTCGCATAAAATAGTATCAGCTTCACGTTTATCCGCAGTTGCAGCCATGACGGTCACCACATGCAAATTCACCTTTCAGGAATACTGGTCCTACACCAGCGAGACGGGTGAGCGCTACGAGTTAGTCGATGGAAATTTAGTCGCGATGGGCAGCGGCAGCGGTTTACATGGGGCGATCGCGGAATTTTTGACTGATCAGTTCAAAGCCTTAGTCGCCCAGGGTGGACATCCTTGGACGGCCAAAGATAGGCGCATCGGCATCCGCCCGCCCCGGAGCACCCGCTGGGATACCGCTCGTGTGCCTGACGTGGTCGTGCTGCCCGTTGAACAATGGGCCGCGATGCGATCGCGAGAAGCCATTATCGAATTGACTGATCCGCCGCCGCTTTTAGTGGTCGAAGTGGTCAGCGAGTCCACCATCTGCACCGACTATCGGGCCAAACATAGCGAATATAGCGTTTTAGAGATTCCTGAATATTGGATTGTCGATCCGCTGAAGCAGCAAGTCACCGTTTGCCAACTGCAAGCAGGCCGATACGACGACGCCACCTTTACTCAGGGCACTCCCGTTCGCTCTGCGCTATTTCCAGCGATCACTCTCACCGTCAACACGATCTTGACCGCACCCTCGGATCAGTCAGGCGGCTGTTCTTAAACCCAACGGGCCTTAGGTGGTTGGGAGTCTCTAATCGAATCCAGAGCTGATGCATGCCGAAATCTCAAAAGTTGGAAGCCCTGACCGCGAGGCTAAACCAGATTAAGATTGACCCGACCTCGGAGGTGGGGGTGGCGACGTTGACGGAAGTGCTGGGCAGTAAGCACAGTATCGCGATCGCCCAAGCCGCCAAAGTGATCGGCGAGCATGAAATCCACTCGCTCACACCGCAACTGGTAAACACCTTTGACCGGCTGATGGACAAAGCGGCGGATCGCGATCCGGGCTGTCGGGCCAAGGCAGAAATCGCCGATACCTTGTATCGACTGGAGCATCGAGATGCCGAGGTGTTTCTCCGGGGCCTTCACCACGTGCAGCGGGAGCCCATCTGGGGGGGACAGGTGGATACCGCACCCAAGCTTCGGGGGCTTTGTGCGCTGGGCCTGGTGAGGATGAACTATCCCAACGTGATGGTGGAGCTGGCGGATTTGCTAGCGGATGCGGAATCGGAAGCGAGAATTGGGGCGGCCAGGGCGATCGCTTACAGTGAAAATCCGTTTGGCATTGCTCTGCTGCGGTTGCGGATCAAAGTGGGCGACACGCCGACAGTGCTAGGGGAATGTCTAGCGGCGCTGCTCCAGCTATCCCTCGAAGACGGATTGCCATTCGCTAAAAATTTTCTGGAGGCTGGTCGGCGCGAGGCGGATCCTCGGGAAGCGATTGAGACGGCGGAAGTGGTGGCGCTGGTGTTGGGCGAGTCGCGATCGCCCGCCGCTTTCCCCATTCTGCAAGATTGGTGGAATCACACGAGCCATCCTGAGTTGCGCCAGACAGGATTGTTGGCGATCGCGATGCTGCGGCGCAACGAAGCGATCGAGTGGTTGCTCGACCTCGTGACAGCAGCCCCCCCAAAAGATGCAAAAAGCGCGCTAGAAGCGCTAGAACTCTACCAACAGGACTCGACCCTTTGGTTACAAGTGCAAAACCGACTGGAAAACCGACCAGACATCCGTTGACCAAGCTCAAGGGCATGAACCCAAAAGTCTGTCCCATGCCCTTGGTAGCGCCAGAGTAGCGAGTCAGCGGAACCTATGCGTTCGGCACAGTTTCGCAGGCGTCTGCGCCGTCTACGCCTTTGGCAACCTGCTCAGCCCGCGCCAAGATGCTCTCAGCGTCAGGATTGTACTTAAGCACTACAGTGCTGCCCTTTTGCGCTACCCACAGACCGACTTCATCGGAAATTCCGGCATCATCCAGAGCCTTCGCAACGCGCTTGGCGAGGCCACTTTCGTCAAACTTGCCGTCTAGCCCCACCTTTTCGGGAGGAATCGAATTTTCTTTCGCGGCTTTGGCGACTGAAACCTTAGGCGTTGATTTCGCCTTTTCTTCCTCTTTCTTACCGAAGAGTTTCCCTAAAAATCCCATACGATTATCCTCAAAAAATCAATCATTAAGCGGCTCACTCTGATGCCTTTAAGAAAACAGGTTGTGCAGTTTCACAAGCCGTTCCATAAATCTGTCAGAGTCCCGTATCCAGCCCCACAATAGGGACCTAATATTAAGGCTGCGTAAACTTTGATAAGTAGATGGGCTTAATTATTTGTCGGATGTGTTAGCGCCAGCGTAAAGCATCAAACCCCTGTGGCATGGTGCGTTACGGCTGCGCCTAACAGCCCCCTACAACATTGTTTGTTTATGTCCACCTACTTAGTCACCAACAACTTCTCTCAAATTCTTTCAGATTTGAGTGGCAGCTCACTCTATCAAGCGACTCAAAATTTGGAGCCTGAGCGCAGTTAATGGGGATAGATCGCTAGTGGTCGTTCGCGATGGGCGATCGCCCATGGCTACTCAGGATTAGCGGCCAATGTTGTGGCCGCTCGCTAGGGACAATTTTCACGACGAGCGTGGTGCATTGCCACATGGGGCATCAGGGAGTGGGGCTTTTCGAGACCGTGCTGCTCCATGAGGGCCTGATCGCCCATGACCTCAAAGGGATCGCCGTCAGCGATAATACGGCCCTCGTCAATCAGCAACACGCGATCGCACACCTCTAGCAAAAATTCCAGATCGTGGGAGGCCAGCAGTAAGGTTTCGTCAGATCTTTGGAGGAACCGGATGAGGCGGCGGCGGGTGCGTAAATCCAGACTGGCGGTGGGTTCGTCGTACAACAACACGCGCGGACACATGGCCATCAGTCCCGCGATCGCTACCATTTGCTTTTCGCCGCCCGAGAGATGATGGGGCGGACGACTCGCCAGGGCTTGCAGGCCAGTGAGTTCCAGGGCGGCCTCAACCCGCTTAGTGACTTCCGCTTCAGATAGGCCCAGGTTCATCGGGCCAAATGCGACATCGTCACGCACGGACGGCGAAAAGAGTTGATCGGCGGGATCTTGAAACAAAAAGCCGACCTCAGGGCGAAACTGATGCGTCTCCACTAAGCGATCGAACAGATGCACGGTGCCCGTTTGGGGCGTGAGCAGGCCGCACAACAGCATGAACAAAGTCGTTTTGCCACAACCGTTATGACCAATCAGCCCGACTCGTTCGCCCTCGCGAATGGAGACGCTAATGTCTTGCAAAATATGGGGACTGTCAGGGTAGGAAAAGGAGAGATCTTGCAGGGCGATCGCGACGGAGCGAAGACGTCCTTCTTTAGCCGTAGGAATCGACATTGCAGGGGGCGTACTAGACGAAAACGAGTTAAGAGACTGAGTCATAAAGGTGGCAGAAGAATTTCTCCAATTACTACGCTGGCGGCTGCCAGCAACGTCAAACTGGTCGGCAGTGCGAAACGCTGGTTCCCAGATCTCGATGTCATTCTACGAGGTGCTGATGAATTCTGCCCGTAGCCGCGCAGACGCATGGCTTGATAAACCCGTTGCGACTGTTCGTAACTGCGCAATAGCAAGCTGCCCATGAGGGCCGCTAGCCAGCCCCATTGTCGGCTGACCGTTTGGCGCGACTGCCCGTAGCCCCGCAGCTGCATGGCCTGCCGCATGGTTGCGAGTTGGTTGGCAATGTCAAACAAGTAGCGATAGGTCAGCAGGGTCATATCCGTCAGCAGGGGCGGGATGCCCAGCGATCGCATCACCTCTAGCAAGGTCAAAAATGGCGTCGTCCCCAGCAAGATAAACCCGGTGGTGAGAATCGCCAAAAATCGCCCCGCAATCAAGCTGGCAACTTGTACCCCTTCGAGGCGCAGCGCCAAAAATGACCATTGCCAGAGCACCGTTTCTCCAGAAACCCAGGGCAGCAGCCCGACCATCGCTACGATAAACAGGCCCGGATAGGGCAACCGCCGGGCCAAATAGCTCAGGGGGAGTTGTGACCACAGATAGAGTCCCCCGACGACGACAAATACCCACGGCAGCAGGATCAACTGCCGCACCATGGCGATCGCAAACATCAGCGCTAGCAGACTCAGCAACTTGGGTCGGGCGGCCCAGCGATGAATTATGGACTGCCCCGGAATAAACACATCTGCGTGGAGACTCACCGCCATAAAGTTATTGTTCTAAAAGTTCAGGTTTGACGCGCATCAAAAAGAAGCAAAGCAGCACCGTAAACACCCCTTCTAAAAGAATGAGGGGCACATGGGCAATCATCAGCGCCGTGAGAAAACTCTGCTCAGCCCCCTGATTGAGGGTCGAGGGAATCGTGAATACGATCAGGGTAAAGAAAATGAGGGCCGAGAGCCCGACCCCGATCGCCCCTGCCAAAAAACTAAAAATGCCCAATAGCGGCTTGGGGGCCAGGGCCTTGGCAAACCGATGCCGCTGGCGAAAGAACTGTCCTGCTAGCAGGGCCGGTAGCCCCATCATGACGGCATCAACCCCCAGGGTAGTCAGGCCGCCATGACCGAGCAAAATGGCCTGTAATAACAGACCAATGAGAATGGCGGGCCAGGCATACCAGCCCAGCACGGCTCCCAAAACGCCGTTCAGCACTAGATGGACCGACACGGGGGGAATCGGCACACTCAGCGAGGAACCCACAAAAAAGGCCGCCGCGAGCAGCGCTGCTTTGGGTAATTCGGCTTGGGGGTCAGACGTTTTGTGAATTTGCTTGAGCGCGACCCAGGTGACGCCGCCCGCGATCGCATAACCGGCAACACACACAGGGGCTGGCAATATACCGTCAGGGATGTGCACTATTGCTTACCTCGTCGCCAGAAAAACAAGGCGGTGCCGATGCAGCCCCAGGTGACAGCACCAGCCACGATCACCCGCTGCAATGGGCTGAGCCCCGCATCATTCGTAAAGCTACTGGCGATGACGCTATCCGCCTCCACGGGAATCACCGCAATGTCACCGTGTCCGGCCTGGCGCACCGATACTTCCCAGTCACCGGGCTGAGTTGGGGCAAACACATACCGCCCAGAGGCGTCCGTGGTCCCCGCAAACACAGGGGTTTGCGGGTCATCGGGAGCAAAGACCTGCACCGAGGCTTCGGCCATGGGTTCCCCGGTGTCATAGGCCGCCTGGACCTCTACCGCAGTGGTCGTACGCGCCTGAATGTGCGCCCCGTGGGCGATCGCCGCACTGGGAGCCAGCGCGATCGCGATCGCGGCCATCCCTAACCGCTGGAGTCCATTCGACCAGGAAGGAAAACAAGCCATTAGCTATCGACCAACTGAGTTTCTTCACAATGACCTTCGCCAACGTGGCCCAGGCTCGGCAAAATGCCCATCAGAGTTTGGTACTGTTCGGGCGATAGCTGCGATTCGAGCGCCGCCATATCGACATCGAGGGTGCCACCTTCGGCGATCGCGGCGAGGGGGTCAAAGCCCAGCGCTCCGGTATTGATGTCGTCATCGGGCGGCGCTTCGCCATCGCCAAACAGGTGGTCAAAGTGGAAGGTAGCCTCCAAATCGGTCTGGTCAGACGGTTCTAGAATGCCTTTGCGCTCATCGCCGACAAAGTCGCCACAGACAAACTCCAGAGTGGGGTCAAGCTTCATCACAAAATCGATGGTCTCCCCTTCCTTGGTCGCGGTGCCTTCCATCCAGATGGTTTGCCCCGCCGCCGGGCCATCAGCGGCAGGCATCATTTTCCAGGACAGGGCATTGTAGCGGCCAGCGGGAGCCTGCACCGTTTTCACCAAAATGGGTTCAGCGGCATCATCCCCCTCCGCCAGGTCCACCGTCATGGGTTCGCTGATGCTGACGGTTTCGGAGGCTGTGGGTTTGCCCCCGGCCTCCGCATCATAGGGGGGATCACTTTGATAAGCGGTCACATCCGTCAAGGACACATACAGATGATCAAAGCTGATCTCCCAGCCATCTTTGGTGACAAATCCTTGCCGGACAAAATCTTCACCGTTGGCCCGAATGGTCAATTCGCCATCCTCACCAGCCGCTACGGTGGTTTCTTCGGTCGGGGCTTCGGCTTGGGGGGCAGTGGCTTCGTCGGTAGTGGTTTGAGGGCTACAGGCCAGCAGCAGGGTGGGCAACGCTGCGGCGATCGCTGTGCGGGTTAATAACTTGAGACTGAACATAGGGGCTTTGGGTTAATGTCTGTAGCGTTACAAATGGAAAGAACTGCGTTCACACAATTAGTTAAGCCACCTTAGCCAGGAAAAACAATACCCCCAGGGGGCATCAAGTTACCCTGAGGGAAATTTTAGACGGTTTTAGCCCTATGGCGGAAAATTTCGCTGATTTCCAGGGATTTTATCAATCAGAACTATTGACTTTAAGCAATTCGTCCAAATCGTCTCAGCGTCAAGAGCTGATCTTCATCTGCTCGTCATACAGATAGCCCAAGATTTCGGCGGTGGATTGAGCCCAAATTCGTCGCTGGCGTCCGCTGAGTCACCCCACCAGGGCGCATGGGGACTCTGAGCCGCCGTCGGGAATAGTGCGCCAACTCACCGTTTGCGGATCGTAGTGGTTGAGTCGGTACCGTAGCCCGGTTTGCCGCAGCCTGGTGTTGACGACGATCGCATAAGCTGAAATGCGATCGTCGGGCAAGTGACGGAATTGTCAGGCGATCGCACATCTGGTTCCAACCTGTGCCCAAGCCCCCATCCGGATTTTGAAACGCCGCCACCTCCCTCAGGACGGCTGCCGCTGCCCCCGCCTCAAAGTGATCGCGAAACCGAGCGGCTTCCAGCGATCGCGCCGGTGTTTGACGGCATGGCCGGGCTCACTCAAATCTTGGCTGAGTCAGTTGCATGCCTTTTGACTCCGGGTCGTAACTGTGACTTTTCTTAGCATGGCGTGATTGTCGTGCAAGCTCTCCGTTACATTAACTTAAGTGAGTTTGAGCTACGGCGTCATAGGTTCCACATCTGCCCTCACGAGGTTCAAAACTCCAACTGGCAACCCTTGTCTTAGCGAGTGCCAAGGCTCGCAGACAGTATTTGCGCCGCAAGGAACTTGATGGATAGGCAAATAACGGCTACCCAGTTGTCGGGGAGTGTCAGCGGCGTACTTGGCACTCGCGATGAAACTTTTTAACTGTGTTAATCTGACATACAAGGTTATTTGCACTAGTTACTCTACCTTCGGCAGCAACATTGACCGCAGCTAGTAGTAAATTAAGTCTTTTTTGAAAATTAGGGCCAGTTTTTGCAGCGCTTGTAAACCGCTGGGCAACTGCCTCAAGCCATCATTTTGCTGGGGGTTTGTGAATGCTCAGAGAATTTCCTTCTAGTGTTTGCCAGGGTGCGAGCTTACCGAAACAGACAGCGATCAAGGTTGCAGAGGCTGTAACTGAGTCTTATGAAGCGCTTTCTGACATCTCTGGTGAGCCGACTGTCCTGTTGGTCGATGATGACCCAGACAGTCTCGTCTTGCTGGAAAATATCCTCGACCAATTTTGTTGCCAGGTCATTTGCCAATCTTGTGGTCAGGCAGCTTTAGCCTATGCTCAACAAACCCCACCGGCTCTAATCTTGCTTGACATCTGGTTGTCAGACATGAGTGGGCTAGAAATTATCCAGTCCCTGCGACACAATCAAGCCACTCAAATGGTTCCGATTGCGGCGGTTACAGCGTTGGCAAGTCACCGCGATCGCGACACGATTTTGCAATCTGGCTGCAATCACTACATTGCTAAGCCTTACCTACTCGAAGATATGGAAGCCGTTTTGCAGCAGTATTTGCGGCTGCGCGATGCCTGACGTTAGCGAAACCAGGGGCTTCATGATGAGCCCAATTTTCAGGCCTCGCTGTCAGCTTTGAGCAAAGATAATCCATCAATGGCTCCGCAGTTCTCGTCCAACTCAACTCGCCTCAGACTGACATCGCTTAATCTGCCCTTCATACACCACATCCTATGGCTGGTTTAGCGATCGCCCTGCAATGTAACTTTGCCCTGTAGCAAAAAATCATGCTCGACTGAACCCATGACAATTCCTTGGGAGCAGGCATGTTGACCATCATCACCCCTACCGCAAGGCCAATCCATTGTTTCATGGGGTCGTCGTCGCTCAGTGTTTGCGAGCCGTCATCCTCAAGCTTGAGACCAATCTTACATGATTTGTTTTCAAGGTGATCCCGGTGATTCATTGCTACCTCACCATTGGCGATCGCCGAGGGGTCTCTAAGCTTGACGAACCAGCCTTACAACAAAGTTTTTAAAGTTATTGTGAATTACTTCGAAATGGCTAGTCTCCGGGTAATCACTTAGCTTATTGTCAGCTTCATAATACCTTTCAGATTGGGTTCCCCCTTTTCGGGGTATCTACTGATGCTGTTAATGTTTGTGATGCACGATTGACCTATGCCTAAGTCATGGCTAGTACTGAGTAGCGTAGGTGTATCACTGGTTTCAGTGATGTCACTGCACCTCAGTTCCGGGAGGCCACAAATTGTCAATCAGTTCGAGGCTTCCCTGCATACTTTGATGTCCAGTGTCGTGAGCAGCCACCTGTGGAGCGACGACGGTAGTTCTACCTTCAACACCTGGAAATTGCCTTCATACCAAGACTATGTTGCAGCCTGGCAAGCCCAACAACCGGGCGTAACCCTTGAGCTTAAAGCGTTGGAACTTGATCAAGCCACTACAGAGGCGAAGCCTCAAGCCGCGGTCGATTCATCAGCAAGTCCACTCCTGGAGACTAGGCCATCCTCATGGGTGAGCCAATTTCAGAGGAGACTGACTCGGGACGATCGCCCCGAGTCCAGGCAATATCTGAAACCTATTTTCCGCCAGCGGATTATTACCGTTGGGTTTCAGGCCAACGACGACGAAGTGCTCAAACGTTACGCTAATCGGCATCATTTGTCTCAGTCCACCATCGAGTGGCGATATTTTGATCCCGCCGCGATCGAACGGCTCTCGGGGCAACGTCGGGTCATCACTGAAAACGTTGTTGCCGAACACATTGAACAGGCACTGAGCGACTCCTCAACGGCGAGCGACTTGTGGCCTCAGCACCATTTAGAGGTCGCTCCCGGTGGCGGGCAATACTGGATTGAAGACCCGAATGCGGCTTGGTGGTAAGTAGATGGGCTTAATTATTTGTAGAATGTGTTAGCGCCAGCGTAACGCATCCAATCCCTGGGGAATGGTGCGTTAAGGCTTCGTCCAACAGCCCCCTACAACATCGTTTATTGATGTCCACCCACTTAACCACAGTCGTCCGCAGTCATTTTGGGGTCGGCCCTGCGATCGCCCTCACTCAACCGACTCCGTGGGGTTAGTGGTCGGCGGGTCAATCATGTTCAGACGGTTTAGCCCCCAAACTAAGCCGATGGCGAGCAGCCCGCCGATCGCGAGGCCAGCCAGCAGTAAGCCGATAATCAAGTTGCGCATCCATCGCTTGTCGGCTTCCAGACGAGTGCGATTCTCAGCCGATAGTTCAACAGCGGGCTCATCCTGCTGCCAATGGGCATCGGAGCGGCGAAACTGGGCCTCGACGTCGTTGGCATCGGGCAACGGCTCACGATTGGAGTTGTGAAAGGGAGGCTGTTGCATGGACATCACTCAACAAGGAAACACCATGGCAGCGTCGTGAAAACAGCGATCGCCACTTCCCTCCATTTTGAGCACTGTTGTCTACAAAGGGTGGGGAGGGTATGGATAACTTAATTTTCAGGCGAAAAAATATATCGATCGGCGATCGCGCATGGCATGGTTCCACCACTCTCTCCTCCATCGCTGATGCCCCCCGCCTAGTGCACATATCGCTGCTCATCTTGGCCCATCCCTATTGAAAGTCGGCACCCACCCAGAGCACCCGCACCGTTGAACCGGCGGCAATTTCGGTGACGCCAATGGGAACCACGGCCAGACCTTGAGTCCCCGCCATGTTAATCAAGTTGCCAGAACTGTGGCTGCCCTGAGACAAGCTAAATTCCAGGCCGGTCGGCGTGATGTGCAACTGCCCCCACAGGTAGGTTTCACGTTTGCCCCCCGCTTTGAGGTCGTGACGCGATCGCGCCACCAAAAATGGCGCAGGCCAATGGTCGCTGCGGCCCGAGAGTTTGCGCATTGCGGGGGCGACAAATCGCCAGAAACTCACCAGGGCTGAAACGGGATTGCCGGGTAAGCCAAAATACAGCAGCGGTGCTGATGAGCCCTTGACGGTCGCCACGGTCAGGGGTTTGCCCGGCTTGACCGCGACCGAGCGGAGGTGCAGGGTCGCGCCCAAATCGCTCAAAATTTGATCCACATAATCGTAGTCGCCCACCGATACGCCCCCCGAGGACAGCACCATATCGGCCTCGGCGATCGCGGTGCTGATGGCCTGCTTGAGCGCTTCCGGCTGGTCGGGCACAATGCCCTGACACAGGGGAATCGCCCCCATCTGCTGCACCAGGGCCGCGATCGCAAATTGGTTAGAGTCAACAATCTGCCCTAGTTGTAAAGTCTCCTCCGGCGACACTAGCTCATTCCCCGTAGAAAGGATGGCAATCCGGGGGCGACGATAAACCTCCACCTGGGTCCGCTGCACCGCCGCGAGAATCGCCACTTCTGTCGGCGTCACGACGCTCCCCACTGACAACACCCGTTCGCCCGCCCGCTGATAACTGCCCCGTTCGCGAATGAAAGCCCGAGGGTGTCCGGCTGAGAAAATTTGCACGCGATCGCCCTGGCGTTGCGTGTCTTCCTGCATGACTACCGTGTCGGCTCCGGGGGGGAGCATTGCGCCGGTAAAAATGCGAGCGGCTTGCCCTGGCTCAAGGGTTTGCTGGGGAGGCTGTCCTGCCGGAATTTCTGCGATCACCGACAACTCCACTGGGGCATCCGCCGTGGCCTGACGGATGTCGTCGGAGCGCACAGCATAACCATCCATCGCGGAGTTATCCCAGTGCGGAAAGTCAGTGGGACTGATCACGGACTCCGATAGGATGCGCCCGGTCGCATCCAGCAGACTCACGGATTCGCAGTCGCGCCGCGAATCCAGCGGCACAACCAACTCCAAAATCTGGGCTTCGGCAGTATCAGCAGAAATCATAAATACCCGTGGATTTTCCTTGGCCATCCTAGCAGGGAGCCCCGCTGTCGTCTGGCGTGCTGGCACACATCTGGAAATGGCTATGACACTTGGGCATAGGGCACCGCGAGCTGGGTTACGCGCACACACAATTGGATGTGCTGAGGCCACTCCGGTTGACGAATCCAGGCGCGATCGCTTTCACAGGCCATCACCACAAAATCGGGCACATGGTCAGGCTGCTTTTTTAACCGGACCGTTACCCCTGGACGCAAAACCAAAGACGCCATAGACCACCTCATTTGGAAATCCACGGGCGTATTCTAGCACAAAATTAGTAAAAGTGTACTATTTCTGCCTGGAGCTGATGGAGGGAGTGGAGTCGGTGGAGTGAGTGAAATTTCGACTCTGGCAACACCCTCGCTATCAAAAGTATCGACTCCTGACACGGGACTGACCCAACCACCGAAATGTTATTTCCCCGCCCAACCCCTGGAACTTTTGGTCGATGCGGCAAACTCGATTTGACGGTAAGAAAAGATGAAGTCTTGTGCGAAGACTTCGGCAATCTTTTACCCTTTCATTAGAATCAATCAGGCTAGTTTTGGGTCTATGACTGCGATCGCCCCTTCCCCTACTTTGGCTGACACGCTGCGAGCCCGTCGTGAAAGGTTGGCAGCACTGATCCACTTTCCGGTGGTGTTGTGGTCGGGGCAGGCGACGGCGCGAAACTTTCCGGCGAATACCTATCCGTTTCGGGCGAATAGTCACTTCCTCTATTTGGCGGGGTTGCCGCTGAGGCAGGCGGCAATTCGTTTAGATGGGTCGCGGCTGACCTTATTTATGGATGAGTCGACCCCGGCAGCGGCATTGTGGCATGGCCCGTCACCGTCGCGGGCAGCGATCGCGGCCCAAATCGGAGCCGATGCGGCCTATCCCCTCAATGAATTAGATGACTGTGTGGAAGGGGTGGCGACGATCTCGGTGCAGGATACCGAGACCGCTGCCGCGCAACTGACCGGGCGGGGCACGGTGAACCCGGCTCAGGATCGCGCCTTGGCGGAAGCCTTGGTGCAGCTACGATTGACCCACGATGCGGCAGCGATCGCCGAAATCCGCTGCGCCGCCCAAGTCTCGGTGCAGGCTCACCGAGCAGGCATGGCCGCCACTCAGCCAGGCAACACCGAGGCTACCGTTCGGGCGGCAATGGAAGCGGTGATCCTCGCTCAAGGCATGACGACCGCTTACAACAGTATTGTCACGGTGCACGGGGAAGTGCTGCACAACGAGCACTACCACCACGCTTTGCAGGCGGGCGACTTGCTGCTAGCGGATGTCGGGGCGGAAGCGCCGAGCGGCTGGGCCTCCGATATCACCCGCACCTGGCCGGTATCAGGCACTTTTTCGGCAACCCAGCGCGACCTCTATGACATCGTGCTAGCGGCCCATGATGCGTGCATCGCAGCGGCTCGCCCCGGTGTGGAATATCGCGATCTGCATCGGTTAGCGAGCCAAGTACTCGCCGAAGGCTTGGTTGATCTCGGCATTTTGCGGGGAAACCCGGAGTCTCTGGTAGAGCAGGACGCCCATGCCCTGTTTTTTCCCCACGGGATCGGCCATTTGCTGGGGCTGGATGTCCACGATATGGAAGATTTGGGTGATCTCGCTGGGTATGCTCCGGGACGCACCCGCAGCGATCGCTTTGGGTTGGCCTTTCTCCGGCTGGATCGACCGTTGCAGGCGGGCATGGTGGTCACGATCGAGCCCGGCTTCTATCAGGTGCCAGGCATTTTGCAAGATCCTCAGCGCCGCGATCGCTATGCGACCCTGGTGGATTGGGAGCGACTAGCTCACTGCCAAGATGTGCGCGGTATTCGCATTGAAGATGATGTGTTAATTACCCCTACGGGTAGCGAAGTGCTCACCGCCGCCCTGCCCAACCGGGCTGACGAAATTGAGGCGTTGGTAAATTCCTGAGGCGGTTTTATGAAGTGACCGTGGAGAGTGGTTTAAGAGATCTTCGGATCACCGTAGGTTCCCCCGTAAGATGTGAAACAGTACCCTTAACTTGGTTATGGTTGATACGATTCCCGTTACCCCGCGAGCGACAGTGCCCTATCCTTACCAGCATCAAGACCCGGAGTTGCAGCGCGATCGCCTCCTAGCGGCGATCGACGTCGGGACTAACTCGATTCACATGGTGGTAGTCAAAATCAAGTCGTCCCTGCCCGCCTTCACCATTATTGACCGGGAAAAAGAAACGGTGCGCTTGGGGGACTTTTCGGAAGATGGCAACCTCTCAGAAGACGCCATGGAGCGGGGGATCAAGGCCCTAAAACGCTGCCGCGCCCTCGCCGAAAGCCTACGAGCCGAAGATATTGTCGCGGTCGCCACCAGTGCAGTGCGCGAGGCTAACAACGGTCAAGAGTTTCTGGATCGCGTGCAGCAAGAAGTCGGCCTCTCGGTGAACCTGATTTCCGGGACCGAGGAAGCCCGCCGGATTTATCTGGGCGTCCTGTCGGGCATGGAGTTTCACAACCAGCCCCACGCCATTGTCGACATCGGCGGCGGCTCAACTGAGTTACTGTTGGGCACGGGAGAACCCCATCGGTTTTTGAGTAGCACTAAAGTAGGGGCAGTACGCCTCACTGCGCGTTTCGTTACGACCGATCCCATCACAGATGAAGAATTTACCTACCTCACCGCTTACGTCCGGGGTCGCATGGAACCAGCGGTCGAAGATCTGAAACGCCATCTGCAATCAGGGGAAGTGCTCAAACTGGTGGGCACTTCCGGCACTATTGAATGTTTGGCCGCTCTCATCGCTCAAGATCGCCTGGGCTTTGTCCCCGAACCGCTAAACGGTTTTCAATTCTCGCTACAGGAATTGCAATCCTGGACGGAAAAGCTGCGCCAACTCAATCTGGAAGAGCGTCTGGATTTGCCAGAAATGTCGGCTCGACGGGCAGAAATTATCGTCGCTGGGGCCGTCATTTTGCAAGAAACGATGGCCATGTTGGGGGTCGCAAGCCTGACCATTTGCGAGCGCGCCCTGCGGGAAGGGGTCGTGGTCGACTGGATGCTCAACCGGGGCTTGATCGAGGATCGCATGCAGTTTCAACAGTCCGTGCGCGAACGGAGTGTGCGGGCCGCCGCCGACAAGTATCACGTGCCCCAAGCCGCGAGAGAGCGGGTGGCCGATTTCGTCCTCGACCTATTTGATGCGACCAAAGGGCACCTCCATAACTGGGACCATCCCGAGCGAGAGCTGCTGTGGGCAGCAGCGATTTTGCATAACGCGGGGCACTATATCAGCCACTCTAGCCATCACAAGCACTCTTATTACTTAATTCGCAATGGCGAATTGCTGGGCTATACCGAGGCCGAGATTGAAATCATCGCCAACGTTGCCCGCTATCATCGCAAAAGTCTACCCAAAAAGAAGCACGACAATTACCGCAATTTATCGGCCAAGCATCAGCGCAATCTGGTGAATGAACTCAGTGCGATGTTGCGCATTGCCGTGGCGCTCGATCGCCGGGGCATTGGGGCAGTGGCCTCGGTGAAATACTACTTTAATGGCACCAACAAGACCCTGCACCTGGACATTTGCCAAGCCTCTCCCCAGGATGACTGCGCCTCAGAAGTTTGGAACCTGGAAGACAAAAAGCTGTGGTTCGAGGAACTTTATGGCGTCAAAGTGGTGGCCCATCGAAGTTCGCCGGTCGATACGTTTTCGCGATAGCGCCCCTCGCGATCTGCTGCCGCTATTACGCTAGCCGATCAGGGGCTATAAACAACTAACAGGATGAAGCGATCGCCCCATCCTGTCTTATTGCAGCGTGATCATACTTTGAGGGTCCGTAGACTTTACTCTTCGTCGTCTTCCTCATCATCGGTCGGATAGACAAATCCTTTAGAACGACCTGTAAGTACCGACTTGCCTTGAGAAAGAGCCTTTTGAGCTTGCAGCGCTGCCGTACGCTTCCAATGCGCTTTGCGCTGATCCCGTTTCCCCTTTGAGGTTTTCTTCTTAGGAACCGCCATGACTGCTAAAAACTTGACAACCTTTCAATAGTACCATCGTTTTTCGGATGTTCATCGGCTTTTTCGCTTTTAGACATCAGGGGACATGGATGCAGGGGCGGCGGATGCCCCCACTGCGGCCCAACGGTCTCTGGGGAGGGGGAATCTGTTTAGGAATGAGAATTGCATCAGTTGGGATCGCCGTCTCGGCTGTCCCAAGGCAGGCAAGATGCCTGCCCTAACACCTCATTCCTTAGCGTTCCGTCAGCCCCCGCTGCCGCCGCTCCCTCAAGCCTACAGGGCAATAGTGCGTGTTTTTAGCGTCTGTGTTCGGTGGTCATTCCTCTGACTCGAACTGCGCACCCGATTGCACAAGGCGCTGGTGCTCAAGCGACTGGCTCCCGATGGGGATGCCGCTCCACAACAGCGCAGCGCGATTGCCTGGAAACCCGCTTTGCTCACTTTGCTCAACTGCTGGCTCAGTCTTGATCGCCAGACACCCTCCAGGGACGGCAAGCGGAAAAGATTCGACAGCGGTTGCTTAAGCAGCAAGACCATTTGCTGACCTTTCTGGACTATTCCGAAGTGGACGCCACCAATCATCTCGCTGAGCGGCAACTGCGCCCCGCCGTCATCAGTCGCCAACTCTCCTGCGGCGACAAAACGCTTGATCAACACCGCTTCCCCAGGTTGCTGGATGGCCAAGTCCCGCGATCGCGTCTCACATTGCTACACCTTAGTTTCCTTGAGTCCCGCGATCACTTCTTTGCCCAATTGCTCAAATTCCGCTGAAGCTTCGATGGCGGAGCGTCCCGCCAGGTCAAACACCGTCGCTCGTTGCCCAAAGGTATCGGCAATCACCTGCCGCTGATGAATCACCGTTTCGAAGGTTGGCACCTTCGCTTTCTTTAAGATTGCCAGGGCTTCGTCTTTGAGCCGCGTGCCTTTTACCGCCCGAGCCAGCAACACCTGCGCGGCAGGCAGCCCCTGCCGGGCTTTGCGAATTTTCCAGGCGAGGCGGATGGCATCAGCGGCGCTGCGTAAATCCACCCCCGTGGGCTGACAGGGAATAATCGCCAGATCAGCCCCAAAGAGGATCGCCTTGGTCGCTTCCGACAACCCCGCCGGACCATCCACGATGCAGTAGGCATAGGCCGCCGCCACCACCGGGACTTGGCGGCGCAACTCCTGCGGCGACTGGATCACCTGGTAGGGAATCTTGACCTCAAGCAATCCCTTGAGCCAGATGGACGACGATCGCTGAGCATCGGCATCGATCACGCAAACCTTATGGCCCTGGGTCTGTAGCCAGTAAGCCAGATGCACCGCCGTTGTGCTTTTGGCACAACCGCCTTTTTGATTCACCACTCCGATTGTCGGCACGCTCTCACCACACACTAGATGCTGGTTATTTACTGCATTACGCGGGGCGATCGCAACGTCCCCCCCCTAATCCTGACCTTCTCGCCGTAGTCTGCCGCTTTGCCAAGGCATTGTGCCGCTTTGCGAATGCGGCAGGCGGCGTTAAGCTGCAGGCCAAAGGCCAAAGAGTCCGAGCGATAGCGCCAAAGTGCCCGCGATCGCCGCTGATAAGGTCGCGTAGTGGAGGATCAGGTATGCGCCGGACGGCAAATGCCAAAGACTGACGTGTAGCCATGTAAAAAGGTCGTGCCGCCCACTGGCCCAATTTCACCACCACAGAAAAAGCCACTCAGCGGCAAATCGCCCAAGAACTCTTGAAACAAATGGGCATCAAAATTGGGCTTTTCGTAAAGCCCTTCGCCCCGCCCCAGGCAAGAAAACATCAAGGCCCCCACAGGAGCGGTGTCGTCAAGTTTGTGCTCGCTGCGGTAGCGAATCAGGAGGGTCTCTAAATCATCGGCAGAGGTGCGAGCATCGCGCAAATGGAACTGAATGCGCTGACCCACACGAATGCGATCGCCGATCGCCAATGCCCCCAATCGGGGGTCGACCCCCAACAAATTGCGGATCAAAAAGTCCCCAGGTTGCAGATTTTCCTTAAAGCCATCCTGGGCAATACCCACGTGGAGGGAATCTTGGGCCAGTTCGCGATCGGCCTCATCCAGATCTTGCAAAATAGCTTGCAGAGCTTCGACGGGGGTTTGAGTTTCTCCCCCAAACTCATCACATTCTTCTAGCTCCAGCAAAATATTGCGTTCCCCCGCCGCAATGCGAAAAGGCCGCCCAATGGGCCGACAGCCTTGAGCCACAATCGTTTCCATCACGACATTGCCGGACAGAGCGACCCCAACGACGCCCTCGGTTTGCAACGTATCGTTAAAAAACAGCCCACTGTTGCGCTGAAATGAACTCGCACTCGCTAAGCCCCCGACTTTGACCGCACCCGGATAAGCAAAATCAAGTCCCTGCAACAGTTCCGTAATGCCAGCGGTGAACGGATCAGCCAGCAAAATAAAACTCGGCTGATCAGCCGGGGTAACGCCGATTGTTTCTACCCAAGCATCCGGCGGACTATCTAAATCGGGCAGATCGTCTTCTTGCAACAAAAAGGGCTTGACCGTCACCCCCGGCAACGAAGCGACGCAAAGACTTAGGGCCGGTTGTTGTTCGATTTCTTTGGCGGGGTTCTCGGGGGGCGTGCCGATGATGCCGCCGCCGCTACAGCCAATCAGACAGGGCAGGGGCAGCGCCTCGTGGAGCAGCGGCAGCAAGCGGGCAAATTCGCTGGCATAGGCGGCTGAGATAAAGACCAGACCCAAATCGGGCGGCTGCCGCAGCTGGGCCTTAATCTGGACGGCAATATCTTGCACGGCGGCCTCCAGCGAAGCCTTCGTGGACAGGGCACTCACCCACTGCATTGATGGACTGGTTTCAGGCATGGGTCCCCCCCCTTGATGGGCACTACACATCGGCAGCCGTGCTCCGGCCCTCCCCGCGACAGGGTTGGACTGATAAGGGGCGATCGCTGACCAACAAGCTGTCAGCGCACTCATCTGCTAACGACAGAAGACAAGTTAAACCCAGCACGACCTGCTTTCAGCCTAAGCTAAATTTGGGCGGTTGTTGCAGTGGCGGGTGACCGGGAGGGGGGTGGAGCCGGGTGGCAGGGTGTGTTGGCGAAGCCTGCCCGGAGGGCTTGGGTGGCAGGGTGTGAGGGTGTGAGGGTGGCGGGGTGGATGTTGCCGCGAGAGATGGGTGACATCAATGGGTCCCGTTGCGGGAATCACTGTTGTTTGGCAACTGGCAATGCCTGAAAGCTTGGTCGCTGTGGCTTTGCCGGGGTTGGTAAATCTCCTTGCCGAGGGATGCTGATGGCGATCCGAGGAAACTACTCTACGTAGGGTGAATTGCCGGTGGTCAAAAACCGAACTAGAGGTGAGGATCTTCGCCCTACGATTTGCACGGGTGTCAGTAATAATCTTTAAAGTGTAAATAATGAAATCATTCCTTAATCAAGGAAGATTGCAAGGTTTCGGCTATCTCATGCTCTGTGTAAACGTTTGCCATGGTTTACACCGTTCTGACCAGAGCAAAGCGTTACACTAGCTGAGAATGTTTTCTGGGGTTGACAACGCATCTAGAAAGCACAGTCACCAAAACTGAGAACGGTCTAATCAATAGGGTTCTTATGAGCAACAACAACATCCAAGACAGAATTCAAGAAGAATTGAAGGGCGCACGGGATGCCTGTGATACTTCTGGCGCTAACTCCGCCGAGTGTGCTGCTGCTTGGGATGCAGTCGAGGAACTGCAAGCAGAAGCTTCTCATCAGCGTCAGGAAGGTGGCCTCAAAAAGTCTTCTCTAGAAGAGTACTGTGACGCCAACCCCGAAGCTGATGAGTGTCGCGTGTACGAAGACTAAATTACGCTCCCCCTAGCTCAACACTGCTAAGCCGCCCTGATGTCAGGGCGGCTTGTTTATTGTCCGGCACCAGCAGGTTTGGCTCAGGTGTATAGGTGCGATACCGCGATCGCTTCAGGTCACTGATTTAGGGCTGCAGGCGACTGACTCAGCCGCTCAGCCACCGACATCACCGCGATCTGGCTGCTCCGCCGATCGCTTTAATAATACGTCCCGACTTTGCGGTGATGAACGGCGGTCATGCCCTCGGGGTCAGACACTTTACCGTCCTCGACGGTGCAGTAGACCAGCCAGTGGTCGCTGACTTCCATGCGGCTGGCGACGGTGCATTCCAGATAGGCCAGCGCATCGCCCAGGATCGGCGAGCCGTTTTGCGCCGGTCGGGTGCGGATGCCCGCGAAGCGATCGCCCCCCGGCGGAAACCGCTTCAGGAAGTGCTTCATCAGGGTAGCGTAGTTGCCCTCTTCCAAAATGTTCAGCACAAAGGTGTCACCCATCTGCATCAAGGACTCGATCGCCCGGTCTTTCGCCACCGCTACGGTAAAGCCCAGAGGCTGGAAGCTGGCCTGCGACACCCAGGATGCCAACATGGCGCTGGAGACATCGCCCTTTTGCGCCGTAATAATATAGAGGCCGCTGCTGATGCGGCCCAGCGCTTTTTCCATATCCGCATTGAGGGTCTTCAGCTTTTTCAGCTTTTTCTCTTGGGAAAGGAGCTGGCCCATGTCAGTGCCCGCTTCATCGCAGAGCTGATAAACCGCTTCGTCGGGCGTATCTTTAATCCGAATCGGGGCAAAGGGGCTGCGGAGTTCTAAATCTTGGAGGCGCGTTGATAGCGTATCAATCGGCTCATCGTCGCCCCCATAGGACTCAAACAGACCGATCGCTTGCTTGTCGTTAATGGTCGCCAAAATTGTGCCCAGCGCCGCCTGCGCCTGCTTCGTGCCAGACGCCGGGGGCATGCCAATGACGATGCCGCGCGCCCGACTCACCAGTTCGTTCACCTCTTGGGGGTCGGCGGCGCGGAGGTCCATCATTTCGACGGCGACGCCGGTTTTAGTAATGCCGCGAGCGATCGCTTGGGAGAGGCGATCGCTATAGCCGTAGTCCGACATGTAAAACACCGCCACCATCGTCTCAGACTGACTCTTTTCCTGACTCCAGCGGCGATAGCGATCGGTCAGTTCAGCAACGTTGTGGCGTAGGAGGGGACCGTGCCCCGTCGCGACGGTGGTGATTTCGGGCAGATTGTCCATGCGCTTCATGGCCGACAGCACCGATCGCGCGTTGGGAGCCATCAAGCACTCGTAGTAAAAGCGAAAATCGGGGGAAATCGCCGCCAGATCTTCGTCGTAGAGGTCGTCGCTGCAATAGTGCAGGCCAAAGGCATCGCAGGTAAAGAGCACTTGACTTTTGTGGTCATAAGTAAAAATGGTGTCGGGCCAGTGCAGGTTCGGCGCGTTAACGAATTCCAGCACGTGACCATTGCCCAGATCGAGCTGGTCGCCATTTTTAACTTGCATCCGCTCAAAGGGCTGATGTACTAAGTCATCAAGGAAGGCCAGGGCGACTTTTGCCCCCACCACTGTGGCATTGGGAGCGAGTTCCAGCACGTCCTTCACCAAACCGCTGTGATCCGGTTCCGTGTGGCTGATGACGATGTAGTCAATTTCAGCAGGGTCGATTTGGCCTTTCAGCGTCTCCAAATACAGTTCGCGAAACTTGGCGTGGGAGGTGTCGACCAGGGCGGTCTTTTCGCCGCGAATGAGGAAGGAGTTGTAAGTCGTACCGTTTTGCAGGCCAAACTCAATGTCGAAGCGATCGCGATCCCAGTCCAGCGATCGCATCACCGTGGTGTCGGGAGCGATATTAGCTTCCACCTGCATCGTCAGGCGATTTTGAATCTGTGGTGCGGCTGCGACCATCGAGCCCTCCTTCTCACAAGAGTTTGGCAACATTTATGTTTCTTAACTTCTTTCATTGTGCCGCATTCAACAGAAATGAGGCGTTAGGATCTTTTATCAGTCTTTTTGGTTTTGCTAAAGATCCCTATGGAAACCGGGCATTTCCCCATCGCACCCACCGCCGACGGCAGCGACACATTTTTTTCGGAGACCTTCGGTGAGTGGTTTCACAGCCGTAGCGGTGCCTATGAAGAAGCCCGCAGCACCTATGTACAGGCGACGAAGCTGGTGGCGCGATCGCAACAACAAGGGGGCATCACCCTGCTCGATGTTTGCTACGGGCTGGGCTACAACACGGCAGCGGCGCTGGAAGGGATCTGGGCAGTGCAGCCGGAGACCCCCATTCATCTGGTGGGGCTGGAGCTGGATGCGTCGGTGCCGAGGGCAGCGATCGCTCAGGGACTGCTCCACGACTGGCCCCTACCCGTGCAGGCGGCATTGGCGGCGATCGCCACGCATCATCGGGTGGTTGGCGGACATCCCGGCCCTCACCCTAAATCCCTCTCCCAAAACTGGGAGAGGGACTTGCCCCAGCCCTCCCAATCCGGAGCGAGAGACTTGCTCCGGCCCCCCTTCTCCCAATCTGGGGCGAGAGACTCGCTCCGGCCCCCCTTCTCCCAGTTTTGGGAGAAGGGGTTGGGGGATGAGGGGGGTGTGCTAGCGGCCCCACCGTTCTATCCCAACCGCACCCATCTGACCGCTGACTTGCTGATCGGCGATGCTCGCCAGCAAATTCAAACCCTGGTGAAATCTGGTTTTCAGGCGGACGTAATCTTCCTCGATCCGTTTTCGCCGCCCCGCTGTCCCCAATTGTGGACGGTGGAATTTCTCGGTCTTGTCGCTCAATGCCTGCACCCGCAAGGCATTCTCGCCACCTACTCCTGCGCCGCCGCCGTCCG
>Ga0081520_100340_pt1 | contig 22152 bp, 21 predicted proteins | sample HotLakmasection1_FD_70988 | JGI IMG/M metagenome (GOLD analysis project Ga0081520, IMG submission 70988) | Hypersaline microbial mat communities from Hot Lake, Washington, USA - Section #1 (SPADES assembly) (version 2) | ecosystem: Environmental > Aquatic > Non-marine Saline and Alkaline >... | reverse complement strand
GCCTCGGGCGGAAGCGGGGGCTGGGGGTGTGAGGGGGAATCGTGGCGAGCCCAAAGCGAACGGTCGAACAAGCTCAAATTCTGCAACTGAAGCTGCACCTTTTGGCGACCACTCCCAATGCGCCGTGTAACACTCGTTGATCAAGCATTGCAGCACAAACATCGATCAGAAAAGGAGCGCCGTCTGGGTTCATCCAATGTCACGAGAACCCACAAGAGAACCTGGCAAGCGGTCATCGCCAATACGTTCGAGCATTGCTGAGAGGAGAGTTTTAACGCCAACAATGATCACATAGGGTTCGGGCAAAATTATCTCACCGGAGACGTGATACCGAGAGCGAAAAGGTCTATCGTAAACATTATCAAGAAGCCTGATCTGAGGAATAAAAATATTCCATCCCTCCGGCCAAGCATCACCAAAGTGTTCGTTAAGTCTGAGCCTGACACTTTCGGGTAAAAACATCTCACAGTTGTACGCAATCATGTTGATGAACCGGAGTTCATCAAACAATGATCTTGCTTCGTAATAAGCACTATATACGTTATGTCCAAACCCTCTAATTTGCTTTTCGTCTCGACCACTGCCTCTCAAGAGGGTTTTCAAAGTCAGCTCTGCGGCCAGCCCCGTGAGCTGAAGCGTTGGCCCCAAAAAGAATTCAAATGAGTGCCTCACATTGTCCTGAATGAAAATCGCGCGCTCGGCCGCTTCAATGTACGAAGCTGCAAAACGTGTGTGGCCAGCAATTGATAGGTTCTCTGGCTCTGAGCTCGGCCAGCTCGGATGTAGCGAAATACCTGAAGAAAACGAATCATGATGAATAGCGTTTGCCATAGTAAAATCATTCCAAATGACACGCCGTAGAGCAATACGAAAACCCTCTCCTCAATCGTCTTTGAGGTCACCTCTCGTACCCGATGCTGCAATCCCTCCGAGCGGCCGCTCCGTCCCGCATAGCTTTTTGTCGTCTGCTGGGCTGTGTCCCCATCGCCTTTGCTCCGATCTGCGCGCCACAACCGCCGATCCTGCGACCGCCAGCGGAAGCCGCTTGACCGGCCGCCCGGCGCCCGAACCATACCCCACCATGACCGCCACGAAAATTCTCTGGGGCCAGATCCTGGCCGTGGCCCTCATCGTGCTCGTCACGACTTGGGGAGCGACGCAGTGGGTCGCGTGGCGGCTGGGGTTTCAGGCGCAGCTGGGCCCGGCCTTGTTCGATATCTGGGGTATGCCGGTCTACCCGCCGCCCGCCTTCTTCTGGTGGTGGTATTTCTACGACGCCTATGCGCGCACGGTGTTCTGGGAGGGGGGCGCCATCGCGGCCTCAGGCGGCTTCATATCCATCGCTGTGGCCATCACCATGTCCGTCATCCGGGCGCGTGAGGCCGCCGATGTCGATACCTATGGTTCGGCCCGTTGGGCGAAGCGGTCCGAGGTGGAAGCAGCCGGGCTGCTGGGTTCCGATGGCGTCGTGCTGGGCAAGCTGGATCAGGACTACCTGCGCCATGACGGGCCGGAGCATGTGCTCTGCTTTGCGCCGACCCGGTCGGGCAAGGGGGTGGGGCTGGTTGTGCCGACGCTCCTGTCATCGCACCATTTTTGCCTGATCCCGTATCGCGGCTTCGCCGCTTGCACGGAACGCGATCAGGGCTGTTTTCCTGGTCTCGTCTCCCCGCTTTGCTGCTCCGATGCATTTGAGCGGGCCATTCTGGCTGACCCTGCGTAATGCTGCATGGCCCCTTGCCAAGCCTCTGGCGAGGGTGAAAACCCGTCACAGGGCAAGCCAGATGCGCCGGGATAGCCAGTCAGGGAGAAGGAAGCTCATGGACCTCAACACCAGCATTTCCGCCGTCGTCACGGGTGGTGCCTCCGGGCTCGGTGAGGCGACCGCGCGCAGGCTCGCCGCCGATGGGGTGCGGGTCGCAATCTTCGACATGAATGCCGAGCGCGGCACCGCGCTCGCCGCCGAGATTGACGGGGTGTTCTGCGAGGTCAATGTCACTGACGAGGCTTCCGTCGATGCGGGCTTCTCCAAGGCGCGCGAGGCCCATGGCCAGGAGCGTGTGCTCGTCAATTGCGCGGGCATCGGCAATGCTTTCAAGACCGCCTCGCGCGACAAGGAAACCGGAGAGATCCAGCACTTCCCGCTCAAGGCCTTCGACCTTGTCATCCAGGTCAACCTCGTCGGCACCTTCCGCTGCATCGCCAAATCCGCGGCCGGCATGATGAGCCTCGAACCCATCAAGGGCGAGCGCGGGGTGATCGTGAACACGGCCTCCGTCGCCGCGCAGGAGGGCCAGATCGGGCAGGCGGCCTATTCCGCCTCCAAGGGCGGCGTGCTTGGCATGACCCTGCCGATTGCACGGGACCTCTCGCGGGAGCTTATCCGGGTGAACACGATCATGCCGGGCCTGTTCGACACGCCGCTTCTGGCAAGCCTGCCGGAACATGTGCGCGCCGCTCTTGGCGCGCAGGTGCCCAACCCGGCAAGGCTCGGTGATCCGGCGGAGTTTGCCTCGCTCGCGGCCGAAATGGTCCGCAACCCCTATTTCAATGGAGAGAGCGTGCGCCTCGACGGTGCGATCCGCATGGCGCCGCGTTGAGCCTTGCCGGTCGCGGCTCGCGTTTTCTCACCCCATGGTCGGGATGATGAAGGCGTTTGAGCCGTCGCCGCCGCCGTCCGGCCAGCGCTGAGTGACGGTTTTCACCTTGGTCCAGAATTTCAGGCCTTCCATGCCGTACTGGTTGGTGTCGCCGAAGGCCGAGCGCTTCCAGCCACCGAATGTGTGATAGCTGACCGGCACGGGGATCGGCACATTGATGCCGACCATGCCGACATTCACGCGCGACGCGAATTCGCGTGCGGCATGACCGTTGCGGGTGAAGATGGCGACGCCGTTTCCATACTGGTGCTCCGAGGGCAGGCGCACGGCCTCCTCGAAATCCTTTGCGCGCACGATCTGAAGGACCGGGCCGAAAATCTCCTCGCGATAGCTCTCCATGTCGGGCGTGACATGGTCGATCAAGGTCGGGCCGATGAAGAAGCCCTTCTCATGGCCTTGCAGCGAGAAGCCGCGTCCGTCGATCAGGATCTTTGCGCCTTCCCTCTCGGCGGTGTCGATCCAGCCCTCGATGCGTGCCTTGTGTTCGGGTGTCACCACTGGGCCATACTGCGCGTCAGGATCGCTGGAGACGCCGACGCGCAGCGCCTCGATCGCCGGGATCAGCTTCTCGTTCAGGCGTTCCGCCGTTCTCTCGCCAACCGGCACCACGATGGGGAGTGCCATGCAGCGCTCGCCAGCCGAGCCGAAGGCTGCGCCGACCAGATCATTCACCGTGCGGTCCAGATCGGCGTCCGGCATGACGATGCCATGGTTCTTCGCCCCGCCCATGGCCTGGACGCGCTTTCCGGCCGCCACGCTGCGCTGGTAGACATAATGGGCAATGTCAGAGGAGCCGACAAAGCTCACACCGGCAATGTCCGGATGATCGAGGATCGCATCCACCATCTCCTTGTCGCCATGAACGACCTGCAACAGGCCCTCAGGCGCGCCGGCCTCGAGGAAAAGCTCGGCCAGGCGCACCGGCACGCTCGGATCGCGCTCTGACGGCTTCAGGATGAAGGCGTTTCCGGCGGCAATCGCCATGCCGAACATCCACATCGGGATCATGGCGGGGAAATTGAACGGCGTGATACCTGCGCCGATTCCGATGGGCTGGCGCATGGAATAGACGTCGATGCCGGGCCCGGCCCCATTGGTGTACTCGCCCTTCAGCGCCTGCGGGATGCCGCAGGCAAACTCGACCACTTCCAGGCCGCGCTGCACATCGCCTTTGGAATCCTCGATCACCTTGCCGTGCTCGGAGCTCAGGAGCTCGGCGAGCTCCTGCATGTGCGTCTCGATCAGCTCCTTGAAGCGGAACATCACACGCGCCCGCTTTTGCGGATTGGTCACTGCCCATTCCGGCTGGACCTTCTTCGCAGCCGCAACCGCGCGCTCCAGCACCGCCGCATCGCCAAGCGCGACCTCTGCCTGAACCTCGCCGGTCGAGGGGTTCCAGATGCTGTGCTTGCGCGCGCCCGCAGCACCCGCACCCCCGCTGATGAAATGATCGACCTGGCGCATCAAATTTTCCTCCGGCTGAATTTTCAAGGCGTGTTTGTGCCCCTTGTCGCTGGAAACTCAGGCAAGCTCAACTCCTGTGACACCCAGCGTGGGCAGGGAAGGTGTCAGCCCGCGCCGTCTCGACACCGTACTGACCACTGCGCCACACGAGGATCGACAGCGCGGTTCAGGGTCGAGGGTGCGTGGGCGCTGGCCAGGAGTGATGAGTTGTAAGCGAAAATTACTGTGTTGCGCTTCGGCGAAGGTTCATTTCCGCCTCGATGGCTGCGAGCAGTTTTCGGTCGATGCGGTAGAAGAACATCAGCGTCCCGGCGACGAGGAAAAACAGGCCTGGGACAATGTTGAACATCCTGGCGATACCGCCGAGCGCCTCAGCGGTCTGGACCTGGTCGACGCCGTCAACGGGCGCGGCGAAACCGTAAAGCGCGAGCACCGAGGAAGGGATCGCAACGCCCATGGCCGAGCCGAATTTGAGCGAGAACATGGAGGCCGAGACAGTCAGCCCCGCGCTGTTCCTGCCCGATTTCCATTCACCGTATTCAGAGCAATCGGTGTACATGGCAAACAGCAGCGTGATCATGACGCCGAAACAGAACATCATCACGGTGTGAGAGATCAAAGCGATGGCAAAGCCGGGCGGCGGGAGATAGTTCCCCACCAGCGCAGCCGCAGCCACGAAATTCGCGATGATCATCAGCGTCTTCTTGTCGGCAGTGCTGGCGAGGCGGGGGGTCAGGAGCGCACCGAACAACTGCCCGACAAAGCCCAGCGTGACGATGAGCGACGCGGCATCCATCCACCACAGCACCTTCGCATCGTCGAGCCCCATATTGTACTTGGCGAAGAACGCAACAGACGACAGGCGACCGATCAGGCCAATGACAATCAGGACGCCCGCGATGGCGAGGATGATCCAGGAGATGTTCTTTACAAGCACCGAGAGATCGTCGGTGATCTTCGACTTCTGAGGCGTTTTGGGCGTGATCCGCTCTTTAGTTCCGGCAAAGGTGATCAGGAACAGGATGACTGACAGGACCGCGAACAGAATGATGGTGAGCCGAAAGCCCATGACCTCGTCGCCGCCGCCCAGCCAGTCGACCAGCGGCTTGGTCGTTGCGCCGACGAGAATGGAGCCGAGAGACGCGAAAACGAAACGGTACTGGGTCGCCTTCGTCCGCTCCCGGCTGTTGGGATGGATGACGGCGAGCAAAGCCGAATAGGGCACATTGATCGCGGTATAGGCCAGCATGACCAGCGAATACGTCACATAGGCGTAGACGATCTTTCCGGTCTCGCTGAAATCGGGACCGAGGAACAACAGATAGCCCAGCAAGGCGTATGGTATGATCGTCCAGAGGATGAAAGGGCGGTACTTGCCCCAACGTGTGTTCGTGCGGTCGGCGATCAGCCCCATGGCCGGATCGGTGATGGCGTCGGCCCAGCGGGTGATAAGGAACATCAGTGCGGCGTGGCCCGGATGAATCCCCCACACATCGGTGTAGTAATAAAGCAGGAAGATGCCGAAGAAGCCGTTGTAGAAGTTCGACGCCATGTCGCCGAGGCCATAAGCGACTTTTTCCCTGACGCTCAGTGGCGGATAGCTGCTCATCTCGACATTCCTCCCGGCGGATTTCTGTAATCTTTTTCGACCGCCTGAACCCATTCATGCCTGAAATACAAACGATTGTATAGGCTTGGCATCAGAGCGCGATCGACCCGCCCCTCATGGCGAGCAGCAATGCACCGATCAGGCCCGCATCATCGCCGAGCGCCGGTGTGTGGATCAGTTCCGCGCCGGGGATTGTCTGCACGCCCAAATATCCGGCCATCTGCCTGTCATAGGCAGCGCGAATGAGGTCCAGGAGGTGCGGAGCAAGCATCAGGCCGCCGCCAAGAATGATCCGTTCGAGTCGCATGGTCAGCGTCAGCGTCCGGCAACCCTGCGCGAGATAGTCTGCGATGACCCGCCAGCCCGGGTGATCCGCAGGGAGGTCCTTCGGCTCTCCCCAACGTGCACGCGCCGCCGTCACCGAAGCCACGCCCTCGAGGCAATCACCATGGAAAGGGCACATGCCGGCGAACCCCGCATCGTCAGCGTGCCGACGCACGGGGATGTGTCCGAACTCAGGATGCAAGGGGCTGCCAACGAACCCGCCTTTCACAAAAATCCCCCCACCGATACCGGTGCCGACGGTGATATAGGCCGCCGATTCAGCGCCTTTGGCGGCACCCCTGGTCATCTCGGCCAGCAAGGCCCCGTTAACATCGGTGTCGATCGTCACGGCAACACCCAATTCACCTGCAAAGAACGCCCGCAGACTGGTACCGGCCCAGCCGGGTTTTGGTGTTGTCAGAATGGTCCCGCAGGCGGGCGATGCCGGATCGATGTCAATGGGGCCGAAACTGGCAATCCCGAGGGCCTGCAGGTCCAATGTGCCGCGCTCTTCCAGAAAGAAGTTTGCGCAGCCCGACAGCGTCTCCTCTGGCGTGGTCACACGAACCCTGTGCTTTTTGAGGACAACGCCTTCGGCATCTGCGACGCCGCATTTGAAGGTGGTCCCGCCTGCGTCAATGCCACCGAAAACCGGTTCCCGAACGATCATTCTGTTCTCCCAAATGCGCCGACACACAGTTCTTGCAATCGATTGTATTCCTGATAGCATGCGCAGCCAAACTGTCACCACCAATTGCACGCACAGGGTATTCTGCAGATGTACTACAAGTCAGCTCCCATCCCTCCCGCGTGCTCGGCTGTCTTTACAGGAGGCATAGACCATCCCGACCTCTGGCTCTGGGACAGCTGGACTTTGCGGGAGCCCGGTGGCGTACTCAACTTGTACTGCCTGGCGCTGTCAAAACGCGGGGAGGACGGCAGCAATATCACTCCGCCCCAACGAAACGACTTCACTTTCCATGTGCGCCGCTTTGTGTCGTCCGATAATGGACGCTCCTGGCGGGATAAGGGCGCGGTCATGGAGCGCGGCGGGGTCGCTGACGGCGCGGATGCGCGCAATGTGTGGAGCGGTTCGGTCCTGCGCCTTGATGAGGACACGGTTGCCTTCGGATTCACAGGTGTCAGGCATCAAGGGACCGACCATCGCTTCCTGCAGACGATTTGCGTGGCCACGGGCCCAACACCAGCTGGCCCGACAAGCTGGCCTGGGTCTGCACTCAGCTGCCCGCTGCGAGACCATGACGCCATCCTAACGGCGGGTTATTATCTTTCCCCGCTCAGGGAACTTGGAAGCAATGACGGCGAAGCCGGCGGGCCCATAATGGCCTGGCGGGACCCGTTTCTTGTTCAGCTGCCCAGCGGCGACCTTCATGCGGTATGGTCAGCAAAGGTCTCACCGACCATTCCCGCCATCGCCCACGCGCGGCTTGAGCGCAACGGCGATGAGATTGGTCTTGCAGAGCTCTACCCTCCCATGCTCCTGCCGGACGCCCATCTGATGACTCAAGCCGAAGTGCCAAAGATCTATCGCGACCCTGCGAGCGGAGATTACCTGCTCCTCATCTCGGCCTGCGACCGGCGCTTCGAGGGCCAGCCAGACCGTGAGCTGACCCATATCCATCGGCTCTATCGCAGTGCGGAGATCGGCGGGCCATGGCGACCCTTCCAACCAAATGGCAGCGCGCTTGCCGGCTTGGAGGGCCTGTTTGGAGCCAGTCTGATCGATCATGACGCCTGCAGGGGCCGGCTTACCGTGCTCGGACCCTTCACAGAGAATGCGGGTTCCCAGAGGCAATTGCGGTTTGCGGAGCCAATTGACCTTCAAATACCCTCGGCCGAGTCGCGGGTGCGTTCAGAACTGGCTTAGCTTTCCGGGGCGGAGCCGCGCACGATCAGACGCGTTGGCGTAAGCTGAGATTGCACCTCTTCTCCGTCCAACTGCCGCAGAAGCAGATCGACAAGCAATGCTCCGCCGCCGCTGATGTCCTGATCCACAGTGGTGAGGGGCGGTGTGAAGAGGGCGGCTTGTCCGATATTGTCATACCCAACCACCGCCACGTCTTCGGGCACTGAATGCCCCTTTGCCTGAAGGGCCATGATCGCGGTCATGGCCAGCACGTCCGACGCGGCGAAGATGGCATCGAAACCGTGGCCTTGTTCCATGAAAGAAAGCAATTCCTGAAACACGGAGGCACCTCCGAATTCGACGTCCAGCTTGAGCTTCTTATCGGCAGTGAGACCATGCGCGGCATGCGCGGCTTCAAACCCTTCATGGCGCAGCGCGACTTCCGGCAGGTCAAGCGGGCCCATGAAGAGGATCCGCTTCCGACCGATGGAGAGAAGATGATCGGCAGCCAGCCGGCCGCCCTCACGATTGTCGCTGCCGACGAGCGTGTAATTCGTCGTGCCGTCGCGTCCGCCCCAGACCACCACCTTTCTGGCGAGTGGGCCAAGCGCGTGGAGCCGGTTTGAGCGGCCCGCCTGACCGATGATGATGAGCCCGTCGGCCCTGCCGGTTTGCAGCAGGCGCTGCTCGGCGATCTGCTCTTCGCCTTCAGGCACGCTGATGATCAGGTCATAGCCGCGTTCGGAGGCGGCCTGGCTGACGGCACCGACCATTTCCAGAAAGAACGGGTCAGACAGCGTCTGGCCCGATCCGGGGCGGAGCGGGATCACCATTCCAATGGCTTCGGAAGACTGGCGCCGCAGATTCCTCGCTGACGCATTCACGGCATAGCCGGTTTCCTGTGCAATCCTCAGAATCTCGGCCTTGGTCTTTTCCTTGACAAGCGGACTGTCATTCAGCGCGCGCGATACGGTCGACACGTCCACGTCTGCGAGGCGCGCGAGTTCGGCCATGGTGATTTTGCGCAGTCTGCTCAAGGGCGGGTTCCGGTGAACGGGCAAGCTCAGCCTGAGTTGAACACGCATTGTGGCGCAGAAACAAGAACAGCCCGCCGAGACGGGCTGTTAAGTTAGACCGAGGCCGGAAGGGCTCCGGCCTCGGAGGGAAGATTAGAACTCGTAGCGAAGGGTTGCCGAGATTGTCCGGCCGTTGATTGGACGGAAGCGGATGAAGTCGCCAATCGCTGGACTGCCTTCCTCGCCCTCGGTGAAGCCAACTTCGTCGAAGAGGTTGTTGCCATTGAGGCTGAGCGAGAGATTGTCCTGCAACTGATAGTTCACATAGGCACCGATGGTCGTGTAGCCGTGCAGGTCGAACTGGTTGCTGTCCTGCACCGGCGCGTCACCGGTGGAGAAGATGTTGAGGCCCAGATCATAGCGGTCCCCGGTGAAATAGGGGTTCACATTGAAGGTATACGGGGCCTGGCGGCGCGGAGTGTTGCCAAGATTGGCGTTGGTCGCCGGACCGGAAATCTCCGATTCCGTCAGCGTCGCATTGCCGCGAACACCGAAGCCCTCGCCAAAGGTGAAGTCGCCCTCGATCTCCAGTCCGTTGGTGTCGAACTCGGTCTGGATCACGCTCTGGGTTGAGGCTTCGAACTGGGCGGCCTCAGCCACCTGGGCGTCGAAATACACAATGCTGAGATCGCCCGCTTCGAACTGGAATCGAATGCCGATTTCGTACTGTTCCACGAAGTTCAGGAACAGGTCGTCGTTCGGTGACGTGCCCACCCCGTTCGTCACTTGCAGATTGCCGGACGAGCGATCCGGGGCCGTCAGGGATGCACCCTCGGAATAGTTGGCAAACACCGCAACGTCATCGTTCACGCGGTAGTTCGCGCCGATGGAGTAGCTGTCGAAGTCTGCATCATAATTGGTGCGGACGAGCGCGGTTTCATCAAAGCGCGTGACATTCTGCTCGTTCGTACCGATCGTTCCGTCGCCATCGGCGTCGAACGGGCCGACCTGCGCCGTGCCAAAGCCGATGAACTGGCCCGACACGGTGTTGTTGGTTTGCCGGTAAGAGGCCTCGACCGTGAGGTCATCAAAGTCGAGATTGGCGGAGAAGTAGGGCGCTGTCTGCTCGATATCGAAGTCCCAATAGACGGAGCAGCAATTGCCGAAATTGTTGTTGACGAAGGCTTGGCCGTTGATGAATGAGCCGTCTGCCGGGTTCAGGAAAAGGCTGTTCGGATCATTTGTGATGAACCGGCCGCCGCGCAGGACAGCCCGGGCATCATTGAAGCTCCATTGCTGCTCGCTTGCTTGGTCGGCATAGAAGATGCCGGCCCGCAATGTGATGAAGTCGAATTCGCCGGTGATCGACACATCGCCGAAGAGATTGCCCACATCCGGCACCGCCGTATTGAACAGGACAAAATTGATGTTGGAGGAGCCGTCGGCATTGGCACTGTCGAGGCCGGCCGGGAAAGGCGCGTAGAAATTGCCGGAAATGTCGGCCCAGCGCACCTTGCCGTCGAGCGTCAACGTATCGTTGATGTCGAAGGAGCCTTCGGCACCGATCGACGTCATTTTCGACTGGACCCCTTCCTCGACGCTGTCACGCGCATCGCCGCGGCGCAGGGCGATGTCGGTGATGCCGAGAGAGTTCGTGCCTGATCCAAGGTCAAGGCCATTCAGTTCGCCGATGGACCCGTCGCCCTTGACCACTGCAGGCAGCGGCAGGAAGGTCGGCACCCGGTCATCGAGATGCTTGAAACGGACCACGAAGGAACCGCGCTCGAAATCCTTGCCGATCGAGGCCTTGATCTGGAAGCCTTCCTCCTGATCGCTCGCAGTCTCGCGAACGCCCTCGCCGGTCCGGGCAAAGCCGCCGACATGGTAGTAGAGCCCGTTTTCGAGGACGTTGCCGAACTCAGCGTCCAGGCGGAAGGAATTGTAATCGATGCCGCTGGTCAGCGCGACGGAGCCCGCGCGCTCGGTCGGCTTCTTCGAGATCAGGTTGATGATGCCGCCAGCCGCATTCGGGGCCTGTGTCGAGGCCGAACCGCCGCGGATCGACTGGACAGAGCCGATGGTGGAATCGACGCGCAGATAGCTGTCAGCCGTGCTGAAGGCCACATCGCCGACGAGCAGCGTCGGGAAGCCGTCTTCCTGCAGCGACAGGTACCGCGAACCACCCGATGCGATCGGCAGGCCGCGCACCTTGATGTTGGCATTGGCATCGCCGCCGGTGTCTTCCGACTTCACGCCGGGAATGACACGGAAAAGCTCGTTGACCGAGCGCGGGGCGAGGTCCTGTATCCGGTCTTCTGGCAGGGCTGACACCGAGGCCGACGAGTCGAAGACCGTCGTTTCCTGTGCCACGCCCGTGATGATCACGGTTTGCTGGCGCGCTTCTGCCTCTTCGGCGGCGTTCTGCGCGTAGGCTCCAGTATTGAAGACCGCAAGCGCACCGGCGCTCAAGAGCAGGGTTTTCTTGGTGACAGACATGTGACGAGGACCTCCCGGATCATTTCTCAAAGCCGACTTTTGTCTTGGCCAGTCTGAGGAAGAAGCAGAATGCAATCCATTGCAAGACAAATTTGCAAACGATTGTATTTGTGCGGGAGATGGGTGCCGGATGTTGCGGATTTGCCACGCCCACGGAAGCGTTCGCGTCGCTCACGCGCAAATCGCCCCGTCCCAACTGTCGGGAAACACATTCTATAAGGAAGCGCCCAGACGCCTGCGGCCCAACCCGGGCGATCATCCGCTCAGCCTCACCCGCACCCGGTCGGAGCGATCTTTTTGCTTTGCTCGCCTTCTGTATCGCAGAATTGTTCAAGGCTTGTGGTTGGAGCGGGTAGACGGGATCGAACCGACATATTCAGCTTGGAAGGCTGACGTTCTACCATTGAACTATACCCGCTCACGGGTCGGAAGGAGCACCATAGCACGGTCGGGATGGTGGAGGGGGCTGGATTCGAACCAGCGTACGCAAAGCGGGCAGATTTACAGTCTGCTGGATTTAACCACTCTCCCACCCCTCCACGGGACCCGGACACCGTCAATGAAATTGACGCCTTCCGATCCGGTTGCCAGAAGCGGGGAACATCCGCCCCCTGAAAACCGGAAACGGCCTTATAATGACGAAGTCTCCCCCGCGCAACCGCCGTCCTGCGACGCATCGTCCGCGCCGCGATCAGGGCCTTTCCAGCGACACGATGTGGATCTGGGGCCTGCATGCCGCCCGCGCCGCACTTGCCAATCCGGCGCGCAAGCTCGAGCGAATCATCGCCACACCGAACGCCGCATCGACGCTGGGGCCACTGGCAATGCGCGCGCCGCTCGAAAGGCTGGAAGCCGGCGAGATTGACCGGATCCTGCCGCCCGGCGCGGTGCATCAGGGCCTCGCGGTCCGCCTGAAGCCGCTTGAGCCGCTCGCCATCGAGGAACTGATCGAAACCGACCCGGCGCGCATCGCCATTCTCGACCAAGTCAGCGATCCGCAGAACCTTGGCGCGATCTGGCGTTCGGCGGCAGCCTTCGGGATTGGCGGGCTCGTCCTGCAGACCCGCCACACGCCGGTGCCGGGCGGCGTGGTCGCCAAGGCCGCCGCGGGTGCGCTCGAGACCGTGCCGGAGGTGAGGGTGGTCAACATAGCCCGCGCCGTCGATGCGCTCGTGGAGGCGGGTTATCATGTGGTGGGACTGGCTGGTGAGACCGAACGCGACCTCCGCGACGCCGTTCGCGGCGCAGCGCGTCTCGCCCTCGTCCTCGGCGCTGAGGGGCCCGGCATCCGCCCGAACGTGGCAAAGGCCTGCAGCGAACTCGCCCGCATCTCCATCGCCCCCGCCATGGAAAGCCTCAACGTCTCCAACGCCGCCGCCATCGCCTTCTATGAGGCCGCGAGGGGTTGAGGGGAGGTGAAGAAACCGCCTTTGCGCATGGCGCTGTGGCTGGTACATCCTGACAGATAGAGGGAGAGCGCCCATGCTGCGACTGATTTCCGCCTTGCTGTTCATCATCGGTCTTGCCGCCGTGGGCTTTGGCATCTGGAGCTACATGGGACGCGAGGAGCCGGCCGGCATGGATGCCGCGCCGCTGCCGCCGCCCGTTGAGCGTTCCGTGAGTGCCGTTCCTGAACTGCCGCCCGTGACCATGTCAGAGGAATTCGTCGGCCCCGAAAGCGTTGGCCCGGCCCGCACGACCGATGACATTGTCGAGAATCTCGAAGACGTGCCGATCGCCTATGAGGCGCCCGAAACCGCACGGCTCGACAAGACCTTCCAGCTCACCCTCGCCGTCGATGCGACCGGACAGGACGCCGCCGTCGAGGCGCTGCCGGGCCGTGGCAGCGTGACAGAGGGTGATGCGCGCGTGTCCGGGCGCATCCTCGCGCGGCTGACGGGCGCGGGCTATGAGATCGAGGCGCTTGGCATCGAGACGCAGACACTGTCCCCGCTCGAGGTCAACACCTGGCGCTGGGCGGTGAAACCCATCGAGTCCGGAGAGCAGGATCTGACGGTCGAGATCTTCGCCCTGATCGGTGAGGAAGCGCTGCCCGTGCGCACCTTCCGCAACACGGTGACGGTTGAGGTTTCGGCGGTCCAGCAGGTGATCAAGGTCGCCGCAAGCGCCAATCCACTCTTCGTGATCCTTGGCGGCCTTGGCTCGCTCATCGCAGGCTTTGCGGGACTTGCGCGGCTTTTCCGGGGCGCGTGAAGGCGTAAAGCTTAGCCAGCCCGGGCGCTCTCAGCCCTTCGACTTCTCCGCCAGGCGCGCCGCATTCGCCTCCCAATTCTGGCCGTCAAAAGGGCAGACAGTAACGTCCAGGTCCATCCAGTCATCGAGACAGCGCCAGGTCACAGCATAGCCATCAGGATTCGAGCGCGGAATGTAGAAACTCTTCACCCCGCAGGTGCGGCAGAAAAAGTGACGGGCATTGCCGGTGCCGAAGCGGTATTCGCTCAGTTCGCCTTCACCCTTCAGCAGGCGAAAGCGCGACGATGGCACGATGACATGGATGTTGCCGCTCATCGCGCAGATTGAGCAGTTGCAGTCCTCGACCTCGAAGGCGTGCAGCAGGTCCACCTCGAAGCGCACCGCGCCGCAATGGCAGCCGCCGTCGCGCGATGTCAGCGGGTCCGCCATGTCAGCGGCAATAGAAGAGAATTGTCGTCACACCGCAGGCGAAATTGCAGGCGTTTGGGTTGAATGTAATTTTCTGGACGTCATAGAACCGCTTCCTTGACCGACAGAATTCCTTCGCGGCCTCTGTCAGCTTCGGGATCGTCTTGCGATCATTGGCATAGAAGCTGATGTCGCCCCTGTAATAGCCGGCCCGCTCATCCACCGTCATGAATTCGGGATCGGGGACGGGCAAGGAAACACAGCCCATCAGGCCGAACAGGGTGAGCGTGGCGACTGACACGTGACGCGCGCGAAAAAGCATGTCGATATCTCCCGAACACCAGCATGGATGGCTAGTCTAAAACCACCGCAGTGCCAGATACAGACACCATCATCATCGAGCCGCCCTGTCCGACGACTTCATAGTCGATATCCACGCCCACCACAGCATTGCCGCCGACGCGCTCACACTCGGCGGCCATTTCGCGCATGGCGGCTTCGCGGGCCTCGCGGATCGTCTTCTCATAGGCTTCGGAGCGTCCGCCAATAACGTCGCGGATGCCAGCGAAGATGTCCTTGAAGATGTGCGCGCCGATAATGGCCTCGCCGGTGACGACGCCCTTGTAAGCGCTGATCGACCGGCCCTCGATGGAATTGGTGGTGGTGATGATCAACTTCGTCCCTCCCGGCTCTCGTTGACAGAAGCTGCGCTGCCGCACAGGAAGGGTCAAGAGGCGGGAGGCGGAACGAACACGCCGAAGGCGACGCTGCGATGGTCAGATCCCCAGGCCTCAAGCATGACGACCTGACCAAGGGCGATGTCGGGCGTCACAAAGGCGAGGTCGATCGGAATGCCGAGGCGCTCTGGCAGCCAGACCGGCCATGTCCCGCCTGCACCCAGGGGCACCTGCCGCAAGCCTTCGGCGCGCAGGCGTTTGGCGACCCGCCCCCAGGGGGCGGAGTTGAAGTCGCCAAGGATCAGGCAGGGGCAGTCGGCCTCTCGATAGAAGCCGATCAGTTCTTCAACCTGCCGCATCTGCGCGAGCGGATGGTCGAAGGGGTAGGGCCGGGTGAGGTGGACGGCAATGACGGTCAGAGGGGCGTTCGGTGTGTCGAGCTTGGTTACCACGAGGCTCGCGCCGGTTTCGGTCCGCAGGACCTCGCGCGACAGCACGGGCGATTTCGACAGCACGCGCATGCCGGTCTGGCGTCGCGCGCCAGGTGCATCGGCTGACACGACATAGCCCATTGCTGTCTCGACCGGCATCAGCGCCGGGGCAAAGCGCCGGCGCTGTGCCTCCTGAAACGCGATGATGTCATCCTCGCGTGTGTTCACGGATTCTGCGAGTGCTTCCGGCGTTTCGTTCGAATAGAGCACATTGTGCTGGCGGACGCTCAAGACCGGGCTCATATCCGGAAGGATCGGCTGGGGCGGGCGTCCGTGCGGCGCAAGTGCCGGCAGGAACCAGACCGGGAGAGCGAGCAGGCCGAGGAACCCTGCGCGATACCTGATCACCGCCCGCGATGCGCGCAGGAGTTCAGACAGGCCGAGCAGCGCGAGCGCCACGGTCGCTCCGACCGTCACCGGCAAAAGGAACTGCGAGGCGAGATCAAGCGTCCAGTGCCAGTGGGAAAGCTGGGCAGCCATGAAAACCGCCAGTGCGCACAGGCTGGCAAAGAGGGCAATGGCAGTTTTTATCAAGGCTCACGATTATTATTGCTGGCGACACGACCAGCCCATGCCAGCGATCCATGAACAGCCGGTGACAGCGGCGTGGAATTTCAGGGGGCGGATCACTCTGCGGCCACCACAGGCGGATCATCCTCCAGCACGTCCAGCATGGCGAGCGCGCTGTCGGCGATCACCGAGCCTGGCGGAAAGATGGCAGCGGCACCGGCCGCCGAGAGCGCCTTGAAGTCTCCAGGCGGAATCACGCCGCCAACAACGATGCGGGTGGTGGCCACGCCTTCATTCCCGAGCGCGCGCTTGAGTTCCGGCACAAGCGTCAGGTGACCAGCGGCAAGCGAGGAGGCTGCAATGATGTCCACACCGGCCTCGCGGGCGGATTTCGCAGCCTCTTCAGGGGTTTCGAACAGCGGACCGACGACCACCTCCCAGCCGAGATCGGCAAGCGCCGAGGCGACCACCTTCTGGCCCCGGTCATGGCCGTCCTGACCCATCTTGGCGATGTAGATCTTTGGCTTGCGGCCCTGGTCGGAGGCAAAGGCCTCGGCGCGGGCGCGGGCGACCTGGGCCTTCGCGTCCTGGTTCACGCCTTCGCCATATACGCCTGAGATCATGCGGATTTTCGCCCTGTGGCGGCCGGTGACCTTCTCCACGGCGCCGGAAATCTCGCCCACCGTCGCCTTGGCCCGCGCCGCATCGACCGCAAGGGCCAGGAGATTGCCTTGGCCGGTTTCCGCCGCTCTCGTGATGGCGTTCAGCGCAGCGACGAGCGCGCCCTCGTCACGTTCGGCCCGGAGACGCGACAGCTTGTCGAGCTGCAGCCGCCGTACCTCCGCATTGTCGACGGTGAGCACAGGCACATCCTCATCCACGTCCAGCGGGAAGGTGTTGACGCCGACCACGGTCTGCATGCCGGAATCGATCGCGGCCTGGGTGCGTGCCGCAGCCTCTTCGATGCGCAGCTTCGGCAGGCCCTCCTCGATGGCCTTCGCCATGCCGCCCAGCGCCTCGACCTCCTCGATATGGGTCATGGCGCGCCTGGCGAGATCATGGGTCAGGCGCTCGACATAATAGCTGCCGCCCCAGGGATCGATGGCCTGGCAGGCACCGGCCTCTTCCTGCAGGAAGATCTGGGTGTTGCGGGCGATGCGGGCGGAGAAATCCGTCGGCAGGGCGAGCGCTTCGTCGAAAGAGTTGGTGTGCAGCGACTGGGTCTGCCCGCCGGTTGCGGCGATGGCCTCAAGACAGGTGCGGATGACATTGTTGTAGACATCCTGCGCCGTCAGCGACCAGCCGGAGGTCTGGGAATGCGTGCGAAGGGACAGAGACTTGTCCGATTTCGGCGCGAATTCCTGCTTCACCAGATTGGCCCACAAGAGCCGCGCCGCCCGCATCTTGGCCACCTCCATGAAGGTGTTCATGCCAATCGCCCAGAAGAAGGACAGCCGCGGCGCGAAGGTGTCGACATCGAGCCCTGCGGCTACGCCCGCCCGAAGGTATTCGATGCCATCAGCGATGGTGTAGGCGAGCTCGAGGTCGTTCGTCGCGCCGGCTTCCTGCATGTGGTAGCCGCTGATCGAGATCGAATTGAAGCGCGGCATGTTGGCCGAAGTGTAGGCGAAGATGTCGGAGATGATCCGCATGCTTGGCTGCGGCGGGTAGATATAGGTGTTGCGGACCATGAACTCCTTCAGGATGTCGTTCTGGATGGTCCCGGTGAGCTTGTCCGGGCTCACGCCCTGTTCCTCGGCTGCCACGATGAAGAGCGCCATCACTGGCAGCACAGCACCGTTCATCGTCATGGACACGCTCATCTTGTCGAGCGGGATGCCCGAAAACAGCGTGCGCATGTCGTAGATCGAATCGATGGCCACACCCGCCATGCCGACATCGCCGACGACGCGAGGGTGATCGGAATCATAGCCGCGATGGGTCGCGAGATCGAAGGCGACGCTGAGGCCCTTCTGTCCGGCGGCGAGGTTGCGGCGGTAGAAGGCGTTGGAGTCCTCTGCGGTGGAGAAGCCCGCATACTGACGGATCGTCCAGGGACGCTGCGGATACATGGTCGGATAGGGGCCACGGTGGAACGGTGCCAGGCCGGGGAAGTCGTCGAGGAAATCGAGCCCGGCAGTATCGGCAGCGGTGTAATAGGATTTGACGGCGATGCCCTCCGGCGGAGTCCAGTGGGCCGCATTTGCCGGTAAAGTGGAAGTCGAGGGCGTTGCCAGTTCGATCTTGGTGAAGTCAGGAAAACTCATGCCGTCAGCCCCAGTTCTGCGTGGGCGCGTTCGAGGGCTGCTACGGCGTCGCAGCCCATGAAGATGAAATCGCTGATGCCGGCGGCGTGCAAATCCGCCTCGTGCTCTCCCGGCCTGCCCGCAAGGAAGATGCGATCCGCTCCGGCCTGTTGCAGCGCCCTGGCTGCGGCCCCGGCCTGATCGCCATAGGCGGCATCGGTGCCGCAGATCACCGCCACGGGGCGGGATCTGGCCGATTCGAGCGCCTCGAACTCCACGACTTCCAGCGCGAGGCCGCCGGAGGCGAAGAGGTGCCGGGCGAAATCGAGCCGTGTGGTGTAATCGGCGAGCGGGCCAAGGCAGAGCGCTGTGACGGTCGCGTTGTCTCCGCGCCGCGCTGCAAGGTCCCGAAACCGTTCGAAGGGTTCGGCCAGCCGCATCGGCCAGAGCGGATCGGCCTCCGTGGCATCAACCGCCGGAGCAGGTGATGGGATGAGCCTCATGAGCGCGTCCTCTGAAATCTCTCTCTCACGCCGTGGCTCAGGCCGGTCTGCGAGCGGCGGCTCGACCTCCTCCAGCGTCGGAAAACTGGATGTGCCGGTGACCGGCATCCGGCGGGTTGCGATCCGCTTGCGTAGTTCGGCGCGGTCAGATGCCACTCTCTCCTGAACGAGGCCGGAAACAAGGGCTGCACCATAGCCGCCCGCCGCCTCGATCTCCCGGAACAGCGTCCAGGCGGCTTCGGCCAGTTCACTGGCATGCTGCTCAACCGTCCAGGCCCCGCCGGCCGGGTCGGCGACACGGCCCAGATGGCTCTCGGCCTGTGCGATGACCTGCGTGTTGCGTGCCACGCGCCGGGCGAGTTCCTCTGCCTGCCCGAGCGCATGGGTGAAGGGCAGGGCGGTCACGACATCAGCCCCGCCGACACCCGCTGCAAAGGTCGCGGCTGTCACGCGCAGCATGTTCACCCACGGGTCCTGTCGCGCCATCATGCGCGCGCTTGTCACCGCCTGCAGCTTCATGGGCTGCGCCTCGACGCCCAGCACTTCAAGACAGCGCGCCCAGAGCCTTCGCGCGGCGCGCAGTTTGGCGATCTCACGAAAATAGTCGGGGCCGACAGACAGGGTGAACAGCGTCTCGCTGACTGCCATCTGGCGCTTCACGCCGAGGTTCTCCAGCCGCCGGAGCGTGTCGATCGCGCTTGCGACCATCCCCGCCAGTTCCACCACCATGCCGCCGCCGGCCTCATGCAGCACGCGGCCATCAGCCCTGAGGCTGGTGGCGAGCGGGAAGCGCAGCGACAGCGCCTGCATCAGCGTGGCGGTGCGGGCGAAGGCCGCGTCGAGCCCGATCTCGATCAGGCCGGTCCGGGCAAGGGTCCCGAGCGGGTCGAGATTGAAGGCGAGCCGTGCAGACTTGGGTTCGCCGGTCGTTTCGGCCCACAAGGCAAGTTGGGCGGCCGAGGCCAGCCCGAGGCCCGCAGCGCCCGCGCCCGAAAGCGCGATGGTGGCGATGGACGGGATGACATCTTCCAGCGTCACCACCATGTCACTCCCGTCGGCGATGGCAATGCCTCCTGCGCCGGTCGGGTCGATGACGAGTTCGATAGAGGTCACGCCGCGCTGAAGGTCGCGGAGGATCTCGCGGTTTGTCGTCTGCACGTCGGGATGGCTGAAAGCCTGGCGGATGTCCCAGGGCTGGTGGCGGTCGCGCTCGGCCACCGCGCCGCGAATGAAGGGGGCCGCGCCCGGCTGGCCGAGCGGATCATTTGCCGATGGCTGGTCGGTCTCGCGCGCCAGCGGTGGAACGCTCAGCCCGTCAATCGTGCGCGTGGCCAGCGTCTCCACACCGCGGCCCGTGAGTGCCTTCCCGGCGATTTCCTGCCAGGCGGCCTCGTCCTGCCCTTCAAATCCGGCGCTCAGCGCCAGCAGCGTTTCAGTGGTGTCAGTCATGGTGCCACAGGGCGCATTCGGACGCCCCGCGTCAAGATGCAGGACGCCGCAGGCCCGATGCTTATGGGGGAAATTACTGATATTGCAATTCATTCGCAATTGGTGCAGCGTTCACCTGTCGAAGAAGGAGACCCGAAATGTCGCATAACCATGCCTGCCAGCCGCTGCACTTTCCAGCCAAGGTCGATGATCACTGGCGCAGCGCCGAGGATACGGCGCGCGAGGCGGAGCGCGAGCGACTTCGCGACTGGCTCGACACCCAGGAGCGGGTAACGGGCTGGTGGCTGTCGCGTCTGGGCGCGGGCGAGGATGACCGCCGCCTGCTCGATGCCATTACCGTGCACCAGCGCTCGGTCCTCACCCTGAAGCGCCTGATCTGAGCGACTGCATCACGCCACGTCACGGCTTCCATCGTGTGGCCTATGCGCTAGCCTGCAGCGCAAAGCCGCCGATGGAGCCCAACGACCATGCCCGTACCACAGGTTTTCGACACGCTGCGCTTGCCCATCATCGGTGCGCCGCTTTTCATCATTTCCAATCCGAAGCTCGTCATTGCCCAGTGCAAGGCCGGAATTGTCGGTTCCTTCCCGGCGCTGAATGCGCGGCCCGAGAGCCAACTCGATGAATGGCTGGACGAGATCACCTCGGAACTGGCCGCTTACAATGCACAGAACCCGGACCGCCCGGCGGCCCCCTTTGCGGTGAACCAGATCGTGCACCGTTCCAATGCCCGCCTCGAGCATGACGTGGAGATGTGCGTGAAATACAAGGTGCCGCTGGTGATCACATCCCTCGGCGCACGCGAGGAGGTGAACCAGGCGATCCATTCCTATGGCGGCGTGGTGATGCACGACATCATCAACATTCCCTTCGCTCACAAGGCGCTGGAGAAGGGGGCTGACGGCCTGATCGCAGTGTGCACAGGGGCTGGAGGCCATGCCGGACAGCTTTCGCCCTTCGCGCTCATCCCGGAGATAAGACAGTTCTTCGACGGCGCGCTCGCTCTGTCGGGCTCGATCGCCACGGGCGGATCGGTGCTCGCTGCACAGGCGATCGGCGCGGATTTCGCCTATATCGGATCGGCCTTCATCGCGACCGATGAGGCCCGCGCGGTTGATGAGTACAAGCAGATGATTGTCGCCTCCAGGGCGAGCGACATTGTCTATTCGAACCTCTTCACCGGCGTGCACGGCAATTATCTCGCGCCTTCCATCGCTGCGGCGGGGCTCGACCCGAACGCGTTGCCCGAGAGCGATCCGAGCAAGATGGATTTTGGCTCCGGAGGCAGCTCCAAATCCAAGGCCTGGAAGGACATATGGGGTGCCGGGCAAGGCGTGGGGTCGGTCAGCAAGGTGCAGCCGGCCGCCGATCTCGTGGCGCAGTTCGCGGCAGAGTACGAGGCCGCCCGTACCCGTCTTGCCGGGGAGCCCCAAGTGACTGTTCCCGCCTGAGGGGCCGATAAATCCCTGTCTTACAACGCTCTGGTCGGAGTGTGTCCGACGCCTGAGTGATGCAGCGATGATCAGGCCGTGGAACTGACCGGCCTCATCCTCGCCTCCGCGCGCTGCAGGCTCACGCCACGCTGGCGCTGGCCGCACTTCAGCATGGCGGAACTCGCCTGCCGCTGCGCCGGGCGCTACTGCGACGGAGATTACTGGCACGACCCGGCCTTTCTCGACGGGCTTGAGGCCCTGCGCGCGGCCATGAACGCGCCGCTCAGGATCGATTCTGGACATCGATGCGCACAGTGGAACGCCGCCATTGGCGGGGCACCGGCCTCCATGCATCTGCGCATCGCCACCGATATCGCGCTCGACGGTCATGACCGTCCGCTCATTCTGCGGGCCGCCTTGCAGGCGGGTTTCACCGGCATCGGCCTGGCGGTGAGCTTCATCCACCTTGATCGGCGTGCGCGTCCTGCGCGCTGGTTCTTTCCCGCGAGCAAGGCATCATGGCAGACCGGATCGGAATGGCGGCAAGCGCGGCGGGCGGCGGCCTGTTCGGTCTCCTTGGCACGGCCCTTGGCCGTGTGGCGGGCTTCTTCGAACGACGGCAGGAACAGGCACACGAACGCGCTCGCTGGCAGCATGAGACCGCGCTGCACGAGCTTCAGAGTATCCATCCGCCGAGGGCCGCGGCGTGACAGGGTTTGCCACGAAGTTCAGGTGATGTGCTTGCTTCCGTCTGGCGCTTCGCTGGTGTCGCGGTGAACTTCTTC
>Ga0081520_100339_pt1 | contig 22323 bp, 18 predicted proteins | sample HotLakmasection1_FD_70988 | JGI IMG/M metagenome (GOLD analysis project Ga0081520, IMG submission 70988) | Hypersaline microbial mat communities from Hot Lake, Washington, USA - Section #1 (SPADES assembly) (version 2) | ecosystem: Environmental > Aquatic > Non-marine Saline and Alkaline >... | reverse complement strand
GATAAGCTTGTAATGGATGGATGCCCATTTTCATGGGCATGACGGAGCGCTCCTGTTGGCGGGATTTTATTTTGCAAAAATCACCTAAGGGACTTGCAAGAAAATAAAATCCCAATTTTTGAGAGGGAAGGCTGGCTCTGCCAGCCTTCCCTCTCAAAAATTGGGATTTTATTAATCCGCAGATCCCTTAAGTGCGTAGCGCTATATTCGGGGGTCTACCAAGCCATCGAAGACCAAAACCAGATATTTTGTTGAAACGTCCGTGCAACGGACATTTCAATAAAATATCTGAAGTGGGCTTTCAGAGAGTTGATATTTTGAAACAACTGTAGGGTTTCTAGTCGGCGATCGCCGCTTTCAAGCTACGGCAAAATCCTTCTAGAGCTTCCAAACCTTGATGGGCTTCGCCTTCCGCCAGTCGTTTGACAAAGGCGCTACCGACGATCACCCCATCGGCTCCCCATTCCATAATCTGCCGTGCCTGCCCGGCTTCTGAAATGCCAAAGCCAACACCGATCGGTTTATCCGTTACTTGCTGAAGTTCCAACAACAAATCCTGGACGCGGGATTCAATCTTGCTCCGCATTCCCGTTACCCCGGTGACGCTGACGAGGTAGATGAAGCCTTGGCAACGCTGGGCGATCGCCATCAGTCGATCCTTTGGAGTTGTCGGTGCAACCAGTAGTGTTACCTCGATTCCGGCGGCTTCTGCCTGGGGGAGGAGCACATCCATCTCTTCCAGGGGCAAGTCGGGCACAACCAAGCCTTTCACCCCAACCGCTGCCACATCTTGCAGAAAGGTCTGGATTCCTCGGTTCAGGATGGGGTTGTAGTAGGTAAAGAGAATGATGGGGGTGTTGAGGGTGGGGATGACCGTTTTGAGCATCGCCAGCACATCTTCCAGGCGAGTTCCCCGCGCCAGTGCCCGTGTTGCTGCTGCCTGGATGACTGGACCATCTGCCAGTGGATCGGAGTAGGGAACGCCCAATTCGATCAGGTCGGCTCCATTGCGGTCGAGCAGGGTCAGGGCTTTTGCGGTTGTTTCCAGGTCTGGATCGCCAGCGGTGATAAAGGGGATCAGGGCACATTCGCCGCGATCGCGCAGCGCCTTCATCGTCCCTGATACTGAAAGTAGTGAAGCAGAACCCATCATCCGTCGTTGTCCTTCCCGTCCCCTGCGGCTAAGTTTTCTTTTGCCTGCTTTTCTTGCTCCAGTTCGGCTTGCAGTTGTGCCAGTTCTTCCGGCGACATCTCATCCAAACGCTTTTGCAGGACCGCATCTTCATAATCCTTGAGTTGCTGGTGGTAGGTCATGTTGCGGGTGACCACTCGAAAAAGATAGGTCGCTGTCCAACTGACCAATCCAACAACGAGCAGAAGCTGTGTCCAGATTCCCGCGTCAATGGTATCCAGACCCACAAATTGGAACAGGAGGTACACAAGACCCCCTGCTACAAAAACACCAAACCCAATGCCAATAACATCAATGCGTCGCATTGCAATTTTGCTATCTCAAGCAGGCTAAACATCCATCCGAAAAGCTCCTGGAGCCTGATACGTTTGAAACTCCTGGGTGGCTCATTGGATAGATCCTTAATGAGTTTAGCTTGAAATCTGCCGCTTCTTAGGACGGGCGTTGAGGATTGGTCCTAGCAAAATTAACCCTGGGAAGAAGAAAAATACGAAGAAATAAGCCAGCAATCGCTCGATGGAGCCTGCGGTGTGAAACCGATTTTGGAGATAGAAATAGATGAGCGCTGGGATGACAACGAGGTACGCACCGCCGAGAGCAGCGTAAAGAAGAGGGACGATGGGAAGGGTCATAGCGTCAAAGTTAGAGGGACTTCGTAGGTTTCCGACGCTGGGAAGAGTTGCTTCCCGGTCGGAATACTTTGCCTATGATTGTATCGCTTCATGGAAGGCACTCAGGTCAGGCAATGATTTGAGTTTCTATGGGAGAGAGATTGATTTTTCCAAAGTTTCGTCAGTCGGTTTCGAAGCGCACGCGGCGAGTCACCATGACGATGCCGTCTTCGCGGATGATGATGCCGGAGATCCAGCGTTGTTCAGGAAGAGCTGGGGCGCGTCCGACTTTGAAGATGCCGCCTGCGGGGAGCAGGTTCATTTCTAGTGGGGTTTCTGCCAGATAGCCATCAGCGGTGACGGGTTCATCTAAGGCAGTGCCGAGGAGCTGGCGATCGCCCAACGGTTCCGTCACAATCGCGTCAAACGCAAAGGATTGCCCAATTAATACCTGTTCTGGTAATTGGACACTGAGTTCTGGTGGGTTTGCGCCGGAAGTCACCCGGTTGTCTTCTGCCAGGGTGCTCTGCTCCACCAGCTTGCCATCGACATAGCGCTGGCGCGATCGCATTGTTGAGTCCAGTTGTAAAACGCGCCCATCCAAAATTTGGGTTCCTGTAACCTGGGTGGTTGTTTCTGCCACGATGGCGTCTCCATCGCGCTCCCAGCTATCAACCTGGGTGGTGTAGGTGAGGTCGTCGTAGCGTGCCCAAAAGCGCTCCAGCGCATCCTGAAGCGAGCTATAGGTCAAGCCATCGGCATGGGTAAAGTCGCGGCTGATATTTTCCATCACCGCTTCCAGGTTTTCGGCGCTGGCTGCCTGGTCAATTTCTGTAATGAGTGCTTGAATCTCACTGGGCAGAGGTTCAGCCGCATCCTGGGCAGCCGCAGGAAGGGTGCTTGCCAGGGTTGCGGTGAGCACGAGGGAGAGGGCAAACTTGCCGCGTTTCCAGCAATTTCCCAAACGGGTCGTCACGTCTTTCATGGGAACTCCGAATGTGGGCTTCAATCGAACCATAGCAGTGATAGGCTGAAAACCAGTGAGCATAGGACTCTACTAGAGTAGTCGGGGATGGCTAAAACTGCCACCATCGAGGATGAATTTTGTGAGGACGAATGTTGCCCATCAGGGTGGATAATTGCAACGGTGCTGGCAAGTGTGAGCGGGGGCAGTCGGCGATCGCCCATTCCACCGTGCTCTTTCAATCTATGCCTTTAGCTATCTATGCCTTTAGCTATCTATGCCTTTAGATACTATGCCTTGAGATAATGTCAATTAGCACGCCACCTGGGTTCAATCAGGGTGAAATGACACAAGAATTCCCCCATCACATCCCCCCCAAGCTCCTGGTTGCCGCTAGCGGTACCGGGGGGCATTTGTTTCCGGCGATCGCCACTGCCGAGGCACTGCCCGATATGGCGATTGAATGGCTGGGTGTTCCTGACCGACTTGAAACTAAACTGGTTCCCGAAACCTATCCCCTCCACACGATTCAAGTAACAGGCTTTCAAGGCAAGCCGGGGCTGAGCACCCTCAAAACCCTGGTGCGCCTTATTCGAGCCATTGGTCAGGTGCGAGGGCTGCTGAAACGTGGCAAGTTTGACGGTGTTTTTACCACGGGAGGCTACATTGCTGCCCCGGCAATTTTGGCAGCGCGATCGCTCGGCTTACCCGCAATTTTGCATGAATCCAATGCCCTCCCCGGCAAGGTGACTCGCTTGCTCAGCCCCCGGTGCACCACCGTTGCCCTGGGGTTTGCGGCGGCATCTCACTATTTACCCCGTGCGAAGACCGTTACCGTGGGCACTCCGGTGCGATCGATGTTTCTTCAGCATCCAGAGGTGTTGCCTCCGCTCGATCTGCCCATTCCACCGGATGTGCCACTGTTGGTAGTCATTGGTGGGAGCCAGGGAGCCGTTGCGGTGAACCAACTGGTGCGGCAATGTGCCCCAGCCTGGATTGAGGCAGGCATCTGGATCGTGCATCTGACGGGGGAGAATGACCCGGATATGGATACCTTCAGCCATCCCCACTATCTAGCATTGCCCTTTTTCGACCGCATGGCAGCCCTGCTGCGGCGAGCGACGGTGGCGGTGAGTCGGGCGGGAGCCGGAACCCTCACAGAACTGGCGATCGCCCATCTCCCTTCCATCCTCATTCCCTATCCCTACGCCGCCGAAGATCACCAAACCTACAACGCCAAAATCTTCGAAGCCGCTGGAGCCGCTCGGCTCTTCCAACAAAAGGATCTCACGGCTGACCAGCTCCAGGCAGCCGTATTAGAACTGCTCAATCCTGGCGTACTGGCTGCCGCGAAAACTGCCACAGCCCAGCTCGCCGTTTCCGACAGCGCTACCCAACTGGCAGATTTAATTCGCCTGACGCTTCCAGTTCCCAAGACTTCAGAACTCTAGTCTGCATAATTTCAACTGTAAAGAATATTGGCAGGGCGATCGCTCCAACTCCGATATTACCTATGATTGATGTAGGGGCAAATGATGAAGTTAGCCCTAATCTTCTACCTCGACTGTTCGCTACAAAAAGTCCTAACCCTTGTTTGTTTGACGCTACATTCTCTTCAGGAAACCCATCAGAGGTAGATGGTAAAACCGCTCTCAAAGCTGTTTACATTGATACGTTCAGTCCAAATATTTAAAGTCGTTTACGAGGTCAGGCTCATGAAAGCGCTAACATCGGTAAACCGTGCTCTTCAGTACCTTTGGGAAGGGGCGTTCCGGATTTTTACTCCCGATCGCGATGAAGTTCCTGCAATCGGTGTTCAACCCTATTCTGGTGAAGGACATACTAAGCGAGCAGAAGAGTATTCTCGGTAGATTGCTGTATCGTTTATTTCGTTCCAAAAACTTAAATATCCTTGTGGGAATGAATAGATCCCAACAAAGGCACAGACTATACTGTGCCTTTGTTTATATGTTGTATAGAAACAACATGCCCGCCATTTTTCTAAAACCCTTGATTTTGCGTACGCCTCGCACACGCAAAATCAAAGGTTTTAGAAAAATGGCGAAGGGATTGTAGAAAAATATGGGAATTGTGACGCTTTGGGAGCGATCGTGCTCCTACTACGCTTCCATAGCGTTTAGGGACTTGCAAGAAAATAAAATCCCAATTTTTGAGAGAGAAGGCTGGCAGAGCCAGCCTTCTCTCTCAAAAATTGGGATTTTATTAATCCGCAAATCCCTTATGGGTAGTGGTATGGCGGTAATAATTTTTGGGATTTTTGGGTGTGTGGGCAGCGCCCACACACCCAAAAATTATTACCCTTTGAGGACTACCGCGTTATGCAACAAACCGTAGCTGGCTTCTTCAACCGGATTTCATACTTCTATTTGCGCAGTCTAGAGAATTTTGAGCGAGTTTATTCCATAACTTATGTATTTATACGTAAGTATATTTGGGGATTTCTTTGAGGCGACTAAACAAATTCCCTCGGAGGTTTGCGCCCCAGAAGCGATAGTTGTCTAGGTGTTATTTTACGGCTGTAGAAATATCAGAACCTCGTTCCAGCATGTATTGCAATCTTCAGCGGCGCATTCCTCTGCGAGAAGCAAAATCCATTTCTCCTGTAAATCTGGATTAAAAACCGGGAAAGGAAAAACGGCTATTTCTTGATAGTCTTGCCATTCCTGGCTTTCAGATTTCTTTTTCCACGAATTAACACCTAGACAACTATCGCCCCAGAAGCCAATATAGACAACGATTTAGCAATTTTGCAAAAGCTTTAGATATTATCGCTGGACAAAAAATACGTGTTTCTCGGTTAAAGATTCAATAAAACCTTTGTAGCAATCTACCGAATGAAGGATCTTACTGGGTAAGATGGTGTTTATTAAGGCGTTGTTGACGAAAGCAATCTGATCTTTCTCCTGTTTGGGAACGCTTGGATTTGGATTGTTGGAACCCTTAATTTTCCTTTTGCCCCCATGTTATTTCCTGTTCAGCTTGAATTAAATAGAGTCAGGAATAGCGAATTATCCGAAAATTGCCTCAGCGACATTGAACTTTAATAAAGAAACCTTGGTGCATTTCCAAATAGCCCTAAATAAAACATTCCAGGTTGAAATTGCTTCTGAATCTGATCGGTTTATGAAGTAGTTTTCAAGGTTTGGGTTCCTGTTGCAGTACCTGTTGGCAGACTAGGCATCAAATTTTTTGAATCAGCTTATAATGGGCTAAAGTAGTCAATGGTCATGTCTCATTTACATGCATGATTCATTAATTTGTGGCTAATTGTGAATTTGTAAAGGAAATTACTTCGCATGATGCTTTCAAATCCTCTTATACCAACCACGGGTTCAGAGACAACCTATTCTTTAGAGCCACTACCCTACCCGGTCTATTTCATTTGCAAAAAATTTGACAAATGGGGTGAGTTAATCAACCGACCTGACTTGCCCGAAAACTATAGTTCCCTTTATTTGCGCTCTGCCACATCCAGTGATATCTGGTCAGCGCAGACCTACTTAGCCCTGAAAGAGCGGGGTTTGAACGTTCATCTTGTATCCCGGTATGTTCCCGGTGCAATTTGTATTACTCCCTACGACCATTTGAATGTTAAACACCTGCATTTCAATAGCTATGTTGTAGCCTGCCGATATGATCGGGGTAGACCAGAGTTGTGTGAGCAGCGAATTGTTCTCAATCGTCTCAATATAGTAGACAATACTGATCATTTCGTGCCGCACTGGCCCCAACCACAACTGCTTCCGCGCGATCGCTCGCGGGGTGCAACCATTCAGAATTTAGACTTCAAAGGTGCATGGAGAAACCTGGCTTATCCGTTTCAAGATGAAGCATTTTTGATGGCTTTGGAACAGGATTTAGAAATTAGCTTGCGTTGCCAAACTGAAAAAGAAGCTGACCTGTGGCGAGACTATACTCAAACTGATGTCGTCTTAGCTGTAAGAAATGCCACGGAATATGACCTGACCCTGAAGCCTGCTATTAAGCTAATCAATGCCTGGTTTGCTGGTGTTCCTGCCATTTTGGGTCCTGAACCTGCTTACCAGGAAATGCGCCGTTCTGAATTGGACTATATCGAAGTGAGAACGCCCCAGGAGGCGATCGATGCTTTGAGAAAGCTGAAGGAGCAGCCCGAGCTCTACCAGGCTATGGTCGAAAATGGTTTTGCTCGGAGTCAAGAGCTAACACCAGATAAGGTGGCAGAAAGTTGGCGAGAGCTTTTGGCTGGACCCATTACTGCTGGTTACGAGGCTTGGCGACGACAAAACCCATTCCAAAAGCTGGTGGGTCGTCCAATCAAGTTTGTGCGGCAAGTTTCTAAACATAATCAAGAAAAGCAGCGTTACTTCCACAACATTAACCACGGCAAGCGATTGTTTCCTCTGCCTGTAGAAGCTCCTGTTGTAGAAGGTGTGCCTACTGGAAGCAGTCAGCCTGTTAGGGTAACTGCTTGATTGTGTCGCCTGGCTTGAATTGGTTAGAGTACTCCAAACACCACCTCTTCATCTCAGTTTAGCGAGCGAAGAGGTGGTTTTAAGTGTTGATAAAATATGACCAACTTACTAAAAATTGCAGATCAAATAATCTGTCATTCTTTATGTGAGAGGGACGGCAATATCGTCCCTCTTGTACCAATCGCGCATGTCAGTGACAGCAAGCGTCGCGTGCTATCACTGGTATGAGCGATTGGTATCACAACCCTTTGAGGTTTATTTATAGATGTTCGGGCGATCGCTCCACATACTTAGGGATCTGCGGCTTAATAAAATCCCTATTTTTGAGAGAGAAGGCTGGCAAAGCCAGCCTTCTCTCTCAAAAATAGGGATTTTATTTTCTTGCAAGTCCCTTAGGACTGAAGATCAAACAAAATCCAAAGCTTGTTTTTTGAAAGCGCGGCACAGCCGCGCTTTCAAAAAACAAGCTTTGGATTTTATTTGATTCGCGTTCCTTAATCGGCTCCTGGCGGCATGTCTCCCTATGTTGGTGTGAAGATAATGCTTAAAATTCTTTAATGTTGTGTGGAAATCTATCACGCCACTAAACAATCAATAGGAGAGCATAAAGTATCTTAATTTGTAGCACTATGGATCCAGAAGCACCCGTTTCTATAAAGAACTATGGCTTACAGGCTATAGCTTACTGCTGGGAACAGATGGCATCAGTTTAAGTATTTTTACCTAGGTATTTTTCGGGTTTTGCTCGTAGTCGGAATGACCGGGTGAAAAGGTACGCTCCTATGCCCTAACTAGAATATTTATAAGGAATTTAGCCATTCTTTACAGAGGCTTGGGGTATGAAATTTCATTCCCTTATCAGTGGTTTCCGGTAAAGATTGTATAAAGGCTGCCATGTAAAATTGCTGCCCAGTAGTTTTGCTGATTATGATAGTAAACATAAACAACCACTCAATTCAAAAAAATAGCTAAGTAACGCTGATTGTCATCTTTGAAATTCTTGATTTTTCGGCTATTGCCAGTATTTTATTGGGGTTTTCTTGTCCCCGCGTAGACCCTTTAGGTACTGGAAAAGTAGGCGGAATTCTGCAAAATTTATCAAGTTATCGATTCAGCCCTTCTTTCAATAAGTGCCCCCTTTTGAGAAAGATGAGGTTCATAAAGGTGAGGCTCCTTTAGGTAAGGAGAGCCATTCCCTCTGCTTGCTATAGGGAAAATTATTCCAATTTAGATGCCAGTTTATATCGGTAACACACAGCTTGGTGCCACAATTTTTGGTGAGTAATTATAAGTCTAATGGTGCTTCATCAAAATAACTTAATTGGTGGCAAGGGTGTGATGAATTGGTTGAGAAATTAGTGGATTAAGGAGGACCAATTAAAATGACGACTGCATTTTCTCGCGACTTAGATCTAGGCTTGGAAAAGCATAGTCTTTTAGACCCTTTGCCTTACCCCATCTACTTTGTACATACAAAGCTGGATCGTTGGCCCGAGTTGATGGGTAACCATGAGCTGCCAGAAGATGTCTATCCTATTCTGAAAAAATGTGTTGAAGGGAGTGATATTTGGGCGACTCAAACGTATATCTTTCTCAAGCAACGAGGCTTAGATGTTCGAATTGTCCCTAAGCTAGTTCCTGGTCAAATCTGTATTATTCCGTCTTATGATTTGGGGCTTAAGGCGCTGCCATTTAACAGTTATGTTGTTGCATGTCGCCTGGATGCTGCTCGACCTGAAATTTGCGAACAGCAAACCGTATTGAATCAGATGTGCTTGCAGAAACCGACGGATCATTTTTTGATGCAGTGGTCGCAAACGTGCCTCCAGCCTCGCAACGAGGCTCGTGGATCCAGGCTTGAGACCCTAGAATTTCAAGGTAAACCCCACAACCTGCCCGGTCCCTTCCAGGATGCTGCTTTTCGAGAGCAGGTTCAGAACTTAGGAATTACCCTTAGGGTTTTGCCCGATGTACCGAAAGAACATCTTTATGACTACTGGCGGAATTATTCCGATGTGGATGCTGTGCTGGCAATCCGCTTGATGTCCGAAAATGACTTTAAGGTGAAGCCCCCCATTAAGCTTCTCAATTCCTGGTTTGCTGGATGTCCGGCTCTATTGGGACCGGAACCTGCGTTTCGTGACCTGCGTCGTTCTGAGCTAGATTACATTGAAATTCGTAGCCCGCAAGATGCGATCGCCGCACTCCGCAAACTGAAGGAAAACCCTGGCTTGTACCAGGCGATGGTTGAGAATGGCTGGGAACGTTCCAAAGAGTTTACGCAAGATCGCATTGCTCAGGCATGGCATGAGTTTCTCAGCAATTCTGTTATTCCAGGGTATAAGCGGTGGAAGCGGCAGTCTTTGCCTGAGAAGGTGATTGGACGTCCAGCGCGATTTGTTTACCGCGCCATGAAGCACAAGCGGGAATTGGACAAATATATTGACCTGCGCAATGATCCCAAAAAGGTGTACGGACTCTACTAGCGTTTAGGTTGTGCATCGTTTTAACGACAGCACTCATATGAAACGCAACCTCTTACTTGCTTATCGAGCAGTGAGAGGTTGCCCGATGTTCATTGCGTTGAGCAATATGGTGGGTTGTTGAAGCAACCGTTCACGTCAGTGGTTTATGTCAGAGAGAGCAGGTGCGCGTCGCGCGCCACGCACACCCGGCAACTGGGCAAAGTTCACTTGTCGAACTACTCGGCTGTGTTTTAAAGCTTCCTCCAAACCTAATATGCTCATGCGAACACATGAGGTTTGGAGGAAGCCTTAAAACAGAACATCGTATCTGGGGTGTAGGTTGCTACTTCGTTATACAAGAAACTCGGTTTCTTGGTCCAATACCTTCGCCATTTTTCTAAAACCCTTGAGTCTGCGTGTGCGGAGCGCACGCAGACTCAAGGGTTTTAGGATTAAAAATAGAATAAAACCCGGAATTTTTGATGAGAAGCGCGGCACTACCGCGCTTCTCATCAAAAATTCCGGGTTTTATTTTGTACGTGATCCTTAGAAAAATGGCGAGTATGTTGTTGGTCCGGGGGACAGTTTTTTTTAATGAGTGACAGCCAGTTCTTTCCCTGGGGAAGGGGAAGGTGGCTGGAGTGGATCGAAACCCAATTGTTGGGTCAGGCGGTTTCGGGCCAGTGCCCGATATTCTAAAAAGTGTTCTCCGGCTGCGCAGAGGCCGATGTAGAGGTTGAGGAACTGAGGCTTGCGGGTGGCGATCGCCCAAAACTGTTGCCAGAACTGTCGTCTAATGCCAGCGCGAGAAACCCCCTGCAACCAAAAGAGCTGGATCACCAATTTCAAGCTTTTATCCAATGGGAAATGCACGTTCTGGTGGAGGCGAGGATTGGTTGTAATTGTCAAACAGTGCTGAAAACATCGCCGCAAGTATTTGGAAGGCTCATAAAGATGCCACAGGGTTTGCGCATACTCCTGCGCAATCTCTCCCAGGGGACGGGTTGGCACAAAGTTCATTAGGGAATTTTGATCTCCAACCTGAGTAATCTCCTGGTTTTTGAGGAGGCGATCTTCTTTCTGGAGTCGCTGCCACAGGGCGGTGTTGGGTAATGCCTGGAGAACACCGAGCATCGGTTGGGGAATGTTCGTTGCTTCTACAAAGCTACGGATGCGATCGCCTGCCCCCACGCGCTCACCGTCAAACCCGAGAATAAAACCCGCATAGATCATCAGCCCTGCCTGGTTAATGGTGCGGCAGGCATCAACCAGGGAGTGGCGAGTGTTTTGTTCTTTGTGGGTGAAATGCAGGCTGTCCTGATCCGGTGTTTCGATGCCCAGAAACACTCCATAAAACCCGGCTTGATTCATCAGTTCGAGGAGTTCCACATCTTCCGCCAGGTTGACAGAGGCTTCGGTGAGAAAGGTGAAAGGGTAATTGCGTTCCTCTACCCAAGGAATCAATTCCCGCAGCAGCAGTTTTACATTGCGCGTATTGCCAATAAAGTTGTCATCCACAATAAAGATTGAACCGCGCCAGCCCAAATCATACAGGAGTTGCAACTCAGCCAGGGTTTGAGAGGGTTGCTTGGTACGGGGTTTGCGTCCGTAAAGGCTGATGATGTCACAGAACTCACATTGAAATGGGCAACCTCGGGAAAATTGAATCGCCATCATCATGTACTGATTCCGTTGCAACAAATCGAAGCGAGGCAGGGGGCTGTGGGTCACATCGGGTTTTTCGGCGGCGCGGAAGGTACCCTGCGGCTGATTCTGGGCGATCGCCTCCAGGAACATGGGAATCGTAATTTCCCCCTCATCCAGAATCAAATAATCGGCACCACTGGCTTTGGCGGGTTCTGGTACGGAGGTAGGGTAGGGTCCGCCCACGGCTACCTTTTTGTTGAGGCGATCGCCCTTCTGAATCAGGGCATGAAAGTCTTCCTTCTGCGCCAGCATGGCTGACAGGATGACGATGTCGCACCATTCCCAATCGGCATCGGTTTCGGGGGTAACGTTGCGATCATAAAAGCGAATCTCCCACTCCTTGGGTAACAACGCTGCAACGGTCAAAATGCCCAGGGGAGGAATGGTTGCCTTCAGTCCAGCTAATTCCATGAAGCGATCGTAGGACCAAAAGGTTTTTGGAAATTGAGGATAGAGTAGTAACGCTTTCATATCTTTCCTCGAGCTGGATTAAATTAAGTCGTCTGATCCTCCCACAGCCCCTCCTAAAACCTTCTCTCTCTAAAGAGATAATTCTATCCCTCGCGGATATTTATACCCTGCTACTCCAGCTGGGTCTTCCCTGGAGTAGATAACAGGCGCTATATCAGATTAGGGATATGCGGATTAATAGAATCTCAATTTTTGAGAGAGAAGGCTGTTGAGAGAGAAGGCTGGCAGAGCCAGCCTTCTCTCTCAAAAATTGGGATTTTATTTTCTTGCAAGTCCCTTACAAATTACAAACGCGATGGGCGGCTTAAAAGGAAGAGGGGGCGATCGCCCCCTTTCCAATTCGCTTCCATCTGCTGTCAAAACCTCAACCTGTAGGGTAGGCATCGCCTACCCTACATAAGATTGAGCGCTCATTGAGTGCTTTAACCAACACTGGAGGCTTCGCCCACCAGCAGATCTAGCTCGTCGTCTGGATTGGGGCGGAGGATGTCGCTGAGGATGCGCTCGGGGCGCTGCTCATACTTCCAGGCGAAGGCGTGGCGGAAGGCGGCATCCTGGCAAGCCTGGAGCTGCTGGAAGCTGATGATGTCCTGGGTCAACAGGGTTTCGTACTCAAACGGGAGACGGACATTGTGCAGTCCGGCGTTGTCGGTGCAGATAGCGATGTCTACCCCTGCCTCGAAGCAGCGATCGAACACCGTTTTAAGTTGTTGCAAATCATCCAGCGTTCCGGTTTTCAGGTAGGTGGTGGGGCACACTTCCAGGCATTGTCCTTGCTGCGCCAGTTGTGGCAGCAATTCGGGATAGTGCAGGGGAATTTGAATGCCATGCCCAATCCGCATGAGGTAGGGCAATAGCTCAGGATAGTTACCTTCCTCAGTTTCGTAGAGGTGCCCGGTGGTGTTGACGCCCTGTTCGCGGGCATATTCGTAGAGCTTGATGTACTCGTCGAGGCGATCGCGATAGTGGGCATCGCCACCCGCCAGGTCGATCGCACAAACATAGTGGGGATTGGCGATCGCCAGGTCTACAATCGCCCGATTCACCTCATAGGGAAGGCGCGAGTGCATACAGAGGATCTGGCTCATTTCGATGGGATATTCCCCGATCTGGCTTGCCTTGCCCACAATATCCACAATCTCCGCCATCTTCTCAATCCGTTCGGACTGGCTTAGATGCTCTGGAGTTCGCAGATAGGGGGTGTAACGCAATTCCAGATAGGCAAGATTCTCAAACACATAGGCCCCACGCATCAGGCGATAAACGAAATAGGGCAGGGTTGCTTCGGTTTGCACACTTTCAACCATCGTGTGCAATTCCAGATATTCATCCAAGGTGTTGCGGGGACGGGTGTAAAAATCCTCGAAGTCGAGGTAGCCAGGGAACTTTTCGATTAAATCGGAACGGTTACGTTGAAAATATCGCCACAAAACACGGGGAACTACGGAGCCACCCAAATGTCGGTGCAATTCAGCGTATAGAGCCACAAAAACCTCTCTTCCTGGAATAAATCAAACTGCTGTAAAGATTTGCAATGTCTTTGGAAGTCATTGCTCCTTAACATGAGACTTTGAATCGAATTCCCAAACACGGTGGGGGCGGTGTTAGGTGAATGGGTTAATAGGCTGTCCTATCAGGAGATTGAGGAGCCTGAGGCTCCGGCTTTCCCCTTCCAACTAAGTGATCTAACTAGGGATGTGAATAGCGATACACGCGGGAGCATCGTTGACAGCATGGACATCGACTGTCAATAATGGTTGTTTGCGTGTAATTTGATAAATTTTAGCAAGTTTAGAGCCTTGGCAAACGTAGTCGTAATTGGTGCCCAATGGGGCGACGAGGGAAAAGGCAAAATTACCGACTTATTGAGTCGGTCGGCAGATGTTGTGGTGCGCTATCAGGGCGGGGTCAATGCTGGGCATACCGTCGTTGTACAGGGGCAAACCTTCAAGCTGCATCTTATTCCCTCTGGCATTCTGTATCCCAATACAGAGTGCATTATTGGTTCGGGGACGGTGATTGACCCCAAAGTATTGTTGGGGGAGATTGATCAGCTGCACACGCTGGGTATCTCGACGGATCACTTATACATTTCTGAGACTGCCCATGTGACGATGCCCTATCATCGGCTGATCGATAAGGCAGCGGAGGAACGGCGGGGGAACCATCGCATCGGGACAACCGGGCGTGGTATCGGACCGACCTATGCAGACAAGTCGGAGCGCATTGGGATTCGTATGGTGGATCTGATGTCGCCCGATAACCTGCGTCGTCAGCTTGCATGGACGATCAGCTACAAGAACGCGATTCTAGAGAAGCTTTATGATTTGCCGCCGCTCAATGCGGAGGAGGTGATTCAGGAGTATCTGGGCTATGCGGAGCGGCTGCGTCCCCATGTGATCGACAGTTCGCTGCGGATTGCCGATGCGGTGCAAAAGCGGCGCAATGTTTTGTTTGAAGGGGCACAGGGGACGTTGCTGGATCTGGATCATGGCACCTACCCCTACGTCACCTCGTCAAACCCGGTGGCGGGCGGTGCCTGCATTGGGGCAGGGGTAGGACCGACGATTATCGACCGGGTAATTGGGGTTGCCAAGGCTTATACGACGCGGGTTGGTGAGGGTCCGTTTCCCACGGAGTTGGATGGGGAACTGGGGCAACTGCTGGGCGATCGCGGTGCAGAGTTTGGCACCACCACCGGACGCCCCCGCCGCTGTGGCTGGTTTGATGCGGTGATTGGGCGCTATGCCGTGCGGATCAATGGCTTGGATTGTTTGGCAATCACCAAGCTGGATGTGTTGGATGAGTTGGACGAAATTCAGGTTTGCGTTGCCTACGAAATGGATGGCAAGCGCATTAACGATTTCCCCACCAGCGCCCATGTATTTGCCCAGTGCCAGCCCGTCTACAAAACGCTGCCCGGATGGAAGAAATCGACTGCCGACTGCCGCAGTTTGAATGATCTGCCGCCCCAGGCTCTGGATTATCTCAAATTCCTGGCAGAATTGATGGAGGTGCCGATCGCCATCGTGTCTCTCGGAGCCAGCCGCGACCAGACTATTATCGTGGAAGACCCGATTCATGGACCGAAGCGGGCGCTGCTCTACGCCAATGGTGAGGGGGAAGGCTGGGAACAGAGCATTAATCGGAATTAGGGATCGGCTGGCTATCTGTCTTCCCTGGCACGTGTCGGGGGGATGGGCGATCGCCCCCAGGGATTGCACCAGGCAGGATTTCAGCCAATTGCGGTCAACAGGTTGCCCAAAACCCGTTATCTCCTGCCGCTTCTAGAGACAGGTTTCTAAAGCAGTTTGCAGAATAAAGCTTGCAGAATAAAGCTTGCAGAATAGAGTTTGCAGAACAGGACAAGAGTAGGACAAGAGTTAGGAAAAGAGTAGGACAGAAAATCATGGAATTTACAGTTGAATGTAAGGTGCGTTCCGAGAAAGACAAGCCCAACGCTTTGCGCCGTCAGGGGATGATCCCAGCGGTGCTGTATGGGCACCAGGGTACAGAGTCGGTGTCGTTGGTGCTGGATGAGATGAAGGTCAAGCGCCTGCTGAAGGACGCCCAGTTGAATAACACCGTGATTAACCTGAATGTGCCGGATCTGCCCTGGAGCGGCAAAACCGTGCTGCGGGAGGTGCAAACCCATCCCTGGCGATCGGCTGAGGTTTATCACATCAGCTTTTTCTCCTACGCCGCCCATGGCAACATCGACGCAACGCTGCCGATCCACTTTGTTGGCGAAGCTCCCGGTGCGAAGACGGGCGGTGGAATGCTGGATACGGTTTACACCGAACTGCCCGTACAGGGAGAGCCAGGAAGTATTCCAGAGTCGATTGAAGTGGATGTGTCTCAGCTCCAGATTGGAGATGCCATTCACCTGAAGGATTTGAACTTGCCCGCTGGCGTTGAAACCCAGGTTGACCCTGAGACTGTTATTGCCTCTGTTTTGCAGGGACGGGTAAGCCAGCAGGAGGCAGGGACAGAAACGGAAACAACGACCCTGGGTTCTGCAGAACTGAGCGAAATCTAGTTTCAAGAATTTGCCATATTTTTGGATTTGGAAGGGGGGCGATCGCCCCCTTTTTTATGCAGATTTTTGGGCGGATTTTTGGTGGGCTTGACCGCAAATACATTTAGGATAACGATGGATGTTCTGCCCAATGGTTTGCCTTGCTTCCGCTGAAAGGCAGATTGCGAACGAAGTTGCCCTGTTTTACTAAATTCTTATCATGACCGATCCTGCAAATTTGCCACCCCTGATTCAACGGATGCTGCAACCGGATTTTTATCCTCATCCGGTGCAAGATCCGGTGCAGATCTTCCAGACCCATGTGTCCTACGTGATGACGACAGGACAGTTCGCCTACAAGGTGAAGAAGGCGGTGAATTTTGGCTTCCTTGACTATTCCACCCTGGAAAAGCGCCACCATTTCTGTGAAGAGGAAATGCGGCTGAATGAGCGGGGGGCGGGCGCTGAAATTTACCTGGGGGTTGTGCCCATCAGTGAGGAGAACGGGGAGTTTGTGCTGGGGAGCGATCGCCATCCCATCGAATATGCGGTCAAAATGCGGCAATTTCCTCAAGAAACGCTGCTGTCGAGCATGGCAGAGCGGGGAGAACTGACGGAGGACTTGCTGCGCCAGTTGGCGGTAGAGGTGGCAGAGTTCCACCGCAAATCGGTAACCAGTAACTATATCCGCAGCTTCGGCAAGGTGGAGCAGGTGCGGGAAGCGTTTGACGAGAACTACGAGCAAACGACGGGCTATATCGGCGGACCCCAGACCCAAAAGCAGTTTGATGAAACCCAAGCCTTTACCGATCGCTTCTTTGCTGAGCAGAAGGACTTGTTTGAGCGGCGGATGGAGCAGGGCTACATTCGCGAATGCCACGGCGACATCCACCTGCGGAACATTAGCTACTGGCACGATCAACTGCTACTGTTTGACTGCATCGAGTTCAATGAGCCGTTCCGCTTTGTGGATGTGATGTATGACATCGCCTACATTGTGATGGATCTGGATGTGCGCGATCGCCCCGATCTCCGGGCGGCTTTCCTCAATGCCTATGTGGAGGAAACGGGGGACTGGGAAGGCTTGTTGGTGCTGCCCATCTATGTCAGCCGACAAACCTATGTGCGGGCGAAGGTGGCATCTTTCTTGCTGGATGACCCCCTGGCATCGGAGGCAGACAAGCAGCAGGCGCATGAAACTGCCGCGATGTATTACAAGCTGGCGTGGAAATACACACGGATGCCCCAGGGACGGCTGATGCTGATGTCGGGCTTGTCGGGGTCGGGCAAGAGCACCGTCGCCCGCGAAATTGCCCGCCAGTCTGGAGCTATCCACATCCGCTCGGATGCGGTGCGGAAACACCTGGGCGGCATTGGGATTCGCGATCGCGGCGATGCTTCCCTTTACACCCCAGAAATGACCCAGAAAACCTACGACCAGTTGCTTAACCTGGGGATCTCCCTGGCGCAAAGTGGCTATACCGTGGTGCTGGATGCCAAGTACGATCGCCAGGAGCTACGCCAGAAGGCGATCGCCCAGGCAACTGCCCACAATCTGCCGCTAAAAATCCTGCACTGCACGGCTCCTATGGAGGTGTTGCGCGATCGGGTACACAAGCGCAGTGGCGACATTGCCGATGCCACGGTTGATGTGTTGGCGAAGCAGTCCTACGAGCCATTCACTGAAGCAGAGCAGCCTTTCGTTGTGACGGTGGATAGCACCCAGGAAATTAAGCCCCAACTCCAGCCTGTGCTGTCTTAAGACCAGATTTTCAAAAGCAGTTTGAGATTTATTAGAGCGGGTCTAATGTGATCCGCTCTTTTATGTTTTGGGAATAAGCAATGGAGCGACTTTTAGCGCTCCATGTCCCCAAAATTGCTCAACGGCATGAATCCTAAGAAACTAATTTGTTATTTTCTGAAGATAAATTAAAAAGCTGAAATAGCTGGTTAGATATATTTTTTTGAGGGAATTCTGCCTTTAACAAACTTGATTTGGGTCTTGATCATGAGCAATATTTTTATGTTTACTCGTTCCATTTATAGCGAGGACTACTTTACCAACTGCCTTCAATATTTGTTGGAGCATATTCCTAATCTTGGACAAAGCTATCTTAATCTGATTTTGGAGCAGGCTGGTCTAGATAAGACGGAGTTCCTTCAATCAAATGATCACCCCGATATGTCTTATGAAAACCGTCCTGATTTTTCTATTGAAGGGAAAGACTTCGATATTATTTGTGAACATAAGATTGAGAGTGGGTTGGGTGACCTACAGTTGCAGCGTTATTTAAGATTGGCTGAACAGCGAAATAAAAAGACATTTCTCATTTTAGTGTCCAATAAGGCTCAAGTGATTCCACAAACAGTGATTGAATCAGAGCTATATTTGCATCCTTCTCAAAGTACTCACTTTTATTGGCGAGATTTTTACTCTGTCTTTCAGGGCTTCGATAATCACCTGTGCCAAGATTTTGCAGAATACATGGCATGGTTTGGCATGGGTTCCATTGAACTAATAAATGGCTGGGATGATTTGCTTACAAATGCTGACAAAGGTGAGGAGTATAAAAAGATTTGTCATGCAGCTTTGTATCCCTATTTCAAGGAACTAGGAACCAGGCGGTGCGGTCGTACGGGTTCCTATGGTTACAATGTTCAGTTTCCCACAGATTGGCTTTCCTTGATGTACTTAAGTATTGAATCCGCTTATGGGCATGAGCAAGGTTCAACGATTCCATCACCCTATATCAAGGCTTATATTTGGATTGATGAAGAGAACCCTTTTCTATATGCTTTTCAGAATGTAAGAGAAGAGTTTTTCTCACCCAAAGGACTGGCTATTTGGGGAAATGGGAGATTTACACCACAAGCGGCAAGGTGGCAAGTTCAGAATGGCAAACCGATGTGTGTTGCCACTTACTATGCAAGTTTGAACAAGGTTCTTTCAGAAGATCACTGGGAGATGCAGGAAAACATATTGGATTTTGCGCGTTCTGTTTTCGAACATACTCAGAAGACAGTTGATACCTTTAAAGCGGCGTGAGCTTAACCTCTATTGACCTGGATGCAGCTTGTTCTTTCAATCATGCTGTGACGTGCTATTCAAAAAACTTTGATGCGTTACGCTACCGCTAACGCATCCTACAAAAATCTTGGTAATGCACCCAACTTAGGAACTTGCTTAAAAATAAAATCCCAGAGAGAGGGGGCGCGGACTTAGCCCGCGCCCCCTCTCTCTGGGATTTTATTTATTTGCTAACCCCCTAGCGTGGGACGGAGACTTGTCCGAGGAGTCCGGTGATGATGTCGTCTACCTTGAGACCGTCGAGTTGGGCTTCGGGGCGGAGGATGAGGCGGTGGCGGAGGAGGGGGGCAGCGACGGCTTTGATGTCGTCGGGGGTGACATAGTCGCGATCGCTCAGCCAGGCGTGGGCTTTGCTGGCGTGCATCCAGGCGACAGCGCAGCGGGGGGAGGCTCCCAGTTCCAGGTCGGGGTGCTGGCGAGTGCGGTGGACGAGGGCGAGGAGGTAGTCGAGCAGCGCATCGGTGAGGCTGACCTGGCGCACCAGTTGGCGGGCAGCGAGGACTTGTTCCACCGTCAGGATGGGCTGGAGTTGGGCGAGATCCTGGCGGCGGGTCTGGAGGGTGGACTGGGCGTTGAGCAACATCTGCCGCTCCGCTTGGGGATCGGGGTAATCGACCGCCAGCTTGAAGAGGAAGCGATCGAGCTGGGCTTCGGGGAGGGGGTAGGTGCCTTCAAACTCCAGGGGGTTTTGGGTGGCGACGACCCAGAACAGGTCGGGTAGCAAGAGGCTTTCGCCGTCGATGGTGGCTTGTTGCTCTTCCATCGCCTCCAGCAGTGCCGCCTGGGTTTTGGGCGGGGTGCGGTTGATCTCGTCCGCCAGGAGGATTTCGGTGAAGATTGGTCCCTTCCGCAGGGTGAAGGTGCGGGTGTTGAGGTCAAAGATGTTGGTGCCCAGCAGGTCGGAGGGGAGGATGTCGGGGGTGAGCTGGGCGCGGCTGAATTCGGCCTGGGTGAGCCGTGCCATTACCTTGACCAGCAGGGTTTTCCCGGTGCCCGGCACACCTTCGAGGATGACGTGACCGCCGCTGAGCAGGGCGACGAGGAGTTGCCGCACCAGGGCGGTTTGCCCGACGATGACGGCTCCGAGTGCCTGAGCCAGTTTGACAAATGCGGCTTTGGGAGGGGTGGTCATAGGTTCAGGGCAAATCGCGGCGGAGTTGTTGTAATTTACCCAACCAGATTAGCAACTCTCGTTCAGAGAGACGACGTTTTTTTTGAAGCCGTTGCAAGACGGCTTTGAGGTCGGTGGGGGGCTTTCCGGTCTGGGTTTGCCAGGCGGCGAGCAGGGTGCTGGGATCGACGGGGGTGGTGCCGAGTCCGAGCGATCGCTGAATCCGCTCCCGCTCTGCCTTACCGATGGTTTCCACGACAAACTCGCTGCTTTCGGCTTTGTGCAACACGCTGCCGAGCGCCTGGATATAGGCTTCGCTGCTATTCTGCTTGGACGGTGTAATTTTGGCGGCAGGACCCAGGCGGCGATCGCCCCACACTAGCACCAGCACCAGCACCGCTGCCTGCACCAGCACCAGCACCACCGGGGTGCGCAGCAGGTAGGCAATCAGGGTGTCCTGGGTTTCCTCGGCTTCAGTTTCGCGATCGCGGTAGCCATGCAAATACTCATCCACATAGATAGGCAACTGCGGCTCCATCACCAGTCTTGCCAGAAAGGGAATGTTGCCCGGTTCCGAGAGATAGGCGTTCGCCGCCAGAAAATGGGGACCGACGAAGATAATCTTGCCATTACCGACGGGCTGTTCCCATGCCACCGCTCCCGCATCATCCACTAGCAAGGTCAGGTCCGCCGCCCCCAGGTCATGGCGGCGGCGGGTTTCGACCTTGACAGCCCCCTGGGGGCTGTCAAGCCTGGACGAGAAATCGGTATCCGCGACGGGGGTGTTGATGCCCACCAGCACCAGCACATTTCCCAACTCCGCCCAGGAGCGATCGGCAATGGTAGGCAGGGCTAGGGCTGGGAAGACCCGCACCAGAACTTTGGGGTTGGCGATGTCGGGGATGGGCGCATCGGCATTGGGTTCCTCTTCCTCTTCCTCCTCGTAGGGAGCGTAGGTGTCAGATTCCAGACCCAGGCTGGACGGGGGGCGTTCCCAGCGCTGCACGGGTGCGCCCTGCTCCTCCATGTAGGCGTACCAGGCTCCGTAGCCTTCCGGGGCACGGTTGTAGGTGGAGCCGACCTGCAAGCGGTTGTTGGCGGGCGCAAACACCAGACTGAGGATCACCAGGCTACCGATGACCAGGGCGATGATCCAGTTGCGGCGGGTGGTGCCTTTCGTGCGGCTAGTCATGCTGCCAAAATCTCCTGGAAGGCTTGCTGGCATTGCTGATAGCGCTCTTCGGTGATGGGGCGATCGCCAAAACACAACTGCTCATGGGTTTCCACCAGCAGGGTGTAGGGGTGCGATCGCGGCAACCTATCCAGCAAGGTCAGATATTCCCCATCGGTGCGGCTGCTTTGCTGGCGGATCAGGTTTGTGTCGTTCAACCGCTGCAAGGCTGCCATGTAGAGGGCGCGACAGGCTTCCCGATAATCCCCCGCTTGCTGGGCACGGCGCGATCGCGCCACCCACTCCTCCACCGATGCCTGGGGCGGCGCTTCAACCTGTCCAATACTGACGAACTCCTCGCGGTTGCCCAACCACCCTGCCAGGTAAGGAGCCAGCAACCGATAGAGTTGCCAGCTTGCCCAGGTAATCAGAACAACGGCAACCGCCCAGAAGATGACCTCAAACACCCATTCGGGGATTTGCCAGTCGGGCAGGTAGTCGCCCAACTGCTCGTCGTTGCCAAAGAAGGTGAGTTGAATCCATTCCCCCACATTGCGGCTGACGCGCCCCAGTACCCAACCGGGTCCCGTTTCGCGAAACTCGGTGGGTTGAAATTGAGCGATGGGGATGTTGATGGTCATCGGATATGAGAATTCACTAGGGCAGGAAAGGCAATCGCACCGAACAGTCTAGAAAGGCAAATACAAAGAACGAGATTGCGTAGGGGCGGGTTTATCAAGGTTATTCGCTGTATCAAGGGTTAAGTATAAAACCCGCCCGTACAGGGGTTTATCAGTCTAAAAAGGCAAATACGAAGAACGAGATTGCGTAGGGGCGGGTTTATCAAGGTTATTCGCTGCATCAAGGGTTAAGTATAAAACCCGCCCGTACAGGGGTTTAAGGGTTGAATATTAAACCCGCCCGTACAGGGGGTTATCAGTCTAAAAAGGCAAATACGAAGAACGAGATTTCGTAGGGGCGGGTTTATCAAGGTTATTCGCTGTATCAAGGGTTAAGTATAAAACCCGCCCGTACAGGGGTTTAAGGGTT
>Ga0081520_100335_pt1 | contig 22494 bp, 27 predicted proteins | sample HotLakmasection1_FD_70988 | JGI IMG/M metagenome (GOLD analysis project Ga0081520, IMG submission 70988) | Hypersaline microbial mat communities from Hot Lake, Washington, USA - Section #1 (SPADES assembly) (version 2) | ecosystem: Environmental > Aquatic > Non-marine Saline and Alkaline >... | reverse complement strand
GCCGCCGGTCCGGGAGCGCGAACTCCCCCCGGCGGTGCCAATCTTTCCCAATCAGCAGGAAAAGTCATAAGACAAGCGTTTCCAGGCGAAGTGGGAACCGGTTCGCCGTCCGGAAACGCGTAAAAACAAGGATCTATAGCGGCGCGATCTGTCCATTCGGCCGAGCGTCGCTATGGAGCGTTTTCGTCATGCCTGCGGCGTGGCAAGGCCTCAGGGGCAATGTGGCGGGACGGTCTCGCCGTCCCAGCGGCTACCCGGCGGCAGCGCGGCGACCCGGGCGGTGTCGGCCCGCAGGCGCTTCAGCATGGTGTCGACATCAAGCGCCGAGGTGAAACAGGACAGGGGCTCGCCGGTGTCGGCAGCGACAAGCACCGCGACCCCGGTGAAGCCGCCATAATAATCCCAGAGATATTCGGCTTTTGACGCCTGCAGGGTCCGGATCGCATCGGCATAGATATTGGCCTGCGCCATCTGGTCAGGGGTCTGCATGGCGGTGACGTCGATATCGACCCGGCGCACGGCATCGGAACCCAGCGTATCGAGCGCCTCTTCGAGTCGCGGCTCGATGATCTGGCAGTTCGGGCACCAGTCGGCTGTGAAATAAAGGATGCGGACAGATTCGTTTCCCGTCTCGCTTTCGCCTTCCGCGACAGCTGACATGCCGAGGATTGCGCCTATTGCCAGCGCTGAAAGAAACCGCCTCACCATCACCTTGACCCGCAATGCAGCCCGCAGAACTGATCGTCAGATACGCTGTCCAGGTGCCCTGCGCCAATTCAAACCGCAGTAAAGTTGCAGTGATCCCGCAATGATCAGGCCACTGCGCCGAACACGCGGACGAAGATCTCGTCGACGCGGGCGAAGTGGTAATCGAGGTCGAACAGGCTTTCGAGCTTCTCCGGTCCAAGCTTGCCGGTCACGTCCGCGTCGGCCTTGAGGTGGTCGAGGAAGGGGCCTTCGCCAGCCCAGGTCTTCATCGCATTGCGCTGGACCAGGTGGTAGGCGTCTTCCCGCGTCACTCCGGCCTCGACAAGGGCGAGCAGGACGCGCTGGGAATTGTGCAGTCCGCCAAGGCGGTCGAGATTGGCCTGCATGCGTTCGGGATAGACAACGAGATTCTCGATCACGCCCGCCAGGCGATGCAGCGCGAAGTCGAGATGCACCGTCGCGTCCGGCCCGATGCCGCGTTCGACCGAGGAATGCGATATGTCGCGCTCATGCCAGAGGGCGACGTTTTCAAGCGCCGGAACCACCGCCGAGCGCACGAGCCTTGCAAGGCCGGTCAGATTCTCCGTCAGCACCGGATTGCGCTTGTGCGGCATGGCGGATGAGCCCTTCTGTCCGGCGGAGAAATATTCTTCCGCCTCAAGCACTTCGGTGCGCTGCAGGTGGCGGATTTCGGTGGCAAGGTTTTCCACCGAGGAGGCGATCACGCCGAGCGTGGCGAAATACATGGCATGGCGGTCGCGGGGGATGACCTGCGTGGAGATCGGCTCAGGCGTGAGACCGAGCCTTTCGGCCACATGGGCCTCAACGCGCGGATCGATATTGGCGAAGGTGCCGACCGCACCGGAGAGCGCGCAGGTCGCGACATCCCTGCGCGCCGCCGCCAGGCGGTCACGGCAGCGCGAAAACTCGGCAAAATGCTTGGCGAGCTTCAGGCCGAAAGTGGTGGGCTCGGCATGAATGCCATGACTGCGACCAATGGCCGGGGTCAGCCTGTGCTCTCTCGCGCGCGTTTCAAGGGCGGCGAGCAGGCGCAAAAGGCCCTGATCGAGCAGGCCCGATGCCCGGTCGAGCTGCACGGCCAGACAGGTGTCGAGCACGTCAGAGGAGGTCATGCCCTTATGCAGATAGCTTGCCTCCGGACCGACATGCTCGGCGACACTGGTGAGGAAGGCGATGACGTCATGCTTCACCTCGCGCTCGATCTCGTCGATCCGCTCCACATCGAAACCACCGCGCGCCCGCACGGCCTCTGGCACATGGGCGGGGATCTGGCCGAGCTCCGCCATGGCCTCGGCGGCCAGCGTCTCGATCTCGAGCCAGATCGAGAATTTCGATTCCTGCGACCAGATCGCAGCCATTTCCGGGCGCGTGTAGCGTTCGATCATCAGCGGTGTGTCCTTGGAAGTGTGAGGCCAATGGCGTGGACGGCTCCCCCGCGATTAGCGGTCCGCCCGAACCTCTGCAATGGCCGAAGGCGGATGAAAAGGTGCTGATGCATAATATGAAGAAATCATGAACGGCACAAAAAGGAGTCGTGCGGAACTGTTAACGCTGTATAATACAGCGCGGGCGAGGGCGGTTACGTGCCTGACTGCGCTTTGATCATGACAAGTCGGTCATGATGTGTATAAGCGCAACTGGGTCCGGGGGCTCCGGCCTGTTTCTGGTGACGCTGAGCGGTGAGGGCCGCTCAAAGTCACGTTTAGCCGCGTCATGCTGACGGCATGACGAAAGGGGAGAAGTTATGACCAAGAAGATGCTTTTCGCGACCGCAACGGCCTTTGCCTTTGCCGGCGCTTCCTACGCACAGTTCAATGCTGATGCGGACATGCCGCCGAATGCCGATCCGGGTGAGTGCTTTGCCCGCGTCCTGATCCCGGAAACCACCGAGATCGAGACCGAGACCGTCGTTGACCGTCCCGAAACCACCGAAATCAAGATCATCCCGGCCGAGTACACCACCGTGACCGAGGAAGTCCTCGTCAAGGAAGCGACGGTGACCTATGAGGTCATCCCGGCGGTTTACGAGACCGTCACCGAGGAGGTCGTCGTCGAGCCCGAGCGCACCGAGACCGTGGTGATCCCGGCCGAGTTCGAGACCTACACCGAGGAGGTCCTGATTCGTCCGGCTTACACGACCTGGAAGCCCGGCGCAGGCCTCTTCGGCCGCGGCGCTGCCGGAACCGGCACGACCGGCGACCCCAGCGGCGAAATCGCCACCGGCGAACTGCTCTGCATGGTCGAAGTGCCGGCCCAGTACGACACTGTGACCCGCACCCGTCTCGTCCAGCCGGAAACCACGCAGACTGAAGTGATCCCGGCCCAGACCCGCACCGTGACCAAGCAGGTTGTTGCCGAACCGCCGCGCGTTGAAGAGCGCGAAATCCCGGCCGAGTACGCCACCGTTGAGGTTCGTCGTCTGGTGAACGAGGCTCGCGAGGAAATTGTGACCATTCCGGCCACCTACAAGACCGTCGAAAAGCGCGTTGTCACCGCTCAGGGTGGCCTGCAGTGGCGCGAAGTGCTCTGCGACACCAACACCTCGCCGCAGAAGATCACCGAAGTTCAGCGCGCTCTCGCTGCCGCTGGCTATGACAACCCGGCTGACGGTTCCTTCGGCCCGCAGACCCTGCGCGCCATGGAAGCCTTCCAGCGCGACAACGGCCTGCCGATCGGCTACCTGACCGTGGACACCGTCCAGGCGCTCGGCGTTTCGCCGTTCTAATCCTCAAGGGCCCGGAGACCGGGACCTGAAATCAACTCCCGCATCCTCAAGGGTGCGGGGGTTTCTCGTTCTCAGGATCACCTATTGGCTTCTGGAATGGACGGCACGGTGGAAATCCGTGACCGGCCATGCCATGTGAGATGTGCAACACCCGGTCCGGCGCTGACCGTCACCGCCCGACCGGCACGCTGGCGCAGGCCGCCCCACAGACGCAGATCAAGAGAGACCCATGTCAGAAGTGCTCGACACCGAACTGCCCGTCCGCGACGGCGAAATCCGCCGACATGGCGAGGAAGGCTTCGAGGGTATGCGCCGTGCGGGCAAGCTGGCTGCCAGCGCGCTCGACATGCTGGTCGGCGAGGTGAGGGAAGGCGTCCCGACCTCGCGTCTGGACGATCTCGCCCGCGAGTTCGCCTTCGATCATGGAGCGGTTCCGGCGACGCTGAATTACCGCGGCTACCGGTATTCCTCCTGCATCTCGCTCAACCATGTCGTCTGCCACGGACAGCCCGGCAATCGCGCACTCAAGCCGGGCGACATGCTGAACATCGACATCACGCTGATTGTTGATGGTTGGCACGGCGACACGTCGCGCATGTTCGCCGTGGGCCCGCTGAAGCGCAAATCCGAACGCCTGATGGATGTCACCCATGAAGCGCTGATGGCGGGCATCGCCGTGGTGAAACCCGGCAACCGGTTCGCCGACATCTCGAAGGCCATCCAGGACGTGGCTGACAGGGCGCGCCTGTCGGTGGTGGATGATTTCTGCGGCCACGGCCTCGGTCGGCTCTTCCACGACGAACCGAACGTTGTTCACGCCTGGCCGCACCGCCGAAATCCGAAAGCTGGTGAGAAGGCCTATGCCGACAGTCCGGTCTTCGAGCCTGGCATGTTCTTCACTATCGAGCCGATGCTGAACATCGGCCGGAAGGACTGCGCGATCCTGCCCGATGGCTGGACCGCCGTGACACGGGACCGCCAGCTCTCGGCCCAGTTCGAGCATTCCGTCGGCGTGACCGAGGACGGTGTCGAGATCTTCACGACGTCCCCGGCCGGCCTGCACGCGCCGCACAAGCTGGCGAGCGCGGGCTAGGTCTGCCCCTTTGGGTCGGGACACTGCATCCGGCGAAAAGCCTCATTATCTCGGCCATCGCGAGCGGTTGCGCCAGAAGCTGACGCGGCGTGGTGCCGAGGCGCTGGAGGATTACGAGCTGCTGGAAACCTTGCTCTGCGCCTTCATTCCGCGCCGCGACGTGAAGCCGATCGCCAAATCCCTGCTCACGCGCTTCGGCTCCATTTCGGCGGTCATGTCAGCATCCGTTGCAGATCTGAAAGCGGTTGATGGCGTGGGCGACACGTCTGCGGCCTATCTGCGCGCGGTTGGCGAGATACAGGTGCGTGCGGCGCGGGAGGCGATCCAGAAGCGTTCGGTGTTGTCGAGCTGGTCGGCGCTGATCAATTATCTGCGCATAGAACTCCAGCACAACACACGCGAGGAATTCCGCGTCATCTTCCTCGACCGAAAGAACCAGATCATTTCCGATGAGGTGATGAGCACCGGCACGGTTGACCAGGCGCCGGTCTATCCGCGCGAGGTTGCGAGGCGGGCGCTGGAACAGGAATGCTCCTCAATCATCCTTGTCCACAACCATCCGACAGGCGACACGACGCCCTCGCGCGCCGACATCGAAATGACCCGGGAGGTCATCGACGCCCTGCAGCCCTTCGACATCAATGTGCATGACCACATCATTGTCGGGACAGGCGGCACGACGAGCCTGAAGGCGAAAGGCCTCATCTGATCCGGGACTGACGCTGGGGAAGTTCGCAGCGCGCGCTGAAATGCGTTGCATTCGCCGCCGCGCGCTCTAGCGTTGTTGGAATACGGAATATTTCAACGCGCGTTGAGGGAGGAGAGCGATGGCGTCGACCGCCGCAGCGGCCGAAGGCGGCCACATCACCGGATTCGGATCGAAGGGCTACCGCGCCTATGTGCTGGGCGCGCTCCTGCTGGCCTATATCTTCAATTTCATCGACCGGATCATGATCGGCATCCTCGCCGAGCCGATCATTGAAACTTTCCAGCTCAAGGACTGGCAATTCGGGTTGCTGTCGGGGCTCGCCTTCGCGGCCTTCTACACCTTTCTGGGAATTCCGGTGGCGCGCATTTCCGAGCGCGTGAACAGGACCTGGATCATGGGCGGTGCGATCATTCTCTGGTCCGGGATGACGGCGCTCTGCGGGCTTTCGGACACGTTCGGAAGGATGGTGGCGCAGAATTCCGAAACCGTGACGGCAGCTTCGGCGGGCTTCTGGTTCCTTTTCCTGTTCAGGCTTGGCGTGGGCGTGGGCGAGGCCGGTCTCACACCGCCTGCCAATTCGCTGATCGCTGACTATTTTGCACCCAAGGCAAGAGCGCAGGCGCTCGCCATCTATGCCATGGGCATCACCATCGGCACGTTCTTCGCCAATCTCTTCGTCGGCATGACCGGCGCGCAGGTGAGTTGGCAGCAGACCTTCATCATCATCGGCCTCGCCGGCATACCGGTCGGCCTGCTGATCATGTTCGGCATTCGCGAAGTGCCGCGTGGTTACACCGATCCGCCCGGTGTGGAGCGCCCGAAGCCGGAAGGCATCTTCAAGGCCCTTGGCAAGCTTTCGGGCAATGCCACCTTCTGGCTCATCACCGTCGGGGCGATGCTCGCTTCCTTTGTCGGCTACGGCATGGGGAATTTCATCATCTCCTTCCTCGTGCGCAATCATGGCATCAGCGTTCCGGACGCCGCGCTCTATTACATGGCACCGCTTTCGGTCGCAGGCGCGTTCGGCACCTGGGCGTGCGGGCATTTCAGCGGGAAGTTCGGCGGCAATCCGATGGGCACCGGCCTCTGGCTCACGGCGGGAAGCCTCGTGATTGCGAGCCTTGCCTATATGGCGGCGTTCAATATCGGCGTGGTGGCGCTGATCTTTCCCTTCCTCCTGGTCGCAAACCTGTTCCACTACTGGTATCTCGGGCCGATGTACTCCACTGTGGCCGCCGTGGTGGACGCGCGCATGCGGGCGACGGCGGTGGCGATCCTGCTCTTCGTGGTCAATCTGCTCGGCTACGGGCTTGGCCCGCTCTTTGTCGGGTTCCTCAGCGACCGGCTGGCGGCGCTCAATCTCGGCAATGCCGAGGGGCTCAATCTCGACATCTGCAAGGGTGATATGTCGGGACTGGCTGATGCGCAGATCGCGATCTGCAATGCGGCCAATGCCGACGGCCTGCGCCTGTCGATCACCATTACGGTCGGCATCTTCCTGATCGCGGCGGTGCTGCACCTGATCGCGATGAAGACGCTGAAGCGCGACATGGTGAGCGCCTGATGGCAGGGCGTGTCACTGCGGCGGTGGTCCTGATCGGTGACGAGATCCTTTCAGGCCGGACCCGCGATGTGAATCTGCAGCAGATCGCGCAGTTTCTCGCGCCCATGGGCATACAGGTGCGCGAGTGCCGGACCGTGGCGGATGTGGGCGCAGACATTGCTGCAGCGGTGAATGCGCTGCGGGCGCGCTTCACCTATGTGTTCACGACGGGTGGGATCGGGCCCACCCATGACGACATCACCGCCGATGCGATCGGTGAGGCCTTCGGTCGTCCGGTCGGGGAGAATGCCGAGGCGCTCGCCATGCTCGAGGCGCGCTACCGGGAGACCGGGACCACGTTCACCGCTGCCAGACGGCGCATGGCGCGCATGCCGGAGGGTGCGGAACTGATCCACAACCCGGTTTCAGGCGCGCCCGGTTTCCGGGTGGAGAATGTCTTCGTCATGGCAGGCGTGCCGGCGATCTGCCGGGGGATGCTCGAGTCCATAGGGCCGATGCTGGAAGGCGGTGAGGTGGTTCACACCGTCACCTTGCGCGTGGCGGGCCTGCGGGAGGGCGAGGTGGGCGAGGCGCTCGGCAGGATCGCCGAAGACATGCCCGACCTCGATATCGGCTCCTATCCCTGGTTCCGGTCGATGACCGACAATGGCGTCCACCTGCTCGCGCGCGGCACTGACCGGGACCGGCTGGAAACGGCAGCCGATCGGCTTGAGGCGCTGGTGCGCGAGGCGGGACGGACCCCGGAACGCCTCGACTGAGCCTCCCTAAGCGTAACGGTCGGCGAGGCTGTCGCAGGCACGGATCAGTTCGTCCACAATGCCGGGCTCAAGGCTTGAATGCCCGGCATCTGCAATGATCTTGAGATCAGCGTCCGGCCAGACCTTCTTCAGCTCCCAGGCGGATGTGAGCGGCGTCACGACATCATAACGGCCATGCACGATGGTGCCCGGAATGCCGTTCAGCTTCCCGGCGGCCTGTTTGAGCAGCCATCCATCCTCCTCGAAGAAGCCACCATTGACGAAATAGTGGCACTCGATGCGCGCAAAGGCGTCGACGAAATCATCCTCCTCGAAGCGCGGCGGGCGGACTCTCGGCCCCTGGATCGACAGCGTTTCGCCTTCCCATTGCGCCCAGGCGCGCGCCGCCTTCAGGCGCTCGGTCCGGTCGTCGCTTGTGAGGCGCCGGTAGAAGGCCGAAACGAGGTCATGGCGCTCATCTTCCGGGATCGGCGCGACATAGCGCTCAAAGGCATCGGGATAGAGGTGGTTGGCCCCTTCCTGATAGAACCACCGGATTTCAGAGCGCCGGAGCAGGAAGACGCCGCGCAGGACAAGGCCGATCACCCGGTCGGGATGGGTGACGGCATAGGCGAGCGCGAGTGTCGAGCCCCATGAGCCGCCGAAAACGACCCATTTCTCGATGCCAAGATGCTCGCGAATGGACTCCATGTCCTCGATCAGCTTCCAGGTGTCATTCTCGCGAAGTTCCGAGAAGGGGGTGGATCTGCCGCAGCCGCGCTGGTCGGCCAGCACGATGCGGTAACGGCGCGGATCGAAGAATCGGCGCATTTCCGGGCTCGATCCGCCGCCGGGCCCGCCATGCAGGGCGATGACCGGCAGTCCGGAGGCGTTGCCGGCCTCTTCCCAGTAGATTTCGTGAAGGTCGGAAACCGTGAGGTTTCCTGACCGGCGTGCTTCAACCGGAGGGTAAAGCTTCTTGCGGGTGCGTGATACGTTCATAACACCTTCACCTAGACCCAGATAATCATCGAATAAAGGCTGGACCTTTGCGCCTGTCTCGGCCATGGTGCCGAGGCATTGGGCGATGCAACCTGGCGGGTGAAGAATGCGTAGTTTTCTCGTGACGATTGCAGCGGTTTCCATCGGCGGATGTGCGACGGTTTCCATGTATCCCGTCCAGTCCTCCTCAGAGGTTTCCCTTGTCAGGCAGGACTCCGCACTGAAACGCTCTGCTGACGCCTTTTGCGAACTGGCTGAAGCCGAAAGCTGGGTGGTCAGGAGCGAGGGGCTCGCAAACGTTGCCCGTGCGCTGTTTGATGGCGAAGATATTTCCGATGGTACCGCGACATACGCCGTGACGATCTCTGCCGATAGCGGGGCACCTGCAATTGTCCTGGACCGGCTGGCCGCTGATTCAGGCAAGGCAAGGGCCGCGCTTGATGAACTGAATGCCGAGGCAGAGCTCCATCTTGCTTCATTGGCGGCGGATGAGGCACCGAGCCGTCGCGACGTGATGCGATTCGAGCGTGCGCTGATCTGGGCTGGCAAGGCCGAGCGTGGCTTCTCCAATGCCGCTGACATGCTTGCCGAACGCGGTGTGGACGCATCGGGCGTGCGGCAGACGATTGAAAGCTTTTCGCTTGAGATCGACGAGACCCGTGATCTGGCGGACCGGCTGGCTGATCGCTACGCCAAGCGGAACGACACCGTTTCCTCATAAGCCGTTCCAGCGCTTTCACGCGCGGAGGCTTTGTTTTTCTTTCTCAAACTGATGCTGAATGCGCGGAGCGAACCGCGCATTCAGATTTCATTACGCTATCATGAAAAAGGCGCAGCCCCGCCCGGGGGACGGGGGCGGGGCTGCTAACGCACTTCTGCGCGGGTGGGGGACACTATTGCGGCAGAAGTACGCCATCAATGACGTGGATAACGCCATTGGAAGCTTCAACGTCCGGATTGGTCACAGTGACGTTATTGACCATGACACCGTCGGTGCCGTCGATCGTCAGCGTCTGGCCGTTGACGGTCTCGACAGTCGTCACTTCGCCGTCGAGATCAGAGGCCTTGTACTCGCCCGGCACGACGTGAAAGGTCAGGATGCCGGTGAGGAGTTCCTTGTTCTCCGGCAACAGCAGCGTGTCGAGCGTGCCTTCCGGGAGCGCAGCGAACGCCTCATCGGTCGGGGCAAACACGGTGAAGGGGCCACTCTCTGAAAGTGTTGCGCCAAGGTCGGCGGCGACAGCGGCTGCAATCAGTGTGTCAAAATCGCCAGCGGCCTGCGCGGTTTCGACGATGTTGACCTTTTCGTCCTTCTTGTCGGACTTCTCGCCATATTTGGTGAGCTGGACATCGGTCACGACTTCGGCACTTTTGTTCTTGCTGCCGCAGTCCCACGCCATTGCGGGAGCGGCGAGGGCGGCACTGCCCATCAGGGCGACAAAGAGGGCTTTCATGGATCAAATCTCCACAGATTTTCGATCTCCCCACGCCAGTATGAGCGTCCGGGGGCATCCATGCGGAATGCATACCCTTTACTGTTTGCGATAGGTTTTGGTTCTCCGCTTACGAGAACTTAATGCATACGGGAGTGTGAAACAGTGTTCACGCGGGTTTCACTGGACAAATGCGCCTCGCTGGGGAATGTTCCCGACATGTCCATATGGGACCGCATCCTGTCCGCTGGCCGGGCCATTTTCGAATCCACCGAAGCGCGAAGTCTCGCCCCGGCCGTGGTGAGCGATGTCGCGTGCGCGCCTGATCCCGGTGATGTCGGCTTTACCGCTGCTGTGGTCGGTCTTGGTGCCAAGCTCGCCAAGGCGGACGGCCGGGTCACTGATGACGAGGTCGCCGTCTTCGCGCGCGTCTTCCGCGCCGACCCGAAGGACTGGCCGGCGGTGAAGCGGGTCTTCAATCTCGCCCGCCAGACCGTGCGCGGCTATGAGGCCTACGCACGGCGGATCGCCCGGCGCTACAGTGATCGTCCCTGCCTGCTCGAAGGCATCATGGACGGACTGTTTCATATTGCCGTAGCCGATGGTGTGATCACGGGCGACGAGATGGACTATCTGCGCACCGTGTCGGAAGCGTTCGGCTTCAATGAAGATGATTTCCGTCGCATCCGGGCAAGCCATCTGGGGCCGGACCCTGAAGATCCCTATCTCATTCTCGGCGTCGGGCATGATGCGAGCTTTGACGCCATCCGCCAACGCTATCGCAAGCTGATGGCCGATCATCATCCAGACCGGGTGATCATGCAGGGCGCGCCGCGCGAGTTCGAGGTCGCCGCCCACGCCAAGGCGGCGTCCATCACCTCGGCCTTTGCCCGGATCAAGGCGGAGCGCGGATACCTGATCCGCACCGAATAGTCTGCCGGTGAATTGACGAAGACAGGCTTCGGCCACATCTTGTGTCGCAGAGGAGAGCCAGACCGATGATTGCCATGCACACACAGCAGACGTCCAGTGACCTTTCCGGCGGCATGATTGCCGGGCTTCGGCGCATGGTCAGCCTGGCGGCGCGCGTGGTGTTCAGTGTGCTGCTCGTCCTGGCCGCAGGCATTGTGGCGATCGCGACCGCTGTGGCGGGTCTTCTGCTGGCGCTGGCTGCGCTTGCGGTCAGCCTGGCCGGCACGCGCAACCGGCTGCGGCCCTATCCGGTGCCCGCGCGCGGGGCGTCGGCTGAGAGTGTCGTGCTTGATGCGCGCCAGACCTCGCGCGGCTGGCGTGTGGACTGAAACCATCTTGAAATTTCCGCCTTCTGGCCGGCAAAGGCCTCATGGCCTTCATGTTTTGGCCTGAAACAGCGGTCATTCTTCTCCCATCAGCCGACCAGGGGTCGGCATCAGGCGGGAGGACAAGACATGCGGTCGGCAACCCTTTTCAACACCGCGCTCTCCGGTCTTGTGGCCGCTGTCGCCATTGGTGCCCATCCTTCGGGCGCACAGGAAGATGCTGAGGCGGTGCGGCTCGAAATCGCCGAATCGACGGTCGATTATGCGGGCTTCGCCGAACTTGTCGCCGCAGTCGAACCCTACCGCGCGGGGCGCCTGGTCAGCCTTGCCGAATTCAACCGCATGGCTGCCGAACCCGGCACGATCATCCTCGACACCCGCTCCGCCGAGGCCTTCGAGGCGGGCCATGTCGCAGGCGCGATCCATCTGAATTTCTCCGATTTCACCGCCGCCAAGCTCGCCAAGGTCATCCCGTCGCCGGACACGCGCATCCTGATCTACTGCAACAACAATTTCCGGGACAATGTCGCGCCGGTGCCAGTCAAATCGGCACCGCTCGCCCTTAATGTGCCGACCTTCGTGAATCTCTATGGCTATGGATATGACAACATCTACGAACTCGCCGACCTGGTCGGCATGGAGGACGGGGATTTGAACTGGGTGACGTCCAACGGCCAACCCGCCGGCTGAGACGTCACCAGGTCGGGCATGGGAGCCCGCGTCCCCGTTTCCGCGTCTCCCATGCCCGTGAGCGAAGGGGCTTTCGCCTACTTCGCACCCCAGGGCTCAGGCGGTGTGCTGACGGGCCTCGTCAGATCGAATTCGACACGGAAATGCCGGTTGGTCCGTCGAAGCTCGTAGGCAAACAGGTCATCGGTCAGTTCGAGCGCCCAGACATTCGTCACAGATGCCGTGAGCCCGGTGCCATTGAACAGGTCGACCGAATAGTCATCCACCGGAAACTCGATGCGTTCGGCATTGTCCACCGCCAGCGCGTCGCCACCATATTGCGACACTTCATCCTCTTCGCCGTCCTCATGAAGATGGTCATGCTTCAGGCGCAGGCCGCCACTGGTGCGCGTGATGACCCAGGTTCGCGAGCGATCATCGCCAACGTGAAACGGGACACGGATCCCGCTTTCATCACAGTCGCGGACATGCATCACCATATCCTGCCCCAGAAAGTCGGCGTCGGCTTCATCGGTGGAAACAAGCCGGCCTTCATAGGCTTTCCCACAGTGAACAGAGAGCGCGTCCATGAAGGCGCCTGCGCCATTGCGTTCAGGCGTGGGTTCGGCGGAACACGCACAGGCCAACAGGACGGCGAAACCGGCGAGAATGTTTCGGATCAATTCTGTGGCTCCTTCAGTGATGACGGGCAGTGATGACGGGCAGGGCCGGGCGACAGGCGTGCGCATGGCATCTGGTCTGCCCTCTAGGTGAAAAGCCGCATGGACATTGTAACAGGTCGGTGAAAGGTCGTTGCGTTGACAAGAGAAACTGCGAGGGACGCCCACCATGGACGCCACCGTCACCGAGAACAAGCCCGCCAATCCGAATGCGCCGACCGAGGAGACCGTCCTGTCGGTGCAGCATTATACCGACAAGCTCTTCAGTTTCCGCATCACGCGGCCGATGAGTTTCCGCTTCCGCTCCGGCGAATTCGTGATGATCGGCCTGCCGGGCGAGACGGGCAAGCCGATCCTGCGCGCCTATTCGGTCGCCTCGCCGGCCTGGGACGAGGAGCTTGAATTCTTCTCCATCAAGGTGCCGGACGGGCCGCTCACCTCGAAGCTCCAGAAGATCCAGCCGGGCGACAAGGTGCTGCTCGGCCGCAAGCCGACCGGCACGCTGGTGCTCGATGCGCTGACACCGGGCAAGCGGCTCTGGATGTTCTCCACCGGCACGGGCTTTGCGCCTTTTGCCTCGCTGATCCGTGAGCCGGAAAGCTATTCCAAGTTCGAGCAGGTCATCGTCACCCACACCTGCCGCCAGGTGGCGGAACTGAAATACGGCTTCGACACGGTTGCGAGCGCCAAGGCCGATCCGCTGGTCGGGGAGGAGGCGATTACGCAGCTCCTGCATTTCACCTCGGTGACGCGGGAGGATTATCCGATGAAGGGCCGCATCACGGACCTGATCGGGAATGGCGGGCTCGCTGCCGCGCTCGGCCTGCCGGAGCTGAACCCGGCGGAAGACCGGGCCATGATCTGCGGCTCCATGGCGATGATCCAGGACACGAAAGCCCTGCTCGAGGCGAGGGGCTTCAAGGAAGGCTCCAACGCGGCACCGGCCGATTTCGTCATCGAGAAGGCGTTTGCGGGGTAGGCGCTCGCAGTCATTGTAAACCTGTCATGTTTGGCCGATAGTCTTGTGACCATCACGTCACGAGGAGAAAGCTGGCATGAAGGGTTTCATCATCGGCGCGCTGAAGATCGTCGCTTACATCGCGTTCTTCCTGTTTCCGCTGGGCTACGCGGCGCTCGGTTACCAGACCGGAATGGTCAACGGCGGGGATGCGGCGGCCATCGCCGGTCTCATTGGTGGTGCCATTGGCGGTTTCATCCTGGGAACCATCTTCATCGGTGGCCTCTTCGTCCTGATCGACATTCGCGACGAGGTGAAGGCCCTGCGCAAGTCGATGCCGGCGGCGGTCACGGCTGCGAATTTCTGACCCGCGCCGGTCGGCCTGCGACCCATTCGCCTTGCCCCGTGGCCTTTGCCGCAGGGCGAGGTTATATCGCGTCCATGACAATCTACACTTCTGACCCGCGCCGCCACACCGCCGAAAGTGCCGAGACCATGGCAGATGTGCGCTATGAGATCGACCGCATCGACAGGGTGCTGGTGGAAATCCTCGCCGAGCGGCAATCCTTCATGGACGCCGCTGCCCGCATCAAGCCGAAGCGCGACCAGGTGCGCGACGAGGCGCGAATCGAGGATGTCGTGGCCAAGGTGCTGGCGGAATGCCCGAAGCATGGCCTTGCGCCGGAAATTGCGGAGCCGGTCTGGCGGCTGCTGATCGAGCGCTGCATCGCCTATGAATTCGAGGCGTTTGACGCGCTTGATAGCGAGCCGGAACTTGCAAATGCCGCTGCGCCGCGCAGCTCGAGCGACTGAGCGAGTTTCGCGGCCGCCTCGTCGGCCTCGACCATCGCGCTCAGCACGTCATTGATGGCGACGGCGACCTGAACCCGGCTCGGAACCTCCTCGGCGCGCCCGAGCGTCTCGGCCGTCGCGCAGTACCGGGCAAGTGTGCCGGCACCGACGCCAAGTGCGGAGCCTTTCAGCGAATGCGCGGCATCGGCCCACACAGAGCGATCCTGGTCCACGCTGATCAGGCGGCGCCACAACTTCACCTGCTCACGAAAGAGGCCAAGCACCTCGATGGCGAGGTCTGTGTCCCTGCCGGTCATCACGGCCAGATGCTCCGTGTCGATCGTGTGTGTGCTCATGGCGTGTCCCCTGCCGGATTTGAGCCGACCATGCCCGTGCCCTGGTTTCCGATTGCCTAAAGGCGAATTCAGGAAAACCCGGCCGGGCCACATTGCCTGTTTATCGTTTTTCGGTTAAATCCGCACTCATCAAGGGAGTTAACGATGCTCGAATTCCTGGTTTTCCTCCGTGATGCTTTCGTCGCCCTGCTGCTCAGCTGGGTGGGTGTGGACGATACGGCGCATGACAAGAAGCCGGCCGACAGTCCCGAGCCGGTGAAGACGCAACTGATCGCACCGTCGCCGAAGCTTTACTGATCCGCCCTTTGATCTGAGGGGTGTCCTTTCGCACGCGGTCGGCTTCCGGCTGCGTTTGTCTTTATATGGACACGATCACATCACCAAATATTCATCTTGACTGTCAGATGCTGTTGCGTGTGCGATACAAGCTCGCGGGCGCGGGCGATTCACGCTAGGATTTCGCCATGACTGAGGCGTCGAGACAGGATTTCCGCAAGGATCGGCCCATGGACCGCATCAATGAGGCGCTGGAATCGGCGCGCTCCGGCAGTGCTTGGTTGCCATGGACCGGGCTGGGGCTGGCGCTGATCTGGTGGGCGGGTGCGGGCGGTTTTGCCTACTTCCATTTCGGCCTCGAAGTGCTCCTGGCCTTCAGCCCGCCGCTCCTGCTGGTTTCGGCCATGCTCATCCTGATGCCGGGCCTCCTGATTATTGTTGCGGCGACCATGGCGGCCGAGCAGCGCCGCTCCGCCAGGGCCAACGCGGTTGTGTTGCAGGCCGCTGGCCAGCTCCTGCACCCCGCACGCGCCGTGGCCGGTGAGGGCGTGATGCTTGCCGATGCAATGAAGACCGTGTCGCGGGAGATCGAGGCCGAAGTCCGCCGCGCCACCGAAGCGATGAATGCCGCCTCCACGCAGCTTGGCGACGAGCGGATGCGAATCGAATCGGTCTCCTATGCCTGCGCGGACAATGCGCGCGACCTGGCGGTACGCCTGACCGAGGAGCGCCGCGCGCTGGAGACGCTCGCGCGTGAACTTCGCAGCCAGCTTGACGGCTTGAGTGAAGCCATCCCGCGCCAGTCGGAAATGATCGTCGAGAGCGCGCGCCGCGCGACCAGCGAGATTGCCGAGGCCGACCGCATGCTTGCAGACCGGCTGGAACGCATGAACGCAACGAATGAGAGTCTTATTCAGGCGCTCGGTGAAATTGATTTGCTCTCCGCAGATGCCGGACGGCGCCAGCAGGGCTTCACCCAGCAAGTTGGCCAGCTCGCAGCTGAACTGAAATCGGCGCGTTCGGTTACCGAACAGGCACTGAAGGTGACCGAAATGGCCACCCAGGGCGCACGTGATGCAGGCTCCGCGCTTGAAGCTGCGGTCGCCCAGGCGATCGAGAAGGCCCATCGCGCCGCGCTCGACATTCAGGCGGAAGCCCGCGAGGCCATGAAACGCACCGATGAGGCGCTCGCCAACATGCGCGCCAGCGCGGCGGCAGCGAAATCGGCGGCCTCTGATCTCGGTGTGCCGATGCGCAAAGACGACGAACCCGCAGCCATCCAGCTGACCGATTCACCAAGCGAGCCCCCGCGCATCCACCGCTCGGTGCCGGATCTGCCCGCCGCCCCGCTGGGCGCAGACGAACTCTTCGATGACACGTTTGATGAGACCGGTCCGGCACCTGAAAAGCCGTCAACGCTACCCGCTGAGCCCTTTGATCCATCCACACATGATGCGGCGGACCCGAGCACTCAGCCATCGGCTGCCCCGCCTGTCTTTACGGGGAATGGCTCTTCCCTGCGCGACATTCTCGCCGATATTGATCGCGCCGAGGCCCCGCTTGCGAGCCAGCCGCTCGACAGCGGCATCGCCCTTGTCGAGCGGTTGAGTGCTTCGGGCATTGCCCTGCCGCGCATCTTCCGGACGCGCGACACCAAGAAGCTCGCCCAGGCCGCCCGTGAAGGTGGCGAGGCCCTGCGCCGCACCGTCCAGGACATTGCCGGCGACGAGGTGCACCGTGTGGCGGTGCGGCTGCACAAGGATGGCGGTCTGATGGGGCTGGCGCGTGATTTTGTCGGCCAGGACGGCATGGATATCCTGAACGCACTCGCTGCCCGCGAAAAGGCCGCCGATGCAAGCCAGCCGCGGGTGTCGGCCTTCCTGCTCGTGGACGCCGCCCTGAACCCGTCCGAGGGGCGGTTCTAGCATTGATACAATGTAACACTTCTATCGATTTTTCTGATCGAACCGCTTCGTGGACAAAGCCGACGGAGATTGCATAAGCGAAGGCAGATCGAGGAGGAAATCGATGAAACTTCTGTCTTCTGCCATTGCCCTTTCCGCTGTCGCCATCCTTGGAGCGTGTGCCGCCAATCAGGAAACCGAAACCGAATCCCAAGCCGCTGCGGAGACCGAGATCGACGGCGAGCTCTGCCTGGCCGCAGGCCCGCAGACACCGCGCGACATCACTTTCGCTGCCGGCACGAACCCGAAGACCTTCCCCTTCGCGCCGCCGGCCCGTGAGATGAATCTCTGCAACATTCACACCCACACCAATGCAGAGCATAGCGGGCCGGACTTCAACGTCTATGTCGGCCCGGCGCCCGATGGCGGCTATGCCTGCAACATGACGGACTCGCTCACCGAAGCTGAACTCGCTCCGGCACCCGGTGCCTATGGCGGGGTGAAGCCCGGCGACACGATCGAGGTGCACTGGGTCCACACAACCTGTGAAGCCGAGCCCGGCGAGGGCCTCGGTGCCTGCGTGCCGGAAGGCTGCACCGACCCGCTCCTGCGCGTTGAGGCCCAGGTTTTCCTTGTCGTCAACGATCCCGAAGCGCTCGACTTCACCGAAATGGCCTATGGAGCCGGCTACAGGGTTGATGGCCGTCCGCAGGCGAAAATGATCCCGGCCGACACCGGAACGCCGGTGGAGTTCCTCGGCTCCACGACCGGTCCGAGCTATACCATGTCCCAGTGTTCTCCTGCCGAGGTGACCTGGAGCGTGCGCCCGAACTGTGCGAAGCTCGACATCAATTCGCTGCACCGCTGGGCGGAAGGCAATGTGTTCAACGAGACCGAGTCGCACGGTGTTCGCGATCTTGTGACCGAGCCGGCCTTGCTCTCGCGCATCGAATAGGTTTCCAACCGAGGCGACTGGGGGCTGTCCGGCGCACTGGCCGGGCAGCCCGACTTTTTTTGCGAGATATGCTTCATGAATCGAGCCCTCTATCTTGGATTCATGGCCGGGGCTCTCGTCCCGATGGTCAGTCCTGGCCACGCCCAGAACACGAGCGGCGTGTTCAGTCCGGTCGTTGATGAGGGCGAACGTTCCGCCCAGTATCGGCTTGGTCTTGATCCCGAGAGTGACGCACTGGCCCAGCGTTTCCATTACCAGCAGGCCCTGAACGGCGAACTACGCTGGCGGTTCGTCGGGAAGTTCAGGCGAACCGATGACAGTGATGTGGATTACGATTTTGCCCGGCTGGAACTGTTGTGGCAGTTGACGCCTGACGGTCAGGACCACCAGTCGGGCCTGCGCTTCGAGGTGCGCCACCGCTCAGACGACAGGCCGGGCGATATCGGCCTGCTCTGGACCAATCAGTGGCCGCTTGGGAATGACTGGCGGCTGCGGCTGATCGCGGATATCGGTCACCAGATCGGACCGGGCGCTGATGACGGTTTCCTTCTGGGCGGTCGTGCGGAGGTCTCGCGAAAGCTCGAGGCAGGTCCTAGCGTCGGGTTGCGGCTTTTCAGCAATTATGGATCGACTGACAATTTTCTCGGATTTGACGAGCAAATCCATGAGATCGGTCCTGTGGCGAGTTTTGATGTGGGCGAGGACTGGAGTCTCCTCACCAGCGCGCTGTTCGGGCTGACCGATTCGAGCCCGGATGCGCAGTTCAAGCTCTGGATCACGCGAACATTCTGAAGCGGGTTCCCAGCCAGCCGGGAGCATTTGCGAAAGGATATTGGCGCAATGACAAGGATATGATGCGGCGCACTGGAGTGAAACGAACGACCGGCGCTTTACGCCAGCAGGCTGAAGCCAGACAACTGCTCAGCCATCCCCGCGCATCGCAATCTGTCCGTTGCCCTGTATGTGGCCGTTGCTGATGCCCGGCGCAGCCAGCTCGATTTCCTTTTCGACGGCCGCACCCGCCAGTGTCTTCACCAGTGACAGGACCGAATTGCGGATCGCCGGATCCGCGATCAACTGAAAGTGGCGTACCAGTTCGATGATGCGACGATAGGAGCCGTCTCCCGCAACCGACTGATCGTCGCCGGCCAGCTCGTCGGCGATGCCTTCAAAGAATTGTCCGACTGGGACATCGAGGTGTTTCGATATCTGAAACAGCCGCCCGGCGCTCACCCGGTTCGCACCGGTTTCGTATTTCTGGACCTGCTGGTAGGAAATGCCGAGCGTTTCGGCGAGTTGTTCCTGGGTGTAACCGAGCAGGATGCGGCGCTGGCGGATGCGCTCGCCGACATGCTGGTCGATGTCCGTTGCCCGTAACGGTAGGGCGCTGCCCGGTTTGTCCTTCATGAATCGCCGCTCTTGCTTGAGCCCATGGAGTTATGTCCGTAGGTATGGAGAACACTTAGGGCGGTTCGCCCCAAAGGCAAAAGCCGGTTCTGCGATCTGCGGGCGGCGATTGTCGCCGGAGCCTGCAGCCTGCTATAGGCTGACAGAAGCTGCAGGAACACTCGCCTTTCGGGGCTTTGAAACGAGGATCGACCATGGACCATTCCAGGACAAGCATTGCCATGTCCATCATGCTGGCCAGCGTGCTGGGAGCGTGTGCAAGCAACGGCCGGTCCCAGGATCTCGCTTATATCGAACGCCCGGTCGAGCAGCTTTACCTGACCGGCACCGAAGCCTTCGAGAAGGGGCGCTATGACGAGGCGGTTCAGTATTTCAACGAGGTCGAACGTCAGCACCCCTATTCGGAATGGGCGTCGCGTTCCCAGATCATGACGGCCTATGCGCACTACCAGTCGCGCGATTTCGATGAGGCGATCGCTGCGGCGGATCGTTATCTCAGTTTGCATCCGGGAAATGATTCGGCTCCTTACGCCTATTATCTGAAGGCGGTGTCCTATTTCGAGCAGATCATGGATGTCGGTCGCGACCAGGGCATCACGGAAAACGCCAAGTCTTCGCTCCTCGATGTCGTGCGCCGCTATCCGGATTCGGACTATGCCAAGGATGCGCGCCTCAAGCTGGACATGGTCAATGACCAGCTCGCCGGCAAGGAAATGACCGTTGGTCGCTGGTATTTGCGCAATGACCAGCATCTGGCTGCGATCAACCGATTCCGCACAGTGGTCTCGGATTTCGGCACGACCAGCCATGCCGAGGAAGCGCTCTACCGCATGGTCGAGGCCTATCTGTCGCTGGGCCTTCTTCAGGAGGCGCAGGAAGCGGCCGCCGTGCTCGGCTTCAACCATCCGAATTCCGACTGGTATGCCAGCGCCTATTATCTCGTCACCGGGGAGGGCGGGTCCCTCGACGTGACACCGACGGGCGAGCGGAAGAAATTCCTCGGTATTTTCTAGGGTGCCTGGCGGGCGGTGGGCTCGCCCATGCAGAAACGGAATAGGGCTCAGCCGGAACCGGAGCCTTATCCGGGTCGTTCGTCGCACAACGTGATGGTCACGAATTGTGTTTCAGAACCGGAGTACCCATGCCACGCATTCTTATCCTCGCCGCCCTTGTAGGCGTCGCTTCTCCTGCTGCGCTCGCTGAGGCGATAGGGGCGGAAAGCTTCGTCGCAGAAACCACGCGCTCAGCAACCGAAAAGGCCAGTGGCGACATTGCTGACAGCGTCATCGACCGGGTGGATATTGCGCGGGTCGCCCGCTTCACACTCGGCCGCCATGCGCGCAGTTTCAGCGAGTCTGATCTCACGCGTTTCGAATCCGCCTTTGCGGATTTTCTCTCCATGCAATTGAGGGACAATGCGCAGATCCTGAACGGGGCGAGGGTCGAGATAACCGGCTCGACGGAGCGCACCGAAGGCGATGCCATCGTCACCTCTCAGGTGCGCCTGCGCGATGAGGCACCGCAGACCGTCCGCTGGCGCGCACTCAACCGGGACGACGAGTGGCGCATTGTCGATGTCGAGGTGGACGGGATCTGGCTCGCAGTGGAACAGCGCGCCCAGTTCGACACGATTCTGGCCCGCCGCGGCGCGACCATTGATGATGCCATCACGGCACTGGAGGGCTAGTCCGCGCCGCCGCAAACCGCTGAGAAGAGTTCCTTGTCGGCTTCGCTGCCCATCTCGGCGATGGGGAAATAATCTTTCGCCATGAGCCGGGAGGCGAGATCGAGATCTGTGTAACGCTGAACCTCGGCAGCGCGGGCGGCATCAGACACTGGGTCGGTCCCGGAGCCATAGGTCATTCCGGCATAAGCGTAGCGGTCCGTTGCGCAGTCATTCAGGACTTCCATGACGGTGAAAAACCCGGCCGGCGAGTTGATACGCACGGTCGCGCCGGTGAGATTGCCCACCGAACGGCGAGCGATGAGGCGGTATTCAGAGCCGCGCGCATCGGTGAAGCTGAACTCCTTGACCGGCCCGCCGGGCATGGGCGCGCCCTGCGCCGCTGCCGTCGTGGCGGTGATGAGGGCGATGAGCATGGCGGCCATGGCCGCGAGCGATATCTGGTACCCCGAAAGCGTGCGGCGCATGATGTGTCCCCTTCAGTGCGCGGTACTGCGGATAAGTTCGCATCAGGTAACACGCGCTTCCTGACATTTACCGGACGTTCAGCTTCACATTCCGTTCATCTTCGGTGCGGGTGTTCAGTTTTTTGCCATGGGCACACGCGAAGAGGGGCGCGACCGGCAACCGGCCGCGCCATTTGCATCAGTTCGCCGCTTCGGTGGCTTCATCATAATGAAGCGTTTCGGCATGGGCGCTCTCGATGGCCTCGCGCGCCCTGGCGATCACATCCGACAGGTTCAATGTCGGCGCAGTGTCTGCGAGCATGGCCCTGGCGGCTTCGCCCGCACGCTCACCGGCTTTCATCGCGAGCATGGGCGAGGTGGCCTCGGTCGCGGTTTCGGCGGTGTTGTGCGCGAGCTCGGTGACTTCAGCGGGTTTCGTCTCGCTTTCAGCAGCCGCAAGCGGCGCAGCCAGACCAAGGGCGACGGCAGGGATGACGAAACGGAACGACATTTGGGGTCTCCTTCTCAGAATGGTTGCAAATGAACGGAAGGCCGGGCGACCTTCCGTGGCGTAAGAAAGTGTCGGAATGGCCGTTCTTCAAGTTTGGCAGATGACGGATTTGAAGGGGTTCTTGATCGGAAATCATGATCGCCAGAACCTTGGCCCGCACCGATGGGGACCGGTCCGGCGGGGGCGATGTCTCTCGGCTTCATGCCTCCCCGGCGAAAGCCGGGACACATGGCGAAAGGTCGAAGGGCACCGGACAAGCTTGTTGTACAGAGCCACCGCCCCTCTGCTGCGAGAGAGGGGCGGGGTGAGGGATGCCACGGCCAGCGAGCTTTGCGTCCCCTATAGCGGCGCTCAGCCCAATCGACTCATCGCGCCGGTATAGATTTGTGATTTGACGCGTTTCCGGAGGGCGAACCGGTTTCCCGCCTCGCCTGGAAAAGCTTTAACAGGCTGCTGAAAAAGTCTGGTGTTGCGCACGGTTTTTGCTTTTGACGGGCTTGCGGAGGGTGATTTTGGCCAATCGTGGCGAGGGATTTGGCGCTTCGGGCCTGATTTCGGCGTTTTGG
>Ga0081520_100334_pt1 | contig 22580 bp, 9 predicted proteins | sample HotLakmasection1_FD_70988 | JGI IMG/M metagenome (GOLD analysis project Ga0081520, IMG submission 70988) | Hypersaline microbial mat communities from Hot Lake, Washington, USA - Section #1 (SPADES assembly) (version 2) | ecosystem: Environmental > Aquatic > Non-marine Saline and Alkaline >... | reverse complement strand
GTAATTTGCGAGCTAGTCAGGTTGAGAATCGGGTCTTTAGTGCTCCCTTCAAATGAAAATGAAACAGCTCTGGCAGTGCCCTTTTTAGACGGTCTTTTTCCTTTGAGTTTTAGTTGATGAGCGGCTCAAACCCCTAATCCTCGTGAAAAGTGGCTAAGTCTGCTTATAATGCAGATCGCTGAAACTCTTTTCCAGAAAGGGTTTTAAGACTTGGAGATGTCTATTAAAGGCTTTTAGAGACTTGGGAATTGTTAAGAAAGATCCGACTAAAGGATAGGTGATGAGTTTAACGGCGCGCCACATCCCTTATGAACACTTTAGTTATCATCCTTTGACCAACCAATGCCCCTAAAAACTAGGTGGTCGGTAGCAGGATGATTTTGGGTTGGAACCTATTCCAAAATGGGGACATCAACCAGATCAAGCAGATCGACAATGGGATGTTGGAGCAAACTGGCCCAATCTGCCGCAAATTGGGGATCATCTGGAAACTCGCGGTGCAGGGTGGCGACCACTTTCAAGGCGTCGTACCAGAGTCCCGCTTCGGCATACAAAATGGCTCTTTCGCGAGGGGGGGCAGCCGCGATCGCCGCCACCAGTTCCTCAGAAGGCTGCCGCCGCACAATCATACCCGTCGCCCGAAACTTCGTCCCTGTTTCAGGATTGCAGACAAAATCTAACTGCCAGTTATACAGCTGGTCGGGCTCTAACGGGGGCGTACCGGGCGGTAGGGTAAAGGGATGGATGCCCTCCGCGTCTCTCACTTCAAAGGTATGGCGAAACACCTCTTCCTGAGTTTGCTCATCGCGCAGGAAAAGCTCGACATGGCCCGCTTCGTAGGGCAGATAAAGCCAAAAGGTGGGGCGCTGCGCCGTGGTTTCACCCCAGTTAACGTGAGGCGAGATCGCCGTAAACGGTCGCTCTGGTGTCTCACATAAAGGCCGACTGCCCGCATCCCGCGTCCGTCCGGGAGCGCCTCGGTTGGGTGGGTTGAAGGGAATACTCGCGCTCAGGTCGGTCGGGGGCAGGTGATGCACCGGATCAGCCATCACATCCTGAAGCGTTCCGACGGCAAAACTGAGGGAGGTTGTCAGTAAGACCAGCGAGAGCAAGCTTGGCCAGCGTTGCAGTCCCATCACTCAATCCTCACGGAGGAACGGCTCTTATGATAAAGGCCAAAAAAGCGATCGCCCACTTTATGTTAAGGAAGGCGATCGCCCAGGGGCATTTCCGAGCGCGACCAACCGGCTGCGTCAGCATTTGATGAGGTCTGCCGTCCCCTCTAAATCGGGGCTACAGGTGGCCGAGGGGTTTGCAAATCATCGGGAATTTCGCAAAATTCCGGCGCTAAATCACACGGACTAGGAGGCTCGGGATCGGGTTTCTTATCCGGCGGTTCCGGAATGACATTGCCGTGGGCATCGAGCCATTCCACATCGTCAGGAGACCCTTGCACCACTAGCTGAGTCGCTCCATTCGGCGGCCAGCCGTTGGGCGTGGCGGGAGTCACAAACAGGTAGGGCTCATCACCGCAACCCTCATAGGGTCCGGTAAACCACAATTCGTCAACCTGAATGCTGTTGTTAAAGATATCCAGCGGTCCTAGCCCTTGTCCGTCACCTGCGGCCCAGTGCCACCCCGCCGGATTCGTCCAGCGGATGCCGCAGACTTGAGTATCTTCGGGCAGCTCAGTGGGGCCATTGATCACAATCTGGCCGCCTTGGGGACCCGCGACATAAATATGGTAGATGTCATAGCCTGCCGCGCGGGTAGGCACTTGTAAGTCTAGATCTTGCTGAATCTGAATCGGGGTTGAGCGCTGGGCGGGGGGCGTTGGCCGTGGCGCGGGTACATCATCGGCTAACGCCGTCAGGGCGGTTGAGGCCACCAGCAACAAGCTGGTGGTGGTTAATCGTAAACAGCTATTCATGGTGGGGACTCCGTCGATTATCAATGGTGGGGCTGAGCCCCTGGTCTGCGTCAGGGGGCGCGATCGCCTCGGCCTCCAGAAAATCATGCTTTGGCTAAAGCTCTTGCCATACCCCGGTGTAGTAAGTCTGGTTGCCCTCTTGAGAAGCGGTCATATCGACGAGCTGAAATCCTTGATTGTCAAGTTCTTCCCACTTCTCCATAAAGCGCTGCCAGGAGTTGTAACGATAGAGAGGGTTGCGTCCTGTGCCTGCTCGCCAAACGCCTGTGTACCAGGTGCGATCGCCGACTCGGGTCACTTCAACGTCGACCAAGTGCACATTGTCATTGCTGAGCGTTCGCCAGCGGTCGACAAAGGCTGACCAATCATCGTATCGGTAGAGCGCATAGGGGTCGCTGCCGGGCAGCCATACCCCGGTGTAGTAGGTATTGCCACCTTCGCGAGTCACTTCAATGTCAACCAGACGAAGATTTTGCTCTGAAAGCTCGCGCCACATATCGACAAAGGTTGACCAGGACTGATGGCGATACAAGGCATAGCCGCCATTCCCCGGTCGCCAGATGCCTGTAAAGTGCGTGTTGCCGTTCTCACGGGAGACTTCGACATCGTGCAGGCGATAGCCATCAGCGGCCATGTCTTCCCATTTTTGCGTAAATGCTGACCAGGACCCATAGCGATAAATAAAGCTGCTGCCTCCCGCGTCAATGTCCCAAACTCCAATAAAATATCGGCGGGTATCGCCACCGGAGAGCGCGGTGTTGTCATCTTCAATCACCTCGACATCACGGAGATGATTGCCGTGCTCGGCCATCGTCTCGGCGCGATCGACCAGATCAGAGTAAGTAAAAAATCGTTGCAGGTCTGAATGGCGACGACGACCGGTATGAGTCGAGATCGCTGTTCCTTCTGAGACTTGGAAAACTGGATCAGTCACTCCGGTGGTCTTTGCTGGCAAAAGGTTTCCTCGGGTGGCCTCTAGAGGGGGCGCTGATGCCGCGATGGCAACCGTCGGGAAGGCCAATGCCGCCGCCATGACAGTCGGTAAAAGCTGTGGTTTGAACATTTCATTGTCTCCAACTTGAGCTTCTGTCGATGACTCAGATAGAAACAGGCGGGATTATGCAAATTGGCAAGAAAGTTTTGGGGGGAGTGGGGAGGACAAAAAGCGATCGCGCTCAAGTGGAGAGGCGATCGCGGCAGTTTCCTAAAGGCCCTGAGATTTAGGTGACGGTATAGGCAAATCGCTCGAAGTCTAATGCCAGATCGACGCCAGTATTGTCCTGCACGACGCCAATCAAATCATCGTTATAGTAAATGCCCGTGTCTAACTGGGCATTGCCGCTCCAGTTGCCCATGCCAAGGGTATACCCCGCCCCATCAGAAATGATGATTTTGTCGCCTTCGTCGCGATTAAGGTCCGTAATAATGGCGTACCCGGCTCCCAGGTAGTAAGGGTCTAGCTGGTAGGAGGCGTACAGCCCAAAGTCATCGGCACCGCGCCCCCCGGTGAGTTGATCAAACTGATCGGCAGAGCTGCCGAAAGAGACCTGGTTGTTGCTGACGCCGTCTAAATAGTCATTGCCGTCGCCGCCATACAGCACATCGTTGCCGAGGCCACCGTGGACGCGATCGTGCCCCCTGTTGCCCCGCAGCAGGTCATCGCCCGCGCCGCCTACCACCAGGTCGTTACCCAGATCGCCACTGAGGATATCGTTGCCGTCCTCGCCAAAGAGGCGATCGTTCCCCTGGTTGCCGCGCATGACATCATTGCCATCACCGCCATACAAGGTGTCATCGCCCGCGCCACCGTGGAGTTCGTCATTCGCAGCGCCGCCATCTAGATAGTCGTTGCCATCGCCGCCATACAGGGTATCGTCAGCCCACTGACCATAAAGGCGATCGTTGCCGCCACCACCGTAGAGGCGATCGCGACCAGTCCAACCCTCTAGCGTGTCGTTGCCTGCCCCCCCTTCAAGGGTGTCATTACCATGCCGACCTTCGAGGCGATCATCACCACTGCCCCCCTTTAAGATGTCGTTGCCATTGCCGCCATTAAGGGCATCGTTGCCGTTGCCGCCATACAACTCATCGTCTCCCGCATTACCAAAGAGGATATCGTCGCCGCCTTCGCCTCGCAGCTCATCCTGACCGTCACCCCCATATAGGGTGTCGTTGCCATCACCCCCTCTGAGGTCGTCATTGCCATCGCCCCCGTACAGCTCATCATCCCCACTTTTGCCCAGGAGCTGATCGCTGCCATCCATGCCGCTCAAGATATTCGCTTGGGCATTGCCGTAGAGGGTGTCATCGCCGGAGCCGCCAAAGGCATTTTCGATGAGGGTGCCGAAGGCGATCGCCAGGTTGTTGCTGGCGTTGCGTGAGCCATTGGCACCAATGGAGCTAAACCCGCCTGGATTGAGGTCAATGAACACGTCACGGGTTTGGTTGAGAGCGGTAATCAAATCGGTGCCGCCCGCATCCCATATCGTTTCGATGAAAGTCTCATTCGTGTCCCAGAAGTAGATGTCATTGCCCAACCGAGCATCTTGGTTGGCCCCATATAGATGCTGAATAGCGGCAATATCAAAGAGCTGAGGGGTTCTTGGGGTGACGCCGCCCATCGTGGGATGACCGTTGTAAGACATCAACGTGAACTGATCATTGTCTTGGTAAGCAGGTAAACCAACGTCACCAGAATGAGGATGTTTCAAGCCAATGGCATGGCCGATTTCATGTAAGAGGGTGGTGAAGGCAGATGAACCCACTGCAAGTTCAGGTGGGGCGGTTTCATCCTGTTGCCAGTTCATCCATAGGTAGCTAGGTGCCCCAATCCCAGTGGAATATCCCCCAAAGCTGGGAATATCGATATAGCCGATTTGGATGTCTCCGGTGCCATTGGGGTCTTCAGTGAATTGAATATTGGCAAAATTTTCATAAAGTTGAAATGCCTGTTCCACCATTGCTTGAGCCTGATCGCCAAAGGGTCGAAAGGCTGTCCAACTGTCAAATCGATCAGCATCGGGCTTTGTGGTCATAAAGCTGTAGCTGATTCTAGTGGGTTCGCTACCGTTGCTGGGCTGGGGCCAAGTCGCCTGGTTGTTGTTAACTAAACTCTCAATGTAGTAAGGCAGTGGTGCAGCATTCGGTCTTATTACCAGATTGTCAAGATTGGCCGTTTGAATAGCTTCGAAGACTGGAAAAGTCAACTCAGAAGTTTTTGTTGTTTTAGCCGTCTCGCCTGCTAATGGCAGATGCGGGGATGGCGAGGAAAATTCGAAAGCTGCGCCTTTCGATAAGGGAGGAAGGGACACATCGGCGGCAGATAGGTTAGAGGAAATCGCCGTGTCAATAGGTTCGACTTGACTCGCTTGAAAGTCGGGTATCAAACTCTGAAAATCCAATCTGGTGGGATCTTCGATTAATTGAGCGTTAAGAAGGTCACTATCAGCGAGAACGTGAGTGGATTGGATAGCTTTCATGAGCCGTCTCCAAATATCTACAAAGTTGCGTTGGTGGAAATTCATCTCATTCCCCAGACCAACAACCCAAGTGGGCGCTTTGTTACTCACTCGCTAAATCAAGAGCGAAATTATGCAAATAACCGGCTTGTTTCAGACAGTCGGCAGATATGGGAATTGGGAAGGCGCAAAATTTACCAAGAGCCCAAAATTTAGGGGTGATTAATTTTGAAGAATTTGCATAAAATCCGGAAAACCAAACTGAGTGTTTGTTGAATTAGGGTTGTGCTGCGGTTGAGGCATCGCCTAAGAATGGGAAGATGTCACCTTTTAAGACTTGCCGTGTTACTTAATGTGACCAGCGCGGATTGGGAACCGCGATCGCCGGAGACACTGAAAACGTCGTCCGCTGCCCTGGGGTGGGTGGATGCCCTCTCAGGTTTGTGCTTATGGAATCTGAACTGGAGCAATGGCTCAGCCAAGCGCAGCAGGCCACCGACGCAGCAGGGCTGTCTCAAGCCGTCGCGGCATTGGTGGCAGTGCTGATGCGATCGCAAAAGCTCGGTCGTCCTCCCCAGGATGAGCCGGACAATGCGGTCTATCAAGAACTGCGCGATCGCTTGCAAGACCAGGTACGGCTCGCCGTCCAAGCGGCGATGGGCCGCTATCAGCGCGATCGCGATGGCTTGGCCGAGTGGCGAGCAGCGGTGCTGACGGAGGCCGACCGCCATGCGCTGACGGACGACCAACTCAAGCAGTTGGCGTTAGAGGCGCAGCGGCACCCCGCCCGCAGTCCCCAGCGGCAACAGGCCCTGACGCAATTGGTAGAAGCGATTCGGCGATCGGGGCGGTTAGCTCACCCCCATCGCGGCAAGTTCTCACCCCCGTTTTACGACCTGCTGTATGAGGAGGCGCTGAACCAAACCCTGATTTACGTCTGTCGCAAAATCGACACCTACGATCCGGAGCGGGGCACGGCCCAGAAGTTTATGAACTGGGTTAACTTTCGCCTCGATCGCCAGATTATCGAGTGTCGCCGCGACTTTAACGAGCAAGATGCTCAGGAGTTGCCTTCCTTGAATGATTTGGAGGCGATCGCCGCGCCCCCGCCCGCCACCCCTTCGCTCGCTGATGAAGTGCAGGCGCACATTGCCGCTGACCCCGAAGGGGTGTTTCAAGCGGCCCATATTCGCGGTCGTCCCGATGCCAGCTTTCAGGCGATCGCCCTGGCCCGGTTTGCCCAGCAAAGTTGGGACGACATCGCCACTGACTTCGGCATCAAAATTCCCACCCTCAGTAGCTTTTTTCAACGCTGTTGCGATAAGTTTGCCCCCCATTTTCAGCGCTGGCGCTAACGTGCCAGCATTCATGTAGTACACGTGAGACCCGACCATGACCGACCTGCGCGACTTATCGGCATTTACCGTGCCGCTGGCCCTTACGGCCCATCATCGGGCCAAAGCTTTCCAGCAGCGCCACGGGGCACCCGCCCTGCAAAAGCGCGTCTATTTGAATACGCTGGCTGTTTATGCCGTCGCCACCTATTTGGAAACTCTGGGCTATGACGTTGATTTGGAGAGCAGCCACAGCCATAATCCGGCCCAGCAAGCACTGAGGGATGTGGCCGATGTGGTCGTCGTGGGGATGGGGCGGTTGGAATGTCGACCCGTGTTGCCGGGGGCAGAGGCCATGTCAATTCCGGCAGAAGGGGTGGGCGATCGCCTCGCGTACATTGGGGTCCAGCTCGACGAATCCTTGCGTCAAGCCACCCTGTTGGGCTTCACCGCCGATCTCCCCGTACCCGACAGTAATATGCTGACTATCCTCCTCGCCGACCTGCACCCTTTGGCAGAACTGGGCAGTTATTTAGAGCAGTGCACCACCGAGTCTGTCTCCGTACGGCTGAGTCGCTGGCTGCAGCAAACTACCGAAGCGGGTTGGCAAAGCCTGTCAGACACCCTGGCCGCCCTGGCCGCTCCGTCCCCCAGCTTTGCCTTTCGTGGTTCAGCGCCCTCGCCAGCAGCGGCCGGTCAGCCCCTGCCGGAAGTCGGGCAAACGAAACCGCTGACGCTGGGTCAGGGGGCCGAAGCGGTGACGGTTAACCTGTTGGTGGGGCTCATTCCCCAGACTGCGGATGAGCTTGAGATTTGGGTGCAGATTAGCCCGGCTAGCGATCGCCCCCAGCTTCCCCCCAGCCTGCAACTCCGCATTTTGGATGCCGATGATGAACCCGTCATGCAGGCCGAAGCCCGCAGCACCGAGGCCATTCAGCTCAAGTTCGAAGCCGCGATGGGGGAGCAGTTCAGCGTTCAGGTGGCACTAGGCGACCTCACCCTTACCGAACAGTTCGAAGTCTAATCGTACATTCACCCCGTCTCTTGATGTCCCTTGCCGAGCCCCCCATGCGTTACCAGCTTGTTACCCTCACCCTCGATGGCGACCTTGCTAGCCCAGGGTTCCGGGTCACGGTGGAGATTGGCGAAGAGGGTCAGCGTCCGGATGCAGTGGTAACGGGAGCCTTGCCTGCTGATCCGGATTTGCGCGATCGCCTCCACACCTGGCAGCAGCAATACCGCCAGCTCGACACCCCGACCCGCATCCGCCCCAAAGAGATCGTTTATGTCGGCTCACTGCAGCAGGTCAACGCCTGCAAACGCACGGCCCAAACCCTGCGGCAGCAGTTCAATCGCTGGCTCAGTGCCGCCCCCTTTCGCCCCATCGATCGCCTGCTGCGCGAAGAACTCCACCCCACAGATACGATTCGGCTATTGATCCGCACTAGCAACCCGGACCTGTACCAACTGCCGTGGCACCTGTGGGATTTTTTGGAACGCTACCCCCAGGCGGAAGTGGTGCTCAGTGCGCCCCACTTCAAGCGGCAGAATGTGATGCCGCCACCCAGCCAGCAAGTCAACGTGCTGGCGCTCTTGGGCCACAGTGAGGGCATTGACGTGCAGCGCGATCGCGACCTCCTGGCGGCGCTACCCCAGACTCAGGTCACCTTCCTCGTCGAACCGCAGCGCCAGGACCTCACCGACCAGCTCTGGGAGCGAGCTTGGGATGTGCTGTTTTTTGCCGGACACAGCGAGAGCATCGAAAATACCGGACACATTTTCATCAATCCCCAGGAAAGTCTGACGCTGGAGGAACTGAAGTATGGGTTGCGGCAGGCGATCGCCCAAGGGTTGCAACTCGCCATTTTCAACTCCTGCGACGGGCTGGGGTTGGCCCATGCGTTAGCGCACCTCAACCTGCCCCAAATGATTGTCATGCGGCAGCCGGTGCCCGATCGCATCGCCCAACTGTTTCTCACCTACCTGTTGCCCGCCTACGCCGCCGGCCAGCCCCTGCCCCTGGCCCTGCGTCAGGCCCGCGAACGGTTGCAGGGGGTCGAAAGCGACTTTCCCTGCGCCAGTTGGTTGCCGGTGCTCTATCAAACCACCCCCGATGCGCCCCCCAGTTGGCAACAGTTGCAGCAACCGCAAACGGCTTCCCCACCCACCGTTCTGGACGTGTCTCCTCAAGCGCGGGGGCGATCGGCCCTGGTGGCCAGCGTCGCCGCCGCCGGGCTGATGTTGGTTATTCGAGCTTTGGGGGGACTGCAAGGGTGGGAGTTGCAAGCGTACGATCGCCTCCTCCAACAGCGTCTTCCCCAAACCACCCCAGAACGGATTCTGGTGATTGAAGCGACCGAAAAAGACATCAACCGCTATGGCTATCCTCTGCCGGATCAGGTGCTGGCCGAAGCGATCGACCGTCTGCGCCCCTACAAGCCGCGACTGATTGGCCTGGATATTTTTCGCGATCGCATCGAGCCCAACAGTCGCCTGCAAACCCAACTCACCGAGCAGGAGAATCTCGTGGGCCTGTGTAGCGTCCGCATCGGACCCGGTGAGAACCAAAGCGGCATCGCGCCGCCGCCCCGCGTCCCCGAAGCCCGCCTCGGCTTCAGCAATGTGTTGGAAGATCCCGACGGGGTGATGCGCCGCCATCTCTTATTCATGGATCCAGATTTGGATGATCCCTGCGCCACGCGGTTTTCCCTGAGCGCCCAGCTCGCAATTCAGTACCTGTATGCGGATGGGATGACGCCCGAAAGCCTGCCTAACGAGGCATTGCGACTCGGTCGAGCAGAATTTTCTCCTCTGGCAGCCCATGCTGGCCCCTACCGCCATCTTGATCACTGGGGCTTTCAGGTGTGGCTCAACTATGCCCAATCGGAATCCTTCATCCAGCGCATCACATTATCCGAGGTGATCGACGAGGGCTTTTTTGTCGAAAGTTTAGCAGATCACATTGTCCTGATTGGCATGTCGGCCCCCGTTTCGAATCCGACGGACTATTTTTTGACGCCCGCTGGCGCGCAGCAGTGGCCCCGTCAGCGCATTCCCGGTGTGATCTTGCAGGCCCAGATGGTGAATCACCTACTCGCTTCTGCCCTGGAGGGACGCGCCCCTCTCACCACCTGGCCCGAGTGGGGCGAAATGCTGTGGATTGTGAGCTGGGGCAGCCTCGGAGGGGCGATTGGTTGGCGCTGTCAACGACTCAGTCGGGGAGCCTTATCGTCCGGAATCGCCGCGCTAGGACTGTATGGCATCGCATGGGGCCTGCTGCACAGCGGTCTCTGGGTGCCCTTAGTGCCAGCGGCGATCGCCCTCATTCTCGCCAGTGGCGGTACCCAGATCGGAGTCCGTCTGTGGGCTCAACATCCATTACATCAGAGGTTACGGTCATGAAGTGGGGCATCAACACCTGGTGGCAAACAGTGACAGGGCTGACCGCGATCGCCTGGAGCCTGCTCACCCTGATCGCGCTGGCGGGAGCCGTCAGTTACAATCCGCCCAACCGGGGAGCCCCCGGTCGCAGTAGCACGGTTCGCGATGCGGGGAGTCGGGGCTGCGGCCTGATTGCGCTGGAGCCCACCCTCACGCACTGGGGCGAAACCCTCGAACCCCAGCCCACCTTCTGGGTCTTCGTCTCCGAGGCGGACCGCACCGTGGACCTGACCCTCACCCACGAAACCACCGATGCAGTTCTCTACACGGCCACCTACTCGGCTATGCCCGCAGCAGGCATTAGCCATCTGCCCGCCCCCGCCGATGCCCCCCCCTTGGCACCCGACCAGCCCTACCGCTGGACCCTGTCAATTGACTGCCCCGACGAAAGCGGCACCAATCCAGCCACGACGGGAGTGGTCATGCGGCGATCGCCCGACCCCGACCTGGCCCAAGCCCTCACCGATGCCCCCCCCGCAGAACGTGTCGCCCTCCTCGCCAACCACGGCCTCTGGTACGACGCCCTCACCGAACTCGGCCACCTGCGCCTCGCCCAGCCCGACGACGCTGACCTGCAAGCCACCTGGGACAGCCTGCTCACCCACGAATTCGTCCAGCTCCCCGACCTCGTCGATCAACCCCTGACCGCCTGCTGCCCCCTCGAAGAAACCACCCCATGAATTGAGGATTCATGCCCGAGTTTTGCGCAACGCAACCTGATTTCCCCGCTCTTCCACTTCCTGCCTCCCCCTACCTCCTCCACTCCCTACTGTTTAGTTAAAAACGGAGCGAACGGTCATGGTCATTGCCCTCCTACCTGTCCCCGCCCCACCGCCCGAATTCCCTCCCATCGTCAGTCCTCAAGGTGAACTCAGCAAGACGATCGCGCTGACCACGGCCAGCCAGCCCACCTTACGCCCAGCAGGACACGCCCAGCCCCAGTTTTCGGGAAGTCGCCCCACCCCCTCCCCCCTCCTCGCCCAAACCATCCTCCCCAACCCCGACGGCACCAGCACCCTCGTCACCCCTGACGGCAACCGTCTTGATATCACCGGGGGCCAGCTTTCCGGCGATGGCACCAACCTGTTCCACAGCTTTCAAGAATTTGGCCTAACGCCCGAACAGGTCGCCAACTTCATCACCTCCCCAGCAGTCCAAAACATTCTCAGCGGCGTAAATGGGGGCAATCCCTCCATCATCAACGGTCTGTTGCAGGTTAGCGGCAGTAACGCCAACCTGTATCTGATCAATCCTGCGGGCATTCTCTTTGGCCCCAATGCGGCGCTCAATCTGCAGGGCTCCTTCACCGCCGCCACCGCTGATCAGGTGGGCTTTGGTGACGCCTGGTGGGATATCCTCAATCCCCATGAATATGAAGCGTTGACGGGTACCCCTGACCAGTTTGCGTTTACCAGCGCAGAACCTGGGGCCATTCTCAACCTGGGCAACTTAGCGGTGGAGGCCGGACAATCTCTATCGCTGCTGGGCGGCACCGTGCTCAACCTGGGCACCTTGGTCGCGCCTGCAGGCACCGTCACGCTCATGGCAGTACCCGGCGAAAACCTGCTTCGCATCAGCCAGGACAACATGCTCCTGAGCCTGGAAATTACGCCCACGGTGACTGAGGGCGGGCAACTGCGGCTGAATCCCCTATCCCTGCCGGAATTATTAACGGGCAGTACAACCGGGGCTGACCTCACGGTGGTGCAACTGCCGGATGGCACCGTGCGCCTGGAGTCGGCTTCGGCTGCTGCCCCGGTTGAGCTGGGCAGCGTGATTGCGGCGGGGACGATCGCGACAGCAGGCGATCGCGGGGGCCAAATTTATCTGCTCGGTGAACGCATTGCCACCCTTGGGGCTGACATCACCGCGACGGGCAACGCTGGCGGCGGCACGATCCGCATTGGGGGCGATTTACAAGGCCAAGGCGAACTCCCAACCGCCAGCACTACCCTCGTCGATCGCGACTCTCAACTGCAGGCCGATAGCGTAGTTGAGGGCGACGGGGGCTCCATCGGGATCTGGGCCGACGACGCGACTGGTTTCCTGGGCAATGCAAGCGTTCAGGGCGCGGGAACGATAGGCAACGGCGGCTTAGTTGAGATATCGGGGGCACGATCGCTGCTATTTTCCGGCTTGGTAAATGCCTTCGCGCCCTCCGGCAACTTTGGTACCCTGCTCCTCGATCCGCAAAATATTGAGGTGGGTTTCAGCGGCATCACCAACCTCGACTCGCTGGATTCCTTAGAGGGGGATGTCACAGTTGACGTGAGCGCCCTCAACAATGCGACGGTCGCCGAAATTATCCTGCAAGCGACCGCAAACATTACCTTTAGCGCCGATATCAATAATGACTTTGGGGCCAGTTTGCAGGCGATCGCGGGCAACCATATCATCCTCAACAGCAATATTTCTCTAGAGGGCGGCAATCTGACCTTAACGGCTGACCGCAATCGCGACGGCATCGGTTCAGTCTCGGCAACTCCCAACACCTTGATTGCAACTCAGGGCGGCGCGGTGGAGATTTCGGGCGCGACCCTACAACTCGGGAACATTGAGACCTTCAGCAATGGTGGGAGTGGGCAAGTCACTTTGGAATCAGCCGGCAATATTGAATTTGAGTCGATTGACACTTCGATTACCGTGATCGGCACTGCAGCCGTCAATGCCGGCAATGTCACCATTTTGGCCAACGGTACGGTCAGGGGAACGGGTGCCGTCGCTGCTGCCCCCAACACCACGATTCGGACCGAGGGCACGGGAGCGGATGGAGCGGTCAGCATTCAGCATGATGGTGGACCGAATAATGCGCCCTTTGTAGTTGGCAATGCGGCAGTGAACGGCACCGCAGGGGCGATCGCCGCTGACATGATCGTCACCGACGAATCCTTTGAGGTTTTGGAGAATGGCGGCAGCACCAGGCCAACGAATCCGGCTCTTAGCAACAACATCACGATCACGTCGATCAATACGCCGCCGACGCTAACGGCCACTCCTCAGCTTTCAACGCCCGAAAATGCCCCACTGAGTTTCACAGTGGCGGAGCTGAATCTGGCGATCGCCGATCGCAACGCCGACAACACCACGCTCATCGTGACCTCAATACCAGCGGGAAGGTTGCTGCGGAATGGCGTCGTCCTGTCGGTCGGAGAGGCGATCGCCCCTACCGACAACCTCCAGTACGTTCCCCCAACGGACGCAACCGGGCAAATCACCGCCTTCTCGGTGCAAGCCAGGGATGGCGTTTCCGCCTCGGATGCCGTGCCCATCGCCATTACCCTGACCCCCCCTTTAGATCCCACCCTGGGTACTACCGAACCACCAGAACTACCCCAACCACTAGCTGACGAAGCGATCGTGCTGCGCGGGGTGCCGCTTGCCCAATCCGCCCTGTTAGAAGAGTTGTCCCTTCTGGGCCTGGTGTTACCAGAACCCTCGTGGCTAATTGTGGAAGCCACCCTCGTTAATCCCGAAGCAGACGAAAACCAGGGCAATGGTCAAGGCGCGATCTTCCCCGATCTTGGCTTTACCGCCGCAGTTGATCCTGATTTAGCGACCCCAGAGGATACCCCCCCGCCAGAGCCCCAGCTCCCTCAGCCACCCCCCATCCCTGAACCTTCCCTCCAACCATCAGAGCCCGTTAACCCCAGCGAACCGGATATCAGTCCACCCCAGGAAACGCCCCCTGGATCTCCGGTTGACCCCGACCCCGACCCCGACCTTGCCGCCGCGCCGCCGCCCGATGCAGAAACGCCCGGAACGGCGAGTCCCTCCAGCGTGAATCAGGGGCTGAAGAATTGCCAGGCGCAGGCGCAGGCCATTCAGACGAAAGCCGCAGGTGATCGCACCCAGCCTGTTTACGCCGCCCTGATTGCTTGCTACGAGGGCAACTTGGCTACCGCGATTGAACAAGACGAACCGCAATGGGTCGCGTACTCCCTCAACAACTTGGCGGCTGCCGCTTTTGTCGTGGGCGACTACTTAAAATCCCTGGAATTGCATGAGCAGCAGTTAGAGCAAGCGATCGCCCTCAACGACCCGACCCAGGAAGGCATCGCGCTGGGGGGCATCGGCGCGGCCTACGCGGCCCTGGGAGATTATGCCACCGCGATTGACTATTACGAACGCAGCCTGGCGACCCTGCCCATCGCCACCGCGCCCCAGTGGAAAGCCCTCGCCTTCCGGAATTTGGGCAATGCCTACTTTGCTGAGCAGGACTACGTGCAAGCGGCGGAGTATCAGCGGGCAAGTCTGGATATTGCTCACGCCATTGGTGACCAGTATGGGGAAATGCAGGCCCAGGGCAACTTGGGCGGCACCCTGGCGATTCAGGGCGACTTTGCCGGGGCGATCGCCGCTTACCAACAAGCCCTAGAGCTGGCAACCCTCCTCCACAACGACCTGGAAATCGCTCAAACTCTACTCGGGCTGAGCACGGTGCACGCCTACCAGCAGAATTATGAGCAGGCTTACCGCTATAGCCGCGACAGTTTGGCGATCGCCCGCCAGCTTGGGGCCAGCTTGGGCGAAGGCATCGCCCTGACCAATCTCGGCAATGCGCTGTTATACCTGAATCGATTGCCCGAAGCAGAGCAGGTTTTGTATGAAGCGATCGCGGTTTGGGAATCGCTCCGCGCCGGACTGGGCACCAATGACAACTTCAAGGTGTCCCTCTTTGAGACGCAACTCGCGGCCTATCGCAACCTCCAGGAAGTCCTCATTACCCAAAATAAAATCGCCCCCGCCCTCGAAATCTCGGAACGGGGCCGCGCTCGCGCCTTTGTCGAGTTGCTGGCCCGTGGCAACGCTGACCCGCAACCAGTAGGAGCAGTGTCGCCCCCCAACCTGGCTCAAATGCAGCAGGTGGCCCGTACCCGCAACGTCACCCTGGTGGAATATGCCATCATTCGCGACCAGGCCACCGATGCCCCCCATGCGGTGTCCGTTCAAAATCCGCTGGTGCCCCGCGACGCGCAGCTCTATATCTGGGTGGTGCAGCCCAGTGGCGCAGTCCAGTTCCGGCAGGTCAATTTGCGAGAGACGCTGGCGGCTGAGTCTGTCGCTGACCTGGTGACGGCAACCCGCAATGCTTTGACCGATCGCGCCGTGACGACAGTGGTGACTGATAATCGCGGCGGCATCGCCGTGACGCCCCATGCCCGTGACCTGCGTCCAGGCGACTTGGTCCGCCGCGAGGGCGATTTGCCAGACACTGCGCCCTACGAGGTGGTTGCCGTTGCCCCCGATGGTCAGACCGTGACTGTCACCCATCCAGAGTTTGTCCTGCCCAACCCAGTGTTGCCGATTGAACAGGTAGAGCGCGTGGAGCGCGATCGCCCCAGTCCGACGTATCCGCTACAGCCACTCCATGAATTGCTGATTGCACCCATCCAGGATTGGTTACCGACTGATCCCACGCAACCCGTGGTTTTCGTCCCCCAAGAGCACCTCTTTCTGGTCCCCTTTGCCGCCCTGCAAGATGACCAGGGTCGCTACTTCATCGAGCAGCACACGCCGTTGCTGGCCCCCTCGATTCAGACGTTGGCCCTGGTCGAAGATCCCAGCCTGACTCCCCCCCCGACCGAGGCCCTGATTGTCGGCAATCCTAGTCCCCTCCCCGGTGGGTATGCGCCCTTACCTAATGCCGCGATCGAAGCCCAGACCATTGCCAACCTGCTAGCCACCAGTCCCTTGATTGGGAGTACCGCTACAGAATCTCAGGTCAAGTCGCAGTTAGCCCATGCTGACCTCATTCATCTCGCCACCCACGGACGGTTTGACGAAGCGCAGCCGCTACAAGGGGCGATCGCCCTCGCTCCCGATGCCCAAAACGACGGTTTTCTGACTGCTGCCGAAATTCTGGACCTACCGTTACAGGCCCATGTAGTGATTCTCAGTGCTTGTGATACGGGGCGGGGCAGAATCACGGGGGATGGGGTCATTGGCTTGTCCCGCTCCTTCATGGCCGCAGGCGTGCCGCGGGTGGTGGTGTCGCTGTGGCAAGTCCCCGATGACACGACCGCTGAGTTGATGGTGGCCTTTCACCAACAACGGCTGCAAACGAATGACACTGCTCAAGCCCTGCGGCAAGCGATGCTGACCCAGCTCGAAATAAATCCCGATCCGGCTACTTGGGCGGCTTTCGTGCAAATTGGGCGCTAGGCAAGGAAGGTTCAACGTCATGCAGCCTTACGAACGTCAATTAGGGTTGATGGCAGTAAGTAGACAGTGGCCATTAAACGTAAGACGCCGGAGGTTGCGGTTGAGGAATGCAGCCCAACCCCCGCAGGGGTTATCCCAATTCTCCAAATTCAGGCTACAAAACCTGTGCCTTCAAAGCCCCTCTCCCAAGCTTAGGAGAGGGGTTTGGGGTGAGGGCTAAGTGTAGCGGCGAAGTACAGAATTGGCATTACGCTATCGCTAAGGAATGAGGATCAAATAACATCCCAATGGTTTAGGGCAGACATCTTGCCTGCCTTGGGACAGCCGAGACGGCTATCCCAACTTATTCAATGCTCATTCCTACAATTGAATCAGCCCAGCTACTTATCCACTCTAATTCAGTCTAGATCGCTGGAAATGAGGTGCCAGGTGGGCTTGACCAAATTGCCAGCCGCTATCAGCTATTGGGCAATTGGAGTTGTTGTGAATTAAGTCCAAAAATCCTTGAAGCGCTCTCCATGAAAGGCTTTCGGGGATTTCATGGAGAAACCGCCGAAAGTCTCACTAGGACGAGTTCCGGCGGTGTTCAAAGCGATTTCACAACATGTCTATTGATTAATCAGCGTAAATCCCCAGCTCCATCGATTAATCATGTGTGGTAACTTCGCTAGATCAAGACATCATTCCGATCAGCATCGTTCAAGATGTTGAAGGTTGATAAGTCCTGTAGCGATCGCGCTGCTGTGGTTGCAAAGTTCATCTCCGCAAAGGATTCGGGCGCGATCGCGAGCGGGGCTTCTGCCATTCCCAGGCTCAAAGAGACCGGGACCGCTGCTAACGGTTGGGTTTTGAAGCCAACTGACGGATCAGTCGCTGGAGCTTGAGGAATCGTGGGTAGTCCTACCAGTGGGGTTTGACGCCCGCGCCCTAGCAGCGTATCGCGGCCTTTCGCAGGAGCGGTGTCGTTATCGATAATCAATTGCTCGACGACGAGGCTATCGATCTCACCGTAGCTCGGATCGAGACTGTGCACCGTCGCTGTAATCAGCCCGGAGTGGATGCCTTCCACCACTTTATCGTCATCAGCAGTGAACGCAATTTGCCGGTTAGTTAAGGCCTCTTCGGGCGAGAAGAACACCTCCAGGGGCACCCCAGCGCCCTGGCCCAAATCCAGTTGATCATTGGGATCGAGGGTGACGGTCACGGTGTCGGTCGGGACGGTGTTGAGCTTGAGATTAACGACAGAGCTATGCCCCTCTAACAGCGTGCTGTCGCGCGGCGAGAAGGTGATGCCGCCTTTGGGGATGGTGCTGGTGCCAAAGGACCCCGCCTGCAAGAAAACCGCCGTATCTTGCCAGCCGTCGGCCACATCTTTGACCTCAATTTCGAGGTGGTTGACCGCATTGGGATTCACGGGGCCGGCGAAGGTGAGCACCTGGGTATAGCCATCCAGTGGGGTGGCGCTGCTGGCGGGACCGTCGCCGACCGGATTGTGCACAAAGTCGGGATGGTAGTTGCCAAAGGGATTGATCACCAGGTTGTTGATGGTGGCCGCCGACCCATCGCTGAGCCGGGCCAGATTGAAGCCGTTGAGCTTGAGGCTGAAGGCGTCGTTGAAGTCGCTACCGCCAAACTCGACAAACTCTTCGGAGGCAAAGACGAACCGGAAGAAGACCTGCTCAGTGCTGCCATCGGCCTCAAAGTTGAAGGAGAGGCGAGTCGTGTCGCCCGCTGCTCCCGGTGCGCCAAAGTCGGTGCTGAGTTCGTCCTGACCGTTGATGCGCTGGGCCGATGCGGTGATTCGTCCCGCCAGCGATTCGCCGTTGTTGGCCGCTTCTCCCACATAGAGGTAGAGGTCGTCTTCAGGAGCGAGGGTTTCGGTCAAGTTGAAGCCAACCTCACCGCCATCGCCCAGGCTGACGAAGCCCCGATCGCCCTCAAAGTCAAATTCGCTCAAGGTGGCGATCGCGTTATTCACTTGACCATGCAGGGAACCGGCCAGATCTCGTGATACGGGGAAATTAGCATTTTCGGAAGGGCGCTGAGTGCCCGGTGTGAAGAAGGTATTCACAGGGCTGAAGTCGAACAGGTCAATGCCGGGAATGTCGTCGATGGAGGTGGCGTCGTCGATGAGCACGTTGCTGAGCTTGAGGCCGACCAGGTCAAAGCCGCTGCGATCGCCCCCAGCCCCACCGCTGCCCAAGCCACTATCGGTAATCTTGAGCGAGCGAATTTGGTTGAGGTCGGACAAGTTGGCGCGGAAGATGCCCGTCGAGGGCGTTTCAGGGGGGTCAGGATTGTCTGGGTTAGCCACGAAGTCATCAGCGGCATTGCCGATCGCGATCCCTGCTGTGCCGTTGTTTAAGGTGAAGTTGCCATCAAACCCCAAGCCCCCGCCGTCGCCGAGCTTGACAAAGTCTAGAGGAATGCTGGCGTTGCCGACAAACCCCCCATCCACCTGATTTTCACCCACCAGATCGACCACTTTGCCGGTGCTGAGGACGATGCCGTTCCCCAAACCGAACGGGTCGTACTGAAAAGTGCCAAAGGCCCTTGTATCGCCGGTGATGTGCGCCTCCTGGATCGTCAATCCCGTGGTGTCGCCGAGGAACGTGTTCAACAGGACATAGGGACTGGTTTGCGGGGTAATGCTAAAAGTCCCCGCAGTATCCGCAACGGGGACGGCAGTGGGATTTGGGGGGGCGATCGCGGCACTGGAACCCGCAGCCTCATCGCTAGGCGGCAGCTGGGCGGCATCTTGATTGGGTAAAACCCTGAAATCAGTCGGGAGGGACTGGGGCTGCGGCGATCGCGCGGCTTCGCGAGCGGCCTGAACAGCCGGCAGTAACAGGGCGGCGGGCGTTGCACCAGGGGCTTGCCAGCCTTCGATCTGGCCTTGGGGTGCCGTTTGTCCTGCCGCTGTTTGGAGCGCGGGCAACAGCAGCCCCAGCGATGGCTCGACGGTGCCCTCACCTTGCCCGTTTTGCACCGCAGGGAGCAGCAGCCCCAGCGCTTCATCCTCGGCTGCGTCGTCCACAAATTGGAAGGCGGTACTGTTGAGGCTCAACCCCGTCACCCCTTCCAGGGTGCCGATTAGTTCTGGGCGGAGGCCATTGCGGAGGATGCGGGTAGAGCCTCTATCGGCTTGCAGCGTGTAGTCGCTGGCCGCCCCGTGGAGGAAGACCACATCCCCTTGGGCCTGGGAAAAGTCGGTGACGATCGCCTGGTTTTGACGGCCCCCGGAGAAGGCATTGCCATCGTCGTAGTAGGGGAACAGTCCGTCGCCCAACCAGAACCAGTCCGCGCCGCGTCCGCCCGTCATCGTGTCGATTTCAGCCTCAGCGGGGAAAGGATTGGTGCCAAAGTTGATGCCGATCAGGATGTCGTTGCCGCTGCCACCGTGCATCGTGTCGTTGCCCGCACCCCCGATGACGATGTCGTTGCCCCCATCGCCGTGCAGGGTATCATCGCCGTTGCCACCGAAGAGGGCATCATCCCCCGCGCCGCCCCAAATCTGGTCATGGCCGTTGCGCCCGTTGAGGCGATCGTTGCCGTCGTGGCCTCGCAGTTCATCTGCGCCCGTGAGCCCAACGATCGCATCGGCGTGCTGGGTACCGTCCACGTGGGCGCGCTCGAAGTTGACAAACTCGATCTCGTCTAGCAAGGTGACGCCATCGGCCGCCATGCGGTAGTAACGCCCCATTTCAAACAGGTTATTGTCCCCCTGGTTTTGCACCCCCCCGCCGATATCGCCCACGGAATAGTCAACAATCAACAAGTCATCACCGGGAATGGGATGCTCACCACTGCTGAAGCCGTCGATGCCGCCATCGGCAGAGTCTAGCCCCAGTCCGGGATGGACCACATCATCGCCGGCCCCGGTGCGGAAGTCGTTGTCGACCCGTCCGAGTTGGGTCAGTTCGTCGTCCCCGCGCCCCGTTTGGATATTTTGGAACCGCTCGAACTGGTGAATTACCGAACCATTACCGGGAGCGAAGAACTGGTCGGGGTTTTCGGTGTCGGGGTCAAGGCTGGTGAGGATAATGTTTTGGGTTTCGCGGGCAAAGTTACCGGAGAACGTGTCGATCCCCGCGCCGCCGCTCACCCAGTAGATCGGCGTTTCGTCAAAATCGGGGGTGTAAAAGACTTCGCCAAAGGCATTATTCAGATTGGTGATCGTGTCATCACCGTCGTCACCGAAGATGAAGTTTGAGCCCTGCCCGCCGAAGATCGTGTCGTTGCCAGCACCGCCATTGATAAAGTCATCGCCAGCGCCGCCCTGAAGGCGATCGCCGAGGTACCCCGCGACGATGTGGAGCTGCTCGATGTCGTTGAATTGGACATTGCCGATGAACTCGCCAGAATCAGTGGAGCCGGTGTCGTAGTCATAGCCCCCTTGCAGGCTAGAGCCCACCGAGCTGTAGTCGAGCCGGAGGCGATCGCCCCGTTCATCGGTCTCGCCGCCACCATCGACGATGTCAATGCCTGTGCCACTGGTGCTTAAACCAGGCTCAAGGTCGTTGTTGAGCCCATTCCCCTGAATGGTGTCGCCGGCATTGCCCGTGCGGACATTCTCAATATTGATGTATTCGTCCCCTTCGGCGTGCCCCCCAGCCCCCTGGCCTGTCGCCAGGTTAACGGTCACCGCCAGGTCATAGTCGCTGTAGTCGGCCCAGTCTAAGCCATTACCGCCGTCGAGTTGGTCAGCGCCAAACCCCCCAAACAGGGTGTCGTTGCCGTCTGCGCCAGCAAGTTCATCATCGCCCGCGAGCCCGCGAATCGTGTTGTCGCCGCGATCGCCCGTGAGCCGATCTTGTGCACTCGCTTGATCAGAGCCAGTGAGGTTTTCGAAAGTGTTGCGCCCCGTGGGGTTGCCTTGGTCATCGAGGACGAGGTAGAGGCGATCGCCCGCAGCATGACCGCCCTGCCCCACGGTATAGGTGGCCTCTTCGTCGTCAGTTTGCAGCGACACCGTGACCCCCGTCGGGGAATCGCGATACTCCACCGTATCGATCCCCGTGCCACCGTCGAGTTTATCGGCTCCGGCCTTGCCTTCGATGACGTCATTGCCTGCGGCTCCCACCAGATGGTTGTCTGCGTCATCCCCGCGCGCTTCGTCGTCCAACATGGTGAGCAACACGTTTTCAATACTGATGAGAATATCCCCATCGGCATCACTACCATTGCCGCTGTACACCATGCCTGCGGCCAGATTGAGGTGAACCCCCGCTTTATTTTCGAGATAGCTCGTACCATCGGAGCCGCCGCCGCCGTCGATCGTGTCGGCCCCGGCCCCGCCAATCAGGAAGTCTTGGCCACTGCCGCCCGTGATCACATCATCCCCCGCCAAACCATCTACAACATTGCCGCTGTTATTACCGACAAACGTGTCATCTTGGTTCGACAGTTCAAACTGTTCAACGTTTTCAATGGTGTCCTGGGTGCCATCGCCATCGAGCACAGTATTGTTGGGGAGATCGATCACGACGCCATCGGTTGCGCTGGCATAGCTGACGCTGTCAATGCCAGCCCCCCCATCCAGGTGGTCATTACCAGCCCCCCCTTCGAGAAAATCATTGCCGTCGCCGCCAGCCAGCTCGTCATCCCCTGCGCCGCCAAAGAGATAATCGTCGCCAGCCCCCCCTTCGAGGATGTCAACGCCCCATCCGCCATAGAGTTCATCGTCCCCGGCCTCACCTTTGAGGTGGCTGTCCGATCGCACCGCCACCAGCTCAATGATGTCGTTGCCGTCGCCGGCCGCCGCCTCAATGCGGCTGACGTTTTCGTAGGTCCATTCGGTGCCATAAGCGGCGACGGTGATCGTTTCATCGCCCGCCACTGAAGTATCGACCTCCCCTGCCATTACAGGCACATGGGTCACGGTAAACACTTCGTCCCCGTCTTCGTGCAGGGTTTCAATGTCTACCAGGTTAGCGGCGTCCTCGCCGACACTGAGCACCGCCGTCCCCCCATCGCCCACGGTGGCCTGCTGGTTATCCTGCGGCGTGGCGGAACAGGCCGCCCGGAAATCGAGCAGGGTTTCCCGCACGATTTCAATGCGCTTGCGAATGCTGAAGGGACCAAAGCCAATGGTCAGTTTGGCGGCGACCTCCGCATCGAGCGTACCGAGGGCTTCAAACAAGCACGCCGGGACGGCAAAATCTGCCAATGGTGTCCGATCTTGACTCAGGTTGAGAAAGAGTTGGGCAATCAGACCCGCCTCGACGCCACCACTGATGACCCCCAAATTGATAT
>Ga0081520_100332_pt1 | contig 22718 bp, 22 predicted proteins | sample HotLakmasection1_FD_70988 | JGI IMG/M metagenome (GOLD analysis project Ga0081520, IMG submission 70988) | Hypersaline microbial mat communities from Hot Lake, Washington, USA - Section #1 (SPADES assembly) (version 2) | ecosystem: Environmental > Aquatic > Non-marine Saline and Alkaline >... | reverse complement strand
AGTTTTGTCGGATTCGGGGCTATATCTCCACCCTAAGAAAGCAGGGCATTGATGTATTGGATGCGCTGAGGCAAGTGTTTGCCGGAAATCTCGTGCTTCCAGCTCTTCAACCTAAGTAGTTACAAAGGAGGATAAAATCCCAGTACGATATCCTGTTTTGGCACACCTAAATTGACCAAATCACCCGCAATATCATGCTCAGTTGAGTTGTAGAAAATCCAAATCTTCTCGTTACGAATATCCAAATGCATCACACAATGATGAACCCATCGCTTATGCTGCCAGCCCAAATGCACAATTTGATAGTGATTTCGCTCAGTATCAAAAAGCGTTTGTACCTCAATTTCGCCGTAAGCAGGTTTATTTTCGGCATATCCCAATAAAAGCTGCTGCACAATTTGCTGATATTGAGGTAATGTATCGCTTAAATTTTCCATTGCACAATCTGCTCCAACTCAATGTCATAAACAATTAATTTGACTTTGTTTTCTTCTACCATTGATGCCGGAAAATCAAGTTGAAAGAAACTGTTATAAGTCAAATCTGGAACTGCCAAATAGAGACTCGATCGGGTTCTTCACGGCGCAATGCACCCCGATAATTGATAAACTGCCCCAATGCCGTATGAAACTCCGAAATAGCTGAGGCGCTCGTCAAAAAGCTTTTGACTTCGACCGCAATCTTTTCATCTTCTCGCTCTGCCGCCAGCAACCGCTCTGCCCCTAGATCGATTTCCATATCTACACCGCCTACCTTAATTTGTAACGGATCATGAGTCACAATCCATCCGTCCTTCATCAAAGCAGCTTTGACAACTTGGTGAAATCGCTCTCTAGCTACTATCACCTCTCCTTAAAGTTCTTAATCGCTATGACAAAGAGCGATCGCCCGACAGCTTTAATGATTTTCTCTTTTGCAGTCGCCTCCAGACTGTTGACCCAAACCTCATAGATTTGCTGTCCCCATTTTATCGAATCATGACTCAGGTTCCTTTGGTGCGTCTGCTCCACTATGGCAAGCCCTACCAAGTGCAAATTTGGGGCGCAACGTTCTGCTCCATTTTCCGGACGCTATTTGATTTAGCGCCACCCTATCTCATCGGTGTTGCGGTGGATGTCGTGGTTGAGCAAGAAACGTCACTGGTTGCTCGATTTGGCATTCAAAATCCGCTGACGCAGTTATTTGTACTGTCCATCCTGACGATCGCCACCTGGGGACTGGAATCCCTCAGTCAATATGGGGCAGATAAGTTATGGCGCAATCTCGCTCAAACCTTGCAGCATGAACTGCGGGTCGATACCTACAATCACCTGCAAGAACTAGAACTGGCTTACTTTGAAGACCGCAGTACAGGAACGTTGCTGTCGATTCTCAATGACGATATCAACCAGCTTGAGCGCTTCCTCAACTTTGGAGCGCAAGATCTGATCAGCTTTTTCACACGGGTACTTGCCGTTGGCGTTAGCTTTGTGCTGCTGGCTCCAGGAATTGCCTGGTTCGCGATGGTGCCGATCCCCTTTATTCTGTGGGGAACCTTTCTATTTCAATCTCGGTTGGCTCCTCGCTATGACAGTGTTCGAGATCAGGCAGGGCTGATTAGCGATCGCCTTTCCAATAACCTCTCTGGCATTGCCACCATCAAAAGCTTCACTGCCGAAGCCTATGAGAGCGATCGCGTCTATCAGGAAAGTGAGGACTATCGTCGGGGGAATCAACGGGCGATCGCCCTCAGCGTAGCCTTTCAACCTGTGCTGCGGTTCTTCATCCTCACGGGATTTGTGACGACGCTGTATTTAGGTGGTCGGGAAGTACTTCAGGGGCGGCTCAGCGTGGGCACTTACGGCTTCATGGTGTTCATCGTTCAGGATTTGCTCTGGCCCTTCACGGAACTGAGCGAAATTATGGATGAGTATCAGCGGGCAATGGCATCAGTACGTCGCGTAATGGGATTGTTGGAAACCCCTGCTGCCATACCTCCGGGTCATCAGCGGTTTCCAGTCTCCACGATTCAAGGTGAAGTGCAATTTGCAAATATCACTTTTGCTTACACCAATCGCAATCCTGTTCTCAAACATCTCTCCTTGCATATCCCAGCTAAAGCCACGATTGGAATTGTGGGTGCAACAGGTTCAGGCAAAAGTACCCTGGTGAAACTCTTGCTGCGTTTTTACGACGTGCAGCACGGAAAAATTTCAATGGATGGCATTGATATTCGAGACTTCAATTTAGTGGATCTACGCCGCTGCATTGGCTGGGTGAGTCAGGATGTGTTTTTGTTTCATGGCACCGTAGCCGAAAACATTCGCTATGGCAGCTTTGACGCGACTCATGAGCAAATCATTCAAGCGGCAAAATTAGCCGAAGCCCATGACTTTATTGAGGAGTTACCGCAGGGTTACGACACGATTGTAGGGGAACGGGGACAGAAGCTTTCGGGAGGGCAGCGACAACGGTTAGCCATTGCCCGTGCCATCCTCAAAGACCCGCCGATTCTGATTCTGGATGAAGCCACTTCAGCCGTTGATAACGAAACCGAAGCGGCGATTCAGAAATCCCTGGCTGTAATTACAAAGGGGAGGACGACGATTGCGATCGCCCATCGCCTCTCCACTATTCGCCATGCAAACTGCATCTACGTGATGGATCAAGGACAGATTGTGGAGCAGGGAACTCATGAGGAACTGTTGGGTTGCAATGGAATTTATGCAAATCTCTGGTTTGTACAATCAGGGCTTTCACTTATGCAAGATTCATAGTGCTAAGTACCTGTTCATAAATAAATAAAGCCAGTGGGGTGTGCCCCCCGGCGGGGGGCACACCCCACTGGCTTTATTTATGACCATCCATTTATAGGAAGCTTTAAGGAGATTTCTAAGAAAGAATATCCCCATTTTTTGAGAGAGGGCGCGGCTTAGCCGCGCCCTCTCTCAAAAAATGGGGATATTCTTTTCTGGAGATCGCCTAAGGAGTATGACTATGAATGATCCCAATCGGGACGGAAGCCTTTGCGGGAATTGAGAAACCGATCGATCGCCATAGCTGCCACGCAACCATCACCCGCTGCAACGACGGCTTGCTTAAACGGAGTATTACGAATATCACCGATCGCCCAAACCCCTTCAACATTAGTGGACATCAACTCATCTACCTGCACCCCACCATCAGCATTTAATGCAACCTGGTCAGCGAGAAAGTCGGTAATTGGCTTGGAACCATTTTGATAAATGAACACACCCTCCACTGGCAGATGGATGGGTTCCCTGGCATGGTTAGGTTTGATTTGAATGCCTTTAACACCCCCATCATTTCCTTCAATTTGCAATAAGCGTGAATGGCTCCAGTGTTTGACATTGGGCAGCATTAGCAGATCTTGAAAATGGAGATCGGCGGTGGGGGGATCTTTGAAAGTAACCAGATGTACGGTCGCTGCGAATTTGGTGAGTACCTGCGCCTCTTCGATCGCCTCCTGATTTGAGCCGACGACTGCCACTTCGCTATCGCGGTAAAACGCGCCATCACACGTGGCGCAATAGCTAACGCCCCGTCCCAAAAACTCGGCTTCTCCTTTGAAGGATGCTTTGCGTCCCATTGCTCCAGTCGCCAGCACCAGGGCACGTCCTTTAAAAGTTCCTTCGGGGGTGTAAACCGTTTTGCGCTCGCCCGCTACATCAATACCAAATACCTGGGCACGACGATAATCTGTTCCAAAGGTCATAGACTGTTCACGCATGAGGGTCAGCAATGCTTCGCCGCTAATATCACCTGGAACGCCTGGATAATTGGCAATTTTATGGGTAATAGCCAGGGCACCGACGGCTGGATTTTTGTCGAGGATGACGGTCTTTAGATCGGCGCGAGAGGTGTATAGTGCGCAGCTACATCCAGCTGGACCACCGCCCACAATCACGACATCAAATTCAAACGTTTTCAAGTGATGCTCTCCTATCACGAATGTAGATTTAACAAAAAATTGGAGGAATGGAGGTTTAGACGCCAGAGCGCAAACGACTCAGGACAAGATTTTTAGGACAAGATTTCAATGAGCGGGATGGTGGCGAAGGGAGAGTTGGTGTATTGCCAAAAGTCGAGAATGATAGGGCTGGTCTGGAGTGCGTGGGTGTAGTGAAAAAAGTGGCGACCTTCGGGGCAGGTCCAGAGGCGATCGCCAGTTTCTAGCCAGGGCTGCCAGCGACGATGGGCATTGGGGTCAACGATGACATCATGGGCACCATGACAGACCAACAACGGCACCCCCACACCGCCCGGAGCAATGCCCTGATGATCGGCGAGGGAATGGGGAGCCAGTTCACTATCCAGCACCTTTTCCAAAAGCTGGGCGAGTTTTGTCAATTTGGTTCGGCTCTGGGCACCAAACAGCATATTCGCCATCTGAATCAAAATCATGTGGCGATCGCAGGGCAAGTAATTCCGTAAAGCGTAGTAGTGAGCCTGCCAACCAACTGCCGGATTCGCCCCAACCGACAGCAGCGTCAAAGACTTAACGCGCTCTGGATGCAGGCGACTATACAACAGCCCCAGGGTTCCACTCAGACCGTGACCAATGAGGTGGAAGGGCTGCGATTGCGATTGCGCCAAGTATTCGTCAAGCAAGGCGATCGCCGTTGACATGCAGCAGGGTTCATCGGCGGTTTGGTGGTAGCACCAATATTGCAGATCAACTTGTCGATTGAGTAACCGACATAGGCGCTGGTCAAAGGGTTTCAAGCTTGGGTTAATACTCAACCAAAGCGCTTCAGGACAGTAGGGCATAGCAACTCATCATGTAGGGGTGTGTATCAACGAGCATTGCCGGGTGAGAGACTTAAGCCCTGGTATGGCGGGGAAATCAGCATTTTGGGAAGGCTCTCTGTAATTGCCGATTAATTGTGTCAACTTCCATAATTCATTAAAAATTCTATAGCATCAAGAGCATTTATTGAGAGTTGTTGGCATTTGCATAGCTGATCAAACTTCATAATGACGGGTCTTGCCGTTTAATCAACCCTGTCAGTTCTCTCTAAAAGCGGTGGTGTTGGAGGACCGAATTTACGCCAAATTCCGCTGTAACAGGGGCTACTGGTCAAAGCTCCACGCTACTTGTCGCATCAGCCCATGCTGTAGTACTTTGCCGCATCCCTCAATATAAGTTAACAGTATCTTGTTGAGAATTATTTTGAATTATGCTGTAATCAGGTTAATGAAAATTACTCTCAACAAGTGATTGCTGGGAAAATACCTAAAGCGCTCTAACCTGTTCCAGCCCAGCAGATTTGCCGCGAATGCCTTCTGAATTAAGGATCTGGTATGACGAGCACCTTCTTTTAAGCGCCACTTTGGCGATCGCCTGCAATCCATGAAAGAACTCAGGCTCGTAGATGTCCCTGGCTGCACTACTTCTTTCCATTCCGTTTCTTTCCATTCCGTAACGCCGCTTTCCCCGAAACGCTTGTGCCACTAGCCTTTGCTCACTCTTGCTCACTTTTGATTTAGCGTATGGATTTCCCTATTACTGTTGCCTGTGGTTTCTTAGACGGCACCATTCTCTCCGTTGAAGGGGGCTATCGCGTGTTGCAGCATCCTCGTCCTGAGCGGGTGTTTGAGCGCATCTCGGATGCTCGCTGGTTTTTAGCGGTCAACTGGTGCGAGCATTGTCCCGCCCCCGCTGGCATTCTGACCCATGATGGCACCCTCTCCTTCGAGAACCCGGCTATACGGGTGGTTGGGGCAACGGAGTTTCTGCCATTCAAGGAACGCGCAAGCGTCTTTAGAGCCGGATTTGCAGCTCAACCTGGCAAACCAGCCATCTATACCATTCGCAAATCCAACCAGCACGACTCTCATCAGCTCGAAGTTATGAACCTGGAGATCGATCCGCGCTACGGCAAAGTAGCCATCGTGCGAGCGTTGAATATGGGACTTTTGCCAGAGCGATCGCCCTTCTAATCGCCATTCAGAGAGTCTTTTTCCAAACAGCTTTCCAGCTTTCCAAATAGCTTTTCAGCTTTCCAAACAGCTTTCCGGTCATCGGAATCAGCGCTATAGCTTCCTTTCAAAACTCCGCCCGAACTTCCCATCGCTTGGAGACGGTATGATGACTCCCCCATTCTTTTCCTGGCTCATCAGTGCGATTCCCCTGATCGTTCCAATTGTGATTTGGGCATTGCTTCTGGTCTTCTTCCTCTCGCTATTGTTTGCCCTGGATGATGGGGTGAAACGGTTACGACGGCTGCATCAGATTCCGTGCGATCGCTGCCTCTACAACACTGGCAATCCCTATCTACGTTGTCCTGTGAATCCGCTGTCAGCTTTTTCTGAAGATGCCATTCACTGTCGGGATTTTGAACCCGCTCCAGCCTGTCCCCGACGCCAACTAGCGAAGTCTCAGGGTCGCAAGCCGCGTTTCCTGACGCTTCGATAATCCCGGCTCCTTCCTGCCACTACTTTTTGGCACCCAACACTTTTTTGGCACCCAACACTCAACACCCAACACCTAAAATTCATTGTCCTACCCTGTCTGCTCCGTAAACACTCCTTCCTTTTTCCAAACGCCCTGTCAAACGCCCTGTCAAACGTCATGCTAAACGCCATGCCAAACGCTACACCAAACACTCCGACAGATGTGGCTCGACTCAATCCCGGTTCAGTACCAGGCGCTCCCACAGCCGCGATCCAAGTGTTCCAGCGTAAAGAGGTTCTGCCATTACTTTCTGACCGGGTATGGCAGATTGAACAGGGTGTCGTTCGAGTTGTAACCTGGAATGAAGGTGGTCATATTACCACTTTAGGAATTTGGGGTCAGGGGGATGTCGTTGGGCAACCCTTAACGCGACAGCATCCTTGCCAAATTGAATGTTTGGCGGATGTGAGGGCGATCGCTATCCCTCTGGGAAACAGCAGCCGCTATTGGCAAACTGTATTACTCAAGCATATTTGGCATCAGGAAGAGTTACTTAGAATCATCCACCAACCTTCGGTGTTAGAAAGTCTGATGCAATTACTGCATTGGTTGGCACAGCGATTTGGCTACCCTGTTCCCCAAGGTCGTCTACTTGACCCATTGTTCACCCATCAGCAACTCGCGGAAATCCTGGGTACCAGCCGAGTGACCGTGACTCGCGCTTTGTCTCAACTGAAGGAAGAAGGAAAACTGATCAAGTTCAACAAGACGTTGCGCCAGTGGACGGGGAATGCTCAATCTGCATGTTCTCGCCGCACCATGCTACTGGTAACGGAGAAATGAGCGATCGCCCCTCCCCTCAAGACGATTGCAGATAACAATGGCAGTTGGGGCGTTCAATCAAAGATGCGGCAAGTCGGTTGAGGGCGATCGCTGCCAGTAATCCACCCCCTAGCGTCCCTTCTATGGTGAGATAGGGAACATTCAACTGCATCAGTCGCCGTTTGGCGGCGGGGGCATGGCTAAAGCCGATGGGCATCCCAATCACCAGGGCGGGGCGATGTTGCCGCTCAATGGCTTCGCACAGCTTCATCAACACGGAAGGCGCGTAGCCCACGACCCAGATATTGCCGTCGATCAGGTGGGTCATTCGTTCTTGCCAGTCGGCATTTTCCCAGAAGTCCTGTTCGGCGTCGGTGGGGTTGCTGATGTGGGGGTTTTCAATCAGGGTCGTCCAGGAACAGCCGAGGTGGGTGAGGCGGGTGTGGTCGAGGATCTGGGTCACGGGGGGGACATCGCCCACCACTGTGCAGCCGGCCTGCATTGATTCGCGAGCGGCTTTGATCGCATCCTGACTCAAGTGTACGAAGTTGGCGAGGCTGACATCGCCACAGGCAAGCACCAGATGAGACAGCAGATCCGCCTCGATTTCGGAGCGTTTTGCCAGGTCGGGGAGCAGGTATTGAAGGGATTCGCGGAAGTTTTCGGGATGGTTGGATACGGCGGCATCCAAATGGTGCCAGAGGTGAGCGCTGAGGGATTGGGCGGTCTGGGTTTCGGCATCTAACAGGCGCAGTTGGGCGATCGCCTCTGCCTGCATGGACTGACAACCACGATCGCGCCCAATCAAGCCTTCCAGGGCGATCGCCGTTTGCCGGAGCTTGATCAGATGTTGCAACACCGTTTGATATTGCTGCTGGAGCCGGGGCAGGAGGTCGGCGGCGACGGTTGCCTCCGGTTGCTCTGCCAACATCTGCTTGATGTGCGATAACTGGAAGCCCTGTTGCTTTAGCGCCACAATCCGCTGCAACCGCTGCACATCGGCATCGCTGTAAAGCCGATAGTTGTTGGGCGATCGCACGGGCGGGGGCAACAGCCCAATCTGGTGATAATGCCGCACCATGCGGGGCGTTATGCCTTCTCCGACGGCGGCTGTTAGTTGTCTGATTGTAAACATGCCATTGACCTTAATGCGTTGACCTTAACATATATGTCAACCTTTACTCTGGAGATTGTGTTTACCCCTCAATTACTATGACTTCGACGATTTCTCTTCCCTGGCAAAAGCGATTTCCTGAGTGGCTGCAAACCTACCCGGAGGCGATCGCGGCTGGAACCTGTGCGGTGCTGACGTTGCTGGGGTGGCTGGCGCTGGAAAGCAACTGGGTGGGTGTTGGCGTCTGGGTATTGCTGGCGGCTTATGTAATTGGGGGGTATGACAGCGCCCGCGAAGGGTTGACGACCCTGTGGGAGGAGCGGGAACTGGATGTAGATCTGCTGATGATTGTGGCGGCGATCGGAGCAGCGATTCTGGGACTGTGGCAGCGGGAATATTACTTGCTGGTGGATGGCGCGGTGCTGATTCTGATTTTCGCCATCAGCGGAGCACTGGAAAGCATTGCCATGCACCGCACCGAGCGCAACATCCGCAGCCTCATGCAGCTTGCTCCCGATACCGCTCGCCTCCTCACCCAGGGGCAAGAGCGGATGGTGCCGACGCAGCAGTTGCAGGTGGGCGATCGCGTTTTGGTGAAGCCGGGAGAGCTGATCCCCACTGATGGACTGGTTCAGGAAGGACACAGTACGGTCAACCAGGCTCCCATCACGGGCGAGTCCATTCCTGTGGAAAAGGCGATCGGGGATGAGGTGTTTGCGGGCACCATCAACGGCAATGGGGCGATGGTGGTGGAACTGCACAAGCCCCCCGAAAGTAGTCTGATTCAGCGGGTGATTCGCATGGTGGAACAGGCGAAGACCTCGGCACCGCCATCGCAACAGTTTTTGGAAACCTTTGAGCGGGGCTATGCCAAAGTCATTGTGGGGGCAGGCTTGCTGCTGGCGGTGCTGCCGCCGCTGTTGTTGCAGTGGACCTGGGAAATCACCATTTATCGGGCGCTGGTTTTCCTGGTGGTGGCATCGCCCTGTGCGCTGATGGCGGCGATTATGCCCACGCTGCTGTCGGGCATTGCACGGGGGGCACGGCAGGGCATCCTGTTCAAAGATGGGGCACAGTTGGAGACCATTGGGCAGGTGCGGGCGATCGCCTTCGACAAAACCGGAACCCTCACCACGGGCAGCCTCCAGGTGAGCGACCTGATTCCCGCGCCAGGGGTCGATGCCGCCCAGGTGTTGCAGCAAGCCGCATCCCTGGAAGCCTACTCCGAACATCCCATTGCCCAGGCGGTGGTGCAGGCGGCGCAGCGCCAGAATTTACCGTTGTTGCCCGTGCAGGATGCCCAGGCAGAAGTGGGGCAGGGGATTGTGGGGAAACTCGATGGGGTCTCCGTGCGTTTGGGGAAACCCGCCTTTGTCACGGATGCTGCGATCGCCCCTGTATCGCGCACCGTTCCCTTAGAGCAGCGGGGAGAAGTCGCCGTTGCCGAGGCGTTGCCCAGCCACATCGCTCCAGACCTGCTCCAATCCAGCCAGCGGTTGGAGCGGGAAGGAAAAACCGTCATCTGGGTCAGCCAGAACCAGCAGGTGATAGGCATTGTGGCGGTTGCGGATCAGGTGCGCCCCACCGCTTCCCGGTTGTTAGCTAACCTGAAGCAACTGGGCATTGCCGCAACGGTGATGCTCACAGGCGATAACGATGCCACGGCGCATACTGTGGCGCAGTCCGTCGGCGTGGGCACGGTCTATGCCAACCTTTTGCCCGAAGACAAAGTAACGGTGATTCAACAGCTTCAGCAACGCTATGCCACCGTTGCCATGATCGGCGATGGCATCAACGATGCTCCCGCCCTGGCACAAGCCTCTGTGGGCATTGCGATGGGGGGGGCAGGCAGCGATGTGGCACTGGAAACCGCCGATATTGTGCTGATGGGCGATCGCCTCGAAACCCTGGAACACGCCATTCGCATCGGCAAGAAATCTCGCCGGATAATTCGCCAAAATGTGGCGATCGCCCTCACCTCCATTGGCTTGTTGATGGTGGCAAACTTTTTCGGCGAACTGACTTTGCCCGCAGGCGTTCTGGGGCATGAAGGCTCCACCCTCCTGGTCACCCTCAATGGATTAAGGCTACTGCGGTCTTAAACGCTAAGACGTTTTCTGGAAAAGAACATAACCCCGTCATTCCCGCGTATGCGGGAATCCAGTAAGGTTAAATAGCTATGACCGATGGCTTGCAATGGATGCCCATTTTCATGGGCATGACGGAGCACTCCTGTCATACCAACCCCGTCATTCCCGCATACGCGGGAATCCAGTAAGGCTGAATAGCTATGACCGATGGCTTGCAATGGATGCCCATTTTCATGGGCATGACGGAGCACTCCTGTCATACCAACCCCGTCATTCCCGCGTATGCGGGAATCCAGTAAGGTTGAATAACTATGACCGATGGCTTGCAATGGATGTCCATTTTCATGGGCATGACGGAGCACTCCTGTCATACCAACCCCGTCATTCCCGCGTACGCGGGAATCCAGTAAGGTTGAATAGCTATGACCGATGGCTTGCAATGGATGCCCATTTTCATGGGCATGACGGAGCACTCCTGTCATACTAACTTTCTGAAGTGGGCTTTCAGAGAGTTGGTATTAGCGAGATATTCTTTTACAAAAATCACCTGAGCCCTATTGTTCATGCATTGTGCCTGACCTGGGACAGCCGAGACGACTATCCTACGATGCAGGCAAATCCTCACTCTGGGCGCGTTCTGGCAAGCAAATCGCTATATAATGATGACGTGAGTGTTGTGTGATACACTCACGCCTGCAAAGGAGACGATTCATATGATGTTAAACGCGAACCAAAGACCCATCGCCTTGAGAACTCGGGTAGCCGAGCTTGCCAGCCATCCCAATGCGAAAGCACTGGTTGTTGGGGTGACTGCCGTAGCTGTAACGCCCCTTGTGCTGCCCCTGGTCAAGCCTGCCCTGAAAGCAACCATCAAGTCTGGGGTCACTCTCTATGAACGAGCCAAGATTGCGATCGCCGAAACAGGCGAGGCACTAGCCGACATTGCTGCCGAAGCCCGAGCCGAGGTGCAATCCGACGTCAGCAAGCCAAACAATCTGCACGCAACTGCCCCCGTTTCAAACCCCACTGCGGCAGAGTAAGTTCAAGCCATCCTCAATTTCGGCTGTTCATTGCAGCCCCAAGGCAGGGCTGATTCAACGTCGTGGCGCTGAATCAGCTTTTTGCTTATTGATGCAGTTATCGTTAGCGGTATTCGTGTAAGGATTTTGGGATTAACCAATGATCCTGTAGGGACGAACCGCTTACGAACGAGGACTTTATAACATCCAAGTTTTGTAGAGCAGGCATCTTGCCTGCGTTGGGACAGCCGAGACGGCTATCCTACATTATTCAATCCTCGATCCTTAGCGATCGCCTCAAGCTACTCGTCTGTCGGATGATTGGGAGTGACTTGCCCAAGATAGGGCTTGGTGGTTTGACTGGTTTCCCGCTTCCTGTTGCTGCTTTGCCTGGGCGACCCATTCGGAAAGGCTCATGCCAGGGCGGTAGGAGGAAGCTGCTTTGCCTTGTGTCTGCGTTGCTGGAGGGGTGGTGGTGGACAGGCTAGAGAGCAGCTTGGGACCCACCAGGAGCGCTCCCAAACCCACCAGTGTGAGGGGACCACCGAAATGACCATCTTCCAACATTTCCTTGAAATGGAGGGTCACAACAGATTTTTCGAGATGGATAAAGGACATAACAGCACCGGGCTACAGCCAAAACAGCAGGTTAAGTCAAGGTTATCTAATGAATAAGACTCTCAATTGGTGAGTAGCATGAGACTCATGTCTAATACCTGAGTAAGAGCACCCAATCAATGACATTCTTCAATGGAAATTCAATGGAAAGAGTTTCAGGTATAGAAAAGCAAACCAAACCAAAATTGTCTTATTTAACTTTCTGCTTTTCAGCTTAGCAGAAAACGGGAGGCTTGATGCTATTTCTTTGCAATAAGAATCTTGATCAGAAAAACCGTCATTTTTCTGGGGGGCAGGGGCAGCGAAGTCGCCGCTCCATCCCAGAGAAATGAGGGATTTTTGGCGATCCCCAGCACAGTGGATTATACCCAAGCCAAATTGCAAACCTCCGAAAAATATTTTTGTGAAACGCTTGCAGAGCAGTCGTTTCACAAAAAATGTTTATGGGTTTTACCGTCGGGATTGGGAATTACTCAATGATGGCGTTGGGGAGGAATTTGTGGGTGACGAGCGGGCGCAGGCTGTTTAGTCCCGCCGCGATCGCCGACCCGTTATGAATGGCGGTGGCGACCAGGGGATTTAACCCGGTGGTGGTTGCCAGCCCCAGTGCTGCCAGGTTGGGCACGACCACCAAAGCGATGTTCTGATCAATCAGGTCGCGGGTCTCGCGGGCGATGGCGATCGCCTCCAGCAGTTCCAGCAAATTGTTGTTCATCAGCACCACATCGGCGGTTTCCCGCGCCACATCGGCTCCCCGCTCGAAGGAAACGGACACATCGGCATAAGCCAGGGCAACGGAATCATTCAGCCCATCGCCCACAAATGCCACGGTGCGTCCGGCGCGGCGCAGGTCGCGCACAATCTGCGCCTTCTGGTCGGGAAAGGCTTCGGAGTAGACATGGGTGGCAGGAATGCCCAGCTCTTCGGCAACCTGGGCGGCGCGTTGGGGATTGTCCCCCGTTAGCAGGTGCAGTTGCAGATCAAACTGCCGTTGCAGCATATGTACCAATCGCACACTTTCGGGGCGCAGGGGATCGGTGTAGCCCAGGGTTCCGGCAAATTCTCCGTTGCAGGCGACATAAATTTGGGAGAGGGTGCTGGCTTCGGCAGGTGTCCAGCCGTTCCATTCCACCTGTTGCTGGTGCAAAAAGCGCTCGCTGCCCACCAAAATCGTCTGTCCGTCGATTTGAGCGGTCACGCCCAGCCCCACGGTGTAGTCCCAGTCATCCCGAGGTAGGATCGACACCCCCTGCTCCTGGGCGTGCTGGACGATCGCCTCGGCGACGGGGTGGGTCAGCCGTTGTTCTGCCGACGCTGCCAGTTGCAGCAGGCGATCGCCCGACATCGCCGGGGAGATGGGGGAGATATGGGCGATCGCAATTCTGCCCTCCGTCACGGTTCCCGTCTTGTCGAACACGATGGTATCGACCTCTGCCAACTGCTCCAGGGTACGCCCGCTGCGCACCAGAACCCCATGCCGCGTAGTGTGGTTGAGTGCGCCCAGAAACGCCGTGGGAATGGAGACACGAATTCCCGTCACAAAGTCCAGGGTTAAAACGGCGGCGGCGCGGGCGGGGTCGCGGGTGATGCCCAGCACCAGCATCGCCAGCAGCAACGATGGAATGATGAGGCGATCGGCAACCTTTTCGGCATAGTTTGCCATGCGGGTGTCGTAGACCGGAGCCTGCTGCAACAGCCGCAGCCCAGCGGCGGCGCGGGTATTGTCGCCCACCCGTTCGGCACGCAGGGTCAACTGCCCCGATCGCACCAGGGTCGAAGCAAATACATAGCTGTCGGGACGCGCCACAATCGGCATCGCTTCCCCCGTCAGCCCTTGCTGATCCACCGTCGCTTCCCCGCTTAGCACCGTGCCATCCACTGGAATTTGCTCCCCCGGATGCACTACCACAATGCTGCCCACGGGAACCTGGTCGCTCGGCACCTGCCGCAGTTCGTCCCCTTCGCCCTGCACCCAGGCAAAGCGCCCGATCGCATCCGCCAGGGTCGAAGACCGCACTTCCGTTGCCCGTGCCGTTTGCTCCCGAATCGCATCCCCCAGTTCATGCAGGGTAATCACCAGTGCCGGGGTCAGCAGCTTGCCCTGCCAGGTGCTCAGGCTCAGCGCCAGTAAATCCAACCCGTCGATATTCAGGCGGCGATCGCGCCAGAGGCTTTCAAAGGCTCGTTGGGCGATCGGGAAGATGGCAGCGGCTAACGTCGTCGCTGCCAGCGGTCGCAACCACCGCAGACTGGGAAACTGACTCGCAAACGCCAGCACCGAGGCTAACCCCGGCAGTTGTAACCCACTCCAATAGTTTTCCTGTTTCGCTAATGCGGAGGTTTTCCTTTCCTGCGGAATGACTTCCTGAACAGACTCTTGGGGTTTTAGCGTGGGAGGAACATCGGGCGTCGCAATGTTCAGTTTCAAGACAGAACCTTGCTCTAACTCGCCCAAAAGCTCCCCCAACCGCACCCAGAGCTGTCGGGTAGCGGTGGGCTGATAGTGAATCACCACGGAACCCGCTGTGCGGTTGAGGCGCAAACCTGTGACCCCTGGCGTAGCCACCAGTGCCGCTTCGAGCCAGTCGCCATAGCGGTTTTCTGACCGCAAGCCTGCAACGTGAATCCGCAGCCGCCCCGGAAGATGGTGCAGGATATGCCAGGTTGGCTCAGAACTGGCAGCAGCCATAGAGGATTGAGGATGAGAAAGATTAACCATAAACTGTCATGAAACTGTCATGCTAAGAAATTCAATCCTGCGCCGTTTCTTGCTCCGCCTGTTCGAGAATTTGCAGCAACCGCATGCCCAGTTCCAGTTCGGTGAGGTTGGTGCCGTCGTAGCGAATGGCAACAGAACTGGCGGGACGATTCACACGCACGCCCAGAACGATATCCTGCCTCAGTAGCAGGGTTTCCAGGCGGCGGGCAAAGGCCGCCTCGGTTTGCAGGCGAGGGATCCGCAGACGAATGCGCCCAGGAACCGAGTGAACAATGGTGTAGTCTTCCTCGGCGGTTGCGGTGGTGCCATTGTTAGCCGCTGCAAGGGCTGGAAGTGAAGGGGTGTGCCCAGCTTGCTTCTTGAGCTGCACAATCACCTGGCGGGTAACAGCGGCGATCGCAATATTCACCACCAGCGCACTGGCTCCCCGCAATCTCAGTTGCGTCGTGACCAGCAACCCGGTCAGCACGGGCAGGATGGCAGCAATTTCCCCATATTCCTCTAGCAGATGCCCTACTTGAGAAGCAGTATCGGTAGTGCTGGTGGGTTGAACTTCGACCGTTGATGATGTAGTCATTCCGTATCCTTAACTGAGATGTCCTGAATGAGTGGCTTTCCAAAAAAACTTTAATATCGATACAGATTTTCTAATTGCAAGTTAATGTTATTTAAACATGCATACCTCACTCAACTTGTAGATTTGCTCCGTTGCGTAATCCGTTGCGTAAATAGTCCAGGATGCCCTGATGACCTGAACTTCCCCAACCCATTCTCAAACACATCCACGCCATCCATCTAAAGAGCAAGACTAAAGAGCAAGACTAAAGAGCAAGAGCAGAATCTTCCCCCTATAAACAATTATATGCCTGTGTGGTTGTATGGATATAAGTTTATGATTTTGGACATTTGACAATGCTAGAAAATCTGGCAAGTGCCCTTGCCGAAGCCCTCCAGGATGAATACAAAGCCCGCGCGACCTATCGCGCCATCCTCGATCGCTTTGGAGCCGTGCGCCCCTTTACCAACATCCTGGCGTCGGAAGAACGCCACATTCGAGCTTTGCTGGCGATCTACCAGCGGTATGGGTTGCCCATTCCAGAAGACCACTGGGCAGCCCAGGTGCGCGTGCCCGATACCCTGACACAAGCTTGTGAGGAAGGTGTGCAGGCAGAAATCGAAAATGGGGCAATGTATGAGCGCCTATTAGCGATGACCACTGCTTATCCTGATGTGCAGCGTGTCTTTCGCCAACTTCAGCGGGCTTCCCAGGAAAACCACCTGCGAGCCTTCCAGCGCTGCGCCAGCCGTGCGGGCGATCGCCCCCTTCCCCCTGGGCGATCCCACCGTCGCGATCGCTCCTGGGATCAGGCAGAAGTGACCCCCTGCGCGGCTTCCCCGTCCGGGCGGCGACGGCATAGACACCGTCGAGGCGGCTGCAACGGACTTAAACCCGTTACATGAATGATGTGATCTTGAAGCCATGACCATAACCCTTTCCCAACGAGATTTTTGGGAGCTGTTTGAGGCAGCCCCAGAACTTTCTTCGTCAAATCAGTTCGAGGCTTTTGAAAGCCTCTATACCTATCCTGAGGCTTTAGGAAAGGGGTATTGGCGTGATGTTGAGTTGCGGGATGGCATTGATCTGGCGATCGCCCACTATCACTTCCACACGGATGTTGTTTTGCAAATGCCAGAACGTCCCCATCCCCTGGAGTTTGTACTGTTGTTGGAGGATTACCAGGACGACAATCGGCAGAGCTTCAAGGGAGGACGATATGAGCTGTATGGCTGTGGTATTGCACCCAAAGGAATCACAAAAATTCCGGCAAATGGCTCTACGTTGGCAATCAATGTGCATATCGATCCCGATGCCTTTCAGTCCTGGTGGCAACATGGTTCGGAGGCGTTGGTAACTACTTTAAAAACGCTGTTTCGTCGTCCTGATCAGGAATATTACACCTGCTCTGGGGTAATGAACCCCGCTATGCACATGGCAGTTCAGCACATGTTGCACTGTCCTCACCAGGGCTTCACGAAGCGGATGTATCTGGAAAGCAAGGTTTGGGAACTGATGGCGTTGCTGCTAGACGATCGCCAGCAACAACCAACCACTTCGTCAACGGGTCCGACGCTCAAATCCGCAGACATCACGCGCATTCACCAGGCTCGCGACATCTTGCTGCAACAGTTGGAGAATCCCCCTTCGCTGCTGGAGCTTTCCCGCCAGGTAGGGCTAAACGATTGCACCCTGAAGCGCGGCTTCCGACAAGTGTTTGGCACAACGGCTTTTGGCTTACTCCACGACTTTCGTTTAGAGCAAGCCCGCCAAATGCTGGATACGCGAGAGTTCAATGTGTCAGAAGTAGCACGCGCGGTCGGCATTGCTAACCGAAGTTACTTTGCCAGTGCCTTTCGCAAAAAGTTTGGGCTTTCCCCCAGAGAGTATTTGTCCAGCCACAAAAGTTCCGCTTAGCGTTCAAAAAATTCCCTGTGATGGTCAGGGCGATCGCAAAACTGTCCTCCTTTACCGATACTCTTGTTGAGAATTGTTCTTAGCTTTGAGGTACGGTAGTGGTGTGTGGTTTTGTGTTGAGCCAAATTTGGCGATCGGCTTCTTTGAGTTTCCTTTTTCTTCTCATGGCATCTCCGGCACTAGCTGGAAACGATTTGGGCATCAGTAAGCAAAAGCAACAGATGCAGTCAGCAGCAAATTCTCAAGGGGAATCTATCGCAATAACAGAGGTTCCTCGGTTAAGTGATGTAGCAGTTCCTGCAACAACCGTTGTCGATGGGTTGGCTCAAGCGACTCCCGCCCCCGTTCAAATTACAGGGGTGCAACTCAATGAAACGGAGCAAGGGCTTTCATTAAACCTGGAAACGACTGGAGAACTGGCGCAGCCCACTACATCCTCCGTCGTAGGAAATGCGTTGATTTTTGAGCTTGAAAATGCGACTTTAGCTTTGCCAGAGGGTGATGAGTTCCTGGCAACCAGTCCTGCTGAGGGCATTGCGGCAGTGTCGGTTACTGCGTTACCCAACAATCAGGTGCGCGTATCCATTACAGGGGTGGATGCGCCGCCAGCGGCTGATGTGCAGGTTGCCGCGCAGGGTTTGCAGCTCACGGTGGTTCCCGGTACGCCCATTGCCGGGGAAACGGACGAAGACGCCATCCAGATTGTAGCGACAGGGGAAGAAGACGGATACAACCCCTCTACCGCTACGACCGCAACGGGCACCGATACGCTCCTGAGCGAGATTCCCCTCTCCATCCAGGTCATTCCGGATGAAGTGCTTGAAGACCGGAATGTGACCGAGCTGGGAGGTGCCCTTGAAACGGCAACCAGTGTGGTCTCAACGGGTGGACGAGGCACCAGCGTGGTTGGTCCGGGGTTTCTGATTCGTGGCTTTCCGGCAAATGAAGGCGTCTTCCGTGATGGCATTCCAACGATTACTCTTGCCCCCCTCAGCACAAACGACCTGGAACGAGTTGAAATCCTCCGAGGTCCGGCTTCTGTGCTGTTTGGACAGGGTGAACCGGGCGGCATTATCAACCTCGTATCCGAAGAGCCGCTGAGCGAACCGTTCTATTCCCTATCCCTGACCGCAGGCAGCTTTGAAACCTATCGGGGTGACCTCGACCTCTCCGGTCCTTTGAATGATGACCGCTCCGTGCGCTATCGCTTGAATATGTCCTATGAAAACTACGACAGCTTCCGCGACTTTGTAGAAGGTGAACGGTTCATTGTTTCGCCCATTCTTACCTGGGACATTGGGGAAGACACCTCGCTGGATCTGTATGGTCAGTTTATTCGCGATCGCGAAACCATCGACGAAGGTATTCCGGTGATAGATGGCGAGATTGCAGATGTGCCGCGCGATCGCTTCTTTGGCGAAGACTTCAGCGAGTTTGAGCAAGAGCAATTTCGGGTAGGCTATCGGCTCAACCATGAATTTAGCGATAGCTTTTCGGTGCGCCATGCGTTGCAGTACTTTCGGTACGAACCGGAGCGCTATGCGCCGTTGTTTGATTCCATTGATGCCACGACGGGGGAGCTTTCGCGTTTAGCGTACTTTGCGGGGGGAACTTACCAGCGCTTTTTTACTAATGCAGAGGCGATCGCCGAGTTCAACACAGGTTCCATTGAGCACCAGGTGTTAGCTGGGGTTGAATATCGCAACGACAATGAGGAACCGGAGTTTCAGTTCAGCAATCTCTATACCCCCATCAATATCTTTGATCCCGAATACACAGATGAGCCTTTTGATATTGACCCGGAATTTTTCCGCGATGACAATATCCAAACCGTCAGTGTTTATCTGCAAGATCAGGTCGAAATTACTTCCAATTTGAACCTGTTGGCAGGAATCCGCTATGACTCGGCAGAGCAGTTTCGGACGACTCAGTTTGTTGGTGAATCCAGAGACGAGTTTGAGCAAACCGATGAAGCCTTTAGTCCTCGAATCGGCATTGTTTACCAACCGATTGAACCGCTCTCCCTCTATGCCTCTTACACCACTTCGTTCAGTCCCTCCTTTGGAGCCAGTCGTAACCCCGATGACTCCACCTTTGAGCCAGAAACAGGGCAGCAGTTTGAAATTGGGCTAAAAGCGGATCTGTCCGATGACTTAAGCCTGAACCTAGCCGCCTTTGATATTCGCCGTCAGAACGTTTCCACCCCCGACCCCGATGATCCGGCCTTCTCGGTGCAAACGGGTGAAGTTGCCAGCCGGGGGATTGAACTGGCGCTGGCGGGGGAGGTCTTGCCGGGTTGGGATATTGTGGCAGGCTACACCCTGTTGGATGCCTTCGTGAGTGAAGACAACACGGATGTTGAGGGGAATGATCTGGCAAATGTTCCAGACAACCAGTTCAGCCTGTGGACGACTTACGAGATTCAGCAGGGCGACCTGGAAGGACTGGGCTTTGGGCTGGGCTTCCTGTACTTGAGCGATCGCCCCGGCAATCTCGACAATACCTTTACCCTGCCCAGCTTTTTCCGCACCGATGCGGCACTATTTTATGAACGCGATAACTGGCGGGCACAGTTGAACGTGGAAAACTTATTCGACGTTGAGTACTTCACATCATCGGATGAGTTTTTGGGAGTAACGCCAGGGTCGCCGTTTAGAATCCTGGCAACGATTTCAGTGGAGTTTTGAGGTCTTGATGATGCGTCGATGGAAACGTTGGGGAATCGCTTTTTTGATGGTGCTAACGATGGGTTGTGTTGTGTCCTGTCAGGGCACTTCCCCAACGGTTCGCGACGCATCGGGAGACTGTACCCCGGTAGAACATGCGGCAGGGAATACCTGCGTGCCGAATAGGTTTGAACGATTGGTGACGCTTGATTCCGTTGCCTTTGAAGATGCGATCGCCCTCAATCTCCAACCTATTGCGACGGTATTCTCCAACCTGTCAACTCACCTGCGCGATCGCGTTGGCGAACTCGAAAACATTGGCAGCCAGGGAGAACCCGCTTTAGAAAGTGTTTTGGCACTGAAACCCGATCTCATTTTGGGGTTAGATGCCTATCGCTCAATCTACCCCCAGGCATCACAAATCGCCCCCACCGTTCTGTTTGAATTTGAGCATAGTGGGCAGTGGAAGGAGGTGTTTCAGGCGATCGCCCAGGCATTAGGTCGAGCCGATGTCGGACAGCAAGTGCTGGCAGACTACAACCAACGACTGGAGGAATTCAAAACCCGACTCCGCATGGAAAGTCCATTCGCTGAGATGGGACATTCCCCCGTCGTTTCTGTCGTCCGCATCTATCCCGACAGCATCAACCTCTATCTGCGGGACTCGTTCCCCGGCACAGTGTTGCAGGATGCGGGACTTACCCAACCAACGGCACAGGATTTGAGTGCCGAAGACGCCCAACGAATCGTCAATAACCCCATCCAAATGAGCATTAGCCGCGAGTTATTGAGTCAGGCGGATGGTGATGTCCTCTTTCTCTGGACGGCAGAGAACGAAACAGCCGCAAATCAGGAAGCCCAGAAAAAACTGGAAGCGCTGATGAATGACCCGCTATGGCAAACCCTCAATGTCGTTAAAAACAACCGGGTTTACTTTGTCCCCGAATATTGGATTGGCAGTGGTCCCATTGCCGCTAACGCCATCCTGGATGACCTGTTCAAGTACCTTGTGGAGTCGCCCCAAGCATGACCCAACATACGTTGTTCGTGTGTAAATCCTGTAGCGCTAAGATCGCCCACGACGATGTTACCGATGACACTATCACTGAAGGCGTTTTATTACTTCAACAGTTAGAAGAACTAAATTCAGAGGCATTGAAGGTGCAATCCGTTGGCTGTTTGTGGACATGCGATCGCCCCTGCACGGTCACCTTCGCCTGTCCCAACAAGTACACCTATCACTTTGTTGACTTGCATCACTCCCAAAGTACTGCCGAACTTCAACAATTCAGTGAGCTTTATATGAACAGTCCCGATGGTTATGTGAAGCCGCCGAAGATGCCAGGGGAATTGCGATCGCGCCTCCTGGTAAGAATTCCGCCCTATGATTAATCAGACTGTTTGGAGGGCAGACATCATGGCAATTATTTATCACATTACCACCGAGCAACGATGGCACAGCACCGAGGGGCAAAACCAGTATGAGGCCGAGTCTTTCGGGGTAGAGGGCTTCATTCACTGTTCCAATGCTGACCAAGTTGTACGAGTCGCTAATCACTTTTTCAGAAACACACAAGGTTTAATCCTTTTACATATTCAGACTGAACGATTACATCCCCGTCTCGTTTACGAAAACCTGGAAGGAGGCAGCGAGCTTTTCCCTCATGTCTATGGACCGATCAATCGGGATGCGATCGCCCACGTTTCTTCCTTTGAACCAGGACTCGATGGAACCTTCGATCACTATGTGGGAAAACTCTAATCGGCTGACAAAAGTTTTGGTTCAGGTCGGTGTTAAGGTCACGAAACCCAAGCTACTTTCCCAAAAATAGCTTTTTAGAAGCTATCCGAAAAACCAGTTTAAGGTGTGTGGTGCGTACGCACCACACACCTTAAACTGGTTTTTCGGATAAGCTCTTATTGCTTGGAGGACTCTAACTGCTGTACAAAAGCTGCATGATCCGGTGAATTGATGCCCGTTTGAAGTACCGTTAACACCTGTACCATTTGGTTAGTTAACAGGGCATCGACGGCTAGCCACAGCCCCGGAAACACTTGGCTCTGGATAATACCTTCAGCATTGGGGGACAACAACTGATATGCCCCATCCACCAACTGAAACCACTCCAGTTGATTTTCAAACGCCTGCCAAACGATATACTCCCTCACCCCATTGCGGCGATAGGCTTGCAACTTGCTCCCCAAATCGATCGCCGCACTACTCGCCGCAATCTCCACCACCAACTCAGGAACCCCTTCCAGATATCCCTCCTCTGTTAAGCGGGACTGTCCGCCCACAGACTCATCGAGGATCAGCACAATATCCGGTTGAGGTTCGTTATCCAGATCCAGGCGAACTGTCGGTTCAATTCCCGATGCAGTACCCGGTGTGAATGCGACATAGGTTCCAAGCCAGGTTACGAGGCGGCTGTGCGGTTCAGCGTGGGGAGTAAAGCGCAGGGGAGATGCCACGTAGACGATTCCTTCGATGAGTTCTGCTTTTTTGATGGGGGAGGCGGCGTAGCGGCGCTCGAATTCGGGGCGGGAGAGGCGATCGCCACTTTCCAGGGGAGGCATTTTCCCCTGAGCAGAACTGGATTGAGGGTGCGGAAGTTGTCTGACCATTGGGTTGTCCTCAGCCATGCCCGATACCCTTCACTGTAGCAAATGGAATTACTAACGCGATGTGCAACTAATGATTGAGAAAAGGTCTCACCTTTAGAAACCTTAGCTATGAAGGGTTCTAGCAATCTTGATTAAGTGAGACCATGTTTGATATTGAAGAGTTTATCATCGCCGT
>Ga0081520_100331_pt1 | contig 22745 bp, 16 predicted proteins | sample HotLakmasection1_FD_70988 | JGI IMG/M metagenome (GOLD analysis project Ga0081520, IMG submission 70988) | Hypersaline microbial mat communities from Hot Lake, Washington, USA - Section #1 (SPADES assembly) (version 2) | ecosystem: Environmental > Aquatic > Non-marine Saline and Alkaline >... | reverse complement strand
AGGTCTTAGGTGATCCCTAGGAGCAAAAATACCGGGCTGTGGTGCATGACGCTGCGCTTTAGCGGAGCCATGCCCATAGGACTATATGACACACTACAAGGGGGAAATTCTTTTCCAAAGATCTCCTTAAGGAATGGGAATTTAATTAAGTGTGGACAGCCGTCTCGGCTGTCCAAGAGCAGGCAAGATGCCTGCCCGACAAAACTTGGATTTTATAAAATCCTGATTCCTAAGCCGACAAACTATCCCACCGACCCTCACACCCTCCACCCTCACTCGCGACGAATCAGCTGCACCGCATCGTAGCCATCAATATCACTTAAAAACACTTTCACCGCCTCATCTCGGGCCGTGGGCACGACCTTGCCTACAAAGTCAGGATGGATGGGCACTTGCCGGTGACCGCGATCGACCAGCACGGCCAGGCGAATCAGGTCAGGCCGCCCGTAATCATTCACGGCATTCATGGCCGCGCGAATGGTGCGACCGCTGTAAATCACGTCATCCACCAGCACGAGGGTTTTGCCTGAGAGGTCAAAATCAATGTCGGTACGCTCGGGGGTGCGAATGCCGATGCTGTCGAGATCATCCCGGTAGAAGGTGATGTCCAACGCGCCCACTGACACCGTTTGCCCTTCTAATTGGTGGATTTGCTCAGCGAGCAAATAAGCAAGGGGCACCCCCCGCGTATGAATGCCAAGCAGTGCCAAGTCGTCCAACACATCTGCTCGCTCGACAATTTCTGACGCTAGTCGATTTATGGTGCGCCGCATTTCTTCCTGAGAGAGGAGTTCAACAAAGTTGGTCATACATCCCCGTTGCAAACGTGCTTGAAGCCGACCACCCTGGAGGGATAGTCGCGGTTCTCACCCAAACTCTAAACCATGAATTTCCTGTAGGAGCATTTGGCGAAGTGAATGCCCTGCCCACCCGGATTGAACGGACGAGCATGGGCTCAAAAAGGCGATCGCAACTCTCCTTAAACCTCAAACCTCCCGACGATGCCAGGATGAGGACACGGGTGCCTGGGTGTCAGCGCCAGGGAGGGCGATCGCGCTTACGCCGCACAGCTCAGCATGTAGCGTCCAGCCAACAGCACACTGCCCACCAGCAGCCAGCTGAAGACGGCCCAACGGGTCAATCGCAGCCCCTGAGCGATTAAGGGCATCGTAATGGGGTGCAGCGGCTCTGCCAGTAGCGGCTTAGGTTTAACTGCACCGCGATAAACATTGACGCCGCCCAATTGGACCCCCAGGGCAGCGGCATAGGCACACTCGCTCCAGCCCGCGTTAGGGCTGGGGTCAGCGGGGGCGTCGCGGCGGCAGAGTTGCCAGACCCGCCGAGGGTGGCCTGAGAGCAGGGCAATGGTGAAGACCGTCAGGCGACAGGGCAGCCAGGTGGCGAAATCTTCGCAGCGGGCGCTAAACCACCCGAGCTGACGGTAGGGGGCAGTACGATAGCCCACCATGGAATCTAAGGTGCTAAGGGCTTTGTAGGCGATCGCCAAGCCGACCCCCGCCGCTGGCGCGATCGCCAACCCCACCAATCCGTAAAACAGCGGAGCCATGACGCCATCGGTGGCATTTTCGCTGATGGTTTCCATCACGGCTCGTAGCACCTCCGACTCTGACAGGTGCTCAGTATCGCGCCCCACATAGAGCCGGAGCTGACTACGAGCGGCGGTCAGGTCGCCCTGCTGAAGCGGGCGCAAAACGTCTTCGGCGGCGCGGCGGAGACTGCGGGCAGCTAGGCAACTCGCCAACATGATGGCGGCGATCGCCAGAGCTAAGCCCCCGTGAATGTATTCAGCGCCGATGACCAAAGCAGCGGCGATCGCTCCACTCAGTCCGGGCAGCCCCAACCCCAGCGCAATACCTGCCCACCGCTGGCCCCCGGCTGAGGGCACCGATTTAAAGACGAGATGCTGATAGCCCTGAATCGCCCAGCCCATGACCTGCACTGGATGTAGCCAGTGCCACGGGTCTCCAATGACAAAGTCGAGGCTCGCCGCCAACCAGGGCAGCACGACCGGCCAACTACACCACAAAGCTGGCATTGTCGCCTTGAGATGCCTGCCAACTCCGGGCATCGTAGTAGAGGTCTTCTAAGGAAATGCTGAACAGCGCCGCTTTCATTTTTTCGTGCAGGCGTTTCCAGATGCCAAACGTGACCCAGTCTTCGGCCTGTTCTAAGTCGGGGGCGTAGCGCGGTAAGGGGGCTGTCGTTTCGCCCACAGCGGCCAAAATTTCGCCGAGAGAGATCTCTGAGGCGGCTCGGGCCAAGCGATAGCCCCCCTGGGCTCCCCGCACCGAAACCACCAGGTTCGCCCGGCGCAGTTCGATCAACAGCTTTTCTAAATAAGGGGCAGGTAAACTTTGGCGTTGGGCGATCGCATTGACCGAAGCCAAACTGCCGTTAGCTTGCAAACTCAAATCGAGGAGTGCTTTGACACTGTAATGCCCACGTTTGGTCAATTTCATGTGCACATCTTGAGTCTAAAATCGGAGGCTCACGCCATGCGGCGGCTGGCCGCCCGCCCGCAGCAATTGATGAGCCATAGCATCTTCACCCAATCACCAGAATAGAGTAAAAAGCTCCGGGCCTTAAAGGATACTTTCAGTTTTCCAATGAGTCTTCTGCACCCTAAGACTCAACTGGTTCTGCTCAGACTGAGACGAGAATCTTCGAGAATTGCCTAGTAGCCCTCCACCCAGGGGACTGCTCAAGTTTTGCTCGCGGCGGGGCAATTGAGTCTGGGTTTTCAGGTATTCATCACAAACATATCGTTCATTTTCGAGATTTTGCGCTAATATTCGAACCTTGAATCATCACTATTAATTGACCATTAATTTCAAAAACCACATTTTTCATAATCAAGATTAATGCTAAGAAACACAATTCGATGGATCTGACTTCCGGATTTAGGATTACAGTTAGTGTCGATAGGATTGGACGTAATTTTCTGACTAATCCTGCGTTCTGTATGCCGAACTGTTGTAGATTGCGAGACATCAACAATGGCTGAAAAGCAAAAGGTTGAAATGCTGACCGGACAAGCTTTAGTGCAAAAAGTCAAAGAGTTAGAAGACCTCACCAAAGAAGAGAAAGCGAAGGCGTGCGGCTACTACACCATTACCAAAAATGGGACCGAGCGCGTCAACATGATGAAGTTCATGAATGCGCTAATTGCGGCAGAGGGGATTGAACTCGACAGCGAACAAAGCACGAATGGTCGCGGCGGACGGAGCGCAAGTTATCGGATTACAGTGCAGTCCAACGGTAACTTGCTGATCGGCTCAACCTACACCAAACAAATGGGATTAAAGCCCGGTGACGAGTTCGAAATTTCGTTGGGTCGTAAGCACATTCACTTAAAACAATTGGATGAAGACGACGACAGCTAGTCGGGCTGTCAATCCATGGACGAAGTTGCCATTATCCCTTGACTAAAGGTAGGGGGATGATGTTGTCTGCCTTTTGCTCAACATCTGCAATTTCAACTGGTACCGGCTTTGCCGATTGAAAGGGCTGATGGGTTTGCCAACAGGGTGGCTTGTCGGTCATTAGGTTTACGCAGTTTGGAGTGGTTGATGACTGTAGAGAGCGCTTTTTCTGGTGAGGGGATGGCGGCTATCTGGAGCCCACCTGTCAGGAGAAAGGGGGCATTCAACTATTCGGTGGAATGCGTGTTGCTGTTTTTTGGGGGGTTCGTACTCAGTAATCGATATGACCATACCGTTCATCCTAGAGGTCGTTCTAGGCTTAGTGTTTATCTACCTGACATTGAGCCTGCTGGCGAGTGAAGTGCAGGAGATTATCGGCACCCTTTTGCAGTGGCGGGCAGAGCATTTGAAGCGATCTATTGAGGTGCTCATTGCCGCCAATGACAAAGACAGTCAGGCGGCGGCTCAGGCGTTTACCGATCGCCTCTACGACACGCCGCTGGTCCGTAGTCTCAATCAAGAAGCGACGGGACCCATTGCTCATTTCTTTCGGTTAATCAATCACGCGATCGGTAAGGTCTATCGCACCGTGACTCGCGCCCGCAATGTGTTTGGCGAGAAGACCAGTGGGCCCTCTTATATTCCGGCGAAAACCTTTGCCCAGGCCCTGCTCGAAAATTTGCAAGTCGAAGAACTCCGTACCGTCTTGCTAGAAAGTCGCCTGGGTCGGTTTATCGAAGACCATCTGATGCTGCCCCTCAACCACATGGTGAATGATCTGAGGGCCAGCACCGCCAATGAGTTTTTGTTGAATGCGGAATTTCGCACTTTAGAGACGGCGATCGGCCAACTGGTAGACGACTTTAAGGCCCGGCGCACGACGTTATCCGAAACAATTGATCGCCTGATCGCCCGCTTAGATGAGTTCACGGCGGCGGCGCAGGCGACGCTGCCCGATAACCACCATCTGACCGAAACGTTCATGCGGCGGTTGCATTATTTAAAGCGTAGCCTCGCGAGCACCACCCTCGACAAAGCCGCATTGATAAAGCGGATTCAGCCGAGTCTGGCGGAACTGGTCGCCGTGGTGGATCAAAAAAGCACAGTGTATCGCGAGTTGAGAAATCTGGTGGGGAAAGATAGCAGTCGAGCTAAGGCGATTTTTGAGCGCCTCGAAACGCAAGCGATTCCCCCAAGTTTGCAGGCGACGCTGATATCGCTAGCCGAAAAAGCGGGCAGTTCCTTGGCGGCCCAAGCCAGTGATACCGTACTGAGTACCATGCAAAATCTGGCTGATGACTCCGTGAGCAGCTTAAAGATTTACCTGTCTGATCTCGAAAGCGATGTGCAATCTCTCGGCACCGAGGTCGAAGCCTGGTTTAATCGCGGCATGGCGCGGGCACAGGGGGTTTATAAGCGCAATGCCAAAGCGGTGGCGTTACTGATTGGGGTGGCGATCGCCATTGCCCTCAATGCCGACTCGCTCCACATGCTGGATCGGCTGTCGCGAGATCCCGCGATTCGCAGTGCTGTCAGCCAAGCCGCTGAAGAACTGGCAAACAGTAATCCCACGGCGTTGGAAGATTTGGATGAGCAGGTCGAGAGTGCCCTGAGTGAGTTGCCGATTCCGCTGGGCTATGGCGAAGCGGTCGTCTCTCGGCAGCAAGAAGCCCAAGCCTCATGGTTTATCCCGTTCATTCCTCGAAGGCTGATTGGATGGCTGATCACCGGCTTTGCGATTTCGATGGGGTCGACTTTTTGGTTCAGTCTGCTGAAACGTGTGATTAATGTGAAGAACACTGGTAAGGAAGAAGGTCCGGAATAGGGTGTGGGCTGTCTCAACTGCCATTACTCGCTTGCCGGGCATCCGGGTCAAGCACCGGTTCCTTGATCAAGACTTTAGGAGATTGCTCAGCACAAAAATGCCGGGCCTTGGTGCATAACGCTGCGCTCAGGTGATTTCTGCAAAAGGATATACGAGCGTCGTAGGGGCGGGTTTTGCCCAAGACTCGCGGTAAAGACTGATCAGTAAAACCGGCAATTCTTCGAGCTGATTCTAACTGCCTGGGGCAGCCCCAAGTGCCATTAAGCAACCGCTGGAAATTTGTGGTCGAGACAAAGGGCTGATGTTCGCCAAAACGAGGGCGACAGCGATATAGTCAGGGCGATGACGGGCTGACTATTTTGGGCATGACGATGGGCAACACTCTACAAGACATCCAATCGGCGCAAGGGGCCGTCTTTGAGGCGGGGCAAACCGTGCCCACCACCTTTGGCAATGAGGCCGCTGCCGCCGCCGCCGTGCAGCATGGCGTGGCGCTGTGCGATCGCTCCCACTGGGGCCGGATTCGAGTATCGGACAGCGATCGCCTGCGGTTTTTGCACAATCAGACGACCAACCAGATGCAGTTCTTGCAGCCTGGTCAGGGATGCGACACCGTGTTTGTCAACTCCACGGGGCGCACCATCGACTTGGTGACGGCCTATGTGGACGATGAGTCGGTGCTGCTGTTCACCTCACCGGGGCAAGCCGGGCCGCTGATCGAGTGGATGGATCGCTACATCTTTTTTGCGGACAAAGTCAAACTGACGGATGAAACGGCAACCACCGTCGCCTTCACGCTGTTAGGGCCCGCAAGTCCGAACTGGCTGACCCAGCTCGGGGCTACGGAGCTTGACCCCGAGGCCCAGGGGAGCCATTGCTCCGTGACCCTCGATGGCATCAAAGTCCAGGTGGCGGTGGGTAGCGGATTGGCGCTGCCGGGGCTGACCCTGATTACGGCGGCGACGGCGGCGGCGCAACTGTGGACCCAGTTGACCGCTGCGGGAGCCGTGCCGCTGGGCGATCGCGGTTGGCAAGCTCTCCGCATTGAGCAGGGGCGGCCTATGCCCCCGGCGGAATTGACCGACGCTTACAATCCCCTTGAGGCGGCGCTCTGGCAAGCGGTGTCCTTTGACAAGGGCTGCTACATCGGCCAGGAAACCATTGCTCGGCTGCAGACCTACCAGGGGGTGAAACAACAGCTCTGGGGACTGCGGCTGGCGAGCCCCGTCGAGCCGGGCACCCCCGTGATGTTGGCAGACAGCAAGGTTGGGGTGGTGACGAGTTGTGTCGCGACGACTGACGGCGCGATCGCCCTGGGCTATATCCGCACTAAGGCCGGCGGGCGGGGCTTGGCGGTGGTGGTGGGCGATCGCCCCGCCACGGTGGTTGATCTGCCGTTTGCCAGTCGCGGTTATCTAGCGGAATCTTAACGCACCCCCATTCCACGGCGATCGGCGCTCCCTTGAGGGCCCCGTTCTCCTCAATTCACGACCTGGGGTTCCGCAGTATTACATTAATTCACGCTAATAATCTGCGTCGCAGCAGAATAAGCAAGATAATCTGAGAAGGGTGTGAGGGGCAGGTCAAATAGACTTAAATTAAACAATTGATTCAAGTCAATGATTTTGCCTAAGTTGGAGCACAGTTGTCACAGGTTCCTGTTGTTATGGTTCACAGGATTGAGCAAACCTCAACTATTCTTTTAAAGCCCATTCAGGTTTCACCACGCGGCTTCAAAAGGCAAATCGAAACAGTTTTAGGGGCCTTGGTGCAGCTCAGAATGCGAGCAACTGTGTTCGCAAAACTTCCCAAAGGCATTAGTTGGTCGGCGGATCTAAAGCAATACAGCCAAGCGATTCATCCTCAACCTGACGTGTTTTTATGGGTGCGTGACCAGCACGACGTGCCAGATTGGGCGCAACCGATTTTGATTGCCAAGGCTCATCCCATGCAGGGAGAGTATTTTTTGTTAGCGATTTCTGACTCCGTCAATTGTCATCTGCACGGCCAGCGCGAAGAAACGATCGCCCCTGTAGGCGAAGATGAAGACGCCTCCAAGACCACCAATCCTGAAGACCGGGAACCGCTGCCAGTCGTCAATTATCGCATCACGTTTCAAAAGCCGTTGATTCAAAATTTTGTCAACGAATTGCAGCGTTCGGTGCAGAGCAGTTGGGCGGAATATCCGGAGCAAGCGTTTTTGGAAACCTTGCTAGAAAACTGGGGCGATCGCCTGCGGGTTCCAGAGCGATGCCATCCGGCGTTGGTCGATGCGGTGCTCCAGCAGGCGGGGATGCATCAAGAACGGTTGCAGCAGCAGGCTCGGGCTTATCGGCGTCAAGCGATGACGGCTTCGAGCCTCTCCACCCAAAATGAGTCTTTGATGAACACCCTGAAGTTGAAGGACAACTTCCTCAACACGGTAGGACAGGAACTGCGCACCCCGCTGTCGACCATCAAAACGGCATTGCCGTTGCTGTCTTCGCCGAACCTCAAGCCGCCGCAGCGACAGCGTTACCTGGAGATGATCAGCCGGGAGTGCGATCGCCAGGTCAATCTCATCAACGGCGTCTTAGAACTCCTGCATGTCGAACGCACAGTGATGACCGCGCAACCGGAGCCCATCAATTTATTTGACATTCTGCCGGGGGTGGTCAGTACTTACCAACCGTTAGCTCAGGAAAGGGGCATTCGGCTGGCCTACACGGTGCCGAATAACCTACCAGCGATTTGTTGTCCGGAAACGTGGGTCCGGCAAATTGTCATCCAACTGCTCAGCAATAGCATTCGCTATACCGCATCGGGCGGTGAGGTGTGGGTCACAGTGCAACCAGGTGAAGACGACATGCTCACCATCAATATCCGGGATACGGGGGTCGGCATTCCGCAGAATGAATTGCCCCACATTTTTGAGCATTTTTATCGGGGGCGGCAAGTCAATGCGGATGATGATGGTGTGGGCTTAGGGTTGGCGATCGTGCGCCAACTGCTGGTGTATTGTGACGGGCAAATTAGTGTCGAAAGTCAGCCAGAAGTCGGAACTCATTTCACCGTCAAGTTGCCGCTGCATCATCCCGCGTAGGGGGCCGCTCTCCGGGCATGGCTCTGCTCAAGCGCAGCGTCATGCACCACACCCGGTCTTTTTGCTCCTAGCAGTCTCTTCAGCCGAAAAGTGGTTTGGGCGTCAGCATTTTGACCTCTCGGTAGACGGGAGGTTCCTTCAATGGAGGGGGCAGTTGCCGCCGGTTCGGCTTTAGGATACTGAAATTGCCGATTGCTCCAGCCACGGTCATTAGGATGCGGAATGATGAGCCCTCACAGTGCATTTAAGCGCGATCGCTTTACCGGGTTGGCCTATTTGTTGGTCGCCTTTTTCGCTTATTTGCAAGCGGCATGGGGGCCGCTGATGCCCTTTTTGCGCGATGAGTTAGCACTTAGTTATACCCTGGCGGGGTTGCATTTCAGCGCCTTTGCGTTGGGCATGGTGTTGGCGGGGTTGAGCAGTCGGCAGGTGCATCACCATTGGGGCAGCCGCTGGGCAATTTGGGGCGGAGCGGCGGGTATGGCGATCGCGGTCTTGCTGTTGATGGTGAGTCACACCGTCGTCCTGACCCTTGCCAGCGCGTTGCTTATGGGACTGCTGGGCTCAGTCCTCCAAAACACTCTGCAAGCCAACATTGCGGAACGGCATGACCACTATCGCACCACCGCTTTGACGGAAATGAGTGCCGTTGGCAGCGCCAGCGCCGGACTGGTGCCCCTAGTGATTGGGGGCTTTACCCGCTGGGGGTGGGGTTGGCGACCGGCATTGTTGATGGCGGCGATCGCCCTGGGGCTCATTTTTGGGCAGTATCACCGTGTCCGCCTCCCCGCCGCCCCTGACCGCCGCCCGGCTCAACCTTTACCGCTGCCGTTTTGGGGCTATTGGATGACGTTATTTTTTGGGGTGGCGATCGGCTACTGCCTCACCTATTGGGGAGCCGACTTTTTGCGGACGGTGGTGGGGTTGACACGCAGCGATGCGGCCAGCGCCATGAGTCTGTTCTTATTCGCCGGTATGGTCGGACGGGGGGCGGGCAGTCAGCTGAGCAAAAAAATACCCGATGAGTGTTTGGTGGTGGGGGCGATCGCGGTGGCGACGGTGGGGTTTCTACTGCTCTGGTTGGCTCCCTGGCCCGGGCTCAACCTCACTGGGTTGATGATTACTGGGGTGGGGGCGGCCAATTTTTATCCCCTATTGTTATCGGCCGCCATCAGCACGACGCAGCAGCCCAACCACGCCACCGCTCGCCTTTCGATCGGGGCGGGGCTGGCCATTTTGGTGGCCCCGCTGCTGCTGGGGTGGCTCGCTGACCAAATGGCGTTAGGGCGGGCATTTGGCTTAGTGCTCGGGTTGCTCGTCGCCATCACGGGATGGCTGCTATGGGCGCATCACCAAAAGCAGAAAACGTTGGCCGGGGTGAGTTAGGGCGATGGCCGGAGCCAGGCCTTACAGGCTTGCCCCCAATGCTCCACACGCCCCTAACCGTGGGCAGCTCATCCCATTCGGTCACCTGAATCTGAGCCTCTGAGGGCGATCGGGGCCTATGGACACCGCTCCGGGGTCAAATTGTTGCCCAGGCCGTTAGGCCCGGTGCTCGCCACCCAATAATCGCCCCGATAGGTTTCGACCTCCAGCCACACCCGACCGTCACTGCTCGTGCGATAAGTGGGGGGAATCGTACTGGGCGTAATGGCAGAACGGGGGGTGAATTGCAGCCCGGTTGCCGCCCCGGTCACGCTGGGGGTGGCGCGAATGATCAGCGTCGTTCGGGGGCGGAAGCACGTATCTTCCCCAAAGGGCGCATCATCCGAAGGCGGATTGGCGATGGGACCAGAGCAATTGGTCAATTGCGCCGCGTTGATCCACCCGACGGGTTGCGCCGAGGTTAAGTCGCCATTTTCGAGATAAACCTGGGCCGCGGTGTAGGTGCCAGTCTCGCGCAAAACGCCCGTCAAGGCGACTTGCGTACCGGCGTACAGTGTGCCAATTTGGTTTGCCGGTTTGCTAGCGAGGTCGGTGTTGTCGTAAACGATCACGGTGGCTCCTGGCTTGATTTCCCGGCAGCCGCCGATGTAACTCTGGTTTTCAGTCAGGTCCGTATATTGCGCCGCCGCCGGAGTGATGGGCAAAACCAAAGCCGATGCCGACAGCGCCGAAAATAGGGCAGCTTTGCGCACAAGGGGATGAAACACGGGGGCAATTTTCCTCATTTTGCCAGCATTTTATAACAGACCTTCCTTGTCTAAAAGCGCCGTGCACAAAACATTACGCTTTGTGATGCGTCGCCCTGACCGCTGACCAATGGTCCGAACACCGTCACCACGAGAGTACTATCAGGGGAGTGGGACATCAAAGATTATGTTGCTGAACCACCCTACCCAGATGCCGGCCCTGCGGGATGCCGTCCGCCCAACCATGGTCGATCGCGACGATTTAGCCACCATTTGTTTACCTCAACAACGGGCAACAACTGGCTTTTATGACCGCCGGTTTGCTGTCGCGCCTCTGAATCGCCCACGCGGGCTCAACCCTCTGGGATGAAGTTGATGAGGGCGATCGCGGCTCTCTTCGTTAATTACGTTTTTCCTGAGGATGAACGCATTCTCGTTGCAAGCAGCGCCCAACCATATTGCGAAATATATGGCTGCTCGCAGATTTGCCGCCTTTTCCTCAAATTAATAGCCCCAATCGAGTTCTAACATTTTTCCTCAGACTGTAAACCCAACCTTTCTCAAGCGCTGAGATAGGGAAAAATGAAACCAGTCAAGGGCATGTCGCATGATTGAGCTGTCTGGGTATCGCATTTTAGAACCTATCCATAGGGGTAATAAGAGTCTGGTTTACCGAGCAGACAGGATTATCGACGGTCAGCGGGTCGTCATCAAAGTGCTGCGGAACGAAGTGCCAACCTTTAATGAACTGGTACATTTTCGCAATCAGTTTGCGATCGCCCGTCCGCTAAACCTGCCCGAAATCATTCGGCCCTATCACTTGCTGCCCTATGGCCATGGCTATGCCCTGGTCATGGAGGAGTTTGGCGGCATCTCTTTAAAGGCCTGGATGGAACATCGCCGTACCCGTGGCTCTGGGGGCGTGACGGTGGCCGAGGGGTTAGCGATCGCCCTGCAGCTCAGCGATGCCTTGCAGGGTCTATACCAGCACCGCATCATCCACAAAGACATCAAACCCAGCAACATCTTGATCAACACCGACACCCAGCAGATCAAGTTGACCGACTTTAGTATTGCCTCGCGACTGCCCCGCGAAACCACCACCGCTAAAACCACTCAGCAGTTGGAAGGTACCCTGGCCTACATTTCTCCTGAGCAAACCGGGCGGATGAATCGGGGCCTGGACTACCGCACCGACTACTACTCGCTGGGCGTCACCCTGTATGAGTTGTTGACCGGGCAGTTGCCCTTTGCGGCCACCACCCCGATGGAAATGGTGTATTGCCAAATCGCGCAGTCGCCGCCCCCCTTGCAGCAGCTCAATCCAGCGGTGCCCGCCGCCGTCGCCGCGATCGTGGAAAAGCTCCTCGCCAAAAGCCCCGAAGCCCGCTATCAAAGTGCGCTGGGGCTGCGTCATGATTTAGAAACCGCTCAGGCTCAGTTGGTCAGCAGCGGCACGATTAGGCCGTTTCCGCTGGGGTTACGGGATGTCAGCGATCGCTTCCTGATTCCCGAAAAGCTCTATGGGCGCGAGCCGGAAGTCGCCACTCTCCTGGCGGCCTTTGAGCGGATTGCCGCCCCAGATCAGCATTCCCCCGCCTCGTTGCAGGCTCCGTCGCCTGTCGCCCCCGCCGTGCCCCTGCTGCCGATGACAGCGCCCCGCTCCAGCGCGCCGCGATCGCGCCCGGTCACCGCCCCATTCCGCCTCCTACCCGATGCCACCTTGCGGCTGCCCACCGCCGAACTGCTCCTGGTGACGGGCCACTCTGGCATTGGCAAAACCGCCGTAGTCAATGAAGTGCAAAAGCCGATCACCCGCGAGCAGGGATATTTCATCAAAGGCAAATTTGACCAACTGCACCGCAACATCCCTTTTGCTGGATTTGTGGCGGCGCTGCGCGACCTGATGCAGCAGTTGCTCGGCGAGTCAGACTCCCAACTGCAACAATGGCGGACTCAGATCCAGCTAGCGGTGGGCTCCAGTGGGCAATTGCTGATTGACGTGATTCCGGAGCTTGAGCAAATCATTGGGCCACAGCCAGCGGTGGTCGCGCTAGAGGGCAAGGCTGCACAAATTCGGTTTAACTTACTGTTCCAAAGATTTGTGCAAGTGTTTGCCGCTGCTGATCATCCCCTGGTGATGTTCTTAGACGACTTGCAGTGGATTGATCTCGCCTCTCTGGAACTGCTCAGTCGGCTGTTGGAAGTGGGGCGGTGTCATCATCTATTAGTCATTGGCGCTTACCGTGACCACGAGGTGACGGCGGTGCATCCCCTGATGCTGACCCTGACTACCCTGCAAGACCAGGGGGTCACCATGAGCACCCTCACATTGCCGCCCTTGGCGATCGCCGACCTGACCGCCTTGGTCGCCGATACCTTGTCTTGCAGCCCTGCTTTGGCCGAGCCGCTGGCGCTGTTGGTGCATCAAAAAACTCAGGGCAATCCGTTTTTTGCCACCCAGTTTTTACAAGCGCTGTATCAAGAACAGGTGATTACCTTTGATCCCCGGCAGGGGTGTTGGCAGTGCGATCTGGTGCAGGTGCAGGCCGCCGCCCTGACCGAGGATGTCGTCACCTTTATGGCGCAGCGGTTGCAAAAGCTCACGCCTCAGACCCAAGCCGTTTTGCAACTGGCCGCTTGTGTGGGCAATCAGTTTGATCTGACGACCCTGGCGGTGATCTCACAACAGACCGCAACGAGGGTGGCGATCGCCCTGTGGCCAGCGTTGGAATGTGGGCTGGTGTTACCGCAGAGCGAGGTTTATACCTTTTACAGCGACCCCACGGCGACGTGGGATCTAGAGCTGCCTGCGCTGCCCGCGCCGGACCTGAACTGTCGCTTTTTGCACGATCGCATTCAGCAGGCGGCCTACGCCTCAATTTCTTCAGCAGAACAGCCCCAGACCCACCTCACCATTGGCCAGCGCTTGCTGCACCAGTCCTCGTCCCCCCAGCAAGAAGAGCAGTTGTTTGCGATTGTCGGCCATTTAAACCAGGGGCGATCGCTCCTCACCACCGCTGCCGCGCGGGAAGATCTGGCGCAACTGAATCTGCAAGCGGGACGCAAAGCCAAGGCCGCCACCGCTTATCATACCGCCGTCGACTACCTCAACCAGGGCATTGAGCTGCTGGGTTCGGCCCCCTGGCAACAGCAATACGAGTTGACCCTGGCGCTACACCAAGAATTGACCGAGGCTTGTTATCTGTGTGCTGAGTTTGAGCAGATGGCGCATTGGGCGGCGATCGTGCGGCAACAGGCCCACACCCTGCTCGAAACGGTGCCGATCTATGAGATTCAACTGTTGGCCGATCGCGCCCAGGGCAATTATCTGGCTGCCGTGCAAACTGGTCGCGAGGTGCTGCACGCCCTGGGGGTCGATTTGCCCACCCACCCCACGCCCCCCGAAATTCAGCAGGCGTTGGCTGACACCCGCCAGCTCTGGAGCGATCGCGAGCCGCTGAGTTTGCTCGCGCTACCCCCGATGAGCGATCGCCAGCGGTTGGCCGCCATGCGCATCATGACCAAGCTCACTGCCCCCACCTATCGAGCGCTGCCGTCCTTGATGCCGTTGTTGATGACGCGGCAGGTGGAATTTTCCATTCGGTTTGGCAATTGTCCCATCTCCATCTTTGCCTACGCCGGGTACGGCATGGCCCTGTGCGGCCTGGGGGATATTGACGCCGGATATGCTTTTGGGCAACTGGCTCTGCGCCTCCTTGAGCAACTGCAGGCGACGACGGGCGAAAGTCGCGCGGGCTATCTGGTACACAACTTTGTGAGTCACTGGCGAGAGCCCCTGCGCACCACCCTGCCCGCCTTTGTGCAGGCTTATCAGAGCGGCCTCGCCACAGGCGATGTGGAATGTGTGGTGCTGAATGCGCAGGCCTACTGCCACTATGCCTATTTTGCCGGCCTGGCCCTGGCGGATCTGGAACCCGAGATGGCCGCCTACTGCCAGACCTTGCAGCAGTTTAGGCAAGTGTCGCTAAAGTGTTTGGCAATCGTGCAGCAGGCGGTACTCAACCTGACGGGGGCAGGGGAGACGCCCTGGTTATTGACCGGCAGCGTTTATGACGCCGCCACCGCCGTGCCGTTTCATGAGGCGCATGGCGATCGCACGTCCCTCTTTCATTACCACTTCAACCAGACGGTACTTTACTACCTGTTTGGTCATTATGAGGCCGCTGCCCAGCAGGCCGAGCAAGTTAACGCCTATCTTGATGGCGGTCGCGCCCAGTTTCCCCTGGCGCTGTTTGCGTTTTATGACGCGCTGATTGGCCTCGCCCGCTACCCCGAGCGATCGCCCGAGCAGCAGAGGGGGGATTGGGAGCGCATTCAGCAACAGTACGCCCAACTGCAACAATGGGCCGCCTTTGCCCCCGCCAATCACCAGCATCGCTGCCGCCTCATCGAAGCCGAAATCGCCCGCGTGGAGGGGCGCTGGCTCGATGCGATCGCCGCCTATGACGACGCGATCGCGATCGCGGAGGCTCACCAATTCCTGCAAGACAAGGGGTTAGCCAATGAACTCGCCGCTCGCTTTTACGGGCAGTGGGGTCGCCCCAAACTCGCCCAACCCTACTTGCAAGAAGCTTATTACTGCTATGCCCACTGGGGGGCTCGGGCCAAAGTTGAGCAGCTCGCAGCGCAGTATCCTCAGCGCTTACCCGCCGCTGGGTCGCCAGGCTCACTGGACTTTGCCGACAGCGCCGCCCCCTGGCTCATCGACATCACTAGCAGCACCGCCGAGGCCACTTATCTAGATCTGGCCGCTGTGATTCGCGCTTCGCAAGTCATTTCTAAAGAGCTGCTCCCCGAACAACTCACCATCACTCTGATGGGTTTGGTCTTAGAAAATGCCGGGGCGACCCAGGGCTCCCTGGTGCTGCAGCAAGGCGGGGGCCTGATCGTTTTAGCCCATTGTCAACATAACGAAAACTGCGCCCTGCAGTCGGTTCCCCTAGAGTCGAGCGATCGCGTGCCCAAGAGCTTGATTCAACAAGTTGCGCGCACCGCCCAACCGATCTTGATCGACAATCTGCAACTGGAGTCGCGCTTTGCCGCCGATGCCTACCTGCAGCAACACGCTCCCCTCTCGGTGCTGTGTCTACCGCTGATTCACCAGGGGCAGCTGACAGGGGTGTTGTATCTCGAAAATCATCTGACCACCGGGGCCTTTACCCGCGATCGCATCCACATCCTCGAAATTCTGTGTGCTCAGGCGGCCATTTCCCTCGACAATGCCAACCTCTACAAGAGCCTGCAAGCGAGCAATCATCAATTACAGCAGTCCCTCGAAACCCTCCAGACGACCCAAACTCAGCTCTTGCAAGCCACCGAAAAACTTCAGCATGACGCGCTGCACGACAGCCTCACCCATTTGCCCAATCGCGCCTGCTTTTTAGAACTGCTGCATCGAGCCATTCAGGTCAACCGTCGCCACCCCGAGCGGCTCTACGCAGTCCTGTTCATCGATTTAGATCGCTTTAAGAACATCAACGATAGCCTTGGGCACCTGATTGGTGACGAGTTCATTAAGCTGGCGGGTCAGCGCTTACAAACCTGTGTGCGGCCAAAGGATGTCGTTGCCCGCTTTGGGGGCGATGAATTTGCCGTGTTGCTCCCAGATTTGACCAGCCTGCAAGAAGCTTTTGGCATTGCACAGCACATTCAAGAGCAGTTTGGGCTAGCGTTTCGCACCCAAAATTACGAAGCTTTTGCGACTGTGAGTATTGGCATTACCTACAGCCTGTTGAATTATCACACCGCGACCCATGTGCTGCGGGATGCCGATGTGGCGCTGTTTCAGGCCAAAGCCAAGGGCCGCAACCAATTTGTCGTGTTTGATCCGGCCATGCAAACTCAAGTCAAACGCCGGATGCAAATCGAGGGCGAGCTGCGGCGGGCGATCGCTAATCAAGAGTTTTGTGTTTACTATCAGCCCATCGTGGCGATCGCCACCGGCCAAACGCGAGGCTTCGAAGCCCTCCTCCGCTGGCAACACCCGACGCGGGGTCTGGTTTCCCCGGCGGAGTTCATTCCCATTGCCGAAGAAACCGGGCTCATTTGTCAGATTGGCGAATGGGTGTTAGAAACCGCCTGCCGTCAACTCACCCAATGGCTGCCCCAGACGGCGTATCCCCTCACGATGAATGTCAACCTCTCCGCGATGCAGCTCAAGCAACCCAATCTGCGAGAGCAACTCGCCAACATCCTGCAAGCTACTCAAGTACCCCGCGAATGTTTGAAGTTGGAAATCACCGAAAGCTGCATTTTGGAAACTTTTACCTCGGAAGCGCAATCCTTGATTCAGTTGCGATCTCTGGGCATTCGCCTCTGCATCGATGATTTTGGCACCGGCTATTCTTCCCTCAGCCGCCTGCATGAGTTTCCGATCGACACCCTCAAAATCGATCGCTCCTTCGTGCAACGGCTCCATGATAGTTCTTTAGAAACCGTCAAAATGGTGCTCACCCTGGCCCACAGCTTAGACATGGATGTCGTCGCTGAAGGCATCGAAACCGCATCGGAACTGCACACCCTGCAAGGTCTCGGATGTGAGTTTGGCCAGGGCTACTGGTATGCCCCCCCGCTGGATCCTCAACAGGCCAGCGAGTGGTTAGGCCGTCAGGCGGCGGATGAAGTCTGACGCGGCGGGACAGACCGTTACAGACCGTTACTGATCCCCCAAGCGATGGGACCACACGCGGGTCGGCAACCCCCAAACGTAAATAAAGCCTTCGGCGGCGCGATGATCAAAGGCATCGTCCGCACCGTAGGTCGCTAGGGCTTCGCTGTAGAGGGCACTGTCGGACTGCCGACCCACAATTTGGGCATTGCCCTTGTGGAGCTTGAGCCGCACGGTGCCGGAAACATACTCCTGAGTGTGATCGACAAAGGCATCCAGCGCCGACTTCAGCGGGCTATACCAAAGCCCGTTGTACACCAAGCGGCTGTAGCTTTCTTCGATGCCGCGTTTGTACTGGGTGACATCCGCCGTCAGCGTCAGACTTTCCAGATCCCGGTGAGCCGCGATTAACAACAGGAGCGCGGGCGCTTCATAAATTTCCCGCGATTTGATGCCCACTAGCCGATTTTCGACCATGTCAATGCGGCCAAAGCCATGGTTGCCCGCGATCGCATTCAATTCTTTCACCAGGGCTGTCATCGCCATTTCCTGGCCATTCAGACTGCAAGGTTCGCCCGCGTTGAAGCCAATTTCCACATATTCCGGCTCGTCGGGGGTGTCAGCGATCGCCTTAGTCATGGCAAACACCTCTTCCAGGGGCTCCGTCCAGGGATTTTCCAATGGCCCCGCCTCAATGCTGCGGCCCAGCAAGTTGTAGTCAATGCTGTAGGGTGACGACTTCTTCACCGGAAAGGCTAACCCAAAATTCTCCCCGTAGGCGATCGCTTCCTCCCGACTCATGCCCCATTCGCGAGCTGGTGCTAACACCTTGAGTTCCGGATTGAGTGCCCCAATCGAGACATCAAACCGCACCTGATCATTGCCCTTACCCGTACAACCGTGGGCCACCGCATCAGCATCACACTGACCCGCCGCTTCGACCAACAGTTTGGCAATCAGCGGTCGGGCCAATGCGGTCGAGAGGGGATAGCGATTTTCGTACAAAGCATTGGCCTTGATGGCCGGCATGGCATAGTGCTTCACCAAAGCTTCCTGGGCGTCAACCACCAGCGATTCCGAGGCCCCAGCTTTGAGCGCCTTTTGGCGAATGGCTTCCAAGTCTTCTCCCTGACCGAGATTAGCCGCCAGCGTAATCACCTCTTTGACCCCAAACTCGTTTTTGAGGTAAGGAATGCATACGGTCGTATCAACCCCGCCGGAATATGCCAAAACCACTCTTTCTGCTCGACCCATCACTCATCACCTAGTGCAACTCACAGGCTTTTTATTCTTGCAGACAAAGGGGCATTTCGTTGATCAAAGCTCGGACATTTTTGCTATGAGTTGTCGAAGGCAGAAATAACCTGGGCAATGCCTCACTAAACTGACGGGTCTGAACGAGACCGTCTCGATTAATCTCCATCGCGTGAACGGGGCTGTTTGCGATATTGGGAACCTTACGCCCGTGCCCCCCCGCCCCTGCCCTTTAGAATAGATAGATAATGGACATTCAACGGACTTCGACCCCCCATGCCAACGCTTCAAGAAATTGCCGCCTATGCTCAAGAGAGCGCCCAAAAGCAGGGTATTCAAAAATATGACGTTTACGGCTCGACGGTAGATGAGACGAGCGTCCAGGTTGACCAGGGCGAACCCAAGCAGGTCAAAGCGTCGCAGCGATCGAGCGTGATCGTGCGGGTGTGGAATGAGCAGGGGTTAGTGGGGGTGACTACCACCACCGATGTCGACCCCAGTGGCATTAGTTTGGCATTGCAAACGGCGGCAGACGCCAGTGCGTTTGGCGCTAAAGATCACCTGCCGGACTTTAGCCCCGAGGCGACGGCTCCAACGGCGACGGTGGAGTACGAGACGGTGCCCGCGAGTGATGTGCAAGACCTGATCAAAACGTTGGTCAGGGCCGAGAAAGCGGTTTTAGACGCGCACCCCGCGATCGCGTCCGTTCCCTACAATGGGATTGCCCAGCGTCAGGTCGATCGCTTCTATGTCAATAGCGAGGGGGCGCAGCGGCGAGAGGAGCGGAGCTATGCCTCCCTCTATCTCTATAGCAAGACCGAGCAAGAAGGCCGAAAACCGCGATCGGCGGGGGCAATTCGGGTGCACCGGGGGTTGCCCAAGCTGGATGTCGAAGCCTGCATTCAAGAGGCGACGGAGAAAACCTTAAGCCATCTGGACTATCGCAAAATCGATTCGGGCAAGTATCTGGTCGTGTTTTCTGCCGAAGCGTTTTTGAGTTTGCTCGATGCGTTTTCCAATCTCTTCAACGCCCAGAGCATTTTGGATAATCGCAGCTTGTCGACCGCCGAGTCTTTGGGAACGGCGATCGCCGCCCCGTTGTTGACCGTTTACGATGATGCCCTCCATCCTGACAACGTCAGCGTTGAAACCTTTGATGGAGAAGGCACCCCGACCCGCCGCCTGCCGATCATTGAAAACGGCGTGCTGAGCAATTTTCTCCACAGCGCGGGCACCGCTAAACGGCTGGGAGCCCAGCCCACGGGCCATGCGAGTATTGGGGCTAAGGTCAGCGTCGATGCTAATTTTTACCAGGTCATGCCCGGTCAACCGTCGGCGCAAACCCTCAGTCTCGAAACTGCCGAGAATGTGGTCTTCATCGATGATGTCCAGGCCCTCCACGCTGGGGTGAATGCCCTACAAGGCTCCTTTTCCTTGCCGTTTGATGGCTGGTTGGTAAATCACGGCGAAAAAGTCAGCATTGAGTCGGCGACGGTCGCGGGCGACTTTCGCGAGTTGCTGAAATCCATCCTTCAGGTTGAAGCGGAGGCCGAAGTCACGCCAGGGGGGGTCTGTCCACGCATTTGGGTCGAGTCGCTATCTATCACCGGAGAGGCGTAGCGCTGTCGGCTACCGGCGCTAGGGTGGTGAAGCCCGCCAAGACCTGGTCGGCAGTCGCCGTCCACCCCACGATGCCACCCTGGGCACGGATCATCTCCAGGGTGGCTTGCTTAAAGTCAGGAAAGTAGCTGGCGGTGCCATCTTCCACCAGCAAGCACTCGTAGCCGCGATCGTTGGCTTCGCGCATCGTCGTCTGGACACACACTTCGGTGGTGACGCCAGTAAAGATCAAATGAGTAATGCCGTGTCGCTGCAAAATTGAGGATAACGATGTTGCGTAAAATGCCCCCTTGCCCGGTTTGGCAATGACGATTTCGTCGGCTTGGGGTGCTAATTCCGGGATGATGCCATTACCGGGTTCTCCTAATATGAGGATGCGGCCCATCGGGCCAGGATCGCCGATCTTGAGGCTACCGTTGCCGCGATCGCGCTTGGCCGGCGGACAGTCTGATAGGTCAGGGCGATGCCCCTCAACGGTTTGAATGATCAGCCCACCGCGATCGCGAAACGCCTGTTGCAACTGTTTGACCGTGGGAACGATAGTCCTTAGGGGCAACACATCATTGCCCAGCGCTGCGCCAAAGCCCCCAGGCTCTAAGAAATCACGCTGCATGTCGATAATGACCAGAGCGATGCGATCGGGGGACGGTAGCGGATAGTCGTAGGGTTGGGCAGCGATATGGGCCATGGGTTTTCTCCGAGCGATCTAGTCGTTATACCGAAAAAATGGTGGCAGCAAGATTGTCACCACGAACAATTTTCGGTAGAAACAACCGCGCCGGTCATCGGGCTTGACGCAAAAAACGCCCAATTCCGTCAGATGACCGAATCGGGCGCTTATTCGCAGTTATTTCAAATAAAGTCAAAACTGACTCACTCGTCGGGCGCTGCCGTTAAAGCATTAGCTCCACTTTTGAGCCAGCAATTCCGCCAGGTCAACCACGCGCTGGCTGTAGCCCCACTCGTTGTCATACCAGGCCACGATCTTGACCAGGTCGCCACCGAGCACGATGGTCAGGCTAGAGTCAACGATGGAAGACTCATCCGTTTTACGATAGTCGATGGACACGAGAGGTAAATCGCTGTAACCCAAAATGCCCTTGAGCTTGCCTTCAGCAGCCTCTTTCATCGCGTCGTTGATTTGCTGGGCGATCGCAGGCTTCTCAACCTGAGCCACAAAGTCCACGACAGAGACGTTAGGGGTCGGTACCCGGAGGGCGATCCCGTTGAGCTTGCCCTCAACGGCTGGATAAACTTTAGCCACGGCCTCAGCCGCGCCCGTGGTGGTCGGCACAATGTTAAGCGCAGCGGCCCGAGCCCGGCGCAGATCGCGATGGCTGGCATCCAACAGGCGCTGGTCACCGGTGTAGCTGTGAGTGGTGGTCATCGTGCCTTTAATGATGCCAAAGCTCTCATGCAGAGCCTTCACCACGGGAGCCAGACAGTTAGTCGTACAGCTCGCGTTGCTGACGACATCATAATCTTTGGGATCGTAGTCCTCATGGTTGACCCCCATGACAAAAGTCCCGATATTGCTGCCCTTGCCCGGTGCCGTAATCAAGACTTTCTTAGCCCCCGCTTCAATATGGCGGGAAGCGCCCTCATAGCTCCGGAAAACACCAGTGGCCTCAATGACCAGATCAATTTCCCAAGCTTTCCAGGGCAGGTTATTGGGGTTGCGATCAGAGCAGCACTTAATTGTTTTGCCGTTCACAATCAGACTATCTTCGCCTGCCTGGACGTCTGCATCCAGCCGCCCCAACATGGAGTCATATTTCAATAAGTGAGAATTCGTTTGGGGATCAGACGTGTCATTGATAGCAACGATGTCAAGTTGACTGTCGTTGCGGGTCAACCAACAACGCAGAAAGTTCCGCCCAATCCGTCCAAAACCGTTAATTGCTACTCTAATCACTGCGTTTTACCCTCTGTGCACTCAAAGACTCAATAGGTAACATTTCCTAAACGGGATTATCATATCGCAAAGCCTGCACCCATTTATAGACCCCTGGATAGTGAAAAGATGAGAATCCTGAACTGGGTGGGGATCAGGCGATCGCCTGACAACTCGCTACAGACTGCTATCCACCTCCCGCTTGTCTTACCTCGACCCTTAAGCAACAGATTGTCCCACTTCCCCTTTCTCCTACGCTCTGAGGAACGGCATGAACCCCTCATCGGCAGACTCATCCATGGGTGCCCGGATTTTTTTGCTGACAGCATAGCCTTGCTGGGTGAGGTAATTTCTCTGCCTGAGAGCCAGGGTTCTGAGCGGTTTCTAGATCTCACCCAGCAGAAATGGGGCATTGAAATAATTTCATTGGTCGGCAGTATGGAGTAGGCAAGAGCCTAGATGTCGGAGCATCAGGGGAATTTAAAAAAGAAATGCCCAGACTGTGCAGAGAAATCTGAGCACTAAGGAGAGTGTTCAGAAAATCTTGCTTTACTGCCTGAGCATCTTTGAATTTTGTATTCCTTAAAGTCAGAACCTTCGGAGAAATCAGAACCCCTTCGGAATTCATGCGTTCTATTGCTGGCTCAGCTTCTTGCGTAGAGCGTAGCCTGCTCCCAGGGCTCCCAGAGCTAAAATACCAGTCGTTGCCCCTGGTTCAGGAATAGAGACGGGATCATCGTCGTCTTTGTCTTTATCCTTCTCGTCTTTGTCTTTGTCTTTATCCTTCTCGTCTTTGTCTTTGTCTTTATCCTTCTCGTCTTTGTCTTTGTCTTTATCCTTCTCGTCTTTGTCTTTGTCTTTATC
>Ga0081520_100327_pt1 | contig 23371 bp, 29 predicted proteins | sample HotLakmasection1_FD_70988 | JGI IMG/M metagenome (GOLD analysis project Ga0081520, IMG submission 70988) | Hypersaline microbial mat communities from Hot Lake, Washington, USA - Section #1 (SPADES assembly) (version 2) | ecosystem: Environmental > Aquatic > Non-marine Saline and Alkaline >... | reverse complement strand
CTACAAGACGCCAAATCAGATCCGGGCCGAACAGAAAGGCCTTGAAACCGAAGCCGCCACGGGGGTTAAGATGGCGGCATGACAAGCGCAACGCGCTGTCTCATAACCGTGCCCCGGTACACCTCCTTCCCCCTAACAGCGGGCGCAGCCCGTGCCCTGTACCGGCGAAGCCGGTTCGATTTTTTGCGATCACCGCCAGGTCTTGACCCCGCGCCCATCCCGACGCACTCATTTCTTTCATGACAGAGACTTATGACCTGATCCTTCGTGGTGGGATTGTGGCTTCGCCGGGGGGCGAGCATCGGGCCGATATTGGCGTGAATGGCGAGACCATTGCGCATATTGGCGACTTGTCCGCTGCCGATGCAGGCGAGGTGATCGACTGTACCGGCCTCACTGTCCTGCCCGGTGTGATCGACAGCCAGGTGCATTTCCGTGAGCCGGGGCTGGAATGGAAAGAGGATCTGGAGACGGGCGCACGGTCGGCTGCGCTTGGCGGTGTGACCTGCGTCTTCGAGATGCCGAATACCGAGCCGACGACCACCACGCCGGAAATGCTCACCGACAAGCTCGCCCGCGCCAAGGGTCGCATGGACACCGACCATGCCTTCTATGCCGGCGCGACGAATGAGAATGTCGGCCTGCTGGCAGAGATGGAGGCCATGGCCGGGTGCTGCGGCGTGAAGGTGTTCATGGGCGCGTCGACGGGATCGCTCCTGGTGGAGAGTGACGAGGGCGTGGCCGCAGTGCTGGGTGTGATCAAAAGGCGCGCGGCGTTTCACTCCGAAGATGAATACCGGCTGGTGGAACGGCGCAGCCTCGCCGTGCCGGGCGACTGGACGAGCCACCCCGTGGTCCGTGACGCCGAAGCCGCGATCTCCTCGACGAAGCGCCTCTTGAGGCTCGCGCGCGAGGCGAGGAAGCGCATCCATGTGCTCCACATCACCACGCGCGACGAGATGGACCTCCTGAAGGACAACAAGGACATCGCCTCGGTGGAGGTCCTGCCGCAGCATCTCACCCTTGTGGCGCCGGAGGCGTATCAGCGCCTCAAGGGCTATGCCCAGATGAACCCGCCGATACGGGAGCAGCATCATGTGGATGGACTCTGGCGGGCGCTGAATGCCGGGATTGTGGATGTTCTGGGCTCCGACCATGCCCCGCACACCAAGGAGGAGAAGGCGCGGCCCTATCCCGCTTCGCCCTCGGGGATGCCGGGGGTGCAGACGCTTGTGCCGGTCATGCTGACCCATGTGAATGCCGGCAGGCTGTCGCTTCGCCGCTTCGTGGAGTTGACCAGCGCCGGACCGCAGCGCGTCTTCGGCATGGTGAACAAGGGCCGGATCGCGGAAGGCTATGACGCCGACTTCACGCTGGTCGACATGAACCGCCGCGAGACGATCACGAATGAGTGGTCGAAGTCGAAATGCGGCTGGACGCCGTTTGAGGGCTTCGAGGCCACCGCCTGGCCGGTCGCCACCATCATTCGTGGCCGCAGCGTCATGCGCGATGGCGAGATTGTCGCGAAAGGGCAGGGGCGGCCGGTCCGCTTCCTCGAGACGCTGGGCGCGGTCTGACGAGCCCTGCCGAACGCCTAATCTGCAACTTCTAGTAGAATATTTACCTTTCCGGGGTTTCTGGATCAGCGATTCAAAGCTGGGAAACCCATGTTCGGAAAGAAGAAAGCCCCCACGATTTCTCAAGAGCGGCTCCAGAAGGCGATCCGCAAACCCACAACCACTTTTCGGTTGCCCCGGATCGAGCGTGCCCGGAGGGAAGAGGCTTGGGCACCTTGCCAGATCACCTGGGCGCTTGGACCTGTGATTGAGGGCATCCTGATGGACTATTCAGAAACCGGTGCAAGGATCCGTTTTCGTCATCGTGGCATCATGCCGACCGAAATTCGGTTGATCTGTCCCCGCCTTCGGATTGACCGGATGGCGACCGTTGTGCGCCGCGATACCACCGACATCGGTCTTCATTTCATCAGTTGAACCGGTCGAAGTCGGGATTTGAGAGTGCCGAATTTAGCAATCCGAAATCTTTCAAATGTTAAGTATAACCCATGTTTCGGAAAAAATCGTCCTCGCCTGTCATACCCGCGGAACGTATTCGCGCAGTCGTTTCTGGCTCGGCGAAGCTTTCCGTTCGTCGGCGCAGCGAACGGGCTGCCATTTGGGTCGATTGCGAGATCAGCTGGGCTGGCAGCCTGCGCGGCGAGAACGGCATTCTGATGGACATATCCGATACCGGTGCGCGGGTGCGTTTCTTCCATCGCGGCGTGATGCCGGACACGGTGCGCATCATCGCGCCGCGCCTGCGCCTGAACCGGCGAGCGAGGGTGGTGCGCCGCGACGAGACCGATATCGGGCTGCAATTCATTGATGATGAGGTCGGCTGACGCTGCCCGAAGCGGCGTGAAATGGTCTGCAACGGACTGAAACTGACTGAAACTGCCTGACGGGGTGCGGTGACAGCGCTGCCGCGCTCGGCCATAAGGGTCGCCGGAGGGTAGTGACATGGCGCACCGAAAGGGGCTTAACCGGGCAATCTTCTGGCTCTACGAGGCTCCCGGCCGGGTGCCGGGCGTGTTTCGTTGGGGTCTGCTGATCTTTGATTTGGTCACGATCAGCTATTTCATCATCACCATGTTCGAAGGGCCGATGGCCACCCACCCGGCGGTGGACGTGACGATTGGTGCCGTGATCGCGCTCGACCTGCTGGCGCGGTTCTACATCGCCCGATCCAAGGCGCACTTCCTCGTCCGGCCGATGAACATTGCCGACATGGTGGTGGTGGTCACGATGTTCCTGCCGCTGGTGACGCAGAACTACGCCTTCCTGCGCATACTCAGGGCATTGCGGATTGCGCGGGCCTATTCCTTCTTGCACCGGGCCTCGAAGACCTCGCTCTGGCTGCGCGAGCATCACCATGTCATCGACAGGGTGACAAATCTTTTCGTCTTCATCTTCGTGATGACTGCCTTCGTCTATGCCGACCAGGTGACCAAGAACGATGACGTGAATTCATTTCTCGATGCCTTGTATTTCACTGTCACCAGCCTCACGACGACGGGCTATGGCGACATATTGATGGTCGGGCAGACCGGGCGGCTCCTGTCCATCATTATCATGCTGCTGGGCATCACGCTTTTCCTGACGCTGTTGCGCTCGCTGTTTCTCTCCACTGACAAGGTTGAGGTCGAGTGCCAGACCTGCGGCCTGCAGCGCCACGACCCGGATGCGATACACTGCAAGCATTGTGGCGAGATCGTGCATATCGACACGCCGGGCGAGGACTGAAGCCGGCGGGCGGTCAGGACCTGTGTCGGCGGATGGGAATGACACTATCGGGCAGTTCGGTATCGGCCCCGGTCCAGTGGTCGGTCGCAGGCGTCTGCGGCCTGTAATGCGCAGCGACCCGGAAATCCGGAAAGGGGCGCGGCCAGACGAGCGGGTGCCCGGTGCGCAGGAGTGGGCGGGTTTCCCCCGGCAGGGTCGGCTTGCCGGGCCAGATGGTGGCGCCGACAGGGCGGCGATAGCGCATGCGTTCGCCGCAATAGCTCAGTGTCATCGACCGGCGCATGGTGGCTGACATGTTTCCGCCGGCCCCATGAACCGTGCGGAAATCGCTGATCGCGACATCGCCCGGTTCGACATCGAAACTGACAATGTCATAGGCCGCGCGATCACGGTCAATATCCGGGCAGCGCGCGCCGATGCCTTTTGCGACCGGCGAGGTGGTGATGAGCGCGTTGGGCGCATAGCGTTGGCCCCAGAGGTGGGAGCCGCGAACATATTCGAACGTGCCATTCGCCAGCGTGCAGGTGTCGAGCGGCACCCAGACAACGGCGCACTGGTTGCCCTCAAGCTCGTAATACGAGGCCTTCTGGTGGAAGGCTGTCTTCTGGCGGGTTCCGGGACACTTCACGAAGGTCGCGTCCTGCCAGAAATGGAGATACGCCGCGCCGAGCAGGCGGGCGACGGTCTCGGGGAGGCTGGAGTCGAAGGCGACGTCTCTCAGGCCTTCGAATTTCTGAATGCCGCCCGTGTCGCAGAAAAAGCTTCCCTCACGCACATCCAGTTCGGCCTCGAGCATCGGGCGTGCCAGCATGTCCTCGCGCACCGCGCGGTGGAAGCGCTCAAGTCCCAGATTGCGGACATGGCCTCCGGTTTCAGCCTTCCCGATCCAGACATGGCGTGACAGCTGCTCCAGATCGAAGGCGGAGCCGGAATGGCCAAGGGAGGCTATCTGCTGGGAACAGGCATCGCGCAACTTCCTGATCTCGACCGCGTCCAGCTGGCCACGCAGGCATACGACGCCATCACGCTCGAAAACTTCAATCTGTTCGAGTGACAGACCTGCCATGGACTGCGATCCACCACTCATGAACCACACGGGGCGTCGCTTTCGCGCCCACATGAGGGTGGGTGACAACGAAGCCGCATCTTCGCGTCATTCAACATTTCAGGCTCCCGCTCCGCTCGTCTGAGACCAGAGAACGAAGAGACAACAATTGCGGGCGCCGTTCATGCCCCTGAATTGGTGGATTTCACGGAAAAATCACATTGCGAGCAATCGCATTGGCCACGGTCTGTGCGCGGCCCTGAGCCTGCAGTTTCTTGCCTGCGCGCTGCAGCGTTTCATTGATGGTGTTGACGCTCAGTCCGAGAATGTCGGCAATGTCCTTGTTGGACTTTCCGGCCGCGACGAGTTGCACCACCTCGCATTCCCGGTCGGTCAGCTCGAATTTGTCCTGGTAGGGGTAGGGGCCAAGCAGTTGCTCCAGCTTGTAATAGACCTGCTGGCAGACCCAATCGAGGGAGAGAATGTCCACGGCATCGAGGTCTTCCCGGTTGCTGGCGAGCGAGACACCGCCGGAAATGCTGCCCAGACCGTGGCACGGGAACATCCATCCATCCTTCATGCCGAAGGCGGCAACGTCATCGGACAACTCGATCCCCATGCGCGTGGCGTAAAGGAGGGCATCGGACCATTTGAAAGGTCGGCGGGCGCGCATGGCGCAGCGCGCGACCGGGTCGTTGGCCAGCGACCCCTTCCGGGCGCGCAACTGCATCAGTTCCGGCGGCCAGTTCGTGACCACGAGACGCTTGTCCCACGGAACATTGGCAGCGTTGACGATGTGTCCGATCATGTATCTCTGGAAGCCGAGGGGTTCGATGAAACCGGTAAAAGAGGCCACGCAACTCGCCTTGTCCTGAGACGCATCAATCCTGTGGACGGTTTCCAGCAACATCAGCTTGTCAATTCGCTGCATGAAGCTCCTCCGATCTTGCAAGTCGGCAGTTGAGCGCGCGAAAAGGACGCGCAATCCTGAGCGAATATCATACCAAAAAAAAGTGACCGATAACATACGCAGAAATGCTTGCACGGCGTGACCTGCCGCACGATTTGTTCAGCATGGCGGATGGCAAGTCGAAACTTCCCTGGAAACGTATCACCGCAGTTGCGGCAGCAGCGGTAAGCGCTGGCATTGCGGCCGGCCGCACCATGGCCAGCCGCGAGGTGGACAAGCAGAAGGAAGCCGCCATCGAGGAGACCGCCGAAATTGCCCGGGGCCGTATCCGCGGCGAGGCAGAGGCCTTCCTCAAGCGGAGTTTCCGGTCCTTCGCGCTGAATGTTGGCGTGAAGGCCGGCGTGCTTTCGGCGGTCGGGATCGCGTTTGCGGCTGAGTGGATCGGTCCGCGCGTCTTTGCGGGCCTCATCGCCACGCTGCTCCTGGTGTTCCTACTGAGGGATATGTGGGTCAACTGGCCGACCCTGCGCATGGCGGTGGCTGAACTTCGTCGGCATGGCTGGAAACCGAAAACGGCGGTCAGCGAGATTGTCGCCGCTCAGGTGTTCGACCAGGTCGTCAGTGAAGCGCGCGAGCGCAAGACCAGCCTTCAGGCCCGTCTCGTCATGGCGCTGGCAGGAACCGACAAGGCCGGCATCGAGGCGGAGGTGGCCAGAGCCGTGGCCGGGATCGCGCGTGAGGTGACATGGGCGGATATCCGTCCCTATGTCATTTCGGCCGCCGTGAAATTCGCGATCCTGTTCGTGCTCTACAGCCTTTTCGTGTTCCTCGTCGTCCACGCGGTCTGATCCGCAGGCCTGTCACTCGCCGCGGGACTGTTTCGGATCGTGTTTGGGCGCCGGCGCGAGGCGCATGACTTCGGTCTGGAAGCGCTCATCCTCGCCGATGATGAGGAAGCCGACCGAGCGGCTGAGCGCATCGAGCAGCGGTTCGGTCCAGGCTTCGTCAGCCTTGGAGAAGTCCGACAGGACGTGCGGCATCACCTTGGACTTGTCGCCCGGATGGCCGACCCCGATGCGCACGCGCCGGATGTCCGGGCCGAGATGGTTCATGACCGAACGGATGCCATTGTTTCCGGAATGCCCGCCGCCGCGTTTCACCCGCACCCGCCCTGGCGCAAGGTCGATCTCGTCATGCAGTACGGTCACGTCTTCGGGCGCAAGCTTGTAGAAGCGAACAGCCTCGGAAACCGCCCGGCCGGTCTCGTTGTAGAAGGTTTGCGGCTTCATCAGCAGAATTCTGAGCGGCTGACCGTCATGGCTGATGGTGCCTTCGCAGACCTCCGACTGAAATTTGGACTTCCACGGCCCGAAACCGTGATCAGAGGCCAGCCGGTCAACGATCATGAAGCCGACATTGTGCCGGTTGCCGGCATATTTCGGGCCGGGATTTCCCTGTCCGACTAGGATCAGCATGGGTCGGTCCTGTTGGCTGGAGGCCGAGACGGAACCGCCTCCCGGGCCGGAGAGGCCGAGGAGGCGGCGAAACAGCGACATCGGCAAGCCGAACGTCAGTCCTTGTCTTTCTGCGCGATTGCTTCGACCGCTTCGGGATCGGTCTCTTCCTCGGTGGTTTCGACCTTGCCGCCCCGACCAGCAATGGTCGCGATGGTGAAGTCGCGGTCGGTGATGGTCGGTTGGGCATTCTCCGGCAGTTTGATGTCGGAGATCTTCACATTGTCGCCGATCTGGAGCGTGGAGACGTCGGCCTCGAGAAAGTCCGGAATGGCACCGGCGGGCACAAGCAGTTCCACCGTGTGGCGCACCACGTTCAGCGTGCCGCCCTTCTTCAGGCCCGGAGACTTCTCCTCACCGACAAAGTGGACCGCCACATCGACCTTGATCTCCTGGTCTTCCTCGACGCGGTAGAGGTCGATGTGCAGGGGCTGGTCGGTTACGGGGTGATACTGGACATCCTGCGGGATCACCGTCTGCGGCTTGCCCTTGTGGGTGATGGTGATCATGTGGCTGAGAAACGCGCCGGAATTGATGGCCTTGTCGACCTCGTTGCGCTTCAGATTGATCGCGACGGGGCCGAGCTTGCCGCCATAGAGGATGCCGGGCACGAAGCCTTGGCGCCGTGCCTCGCGCGCGCCGCCCTTGCCGGTGCGCGAACGCACGTCAACTTCCAGATTGATTGTTGTCGTGGCCATGATTTCTTCCTTTCGCCCTGAAGTCCGCCTGCGCTTTCATGCGCTGGTGACAGCCTGACAGGAACGGCCTCGCGCCGCCCTTTCGTGAGGCGCGGTGTATAGGCCAGCGCACGGGGAAGGGCAAGGGTTTGTCGGTTAAGATCAGTCCGCAGGTTCTGTGCCGCTCGTGGGTTCGCCCGGTGGTGCGCGGCGCTTGCCCATGCCGAAGGGATTCTTCAGCCGGTCGAGGCGGCTCTCCCAGTCGCGCAGGCCCTTGTCGAGCTTCGCCATGGTGCGGGCGAAATCCTTGTCGGTGTCTTCCATCCAGGCCTGTTCGGCCTGCCAGATGGTCCAGGCGAGCGACACCTCGGCGGCCTGGCTGAGCAGGGGATTGTCGCTCGCCTCAAGAACCGCTGAGACCAGCGCCCAGCGCGCGGTGTTGCGGCGACGATAGAGCGCGCTCGCCCGGCGCACCGGGTTTGCATCGATATATGAGAGCATGGAGACCGAGCCGGCGCGGTGGGCCTCCATGGCCTCGAACCGCAGCATGATCACGTCGAACAGCTTTTCCCGGTCCAGATCGCCCGATCCCACACCTTCAGCCGACATGGCGCGGTCGAAATGGCGCTCGATCTCCGGTATGAGCGCCTCCACGCCGGTCATGGGATAGAGGTCTGAAAGGCTGAGGCCCGAGGCGGTCGCCACGTCGGACAGTGTGATGTCCGACCAGCGCCGGTCAGCGGCAAGGTGGAGGGCGGCGAGCGCCGCTTTCTCCCGGGGGCCTTTCTGGCTCATTTGTTCTCTCCCAGTTCGCGGTCGCGACGGATGACGGCGCGCACCGTGTCCTGAACGACAGATGGCAAGCCTTCCGGTGCCATCAAGACCCCAAGCGCCGCCTGCGTCGTTCCGCCGGGGGAGGTCACCGCCTCGCGGCGCTCAGCGGCGGTGATGCGGCGGTCACTGGCGAGCAGGGCGCCCGCGCCAATGGCGGTCTGGTGGGCGAGCGCTGCGGCCATGTCCGGGTCGAGCCCCTCGCTGATGCCGGCTTCGGTCAGGCATTCGACCAGGGCGAACACATAGGCCGGCGCGGAACCGGCAATGCCGACGATTGCGGGCATCAGTTCTTCTGCGACCGGGCCGACGACAAGGCCAAGCGGCCCGAGCACGGCGCGGGCGGCGCGTTCAGCCTCCGGTCCTGCGGTCGGGGCCAGTGCGAAACCTGTGGCCCCTTCACCGATCTGGGCGGGCAGGTTCGGCATGGCGCGGACAATGAACGGGGTGCCAAGCGTGTCGCTCATCAGCCGGATCGAAATGCCGGCCATGATGGAGACGACCACTGTCCTCTCACCGATCCAGGGACAGATGGTGTCGGCCGCGCTGGCAAAGACCTGCGGCTTCACAGCGAGGATAAGGATGTCGACCGGTCGCGGCGCGCCGTTCAGTTCCACGGTGTCACGGCCTGCGAGATCTCGCACGCGCTCAGACGGTGTGGGCTCTACAATGTCGAGTTGCCCGCAGCTAGCGGCCTCGACCAGCCCCTCGGCGATGGCGAGCCCCATGCGTCCCGCCCCGATGAGGCAGACATGGAAGGGCTTGCCTGTCATGGCGGTTCAGGCCTCGCCTTCAGTCTCGAACATCGCCGCTTCCAGCGCCTCGGCGGGCGACTTGCCGGCCCAGATCAGGAAGTTGAAAGCCGGGATGAAGCGTTCCACCGCATCGATCGAGGCCGCGAGGATGGCGGAAATCTCGCCTTCGGTCGGCTCGCTCCGTTCGGCGAGCGGGATCGCATGACGGAAGAGGATGACACCTTCGTCCTGCCAATAGTCGAAATGACCGATCCACAGCCGCTCATTCACCAGCATGACCAGTTCGGCAAGCTGGCCCTTGCGGCCAGGCAGGGGACGAATGTCGAGGGTGAGGGAATAATGGACCGAACGCGGCTCCTCGCGATAGCTGAACAGCCCGCCCATCTCGCCCCAGCGTGTGGGCGCGATGCACTGGACGGTGGTATCATCGCCACGCTCCTGCGGCCAGCCTGCGGCATCGAGCACATGCTCGACAGGTTCGAGCGCGCCGGTATCGGTCTCGTAGTCCTGGGAAAATTCGAGGCTCATGCGAGGTCCTCCTTCAAACCCGTGCGGCAGAATCAGTTCCGCACGAGGGTTACGCTAACACGGGTGAGGCAATGATCCATGGCCACTCGCCTGTGTCGTGAAATCTTCATGTGGACGGAGTTGGACTGTCCACAACTGTGCGTCGGCGGGTCAGCCGGCGTGCTTCTTCTCAAGCTCCGCCACCCGGGCTTCGAGCGCTTCGACCCGTTCGAGCGCGGTTCGGGCGAGGGCTTTCAGCGCGTCGATCTCGTCGCGGGAAGCCAGGTCCATGTTCGCGATGAAGCGGTCAGCCTGCGCGCGCATCGCCGTCCGGGCTTCCTCGCCTGCCGACTGGGCAGCGCCGAGTGCGCCGGTCATCAGCTTTGCCATGTCATCGAACAGTGGATTTTGATCCGCCATTGGCCTATCCCTTCGCTTGAATTCCGGGCGTCCCTAGCAGATGGGTGGCCGGTTGGCGAATGGGAAGGGCTGGAGCGGGACCCGTTCCGCCGTTGGAGGTGACCATGTCGATGCTTGCAGCCGCTGCGGCGGGCATGAATTTTCCGGAATGGTCGCCTGCGCTGTTCACCATTCCGGCCTTCGAGCTTTTCGGGAACACTTTCGGGCCGTTCCCGCTGCGCTGGTATGCGCTGGGCTACATTTCCGGGATCGTGCTCGGCTTCTGGTATATGGGCGTGCTGGCGCGGCGTGTCGGGCTGACGGGAGAGCGCCAGCGGGTCACCTCCGAGGCGCTGGACGACCTGCTTTTCTGGGCAATCATCGGAATCATTGTCGGCGGGCGGGTCGGCTATGTCCTGTTCTATCTGTTGCCATTCACGCCGGACGCGGTGCTGAGTGACCCGCTGACCATCATCCGCGTCTGGGATGGTGGGATGAGCTTTCACGGCGGCCTGCTCGGCGTGACGGCCGCGCTCATCCATGTCGCGCGCAAGCATGGCACGCATTTCCTGCGCCTGACCGACCTTGCCGCCTGCGCCGCGCCGATCGGCATCGGTCTTGTGCGTGTGGCGAACTTCACCAATGCCGAGCTTTATGGCCGCGAGATCCCCGCCGGCGGGCCTCAGCATCTGGGCGTGGTGTTCCCGGAGGGCCGCTCGACCGTGCCCGGCGGGCCGCCCGATGCCTATGATTGGCAGGCTGGTGAGTGGGTTTACTCCGGGGCCGAACTTCCGCGCTATCCGAGCCAGCTTTACGAGGCGCTGCTGGAGGGCTTTCTCCTTTTCGCCGTCCTTGCCCTTCTCGTCTGGGTTTTCCGCATCCTGCGGCGGCCGGGGCTTGCGACAGGCGTGTTCCTGATCGGCTATGGCCTTGGGCGCACCGTGGCGGAGAATTTCCGTGAACCTGACGCCCATATCGGTTTCCTGGAATTCCTTCCCCTGAAACTGACCATGGGCATGCTCCTCTCCGCCCCGATGTATATTGGCGGGGCCTATCTGATCTGGCGCGCGCTGACCAAACCGCCGGTGGACGGTGATGCACCGCAACCGCCGCCCGCCGCGTCGAAGGCCATCGACAAGGCGGCATGAAGCGGGACGAGACTGCGCTCGAGAGCGCCCTGAAGGCACAGATCAGCCGCGATGGCCCGATCAGCGTCGCCGTCTACGTGGCGGCCTGCCTGTTCGACCCGGAGCATGGTTATTACGCCACCGGGGCGGGGCTCGGGCGCGATTTCACCACGAGCCCCGAGATCAGCCAGGTTTTCGGCGAACTGGTCGGCCTGTGGACAGCGCATGAGTGGCAGGCGATCGGCGCACCGGAGCCGTTTCACCTGATCGAGGTCGGCCCGGGTCGCGGCCTCCTGATGGAGGATGTCCTGCGCGCCACCGATGACTACCGCGACTTCACGGCAGCGGTGGATGTCACGCTGGTGGAGACAAGCCCCGTGCTGCGGCGCATGCAGGCAGAGCGGCTTGGCCAGAGGGCGCGTTTCACCAAAGGCCTGTCCGAGGTGGGCGAGGGGCCGACCCTGCTGGTTGCCAATGAGTTTCTCGATTGCCTGCCCGCCCGGCAGTTTGTCCGCGACGAGGCGCACTGGCGCGAGCGCATGGTCGGGCTTGGGCCGGATGGCGGACTCGCCTTCGGCCTGTCAGGTCCGGTGCCGGTGCCTCCTGAGGCTGGCAATGAAGACGAGGTGGAGGTGCAGTTCGGCCTCGACGCCGTGGTCAAGGACGTCTCGCAGCGCCTGTCTGCAGCTGCTGGACGGGCGCTCTTCATCGATTACGGTCCGCCGAGTGTCACGCCGGGGGACAGTCTGCGCGCCTTCTGCCGCGGAGAGCAGGTCTCCCCGCTTGAGCGCCCTGGCGCGTGCGACCTGACGGTGGATGTGGATTTCGCACGGATGAAACGCCTTGCAGAGGCGGCGGGACTGGACGTGCACGGGCCGGTGCCGCAGGGTCTTTTCCTGCAGCGGCTCGGCGCGGAGGCGCGGATGCAGGCGCTTGTACGCGCCAATCCGGCGCGCGCAGCAGACATCCATGCCGGCGTGCAGCGGCTGGTCGAGCCGGGCGGCATGGGCACGGCTTTCCAGGCGATCTGCCTGTCATCTCCGGGCCTGCCGCCGCCGGCCGGTCTTGAACCGCCCTGAAGGACAAATGATGCATCCGCCGCACCTCCGCCATTCCGCTCTTGACCTTCAAGGCATTGTCCATGGTTTCTTCGGCCGCGAGGGCGGGGTGTCGGAAGGTGTCTACCAGACACTGAATGCCGGTCCAGGCAGTTCTGATGAGCCGGGGGCGGTGCGCGAGAACCGGGCGCGGATCGCTCGCGCCATGGGGCTGGGAGGTGAGGAAGAGCTTGTTTCACTCTATCAGGTGCATGGCAGCGACGCCGTTCTGTTGAGCGGGCCTTTTGCCGAGCGCCCGCGCGCCGACGCCATGGTCACCGACCGGCCGGGCCTGGGGCTCTGCATCCTGACGGCCGATTGCGGGCCGGTCCTGCTGGCCGATCCCGATGCCGGCGTGATCGGTGCCGCGCATGCCGGCTGGCGCGGAGCGGCTGCCGGTGTGCTTGAGTCGACCCTCCTGGCCATGGAGCGCATCGGCGCACGGATTTCCCGGACGCGTGCGGTGCTCGGCCCCTGCATCGCGCAGGAGAATTACGAGGTCGGACATGATTTCCGCATCGATCTGTTGCGTCACAGCCCATGGGCTGAAGGCATGTTCCGCACCGGGCCGAAAGGGAAACCGCATTTCGACCTCAAGGCCTATATCGAGGCGCGCCTGCAGGCCGCAGGCGTCGCGGACGTCGCCGTCATGGCGGAAGACACCTACGGCGAGGCCGGGCGCTATCACTCCCATCGCCGCAACACCCATCTCGGCCTCCCGGACTATGGCCGAAATGCCGCAGTCATCGCTATCGGCACGGAATCTGAATAGAGGCGGTTGAAGCTGTCCACGCGCCTGTTACAGAACCGTCACGAAACGTGGCCGGGGCCGCGCGGACATCATTGACCAGCGAGGCCGCCATGAAGCAGGAAACCCGATCCATGAAACTGATCAGCGGCACCGCCAATCTCCCCCTGGCACAGGACATTGCCGAATATCTCGACCTGTCCCTCACCGACGTCTCGATCCGGCGCTTCGCCGACAATGAGATCTTCGTGCAGGTGAACGAGAATGTCCGCGGCGAGGATGTGTTTGTCATCCAGTCGACCTCCGCACCGGCCAATGACCATTTGCTGGAGCTTCTGATCATCATCGATGCGCTGGCGCGGGCCTCGGCCTATCGGATCACTGCTGTCATCCCGTATTTCGGTTATGCCCGGCAGGACAGGAAAACCGGAGGCCGCACGCCGATCTCGGCCAAGCTGGTCGCCAATCTGATCTCGACGGCCGGTGCCGACCGTGTGCTCACCATCGACCTGCATGCCGGCCAGATCCAGGGCTTCTTCGACGTTCCGACCGACAATCTCATTGCCGCGCCGGAAATCGCCGATGACATTCGCGAGAACTACAAGGGCGAGGATCTGATGATTGTCTCCCCGGACATTGGCGGCGTGGTGCGTGCGCGCGAACTGGCCCGCCGTCTCGGCTGCGATCTGGCCATTGTCGACAAGCGCCGTCCGAAGGCGGGCGAGAGCGAGGTGATGAACATCATCGGCGAGGTCGATGGCCGCCACTGCATCCTCGTCGACGACATGGCCGATTCCGGCGGCACGCTGGTGAATGCCGCCGACGCCCTGCTCGACAAAGGCGCTTCGGGCGTGTCGGCCTATGTGACGCACGGCGTGCTGAGCGCCGACCCGGCCAAGGACACGACGGCCGTTCAGCGCGTCTCGGGCTCCCGCCTGCGCGAACTCGTGATCTGCAACACGATCCAGCCGGGCGGGGATGCGCTCGCCTCAGACCGGATCCGCGTCCTGTCGCTCTCCGGCATGCTGGGCGAAGCGATCCGCCGTATCGCCAACAATGAGAGCGTTTCGAAGCTGTTCGAGTAGGGATCGGCCTCAATGCGGCAGGCGCAAGGTCACGCGCAAGCCGCCGAAGGGGCTGTCGGAGAGATAGAGATGGCCACCATGGCTCACCGCGACATCGCGGGCGAGCGCGAGGCCGAGTCCCACGCCTGCGGTGTTCTGATTGCGTGACGCATCGAGCCGGGCAAAGGGTTTCAGCGCTTCCTCGCGCATGTCTGCCGGGATGCCCGGCCCGTCATCGTCAATGATGATGTCGCTGGCATGGGGACCACGTCGCAGGCTGATCTCGGCGCTGTCGCCATGGGCAAGGGCATTCGAGATGAGGTTCGAGACCGCCCGGCGCAACGCCATGCGCCGCACGCTCTGGGTCACGCTGTCGAGTGTCCCGAAGCGCACGCGGTCGCCCGCGCCGTGGCGTCCGGCCTCCGCGACGAGAAGATCGCCGAGGGCGGTCGGTTCCGCGCTCTCGCCTTCCTCGCCGCGCGCGAAGGCGAGATATTCATCGAGCATCATGGCCATGTCGTCGAGGTCGCTGCGGGCCGCGCGGATGTCGTCGGTCTGCTCCATCATGGCGAGTTCGAGCTTCAGGCGGGTGAGCGGCGTGCGCAGATCATGACTGACGGCGGCGAGCATGGCCGTGCGCTGGTCAGCGGCAGCCTTCAGGCGCCTGCGCATGTCGATGACGGCGCGCGCCGCCTCGCGCACCTCGGTGGCACCGGCGGGCTTGAAGTCTTCCACATCGCGCCCCCTTCCATAGGCCCGCGCGGCTTCGGCAAGGCGCAGGATGGAACGCACCTGATTCTGCAGGAACATGAAGGCGGTGAACAGGAGCAGGAGACCAAATCCGATCACCCAGACGATATAGATGTGGCCATTGATGATGACCGCACGCTTGCGCGGAATGGTGAAGACGAGCGCTTCTCCCGCACTCGGCACGCAGGCGAGAACGTCGCGGTTCGAACCGGTATAACTCAGCCTGTAGTCGCGGTCGAAGCTGTCGGCGAAGGCGAGGGTGATGCTCGGATAGTCGCGCCGGATCTCTTCGCGCTGGTCAGGCGCGGTGCAGTCCGGCGCGATCGCCAGCTCATAGGTCTGAATGTCACTGATCAGGTCGAGCCGGGAGCGGGTGCCCTCCGGATCGCGGTCATGAGTCATCACGATCAGCGCAGCATCGCGCGAAATCGCACTGGAAAGGCGTTCATTCACCGTGCGCAGATGGCTGTCAAAGAAGAACCAGGTCATCCCGATCATCAGCAAGATGATGGGCAAGAACAGGATCAGCATGGCCCGGGCATAGAAGCCCTTCGGCAGAATGTCGCGAAGCCGGGTCATCAGGCGGTGTTCCGTTTCAGTCGACCAGCAGGCGGTAGCCGACACCGCGCACGGTCTGAAGATGGACCGGATCCTTCGGGTCGGGCTCGATCTTGCGGCGCAGGCGCGTGACCTGCACGTCGATGGAGCGGTCGGCACCGGCTGAGGTGAGGTCGGCGAGTTCGGCGCGCGAGACCGGCTCACCATGGCGCGAGGCCAGGATGGAGAGGAGCTGGGTTTCGGCTTCGGTCAGGCGGATCTTGCGCTCCGGGCCTGCCAGTTCGCTGCGGTCGGGATCGAAGGCGAGGCCGGACAGCGTGACCGGCCCGAGCTCGATCCTCTCCGGTCGCCGTCGCAGGATCGCTCCGACGCGCAGCGACAGTTCCTCCGGCTCGAACGGCTTGGCGAGATAGTCGTCGGCACCGGCGCGCAGGCCTTCGATCCGGTCGGTCGCCTCCCCACGCGCCGTCAGCAGGATGACCGGCGTGGAGCGGCGCTCGCGCAGATGTTTCAGCAGGCTCAGCCCGTCCTCTCCCGGCATCATGATGTCGAGCACGATCAGATCGAAATCGAAAGTGATGAGGAGACGCCGGGCGGTGGCGGCATCGCGCGCCACGGTGACCCGGTGGCCCTGCTTGTGCAGGAAACGCCGGACAAGGTCGCGGATGCGATCATCGTCATCGACGACCAGGATGTGGGAGGGCTCCTTCATGCCTCGTGGGCTCCGTCAGCGCCGGTCAGGGCCGCGAGGACTGTGCGCAGGCCGGCAACCTCCTGCGGACCGGCGGCGCGATAGGCCGATTTGAGGCGTTGGCGCAGCGGCGTGCTCAGGCGCTCTGCGGCGGCCACTCCGGCAGGCGTGAGGCGCAGGGCGCGCCGTCGGGCATCCCTGCTTGACGAATGCGTGCGGTCGATAAGCCCTTTCGCATCGAGCTGGCCGAGCAGGCGTGCCAGAGTCGGCACTGTCATGGAGAGTTGCCTTCGCAAGCCCGCCACATCAATGCCCGGTGTCCTTTCCAGCGCCATCAGCACGTCGCCCTGGCTGCGCGAGAGGCCCTCCGCCGCGAGCGGTTCGGCGAGCAGCGCGTCGAGCGCGCCGGCGGCGGCAAGCACAAGTCGCACGCCATCGGCCAGCTCCTCGTCGCGCAGGAAGAGCCGGTTGTCGCTCGCCCGCTCGGGGCGTGAAGGCAGGCTTTGGTTGACAGCCATGGCAGTGACCGGAGAATGGAGTGCAATGACACATCTGGCAAGAACGCCGTGGACGGCACGAAACGGTGCCCCGCCAGCGGCATGGACGCCAATCCGGAGGAAAGACGATGGCAATGCTGCCCTATGACGATCGCGACGGCCAAATCTGGATGGACGGCCACTTCGTGCCCTGGCGCGATGCCAAGTTGCATGTGCTGAGCCACGGCCTGCACTATGGTTCGTCGGTATTCGAGGGTGAGCGGGCCTATGGCGGGGAGATTTTCGAGAGCCGGCGGCATTCCGAACGCCTGTTCGCTTCTGCAGAGATGATCGGTTTCAAGGTGCCGGGCAGCGTGGACGAACTGGAGGACGCCAAGGCCGAGGCACTGGCAAGGTCCGGCCTGGAGAACGCCTATGTCCGCGCAATTGCCTGGCGCGGCTCGGAGATGATGGGCATTTCGGCGCAGAACAATACCATCCATCTCGCCATCGCTGTCTGGCACTGGGGCGATTATTTTGCCGACAAGATGAAGGGCATTCGCCTGACCTGGTCGCGCTGGAAGCGGCCCTCGCCCGAAACCGCGCCGAGCCATGCCAAGGCGGCCGGCCTCTACATGATCTGTACCGATGCCAAGCACGCCGCGGAGTCCGCCGGCTATGCCGACGCCATGATGCTCGACTATCGCGGCCGGATCGCGGAAGCGACCGGGGCGAACGTCTTCTTCATCCGCGACGGTGCCATCCACACGCCCGATCCGGACTGTTTCCTGAACGGAATCACGCGCCAGACGGTGATCCGGCTCGCGAAGGAGCGCGGGCTCGACGTGGCCGAGCGGGTGATCATGCCGGAGGAGTTGTCGACCTTCTCGGAGTGCTTCATCACGGGCACGGCGGCGGAAGTGACGCCGGTGTCCGAGATCGGCGGCACAGTCTTCAAGCCTGGCGAGATCACGGAGACGCTGATGAACGACTATTCCGCGCTCGTGAACCGCCAGCTGACCCTGGCCGCCTGAGCCGGCCTTGGCACCCCAACCGCATCTGGCTGATCGGGAGCGCAAAGCGCTGGTCCTCTTTTCGGGCGGGCAGGATTCCACGGTCTGCCTGTTCTGGGCGCTGGAACGTTTCGGCCATGTGGAGACCATCGGTTTCGACTATGGCCAGCGCCACGGCGTGGAGCTTGTCGCGCGGCAAAATGTTCGCGCAGCAATGGCGGAAATCTTTCCCGACCGGGCCGCGCGGCTCGGCGAGGATCATCTGATCGATGCCTACGTCCTGAAATCGCTCGGCGAGACAGCGATGACGGATGATATCGAAATCGCGATGAATGATGCCGGACTGCCGAACACGTTTGTTCCCGGGCGCAATCTGCTGTTCCTGACGCTGGCCGGGGCGCTCGCCTATCGACGCGGGATCGAAGTGCTGGTCGGCGGCATGTGCGAGACCGATTTCTCCGGTTATCCCGATTGCCGTCGCAGCGCGCTCGACGCGCAGGAACAAGCGCTCGCGCTCGGTATGGACACACCTCTGCGCATCCTCACCCCGCTCATGCACATCGACAAGGCGCAGACATGGGCGCTCGCCCATGTGCTCGGCGGGGAGCGCCTTGTAGACCTGATCGTGAACGAGACCCACACTTGCTATCTCGGCAAGACAGAACCCCTGCATGACTGGGGGCGTGGCTGCGGCACCTGTCCGGCCTGTGAGTTGCGGGCGAATGGCTACAGGCGCTGGCGGGCGGAGACGGGCCAGAACGCATGAGCCGGATCTACAGCGTCAAGGAAATGTATCTCACCCTGCAGGGCGAGGGTGCGCAGGCGGGCCGGGCAGCGGTGTTCCTGCGCTTTGCCGGCTGCAATCTCTGGTCAGGACTTGAGCGCGACCGGGCGCGCGCGGTCTGCGATTTCTGCGACACCGATTTTGTCGGGACCGACGGTCCGGGTGGGGGGAAATTCGACACGCCCAACGCGCTGACGGAGGCGATTGCCGGGCAGTGGTCGGGGCGAGGCGGAACACCCTATGTCATCTGCACCGGCGGTGAGCCGCTCCTGCAACTGGACGCTGCGCTGATCGCTGCTCTGAAAGCGGGCGGGTTCGAGATCGGTGTGGAGACCAATGGCACCATCGCCGCGCCAGACGGGCTCGACTGGATCTGTGTGAGCCCGAAAGCGAGGGCGGAACTGAAGCAAGAGCGGGGTGATGAGCTGAAACTCGTCTATCCCCAACCTCTCGCCATGCCGGAAAGATTTGCGCATCTCGATTTCAGGCACTATTTCCTGCAGCCCATGGATGGCCCGTCGCTTGAGGCGAACACGCGGGCTGCGACCGAATATTGTCTGAAGCACCCCCAATGGCGACTGAGCTTGCAAACCCACAAACTGATCGGGATTCCCTGATCGCCCGCGAAGGCCCCTCCGGCAACGTCTTCGAAGTGACGAAGGCGGTGACCTTTGAGGCCGCGCACTACATGCCGACCAAGCCCGAAGGACACCCCTATGCCCGAATGCACGGGCATTCCTTCCGGCTCGAGGTGACGATTGCCGGAACGGTCGAGCCCGGTGCGGAATGGGTCGCGGATTTTGCCGAACTGACCGCGGCACTGAAACGTGTCGCCGGAGAACTCGATCATGGCCTGCTGAACGAGGTGAAGGGGCTTGAGACCCCGACACTCGAACGCGTCTGCGTGTGGGTAGCCGGTCGGCTCAGGCCCGACTGGCCGGGACTGTGTGCGGTGACGCTCGCCCGGCCCAGTCTTGACGAGCGCGTCACGCTCCGGCTCTGAGGCCTGCTACCGAGACCTGTCATTCGCCCGCGAGTTGCTTGGCGAACTTGCGGGAGAAGAACCCGAAGCTGCGATTGGCATCGGTCCATGTGCCGGCACCGATCACATCGCGGATATTGTTCTCGTACCATTTGTATTCGAGCGCGCCGATCTCATTGCCCTCTTCATCAAAGGCGACAGCCGACACGTTCGCGCCGCCAATGGATATCGAACGGAACGGGTCGAGGGCGGGCTCTTTGCTGAGCTGGCCGTAAGTCGGACGGTTGGGTTTCGCGTCGATCAGCGTCACTTCGATGCGGGCCGGTTCAACACCTGCCTTTTCGAGCGCTCGCAAGAGATCCTTGCGCACATCCTCGGCAAGGCGTTCGCCCTCGCGCACACCATAATCCTCTTCCAGTTTCTCCTGGAAGTCCGGCGCGAAGCTGACATTGATTTCGGTTGCGGCGAAAGCTGGCAGGGCCGAGAGGAGCAGCGCGGACAGTCCGGCAACAAGCATTTTCATGGTCATCCTCCTTGGGTGGCTGAACGCGAACATAGTGCCTTTCGCACCGGGCACGAAATCACGATGCGGCGAAGGCGGTCAGCGCCTCAGTCTTCAGTCCTTGTCCTTTTTCTTGTCCTTCTTGTCGTCATCATCGCCGTCCGGCACGATCACATCGACCGTGGTGCCGATCACTGCGCCCGTGATTTCGACCCCGGCTTCAACCGTCTCCGCAACCACTTCGACGGCTGCCCCTGCAAGGCATCCGCCGAGCGGAAGCATGATCAGGCCCGCTCCGGCCGCCAGAATTCGCTTCGGTTTCATCGTGCTTCTCCGTTTGAGGTGACAGTGTCGTGGACCTGCGCGCGGAGCAAGTGAAGAATTGTGATCGTTGGAGGCTCACGCCCAAGGCAAGGCTGTCAGAGCGTCGGCGCTGCTGCACCGGGAGCGCTCACCGGCTCAGCCCAGAGGTCATACTCGTCGGCATCACAGACCTTCACATTGATGATGTCGCCGGGTCGAACGCCGCTCGACGGGGGCAGGTGGACCACGCCGTCAATCTCCGGCGCATCGGCACGGGAGCGGGCGAGGATGCCCTCGGGGCTGACCTCATCGACGATCACCGGCTGAACCCTGCCAACCTGCGCCGCCGCGCGCTCTGCCGAAATCTCCGCCTGCAGCGCCATGAAGCGGTGCCAGCGCTCCTCTTTCACCTCTTCGGGCAGATGGCCGTCGAGGTGGCGGGAATCGGCATGCTCGACATTCTCGTATCTGAAGCAGCCGGCCCGGTCGATCTTCGCCTCGCGGATGAAGTCGAGCAGGATGTCGAAATCCTCCTCGGTCTCGCCCGGAAAGCCGACAATGAAAGTCGAGCGGATGGCGAGATCGGGCACCTCGCGGCGCCATTCATGGATGCGCTCCAGCACGCGGTCCTGCTTGGCCGGGCGCTTCATGGCGCGCAGGACGGGCGCGGAGGCGTGCTGGAAGGGAATATCGAGATAGGGCGTTATCAAGCCTTCCGCCATGAGCGGGATGACCTTGTCGACATGGGGGTAGGGGTAGACATAGTGCATCCGCACCCATACGCCGAGCGAACCCAGCCCGCGGGCGAGATCGATGAAACGGGTCTCGTATTCCCCACCCTTCCAGCTCTCGCGCTGGTAGCGAATGTCGAGGCCGTAGGCGCTTGTGTCCTGCGAGATGACGAGAAGTTCCTTCACTCCCGCGCGCACGAGTTGTTCGGCTTCGGTCAGGACGTGGTGGATCGGCCGGGAAACGAGATCGCCGCGCAGCTTCGGGATGATGCAGAAACTGCAGCGATTGTTGCAGCCCTCGGAAATCTTCAGATAGGCATAGTGGCGCGGGGTGAGCTTCAGGCCAGCCTCGGGTACGAGGTCCTTGAACGGATCGTGTGGCGGGGTGAGGTGGGTGTGCACCGCGTCCATCACCGCCTCGTACTGGTGCGGGCCGGTGATGGCGAGCACCTTGGGATGGGCCTTCTCGATCACGTCCGGTTCCGCGCCGAGGCAGCCCGTGACGATGACCTTGCCATTCGCCTCGATCGCCTCGCCGATGGCCTCGAGGCTCTCTTCCCGCGCGCTGTCGATGAAGCCGCAGGTGTTGACGAGCACGAGGTCGGCCCCGGAATAGTCCGGCGAGATGGCATAGCCTTCGGCGCGCAGGCGCGTCACGATACGCTCGCTGTCAACGAGCGCTTTCGGGCATCCGAGCGAAACGATGCCGACCTTCGGGATGGCGGTTGCGGTGGTCATGGAGGCGCTGATCTAGCGCCGGTGCCACCAAAAGGGAAGGGTTGCGCGTCAGCGATCCTCGAATGTGTCGAAGGCTTGTTGCACTGGCCCGCCCGGCCCAAGTTTCTACCGACGGATCACAGATCCATGCATCATTGCGGCAAACCCTATTTCAGAAGCTCGGTATCGCAGTTTGCTGTTCTGCCCACCGGATCGATGCGGCAAGCAGCACTCTGCAGTTTTACATCTGTCGAGATCGCGTTGGCGCCCTCTGAAACCATAAAGCGAATACTAACGGGAACAGAAGAGAGATCTCGCGGAATGATGGATTGATACGTCGCGTAAAATTCTCTCGGCCGGGCACCAAAATCCTGAGAGTAGGTCTCACACTCCCCATAGAAGCCGCCCCTCGCCAAAGTCACATAACGACTCAAGGCGGACGCGTCCTTGGGTGGATAGGTTCGATAACTGCCGAGAATTGGGTTGAGCCCGCTCACCCCTTCGATGCGTTCTCGAACCTGCAATTGGGACCCATAGTTACGAAAGTGGAACAAATTCGTGACGATTAGTGGCTTACCAGACCGGTTCTCTATGGTGGCGCAGAGTTGTAGTCCGTCCGGCACGAATTCGGCCTCTAGAGAGAGGGAAGCCATTCCAACGCTATCGGTCTCAGCTGGTGGCGGAACGCCAAGGGTCTCCTCAAATCTGGACTGAGCATGAGATGGGGTAGCAGCGAGCACGCACAGACCCGCCAAAAAGCTCATCTTTTTTCCTGTGCCGATCATGCGTTCATGGATCCGCCACCGCAGCCGTTACTGCTATGATCTTGTTGGTCGGGATCGCTGAGGTAGCGGCCAATGATATCTTCGTTCGACTGACCGTTCACATGCTCTATCATTTCATCAATAATTTCCTGCGGTACGAAACCTTGCAAGGCACGCAAAAACTCTATTTCCACTGCCTGAGCATTTCTTTCGTGCTGAATGAGATAAGTGGCGAAATTAGCGGCATGATAGTCTAATTCGATTTCTCGAGACGTGTCGATATCTCCATCCAGTTCACCGATAAGACGCGATATTGTATTGTCGTACTGATCTCCGGGGTTCGGAAATAAAGTCCAAAGCCCAGAGCCTGCATCTGCTTGAACAGCATGATGAGCATCGTGAATGATATGACTGGCGATAATTAACGTAATTCTGTCAATTGAAGTTCCATCAACGGAACCGATGTTTGTCTGATTGCTCCAGTCGGAAATCGCCTTTGCGTATTCGGCAGCATTCAGGTTGAAGACCCCGGTTTCTTCATTCAAGCCCGACTTCGCATTGGTTACTGTAACGCCTTGGAGGGCATCAAGTGCTTCTTGCGCTGAATTTGGGAGGTCGCCCGTATCTTGGAGCTTTTCGAGAAGTTCAAGCGCTTCTTCGACAGCGTCTTCCGCCTGTGCCTGATCGTCAATACCATCACCGTTTGCGTCCGGAGAGGCAATGTTCAGCGTTCCTGCGGCGCAAGAAGGAGCGCCGAAATCCAGAGTGGAAACATCGAAATCCCTGAGCATGTAGTCGGTCTCGAACATCCAGCCATACAAGGCCCAGAAATCGTCATAAGAGTAGCCTGACACAGGATACCCCGTTACGGTTACGGTGGGTTGCGTGAGTTCATCGTCAGTTTCCAGCCCCCATGTTGTCAGGTCATTACCAAAAGCGCCTGTATCGTCCCACCAGTCCATCTTTGCCTCCCTGCGGTTTTGCAAGGAGGCTCTCAGAGCCTGATCCAAAAAGAGTTGTGTGATTTCAGCGGCTTGTGATTCTCTGTGGTTGCGAAGCTACGGAGAGCCACATGCCTTGGACTGAAACCACACGCCCCATTTATGCGCGCGATTGCTGGCGCT
>Ga0081520_100321_pt1 | contig 23965 bp, 21 predicted proteins | sample HotLakmasection1_FD_70988 | JGI IMG/M metagenome (GOLD analysis project Ga0081520, IMG submission 70988) | Hypersaline microbial mat communities from Hot Lake, Washington, USA - Section #1 (SPADES assembly) (version 2) | ecosystem: Environmental > Aquatic > Non-marine Saline and Alkaline >... | reverse complement strand
GCAGGTGCTATAAGCGTGCCTTTTGTAGCATTGGCCTAAATTTGGCCATTTTGGGCCAACTGTCACACACCCCAAAAGCCTCTTTCCCCGTTAGCGAGAATGCCCCAAACCCCTATAAATACCTTTGAGGAGTTGCGTCGTTGAGCAAACAATCGGAGGAACATCATGAACCCTCTTGGCTCTGACAATATCCACGACGGCCCATATTCAGAGCGCGACGGTATAGGAATTTACTGAGATCATCCCAACAGAGGCATCCTCCCAAGTGGTATATGTGTGTGGTCATCGCTCGCACCTTATCTCAACTAATACAGCGGGTCTTTACCCTCCTCTTTCTAGCTTCTAGAAGATAGACTGGGATCTACGGCGCGAAAAAGCACTCTAAAGTTTTTACCTTATGGGGAATTGAATGTCTGAGTCAGAGCATGAGCCTGTTTATCCTGAAACGACTATTATCTGGGAAGCTGAGAGTCTAAGATTGACAGCTTTCCCTAGTCCATCTGCCGAACTCGGGGCTCAAGACTGGTGGAAGCAACTGATTGGAGATGAGCCTGACAGTAAAATCATGGAACCCAAGACAGGTGTTCAAAGAGAAGAAGGCAGGATTAAAAACGACAGAGTAGATGGTCAGCTGATTCTGGCGATTCAGCCAAATCGAATAGATTGGCAGTTGGGTTCAATCTTAGAAGAGTTACCTCTTCGAGGGCTGCCCACAATAGGAAGCTTCTCTGAAGCCCTAGATTTTTTTCTTGAGAAAATGCTTGCTTGGCTGAAAAGTACTGCCCCAGCAGTCAACCGATTAGCATTTGGTGCAGTTTTGTTGCAACCCACTAGTGATTTAAAGGACAGCTATAGTCATATTTCATCTTATCTACCATTTGGTTTGGATGAAGGCTCTTCTGACTTTTCATATCAAATCAATAGGCCGAGAAAGCTTTCTTCTAGTGACATCCCTGATCTTTCAGTGAATCGCTTGTCGAAATGGAGTGCAATTAAATTAAGCACAGGAATATTTACAGGCCCCCCTGATAATCCAAATCAAATCACTGAGTACTTTAATAATTCAACTAGATTCGCCGTTCGTTTGGAGCTTGATATCAACACTGCTCCAAATTCCTCTGAGGAACTCAGCGCCCTGGAATTATCTGATGTTTTTCATCAGTTGGTCGAGCTTGGTAAAGAAATAGCAGACAAGGGAGATATAAAGTGAACGCAATTAGAGAGAATTGTACGTCTACAAACAGAAATCTCGTGCATAGGAATGCTCAGCTTATGAGGATTTCTGGAAGTTCGACTCAACCAACGAATATGATTCCAACAGTTCGATTGGTTTCGTCTGGCACGCGACCGATTAAAGCCGTAAATAATGACAAAATTTCGGATGTTCCTAGAGAAGCTTCTACTGAGTTTCATAAGTCTCCAGATGCTCTCTATTCAATAATTGAGGCTATCTTTTGGGCAGGAAGAGAAGAATGTTTTGAGGATGGTCTTCAGAGTACCTTCTCAAAGACGCTTGAGTCTCTTGTTAAAGAATGCGGAAAGGATGCATTAGAGGTTATTACAATTCTTATTGTCTATGAGAGGGTCGAGCCAGAAGTCGCTAGTGAAGCATTACGTTGGTTAGGGCGTATTGAGCATTTAGAATCTTATGAGTACAGGCGCTGGTTGCTTGAACGAAGCCTCAGCTCCTTTTCGTCTCGTGTGAGAGATGGAGCACTTTTGGGGCTTTCTTCAATGGACGACAAGCGTTCAATCAAGCACTTAAAGGTTGCCATAAGTAGAGAAACAAATTCTGAGCTTGAAGCAGATATGAAGTCCTTGGTGGAGCAGTTGGAGAGCTAATATAGGTGCCGCTACTTTTAAGAAAAATTAGGAAAAGTAAGTGGTACAAAAATGAATCTGTACCGTGGCTTCAAGAAGACCAAATACAAGCTGACGCACTCGGAGACCTCGTTACGAGCAGCAACTCTCTGTCTGTCTGGCTGGTGAATGACGATCAATCCAACCTGGAACAGGTAGTGGTTGCCCTTGCCTCTACTTGTGATTTTGTTTCGAACATAGACTATGCATTATTTAAAGTTGAGTTACTATCAGGTATTGGTATTGAAATTGAACCAAATGAAGGATTGACTCCTTATTCGGAAGCTAATCATTGGCATCGAGATCTCACCAGAATTACTGCTAGAAAGCTCATCAAGTTAGCAGAGCTTATATATACTGACGCGCAAAGGATGCGGATCCCAGAAAAAAAAGTGCTTGGGTTGATTAAAGATGCGGTAAAGAATAAACAAATAGATATAGTTGATTTACAGGAGAATATAGCCAAGAAGGTGCGTTGAGCTGCAACGAAGACATGGAAAATCCAACGATTGTTTGAGCATTATCTGATGATTAACCTTTAACTTCACTACTTTTCAAGGACATATAGGCCGATCGCTCACATTCACCCCCCGCTGGTAAATCTGCCAATCCACTCCCTCACCGATCCACCGCCTGTAGGTTTTGCCGTGAATATCGGGCGAGTGCCCCATCAGCCTGGCCCTAAACTCTGTGCTCAAAGCATCAACGCCCAACCCCTTAAGGATTCGGCGTCTTAAGCATCAATTGAGTAGAGAAATCAAGGCGGCACCCAGATTCGAACTGGGGGATGGAGGTTTTGCAGACCTCTGCCTTACCACTTGGCTATGCCGCCATACCAGTTATCTAGCATATCAAATCAAGCCACAATTTGAAGACGAGTTGGGCAATTTAATGCAAGCGGGAGCACTGATTAGCCCTTGCTGAACTGAGGGGAGCGAGGGGGGCGATCGCACCAGCCTCGATGTGCGATCGCACGAGTTGAGTCAGACTGTTTTGAATGATTTAGTGTCTGCTAAGGTCAAAGTGATGAATGCTTACTGGCAGGGCATTGAGCAGGTAATTACGGGTCGCATGACGCCGCCACAAGTCATTGAAACCGATCGGATATAGCGGTCATAGGCCATCGTGGTGGCATCGCGGTGCTGTGACACATACCCACCGATAGAACCCGTCGCCGAAATGACTGCGTACCATTTAAAGCAGGTACTCTACTCGTTAGCTTATGCAAACGTCGCAGATGTCGTCGGCTCGCCCTTACCGCCTGGAAGACTGGCAGGGGGGCAACCAGGCACTCAAAGAAGAGTTTGACTATCCCATCACCGAAATTGACGGCGAGATTCCGGTGGGATTGCAGGGCACGCTATTTCGCAATATTCCGGCCATGCTCGATGTCAATGGTCAGGAAGTGCATCACCCCTTTGATGCCGACGGCATGATCGGCAAAATCACCTTGGCGAATCAGCAGGCCTATTTCCAAAATCGCTACGTGCGGACACCGGGCTACTGCGAAGAACAAGCCCAGGGAAAAATTACCTATCGCGGCGTCTTTGGTACCGAAAAATCAGGAGGCTGGTGGGACAACGCCTTTGACCTGCGGCTTAAGAATGTTGCCAATACGAACGTTTACTACTGGGGCGGCAAGCTTCTGGCTCTGTGGGAAGCGTCTCATCCCTTTCGGTTAGATCCCGAAACTTTAGCCACGCTGGGGCCAGAAACCCTTGACGGCGCAATTGCCGAAGGGACGCCGTTTGCGGCCCATCCCCTGATTGAGCCGGGGCAAAACGGTCGCGGTCCTCGTTATGTGACCTTTGGCATCCAGACTTTTGGGGTGATCACCAAGCTGAGGATCTATGAGCTGAATGCGGCGGCGCAAGTGGTGAAGCACCATGACCACTGGCTGCCGGGGTTCGCATTTATGCACGATTTCACCATCACGCCCCACTACTGCATTTTCTTTCAAAATCCGGTGAGCTTAAATCCGTTGCCTTATCTCCTGGGTCGGCGGGGACCGGCGGAGTGCATGACCTTTCAAAAGCAGGAGCAGACCAAAATTTGGCTGATTTCCCGCCATGATCCGCAGCAGGTACAAAAGGTTGAAACGCCTTCGGGGTTTGTGTTTCACCATGCCAATGCTTTTGAGGATGGGGGCGAGGTGGTGATCGATTCGGTGGCCTATCGCGATTTTCCCTCCATCAACCATCAACTCAGCTTTAAAGAGGTGGACTTTGATGAGGTCCCCGCGAGTCAACTCTGGCGCTATCGCATCAATTTGAAAACCGGGGTCGTCAATCGGCAGCAGCTCGAAAATCGGGCTTGTGATTTTCCCTATGTGAATCCGGCGCGCCTTGGTCAGCAGCACCGCTGGATTTATCTGGCGGCGACCCGTCAGCCCACGGGGAATGCCCCTAATCAGGCGATCCTCAAAATCAATCCCGATACGCAAGCGCAGCAGGTCTGGAGCGCAGCGCCCACCGACTTTGTGGGGGAACCCGTGTTTGTGGCGCGGCCCGGTGCCAAGCGGGAAGACGATGGCTGGTTGCTGGTGGTGGTTTACGATGCCGATCGCGATCGCAGCAAACTCGTCATTCTCGCTGCCCGCGATCTGGAGGCGGGTCCAGTCGCCACGCTGTACCTCAAGCACCATCTGCCCTACGGCCTCCACGGCAGTTTTACCCCCGAGGTGTGGCTAACGCCCACCGCCCCCGCTGGAGCGGCTCATCATGCCGTCTAGCAATCTCCACAGCTAAGCGATAGAAAGCGTTAAGTCAGACCTGGGGCGATCGATGCCGTCAGTAGCGGTGGCCAAATAAGCTAAAGCTCACCTACTTTGCGTATTTTGGTGGTTGAACTCCGCTGTCGGCAAGACTCAACCATGCAAATTAAGGAATGAGAATTGAATAAGGTGGGATAGCCGTCTCGGCTGTCCCAAGGCAGGCAAGATGCCTGCCCTAACAATTTGGATGTTAAACCCCGTCTAAGTTGAGAACTGGAGTTTTGTATGATCGGGCAGAACCTCACCTAACCTCTCCTTTCAAAGGAGAGGAACCAGAGTCTTGTCAAACCTCTCCTTCTCAAGGAGAGGTGCCGCAGGCGGTGAGGTTTCCCACATGCCAAAACTCCACTTCTGAATCTGGATGAGGTTTATTCCAAAAGCAACGGGTCGTCTCCCAAGCCCTCCATGGCCGCCACATAATGGAAGTTATCGGGGCCGACAGTGGCTGTTAGGGTTTTGATGATTTTCTTGGCATTATCGTAGGGACCGCTGAAGTACAAGGGTTTTCCATCCTTGCCAAATTCAATCGGAATCAACGTTTCTGGTTTTGGCCCCAGATGCATTTGTGCTTTTGGGTCAAAATCGCGGGACGGTTCGAGGCCCAAGCTGCGGGCATAGTCTACTGCGCCGTAAATAATTGATTGGGCTTGTGCCAGAGAAATGTCGATAAACGATTCATTGAAACGTTCTGTGCAGAGCTTTTTGAACCGTTCGTATCCACTCTTGCCGTTGCTATCGGGGGGAATAACGTCTTTGACCCCCAAACACCAGTAATCGACCAGGTATGCCGCTGAAACAATGCGGTTATGCTCTTGCCGGGCCACAATCACCTCAGCAAACCCCCCGACGCCTGTGTTCTCATCGAGTTCTATGCCCTCTAAAAGGCGCTCGGCAGCACTTTGGTTGACCAGGCATTCGTAAACGGGATCTAGGGTGCCCGCTTGGGCTTTCTGGAGGTACAACTCTTCTGCACTCTGCTGAATGCAGGTTTTGACCTCTGCGGGCCGCAGTCCCAGTTTGCGAGCAATTTGCTTGGGGGCAACTTTGGCCTCTCGGAGACGCATAACTTCGGTGGCTTGTTCGGGGGTCATTGTAGTCAAATCAAGCTACAGGCTACTTGATGTACAGGCTAAAGCGATCGCTCTTTCCAGTTTATCGGTCAGCAACGAATCTTCACCTTCACTTAGGAATGAGAATTGAATAAGTTGGGATCGCCGTCTCGGCTGTCCCCAGGCAGGCAAGATGCCTGCCCTAAACAATTGGGATGTTATTGGATCCTCATTCCTTAGGGCGTTACTTGAAAATAGGGTCCCCGCTGGTAGGGGTTTGGTAGGCCAAAGGACTTGTTTAGCGTGCCGCTTTAGTCCCGGCTTGAATCCCCTCCCAGGAGCTATCCCTCATACAAAAGTCGCTGGATTACTCACCCAAAGAGGGGTTCAAGGAGCGATCGCGGTCGTTTTACGGGCTGTAGAACCTCACCTAACCTCTCCTTGGTAAGGAGAGGAACTGGAAGCCTTACCAGATTTGGGACAAATGGTTCACCAAAGTGTGAATAAACCTCTCCTTGTGTGGGCAAAGCCTGCCCGAAGGGCTTAGGAGAGGTGCCGCAGGCGGTGCGGTTTTGCCCCCCAAAGCGTAGGCCGAAATCACTGTCTGGTATAGCTTTGGTCGACTTATGCCTAAAGGGTAGCGCCCCAAGCGGGCGAAGGGGAGCCGCAAAGCCTGATCTGGCCTCCCCCTCGCCCATTTTTGGGAGAGAGGGACTGAGGGCCGAGATGTGTATACACGGTAGCCCCACTGACAGAGCAGTTCCCCGCCGATCGCTTAGCGCGTCACCGGCACCAGATGCCCTTCATCCAGCACATGCTGAATCGTGTCGCCGATGACCTGCCGCAACATTCTCTGATTCGCGCTGTTGTCAATGGTGACAGTGAGCACATAGCGTTCATCATCAATTTTAACGGCGGTAGAACTGCCGATAACGTTGGAGTTTTGGCCCGTTTTTTCGCCAATCCAGGCCACTCGCTTGTTCCGCAATTGGCTCACAGCGGTGTAGCCAAACTCCCAGTCATACTGGCCCACCATCGCGTCTAAAATCTCCTCCGACCCCGGACCTTCAAAGGTGTAAACTTGCCGCATCATGTCGGTGACTTCGTTCGTCGTCATCACGTTGCGGCCCACGGCCCGATTGCTCGTCGGCGCAGTGCGATCGCCAACCAGCTTGGTGCGAATTTTGGTCTGCTCGTACCCCAAATCCTGTAGCGCTTGGTCCATGTACTCCCAGCCCAGGTAATCCAATAGCTGGTTGGTGGCGATGTTGTTGCTTTCTTTAATCATCCGCACCATGACTTCGCGGAGAGAATACTCGCGATCGACAAAAATCTTGGCTCCCGTGGCATTCTCCGTCCAATTATGGGGATCAATGTAAATCTGCTCGTCCAGGTCGATGCCCTCATCGATCGCCTTTTTCATCAGCACCACAGCGACCGGCAGCTTAATCAAACTGGCAGGGCTAGCCGGTGGCTGATCCCCTTTGTAATCGAAACATTTGCCCGACAGGTGACAAATCGTGATGCGAATGGCCTGGGGGCGTCCGGTCGCTTCGGCAATGTCAGCGAGAAAAGCCGATTGGCGATCCGCAATATCCGCTTGCAGGGGTCCCAAAATGGTGACGTAGTCGGCCCGTTTTTCTGCTGCGACCTCCGCCAAACTCGACGATGCGGGAATTTGATCGAGTTGGCGAATCGCCGCTTGCCAGAGAAATTCCTGGTGCTGCAATTCGGCCAGGGTTTCCTCCCCGTCTTCGCGTCCGGCATCCCGCACGGCAATGCCCTGCACCGCTAATTCTTTGGAGCGTTTGAGGTTGGCATCAGCGATCGCTTCTTGCTCTAACCGCTGACGGGTGAGCCGCACCGCCTGCCCATCGGTAAAGTAAGCCGCCAAATCGACACTGCCCTGAGCCAGCGCTGACCAGCCCGTGCCATCCGCATCCGGCTCAGCCGTTGTCGCAGTTTCGGCGGTGGGCACCCCTTGCCACCAGATAGCAGCCAGCATGGGCCGCAGCGTCCCCAGCGCTACCGTCGCCGCAATGCCCGCGATCAGTCCGGCCCCAAAAATGCCTAGCGTGCTGCCAGAACGGGTTGATAATCGATTTTTCAGACCTTCTCCTAACACCAATTGCCTTCACTCCTCAGCACACACACCACACATTGCTGGCTAAATTATCGCGTTTGTTGGCTCCATAAGTGTCCTGTGGACTACGAATTTTTGAATATCGGTCCTGTTAGCGCCGCTGCCGGCAGCGGCAGCCGCTTGACAGAGCGGCACCGGGGGCAACTAGGGGATGGCCATCGGGTCAAATCCATGGCGATCAACCTCATCCAGATTCAGAAGTGAAGTTTTGGCATGTGGGAAACCTCACCGCCTGCGGCACCTCTCCTTCTCAAGGCTACCGTGTACACACATCTCGAATGAAAGCCCAAAATCCTGCATTTGCCCCCCTCCGCCCCCCAATTCTGGGGGGGACATAACGGCAAAGTCCCCCGGAATCGGGGGATTTAGGGGGCCATCAAGCCGGAAAAGACAGACCAAAGACTTATGTGTACACCGTAGCCCCAGAATGGGGGGGACAAAGGGGGGCAAACGCAGCATTTTGCGGCAGTAACCGAGAGGTGTGTACTTAGTAGCCCGCAGGGAGAGAGACTTTGAACTCTGGCCCCTCTTCTCCCGAGGGGAGAAGAGGTTGGGGGATGAGGGCATCAAACTTGCAACAGTGGGCTGCACCCGTGCAGCATTGGCCCGCACCTTTAAACTCAAATGTCACGCCTGATTTGGCTGATTTAAACCGCTTTGGTGGGGCCAAAACAGGTCATATTCAGGAGGAACGAATTCCCCCTTGACACCCGCTGGAGCACTTGTAAATACGATGTTTGCCAAGGTCATCGGCTAGCTGGTATCGGTTTCTGTAACCACACCCGATGGGAAAAACAAGACTCCTATTATCGAAAGTTGGAGGGATTTCAGTTTCCACAATTTTCTGAGCCCTCCAATTTACCCTTCACCGTTGTAATCGGAGGTGACTGAACTTGAAAAATATATTGCCATCCTGGTTTGGTCGGTCGTTAGCACTGACTGTATTGGTCGGGAGCAGTCTGGGGGCGATCGCCCTGCCCAGCGCCGCTCAGTCGCCGACCCAATTGTCCTTTCCTGGGCCGGAGATCCCCATGGCGATGCAACCTGATTTGGAACAAACCACCTGGCAGTTGGTCAGCTATCGGAATGCTAACGGTGAGGCCGTGACCGCCTGGAACGAGCGCCCCGCCACCTTTCAGTTTGAGGCGGGGCGGGTCACCGGGACCACCGGCTGCAACCGCTTCTTTAGCGGCTATACGCTGGCGGGCGATCGCTTGACCCTGGCCCCTGGTGGCAGCACGCTGATGGCCTGTTTTCCGGAGGCGCTGGCCCAGCAAGAGGCCGCCATCTTGGCGGGGCTGAGCGCAGTGGCAAGCTACGATCTGGCCGCTGGTGAGTTGCGGTTATTAGACCGTGAGGGCAGTGTCGTATTGAGCCTTGCGCCCCAGGTGGCGGCGGCGCTGACCCACACCGAGTGGACCCTCACGGTCTACAACAACGGCCAGGGCGGTTTGGTGACGCCGCTCCTCGATACCACCATTACCGCCACCTTTGACGACGCGGGGCAGTTGTTTGGGTCGGCGGGGTGCAACACCTATCGGGCAGACTTTGAAAACACGGATGGCACCCTGAGCCTGGGGGCCGCCGCCAGCACTCGCCGCTTTTGTGCCGCCCCGGACGGCGTCATGCAGCAGGAGCAGGCTTTTCTCGCCGTGTTAGCCGAGGTCGCAAGCTACACCATCAGCGGCAATCAACTCACCCTGCAATCGGCTGACGGCACGACATTGGCCCAGTTTTCAAGTTAGAGCAGGGACGCGGGGCGATCGCCCTCCCCTCCTGAACGGCCCGCTGAGCGGCGGACAGCGGTTTGCTCGTCCGGTAACCGACAGATCTATGACAAGTCGTTAGCGTTTGTTACACAATGATAACGACGTCTGTCGGGTAGACTTTACCCCACGACAACCATCACGTTGACGTAAGTCTTGAGGAGAGTTTCTGCGTTGTTGCCCAGCCAAAGCCCAAGGACCTTAACCCCTGCCGCTGATCAGTCCGCCATGGTGCCTCCGGCGTCATCCCTGGAGGCTCGCTCAGAGACCTCGACTGCTCCCCTGAGCGAGTTTGTTAATCGGCACATTGGGCCGCGCCCCGAGGGCATTCAAGCGATGCTGGAGGCGCTCGGCTACGCCTCGTTGGATGACCTGATGACCGCCACTATTCCGGCAGGCATTCGATTCAAGCGAGACTTGGCGTTGGCGGCGGGGTTGTCAGAATCTGCCGCTCTGGAGAAACTTCGGGCGATCGCCGCCCAAAACCAAGTCTGGCGTTCTTATCTGGGGCTGGGCTACGCCAACACCATCACCCCCCCCGTGATTCAGCGCAATATCCTCGAAAATCCGGGCTGGTACACCCAATACACTCCTTACCAGCCCGAGATTGCCCAGGGGCGTCTGGAAGCCCTGCTGAACTTTCAGACCATGGTCACCGACCTCACAGGGCTGGAAATCGCCAACGCCTCCTTGCTGGACGAAGGTACCGCTGCCGCCGAGGCCATGACCCTCAGCTTCAACGTGCGCCAACAGAAGTCGGTCAAAACCTTTTGGGTCGCGGCGGACTGCCATCCTCAAACGATCGCCGTGGTGAAAACCCGCGCCTTGCCGTTGGGCATTGATGTGCAGGTCGGCGATCCCCGTGAGTGTGACTTTGCCACCCCGATTTTCGGCGCCCTCCTCTCCTATCCGGCGACGGATGGCGCAGTTTACGACTACAGCGACTTGATTCAGCGAGTCCACGAGCAGCGAGCCCTGGTGACGGTGGTTGCCGATTTGCTCAGTCTCACGTTGCTCAAATCACCGGGCGAAATGGGCGCTGACATAGCGGTGGGCAACACTCAGCGGTTTGGTGTGCCATTGGGCTACGGTGGCCCCCATGCCGCCTACTTTGCCACCCGGAATGAATACGCCCGCAAGTTGCCGGGGCGATTGGTCGGCGTGTCAAAAGACCAGTACGACAAACCGGCCCTGCGGCTAGCGCTGCAAACTCGCGAACAGCACATTCGGCGCGACGCGGCTACCAGTAATATTTGCACCGCCCAGGTTCTCCTAGCGGTAATCGCGGGTATGTATGCCGTCTATCACGGTCCCGAGGGGCTGCGGGCGATCGCCACGCGCCTCCACCAGCACACTGTGACCCTGGCCACGGCCCTGCAGCAAGCCGGGTTTACGCTAGGCAATGAGCCCTATTTCGACACTTTGCGGGTCACGGTGGGCGATCGCCAGCCCGAGATCCGGGCGCGGGCCGCCCAGCAACACATCAACCTCCGCTGTCTGGATGCTCAAACCCTGGTGGTTGCCCTCGACGAAACCACCACCAAAGCCGATGTGCTGGATCTGATTGAAGTGTTTACGGCACAGGCAACGGTGCCAGCGGCGGCTCCCTCTCCCCTGCAAAATCATCCGTTGCGCCGCACCAGCGACTTCCTCACCCATCCCGTATTCAACACCTACCACTCCGAAACAGAGATGCTGCGGTACATGCACCGATTGCAGTCGCGGGATCTGTCGTTGACGGCGGCGATGATTCCCCTCGGGTCTTGCACCATGAAGCTCAATGCCACTGCGGAAATGGTGCCCATTACCTGGCCGGAGTTCGGCCAGATCCACCCCTTTGCCCCCCTCGAACAAACCCAGGGCTATCGCCAGCTATTTCAGGATTTGGAGGACTGGTTGAGCGAGATCACGGGGTTTGCGGGCGTTTCCCTACAGCCTAATGCGGGGGCGCAGGGCGAGTATGCGGGCCTGCTGGTGATTCGGGAATATCATCGCCAGCGGGGAGACAGCGATCGCACCGCCTGCCTGATCCCCGAATCGGCCCACGGCACCAATCCTGCCAGTGCGGTGATGGCCGGCATGAACGTCGTCGGCGTTAAGTGTGACGACCAGGGCAACATCGACATTGATGATCTGCGCGCCAAAGCGACCAAACACAGTGCTCAACTGGCGGCGCTGATGGTGACCTATCCCTCGACCCACGGTGTCTTTGAGGAAGGGATTCGCGAAATTTGCGATATCGTACACGCCCATGGCGGTCAGGTGTATATGGATGGGGCCAACATGAACGCCCAAGTGGGGCTTTGTCGCCCAGCGGACTTTGGGGCGGATGTCTGCCACTTAAACTTGCACAAAACCTTCTGCATTCCCCACGGTGGAGGGGGTCCCGGCGTTGGCCCAATCGGTGTGCAAGCGCATCTGGTGCCCTTCCTGCCCGGACACACCCTGGTCCAAACCGTTGGCGGTGAACAAGCGATCGGGGCGGTCACCTCGGCTCCCTGGGGCAGCGCCAGCATTCTCCCCATCTCCTGGATGTACATTGTCATGATGGGGGCAGCGGGCCTCAAGCGGGCGACCGCAGTGGCGATTCTCAACGCCAACTACATCGCCCAGCGCTTGGCCGGTCACTATGATATCCTCTACACCGGCCAGCATGGCCTGGTGGCGCACGAATGCATTGTCGATTTGCGCCCCTTTCGTAAGTCCGCTGGGGTCACGGTGGAAGATGTGGCTAAGCGCCTGATCGACTATGGCTTCCATCCCCCCACAATGTCCTGGCCGGTGGCAGGTACGCTCATGATCGAGCCGACTGAGAGCGAGTCGAAGGCCGAACTCGATCGCTTCTGTGAGGCGATGATCGCGATTCGGGCAGAGATTGAGGCGATCGCGACGGGGCAAATGGACGCTGACCACAATCCGCTCAAGCGGGCTCCCCACACAGCCGAAGATCTCGTCTCTGAGTGGCAGCGACCTTACGATCGCCGACAAGCGGTCTTTCCGACCCCGTGGACCCAAGCGCATAAGTTCTGGCCAGCCGTCAATCGCATTGACCAGGCTTATGGCGATCGCAACTTGATGTGCGCCTGTCTGCCCATGTCTGCCTACGACGAGTGATCACTCTCCGGGGCTCAAGCCACCTGCGCTTTCAAAAAAGCGGCTTGGGCTCAGGAAGAGCCTGGAAAACTTAGCATAAATTGCTGGTAATTACTGAAGCGTTAATGGCTTCACAAAAAGATCTGTAAGCTTTACTGAAGGATGGGGCAAGCGGTCTCTGTAATTTTGCGGAGCTGTGAGCAGTTCCTACCGTCAGAGATCAAGCTTGGTCATCAATTTTTGCCGCCGCTTGCTATTGGCAAAATCCTTAATAATGCCTAAAACCGTTAAATTACATAGGCTTTAGGCGATGGGAGACAGCTGGCTTGAAGAATTTAACCGAGTCGATGACTGAACCGGCGGTTAATCACAGGCGGGGCTGGAGCGGAATTTTGCCTTGTCTTTAATAGACAAAAATAAATTGCCCCCCACGGCTCAAAAGCGCCCTTCAAGAATGTGATGTTGACTGTTTCTGTTGCTTGGATTCTTTACTGAACTTTCAAGCAGGCCGAGTGCAAGCACCGAGCAAAGTGCAGTTCAATCACTCTACAGTTGAGAGGGCTGGAGAAAACTTGATGCTTCTACCCCTGGTGAGGTCACCAGTTGCAATTTTACGACTCACGATTTCAGGCAACCCTAAAATGAACCGCTCCACCCATGATTCAACTAAAGCTCTGATCCCTCAGTCAGACGAAGCTGCGATCAGAGTCCTGGGCGAAACGGGACAGACCGTCGTGTATATCTTTCCCAATGGGCGGGGCATGGCAGAGCGTGAACAACCTGACTTTGACGCGATCGCAGCCGCGAATCCAGCCGCGATTTGCGCCGAGACTCAGCTATTAGATGAACTCGTGGCGACAGGCAAAATGAGCGCCGCCCAGAAAACCGTGGTGATGCATGATCAACAAACGACGGGGATGTCGATCACGGAGATTTTGACTGCTCGCGGTTGGATGTGAGGTGGTTGAGACCCATCGAGTGGCCTTGAGATGTCGGTAGAGAGCCTTCGCTCCAGAACCGAACAGAGGATTTTGGGGGGCGATCGCAGGCACAACCTGTCGGCATTCCGTATTTTGGTAGCGCTCCTGGGGACTGGAGCGATCGCCACCCATCCACCCATCTACTCATCCACCCAAGCTCCCGGTTGCCTGCCGCTCCCCCAGAAACGGCCTGAATTTCGCCCTCTCTTAATCGGTCTGCGGTTTAATAAAACAGCAGACATGAGGACCCGCGATATGGATCTGGCGCAACTCAACCAGGCATACGGCCTGGATGGGCAAATTTCCTTTGGAGCAGGCAAAGGTGGTTTTCCGGATATTGAGGTGACCAATGACCAAGCAACCGCACTGATTTCGCTCTACGGCGGCCAGGTGCTCTCGTTTCAGCCCTGCGGAGTGGCCGCTGATCTGCTGTTTGTGAGCGAAACCGCCTACTATCAGCCCGGCAAAGCCATTAAAGGGGGAGTGCCGGTTTGCTGGCCCTGGTTTGGCCCTGACCCAGAAGGCAAAGGCCGTCCGAGTCATGGGTTTGTCCGCAATCGGCTCTGGCAGGTCCAGTCGACTCAGGGGTTGCCGGGTGGGGCGACGCAGGTGGTGTTGGGCTTGAGCGACACAGACGAGACCCGTGAGCTGTGGCCCCATGCGTTTGAGTTAGCGCTGGAGATTACCGTGGGCCGCACGCTACAGCTCATGTTGAGCAGCCGAAATGTGGGCGATCGCCCTTTTGACATTACCCAAGCCCTGCACACCTATTTCACCGTGGGCGATATTGCCCAAACCACCGTGCAAGGACTGGATGGCACCACTTACATCGATAAGGTAGATGGTCAAAAAGTGAAGCCGCAGTCGGGGCCGATCGCGATCGCCGGGGAGGTCGATCGCATTTATCAGGGCGTTCCCAGTGAGTTGATGATTGTCGATGGGGCAAGCGATCGGCAGATTCGCATCACCTCGACGGGCAATCAGACGGCAGTCGTTTGGAATCCGTGGGTGGAAATTTCTAAGCAGTCGGGCGATCTCACAGACGATGCCTATCAGCAGTTTGTCTGTGTGGAGACGACCAACGCGGCGGATGATGTGGTGACGGTGGCCCCGCAGTCGGAATATCGGCTGGCGGTGACCTACGACATCTTGATGGCAGACCCCCTCACGTGAACGGGTGAGTCGCAACCTCAAGCCATCAAGACCGAGGCCCCCCTGGCAAGGCATAGACCTTTGGGGCGAGGGGAATGCCCGGTAGGAGGTGGCCGCACTACCCCCTTGCGATCGCCGCTAGTGGGTAATTGACGCCGTCCTCTACCAGCCAGCAAGATCACAGGGGTTCGTAGGTGCGGCGATCGCCGAGACGATACATGCGGGTGCCTTGATGGGGGTAATCCACGACGTCGTAATCGAGGTCGTAACCACCCACTAAGTAGATTAGATCCGCCTCAAAGGGATTGTGCATCGCATGGGCTGGACTGTCGGGCCGAAAGCCCATAAAATCCCCAGCCTGCACTTCGAAAGTCTCATCATCAATGGTGGCCATCCCCCGCCCCGAGAGAATGTAGATAAACTCCTCTTCGCCCCGGTGGCGATGGTATGCGGTGGAGTCATGTCCCGGTTCGACGCGGACCCAATGCACCCCCAAATGCAGGCACCCGGTGGCGGCGGCTAGCGATCGCATATGGCGGACAGCATTGCCATTGAGCGGATGCACATACACTTGCTCGGGCATCGCGGCGATCGCCTCTGCCGTGATGAGCGGATGGGGGAGATTGTGAGCGTTGGGATCAGTCATCAGCCGCGAGATTCAGAACAGGTTAGGTCAAGGCTTGGACGGTTGCCCAGCGTTGGGAGCAGGCCATCGGGAAGCTAGCCGCGATCGCCGGGGGGCTCCGGACGGCTCAAGGGTAGGGGGCGATAACGGTTGGCGTTGCCCAGGTGAAAGCAGTAGGTAATGTTGCCATCATCGTCGACTTTAAACGTGGCGTTGTATTCAAGGCTGCGATCGCGGAGATAAGCATTGGCGACATCCCCATCCACTTGAGCCGCCATCGCAAACTGCAACGGGGTGACTTGGCCGCGTCCCGCTTTCACCGTCCGAAAAAACGTCTGCCGCAGGTGTTGGGCGGCTTGCTCGCGGCGCTGGCGACGCCTCTCCCACAGTAGCCAACTGCCGCCCGTGGTCGCAGGCACTCCGAGCAGCAACCCAGCAGTAATGGTTTCTCGTTTGTCGAGCAGCCGGGGGTCGCGATTGAGACTGGTTTCGAGCGCCCGGCCCAAACACCAAAATCCTAGCAACAGCAGCAATCCGGCTCCAATGGATTTGACTTTATTCATAGCGATCGCGGGGGCAACCTCAGACATCGATAGCGGCGACTCGCATCAGGTTTTGCCCACAGTACATCAAGTTTCCCATATCGTCACATCCTAATAGGGGGTCGACAGGTCGGCTTGCAACTGCTCCACCAGTGACTCCTGCGGATGAATGGTGAGGATCGGCTGCAAAACGGAGGCCATTGAGCCCGTCTGGCTTTGCCACTGCACCCACAAACTGCCAGGCGGCAAGGCCGGGGGGGTAACCGCGTTCGTCCCTAGCCAGATCAGCGATTGGGTCGGCAGTCGGTGGGTCGTGTCAGCGGGGCCGGGCATGACGGCGGCTAAGGCCGACAGAATGGTGTGTTTGTTTTGTAAGAGTCCGGTGTGAGGCAACCACAATACGGCGGATAGCTGTTTTCGCAGACTGTAAATGTAGAGACTGGCGGCCGTGGTTACGGCTGATTCAAAAGCGTCCTCCGTCCAGCGATCGCGGGTATCTAGCCCGATGATGACCTGATTATCAGCGGTTTGTTCTTCCAGCTCCCGCACGCGCAAGTCGCCATGGCGAGCACTGGTGCGCCAGTGAATCAGGCGCGTCGGATCCCCCCAGCGATAGGGCCGCACCGCCCGCGTCAGCCCCTGACTGGAATATTGTGCCTGCTGCGATAATTGCCAGCGCGACCCCATCGCCAGGCCCATCTGGTCAATCAGGGGACAGCGACTCAGGGGCAAAATCTCGGGATAGACCGTGGCATGAATGGCCGCCTGACGAGGCCGCTGACACCAAAACAGGCCAAACGGGGCAGCGGTGCGCAGCGTCACCGTATCCCAGTGGTAAATGCCGCGTCGGGTAGGCCGACAGGTATACACCCAGGTATGTTGTTGATGCGGAGCTAACGTCGCGATCGCGGTGGTCGGGGCCTCCCCCAATGCAGTGGGCACCTGATCTCGCAGTTGCAGCAGCACTTTTGAGCGGGCGGTCGAATTCTCCAGCACAATTTCGGCGGCGAGCGGCTCGCCCACACTGACCGGACGAATGGGCTGCCGGTGAATCTGCAAGCCTGACAGACTCCGGGGCGAGGTCCAAACGTTGATCAGCGCGATCGCCATCATGACCCCGCTGATGGCATAGAGCCACCCCGCCATGCTGTTAACCGCCGCCCCAAAAAAGGCGATCGCCAACCCCAGCAACACGCCCCCCGCATAGGCCGGAGCCACCCAATGCCGTTCCAGCCAAGTTAATAACCGTTGCCACAATCTAGCCATGGATGCGTTTCTCCAACCTGCTACCAAGATGGCACAGTTCAGGAGGCAGGAGGCTCCCTCACCAACTCCACCTTCCTCACCGACTCCACCTAAGTAGATGGGCTTAATTATTTGTAGTGGATCGACACAGCTAAAATGAGTCATTAGATTTGACTATGCCGCTTCCTCAAACACCGGGTAGAGATGCTTCAATTTCACTCTGGCATTGTCAGTGGTGAACTTCCAAATCACTTTAGACTGGGTTTGGTTGCGTTCTTGCTGCCAAGCTTCGAGTTCGCGCTTGAGTTCTGCTGGTGAGGCCATGCGACGGTCTAAGCACTGCCGGGACAACACACTGAGTTCCGTTTCAGCGACATTGAGCCAACTGCCGTTGCGTGGGGTGTGGTAGAAGATCAAGCGTCTCGCGAGGCGATGGGCGTCTTCTGCCGGAAAGGCTTTGTAGAGCGAGGCAATATTGTGAGTGTTGAGATTGTCTGAGAGGAGTTTGACGACGGGTGCATCCGGGTAATCCACCTCGAGCAACTGTCGCACTTCCTCCGCCCAGTCAATGCTGGTGCGACTCTCTCGTTGACTGACTCGCCGCCAACCGCGATTGGGGTCGAAAAACATGAATCACGATTGCATCCCCTCGCGTTCGTAGTGGTAGTCCTCCTTCTGGTCGTGCCCGGGTTCCATCTCAATGGGAGGATAAAGGTCAGACTGCAACTGGTAAGCCGCCTCGTCCATACAAACCAACGGTGCGTCGGCGGTGTGTTCGCTGCTGTAGAGGTCTAACACCACTTCCATCTCAGCCACAAAGCGGGGTAAGTCCCGTTCTGGGATGCAGAAGCGTTTTACTTTCCAAGGGCGTAACTCGTTTTTTTTAACGTCCGTCGCACCGTCTCTCGTGAGATCTGCAGCACAATCTGTCGGGCTTTCAACTGTTGGGTGAGCAGTTCGAGCGTCCAACGGGTGTGTCCTTCAGGTGCTTCAGAACAACACAGGGCAATAATTTGAGCTTCCAAATGCCCGTCTACTATCGGGGCCACAGGCGGCGTTGCCCGCACTTGTCGATTGAGCGCAGGTTGTTCCCCCTGCCTTAAGAAGCGGTAGCGAATCCGTCCCACGGTATTGCGGTGCAAATTGAGGGCGGTTGCGATCTCCTCATCCGTCCAGTGTCTCGTCGCCCCTTCTCCCTCATCTGCCATCAGGAGAACTTGGGCGTGGAGGATTTTCTTGACCGGAGCGTGACCATGACGACTGATGTCTTCCAATCGATGGCGTTGTTCAGCAGTTAAACAGATTTTGTTTTCATCTTTTTTCCCCCGTCCCATTGTAAAACTCCCTGCATTGGCACTTGCTATTACACTATTTTAGCTGTGTCATACCACTACAAATAATTAAGCCCATCTACTTACGGTAGTCTCCTGTTTTGAGCGAGTGCCCGAGTCTGAGGCACCCTAGTAGTGTGTCAGGCTTGATTTGAGGGATAGGCATATTGGATGATAGAGCTGTCGAATCCTGTCATCTGCCCATGCCTGCGAAAAAATACATCGTCTCCCTGACGCTTGAAGAGCGCACGGAACTGGAGCAATTGGTCAACACGGGTAAAGCCCCCGCCTACAAAATCAATCATGCTCGCATTTTGCTCAAAGCGGATACCCAGCAGCAGGGTGGCGGCTGGAACGATGCCACCATTAGCCAAGCCCTTGACATTAGCGTGGCGACTATCGAACGGGTGCGTCAACACTTCGTCGAACCAGGTCTCGCCCCCGCTTTAGGGCGCAAACAGCCCCTTCAGCACCCCAGTCGCGCTTTAGATGGTGAGCAAGAAGCGCATCTCATTGCGATTGCTTGTAGCGCCCCCCCCTGCAGGCCGCAATCGCTGGAGTCTGCGGTTACTAGCTCAACGGCTAGTGAGCTTAGAGTGCGTCGAAACCATCTCTCATGAGACGATGCGACAGACACTCAAAAAAACGAACTCAAGCCTTGGTTGAATAAGTCCTGGGTCATTCCTCCCCAAGCCAATGCCGAAGGCGCATTGCCATCACCTGGAGCTATCGCTGGCCCTGTGAGGTGTTTCATGAGTTCACCAAGGACATCTGTGGTCTGGAAGCGGCTCAGCTACGCAACGAGGAGGCGGTGAAACGCCATCTCTGCTTAAGTTGCATAGCGCACTCGTGCCTCCAGAATGCACCGATGGCCGGGGGAAAATCAGAAATCTTTAGCTGGGCAAACACCACGCCCAGTATCGGCCAGAAGCTCTATGGTCTCTCCCGCGAAGCGGTGCAAGCGATGTTGCAGTTGGCCCACGCGCCGTTTGCTCAGGGGCGATCAGTCGAGCAAGGGCTGGAGGTGATGATGCCCGCTTAAATCAGCATGGGGTCGCCTAAATCATTTTTCTCTCGCCAGAGTTTGCCAAGTCGTGTTCAGTCGCAGTCTGGGGCTTCGGGACCGGATATTAACGTTGCCCTTGATGGTGGCCGCCGTGGTGACACTGTTATGGCAGCCGGTGCCGTCGGTGGTGGAGTTAACCCGACTGCTGAATCGCCAAGACTTACTCTGATCAAAAGCCGTAGGGGTGAGTCGCCAGGCTGTCAGTGAGCGCTTTTTAAGTTTTCCGTATCAACTCTTTGAAGGGGTCTTTGCGGATCTCGTGCCGCGGTTAAAAGCCCGCTGGAGCCAGCGGCAACGTCCCCTGCCGCCGAGTGTATCCTATGCGATGAAACATTTTGAGCAGCTTTGGGCGGGTCACTCAATGGCATCAAACTACAAATCTGGGCCACTGGGCTCATCTATGCCGTTTTGGTCGATTTGTCCGATGCCGTCGCTGAAGCCGTGCAATTGCCCCCTGAGCGCATCTCGATGGAAATGATTTGGCGCGGTCTCTATCATTTCAACGATGCCTACCATCGAGGTCTGGCCCACGACCCCATTAGCTACTTAGCAGCCCCGGAAAACCGCGACCTCGGGGGCATCAAAACGATTCGTAAACCCCCTAAACAGCTTGACTTTTCACCCTATTTCAAGCCGCTTCCAGCAACATCTTGACATCTTGACATCATGCCTCAGACACTAACTTGTCACCAATCCCCTGATTCCAAGAAGTGATTGCGTTCCTTTCCTGGGGTGATACAATCACAACCAAGCTAGGGGTGTCCGACGCGATCGGGCTGAGATTATACCCTCAGAACCTGACCTGGTTAATACCAGCGGAGGGAAGCGTTGATTGAGGTTACGAAACCGAAGCGACGAGCGAATAATGAGTTCAGAATTTTGAGTTCAAAGTTTTGAGTTCATCGTTCACAAAAGATGACCCTGTTTTCTGATCACTGAATTCAGTTTCACAAGCTTTTCGTCGCTTCATACAAGTTACTCCCTTCATCCTTCCAACCTGTCATCACCTCTAGCATCTTGCGTTCACTTAGCGAGGTGCTTGTTTATGACTCTAGGTGCAACGGCGTTAGTGGTCACCCTGGTGACTGTAGCCGTGTTTACGTTGATGGGTTTGTTGCAGGCCAGTCGGCGGACGATCACCCTCGAAGACTACATGGTCAGCCGCAACAGTGTGGGCACCGGGGCGGCATTGGCGACCATTGTGGCTTCCGCAATGGGGGCCTGGATTTTGTTTAGCCCGCCGGAAGTGGGGGCGACCAGCGGCATTGCGGGCATTATCGGTTACTGCATCGGGCAGGCGACCCCATCGGCGATGTTTGCCTTTATGGGGACGCGCATTCGGTTTTTGATGCCCCACGGTCACTCGCTGAATGAGTATGTGCTGCATCGCTTTGGCAATGCGATGTACCTGCTGACGTTGGGCATCATCGTCTTCTACATGTTTGTGTATTTGGCGGCGGAGCTGACGGCGATCGCTAAAGCCGTCGAACTCATGGCCGGGGTGCCCCTCTGGCTTACCGCTGTACTGGTGATCTCGGCAGTGTTTATCTACACCACCGTTGGCGGATTGGCGGCAACCATCTTCACCGATGCCATTCAGTTCATCGTGATTGTGCCGCTGCTGCTGCTGAGTTTTGCGATCGCTCTAATCGCCCTCGGTGGCTGGGGCACCGCCATTGAACCCGTCACCCAATCTGCCCCCCAACTGCTCTCGCTGGCAAACGGTCCCGGCATCAAGTTTGGGGCGACGCTGGTGATTGCGGTGATTGCCGCCGAAATGTTCAACCAGGCGAACTGGCAGCGAATTTATGCTTGCCGGGATGATGTCGTAGTGCGGCGATCGTTCCTCGGATCGTTCCTGTTCATCGTGCCCATGTTGTTCATTGCCGGACTGCTAGGCATTCTGGCGATGCATTTTGGGTTTAGTGACGATCGCGCCTTTTTCTCCCTGATTGCAGCCCTGGGTCTGCCCGGCTGGGTCAGCATTGCGGTGCTGGTGCTCGTGCTCGCCCTGGTCATGAGTAGCCTGGATACCTTGCTGAACGGGATTGCCAGCGTCTTCACTGTCGATTTGGTGCGGTTCTTTCCCGCCATGCCGTCTACAGGCATTTTGCGAGCATCCCGCATTCTCACCGTCTTCGTCGGCATGCCGGTGATCCTGATTGCATCGCAAGGCTACAACGTACTGTACCTGTTCCTGCTGGCGGATCTGGTGTGTGCCGGGGCGCTGTTTCCGGTGCTCTTTGGTCTGTATTCCCGGCGGCTGACTGGGGCGATCGCCTTCTGGAGTTCCCTGTTAGGTATCGGTACCGGGGCGCTGTTCTTTCCCCGGCCCGACTTCAGCCCGTGGAATGGCCTGCCCTTCGCGGGTGATTTGCTGGTGAGCTTCGCCGTGCCCATCATCGTGTCTTTCCTGATTTCGATGATTTGGATTCAAGTCAAAGCGCAGCAAGGCAAAACCGAAGCGTTCGATTTCAAACTACTGGACGAAAAGATTCGGGCCTATGGAGAGGCCGAGTCGGTGGCGGCGGCTGAGATGACGAATTAAAGGTAGGTGGGTGGATGGGTGGATGGGTGGATGGGTAGGTGAGTTTAGACTTGACCACAAATCCCCCCGCTGGGAGGCATAGCGGTTACTTCGCTACCATAGATAGGTCTTCATTAGCTCGATTTTCTGGGTAAGTTATGACTACTATGCCGTTCACTGACCCGATTACGCTAGAGATTGCGCCGCTTCCCCGCGCCGCTTTGGATGAGCTATATCACTTTCTGCAATATTTGCAGTTTAAGTACGGGGCAGATTTAGAGCCGACCTTGGAGGCCATTGAGGACGAAATAGATAGCTTTGACGCCGATGTAGCCTTACAAGAGTCAGGAGAAATTTCATTAAGCAGTCTTAAGCAAGAGCTTGGGCTGCAATGACTTACGAGGTTCTAATCAAGCCCGCTGCCCAACGGCAACTTAAGAAACTACCGAGGGCTGTGCAAGCAGACTTGATTACCCTGATTGAGCATTTAACGCAGGATCCCAGACCGCCAGGATGCAAAAAAGCTCAAGGGTAGGCAAAACCAGTACAGAGTCCGTTTCGGCGACTACCGCGTTATCTATAGCGTGGAGGACATGGCGCTGATAATCAGAGTGATCAAGGTCGGGCATCGGCGCGACGTTTATGAGGAAACATAGTTGCTCTGCGCTGGCTCCGAGATTCAGTAGTATGATGCATTAAAGCTAGGGGTGTCCGAGTGATCGGGCTGAGATCATACCCTCAGAACCTGACCTGGTTAATACCAGCGGAGGGAAGCGTTGATTGCGGTCACAGGCCGAAACGACGAGTGAATGGCTGCTCTGGAGTCTTATTTCAGGTCAGGGTTAGGCCATTGGCACCAAGCTACCGAGTGGGTGCCGCGATCGCTCCTCGATTCCAGCCTTGCCCCTCCTCATTTGCTCCCATCCTCTAGCGCTACACCGTTTATAGAGGTTAGAGGCATGAGAACCGAATGGATTGCTAAGCGTCAAAGTCACGCTAACAAGTCGCAGATGCACTATGCGCGACAGGGCGTGATTACCGAAGAAATGGATTATGTGGCAAAGCGGGAGAATTTACCTGCTGAGCTGATTCGGGATGAAGTGGCGCGGGGACGGATGATCATTCCCGCGAACATCAATCACCCAAATCTGGAACCGATGGCGATCGGCATTGCCTCGAAGTGCAAGGTAAATGCAAATATCGGGGCATCGCCCAATTCATCCGACATTGAGGAAGAGGTCGCCAAGCTGCACCTGGCAGTGAAGTATGGGGCCGACACGCTGATGGACTTGTCTACCGGCGGCGGTGATTTAGACAAGATTCGCACGGCGATCATCCAAAGCTCGCCCATTCCGATTGGGACAGTGCCGATTTATCAGGCCTTGGAGAGTGTCCACGGCAATATCGAACAGCTGGCCCCGGAAGACTTTCTGCACATTATCGAAAAGCACGCCCAGCAAGGGGTGGACTACATGACCATCCACGCCGGGATTTTGATTGAGCACTTGCCGCTGGTGCGCGATCGCATCACGGGCATCGTGTCGCGCGGCGGCGGCATTCTGGCTCGCTGGATGCTGCACCACCACCAGCAAAACCCGCTCTACACCCACTTTGAGGACATCATCGAGATTTTCAAAAAGTACGATGTCTCCTTCAGCTTGGGCGATTCCCTGCGGCCCGGCTGCTTGCATGACGCCACCGATGCGGCGCAACTGGCGGAACTGAAGACCCTGGGCGAACTGACTCGCCAAGCCTGGGAGCACGACGTGCAGGTGATGGTCGAGGGTCCGGGGCATGTGCCGATGGATCAAAT
>Ga0081520_100315_pt1 | contig 24423 bp, 24 predicted proteins | sample HotLakmasection1_FD_70988 | JGI IMG/M metagenome (GOLD analysis project Ga0081520, IMG submission 70988) | Hypersaline microbial mat communities from Hot Lake, Washington, USA - Section #1 (SPADES assembly) (version 2) | ecosystem: Environmental > Aquatic > Non-marine Saline and Alkaline >... | reverse complement strand
CAAGAAAATCACGCTCAACAGCCGAAACCTTGCAAAACACAATACTTCAAAACGACCAAAATACGTTCATTCACAATAGGTTGCAGGTTGTTCGCAGGCGACCAGGCTATGGCGGGCACAATTATGTTCTCGACACCGGCTCGCGTCAGCAGATCGACGCCGGTGACCCGAGCGTCCAGTTCGCCGCGCAGATGGATCATCTGGCAGATGCCATTCGAGACGGCTCCGAGATCCGCACGCCAGGTGAAATGGGCCAGCGTGATGTCCGCCTTATGGAAGCGATCATCGCCTCGGCAAGAGACAACAGGATTGTCAGGCTGAACAAGGATGCGAGCATGAAAGGCTAGCAGCCCTGCCCTGCACTACCCCTCAGTTCACCTCGTCCTCATCCCTTGGCAGGGCCGGGACAAAGGGCTGCGGCAGGGGGGCGGCTGGTACGCCTTCCTCCTTGAGGGCTTTCGCTTCCTCGGGCGTGGTCTCGCCCCAGATCGGGCGCTCTTCGGTCTCGCCGTAACACATGGCGCGCGCCTCATGCGCGAAATCCTTGCCGACATAGTCATGGGTCTCGGCGAGGTGTTCGCGCGCCTTCTTCGCGAATTCGGCAAAAAGCTTGCGCGGGTCTGGCTTGTTTCTGGTGCTGCGCGCGACCGCCGGGGCCATGATCTGCTTGCCAACCTTGGCGGCCCCGCATTCCGGGCAACTCACCTGCCCGGCCGCATGCAGGCGGTCATAGGCGTCTGAATTCGCAAACCAGCTTTCGAATTCATGACCGCAGGCGACACAGGCGAGCGCGTAGCGGATCATCCGGCCTCCGCCAGCAGGGGATCGAGCTTGCCCGAACGCTCCAGCGCCATCAGCTCGTCGCAGCCGCCGACATGCGTGCCATTGATGAAGATTTGCGGAAAGGTCGACCGGCCACCGGCGCGCTGCACCATTTCGCGCTTCTTCTCAGGGTCCATGCCGGCATCGATGTGCTCGAAATCGACGCCCTTGTCGCCGAGCAGCCTGAGCGCGCGGGTGCAGTAGCCGCAGAATTGTCTGGTGTAGATCGTCACATCGGCCACGCATAATCTCCTGAGATGAGCTCAATCGGAACGCGCCTTCATATAGGCAGCGTCTCGGGACGTACAACGCGCGCCAGCACGAGGATATCCACATTCGCCGCACCCGCGCGCCTCAGTTCGCGCGTGCAGGCCGTCAGAACCGCGCCGGTCGTGTAGACATCGTCGATGAGCACGAGGCGGCGGCCCCTGATCCGGTCCTTGTGCTTGTCCGGCACATGAAACGCTCCCCGGACATTGCGCGCCCGCGCGGCGGAGTTCAGTCCCGCCTGGCTCGGTGTGCGCCGCTTGCGCTTCAGCCAGTGGATCGCCAGCGGCACAGCGGACGCGCGCGACACCGCTGCTGCGAGCCAGAGCGACTGGTTGAACCCGCGTGCTGCCAGGCGCATGCGATGCAGCGGCACGGGCACGAGCATGTCGGCCGTTTCCAGCATGTCGCCCGCCGCCTCACGCATCCACCGGCCGGCATGTTTCAGCCGGTCACGATTGCCGCCACGCTTGAGCGCGAGGATCAGCGGGCGCGTCGTGTCGTCATAGGCCAGCGGTGCCGCAGCCCGGTTCCAGGCCGGCGGCGAGGCGGTACAGGCCGGACAGGCGGTGTCGGGGCCGAGATCGATCTCGACCGGCAGGGCGCAGCGCCGGCACAGCGGTCCAGCCAGAAAGCCGAGCGCCGCCCTTGTGCTGTACCTTCCCTCCTCCGGCCAGACCCCGGACGCCAGACGCCGCAGGACGCGCCCTGCCGCGGGCCGCTTGGCATCGCCCTGCAGAGGTTTCATATCAGCGCCCATGACCTCAGCCCCAAACACCGCACCGCCCCGGATATTCTCTCCCGCGCGCCTCAGGGCGCAGCGCGACCGTTCCGCAGCACGTTTCAGCGAGTTTGACTTCCTGAAACGGCGCGTGTCGAGCGAATTGGTGGAGCGCCTCGATGATGTCGCTCGCGAATTTCCAAACGTGATGGATATCGGCGCGCATGACGGAAGTCTGTCCGCTTTCCTCGCGGCGCGGCCCGGCGTGAGAAAGGTGCTTGCACTCGAACCCTCACCGGCCATGGCGGCAATTGCGGGCGCGAGCGAAGGCGTCGAGGCGCGCGTCTCATTGCTTGAGACGCTTGATGTGCCGCCCGCGTCATTCGACCTCGCCGTCAGCGCGCTCGCGCTGCACTGGGTGAATGATCTGCCAGGACTCCTGGTCCAGGTTCGGCAGGCGCTGAAACCCGACGGGCTGTTCCTCGCAGCGCTGTTCGGTGGCGAGACCCTGAAAGAGCTCCGCCAGAGCCTGATGCAGGCTGAAAGCGAGTTGCTCGGCGGGGCGGGCGCGCGGGTCTCACCCTTTCTGGACGGAATTGATGGCGGGCGGCTCCTGCAGCGTGCAGGCTTTGCCCTCCCCGTGGCCGACAGCGACCGGCTCACCGTCACCTATGAGACGCTGTTCCACCTGATCGCCGAGCTGCGCGGCATGGGCGAGGCCTCCAAGCTGGCAGGCCGGGTACACCCGCTTCGCCGTGACGTGCTGATGCGCGCGGCCGAAATCCATGCCGAAAGGTTCAGCGACCCCCGCGGACGGATCACAGCGACCTTCGACATTGTCTGGCTGGCGGGATGGGCGCCTGCACCGGACCAGCCCCGGCCGAAACGTCCGGGCAGCGCGACGCACAGTCTTGCCGAAGCCGTGGGCGCGAAGGAAATCCCTGCTGGGGAGAAAACCGGCGCGAGGGGCTCCGGCGAGGACAGGGATCAGGACGGATAGCTGTTGGCGGTTTCGCTCAGATTGTTGGCCGTGGTCGAGCCGACAGCGTCGAGGCCCGCAATCAGCGCCAGCACAAGAAGTGACAGGATCAGCGCGTATTCCACCGCCGTCGCACCCGTTTCATCCTGGCGTTGTTTCTTCCGGTTGCGCTTGTTCATGCGATAGCCCTTGTCTGCGCCAGTCTTTCAGAGCCTGGAAAAGTGGAAGGTCAGCCTCGGGCGCGGCATAGTCGAAGAGGCAGTCGATCTCAGCCCATTCGAGTGCCTGGCCTTCGCAGCCCCTCGGCTCGCCCTCCCAGGAAGTGCAGATGTATAGAGGCATGAGAAGGTGAAAACTCTCGTAAGTGTGCGAGGCGAATTGGATCGGTTGCAGATCACTCTCCTCAAGCCTGATCGAGAGTTCCTCCTCAATCTCCCGAACGAGTGCCTGTTCGGGCGTTTCACCGGCCTCGATCTTGCCGCCGGGAAACTCCCAGAGGCCTGCCATCGCCTTGCCTTCGGGACGCTGCGCGAGGAGGACGCGGCCCTCAGGATTGATCAGGGCGACGGCAACGACGAGAACGAGTTTCACGTCCGGTACGCCCCGTTTATGTCGATATAGGCATGGGTGAGGTCGCAGGTGAGAAAGCTGCTGGAATGGCCTTCGGGGTTGCCGAGGTGGATTGTGATCTCGACCTCGTCGCCGGCACAGGCGGCGCTCGCAAGCGCCTCATCATAATCGGGCGCGCGTTCGCCAAAGCAGGCCACCAGGTGGTTGCCGAAATGGATGGCGAAGGCGTCGCGGTTCACCTGCGCACCCGATTTGCCAATCGCCATGACGATACGGCCCCAGTTCGCGTCTCCGGCAGCAATGGCGGTCTTCACCAGCGGCGAATTGGCGACCGACATGCCCACCTTGCGGGCATCATCGGAGGATTCAGCGCCGATGACATGGATACGGATCAGCTTCTGTGCACCCTCGCCATCGCGGACAATCTGCTCGGCGAGGCTCTCCATGACATTCCTGATGGCTGCGGTCAGCAGATAAGCCGGCGATCGGTCGGTTCCTGGAGGGGCCTTCTCGTCAGCGTCAAAGCCGGAGGCGCCCGTGGCAAACACCATCAGGCTGTCAGAGGTTGATGTGTCCCCATCCACCGAGATCCGATTGAACGTACTGTCTGCAACCGATGAGGTGATCCTCTGCAACCGGTCTGGCGACACCTTCGCATCTGTGAAGACATAGGCCAGCATGGTGGCCATGTTTGGCGCGATCATGCCAGAGCCCTTGGCGATCCCGACAACGTTGAAGCCGCGGCGCGCCACCTTCACGACCTGGCCCGCCCCTTTCGGAAATGTGTCGGTGGTCATGAAGGCGCGGGCGCACGTCTCCCATTCCGGCGGCGCCAGCCGGGCGGCCATGTCGGGGACGAGCTCGGCGATATAGTCCGCGCGCGGCAAGGGCTCGCCGATCACGCCGGTGGCGGCGAGGAAACACTCCGCCTCCGCCACGCCGAAGGTTTCCGACAGGGCCTTCACGCTCGCGGCATTCTTCGCCTTGCCGAAGGCACCGGTGAAGGCATTGGAATTGCCGGCATTGACGAGCAGCGCGCGGCCACCGCCCTTGCCTTCCACCAGCGCCCTCCTGCACCATTCGACATCATCGGAAGCGGTTGCAGAGCGGGTGAAGACACCGGCTGCCGTCGTGCCCTCATCGAAGGCGAACAGCATGGTGTCGTCGCGTTGCAGTCCGCGGCTGGCGTAAAAGCCCCGTGACGCGGTGGCCGCGCAAACGCCGCGCACGAGGGGCAGGTCGGGAAACCGCTCGGGCGCGAGCGGCGATCTTGTGAGCTTCATTGTCCGGTGTCCTCGTCCCCGGAAGCCCTATCCGGCAGCGGCATGATCTCGATCTGGCCCTCGGCGCGCAGATCGCGCAGGATTTTCGAGATCTGGGTCAGCGTCATGAATTTCACGATGTCGGGCCGCATCTCCTCGAAGGTCTTGGGCGCTTCCTTGCGGCGATCGTTCAGTTTCAGGATCACCCAGCCGCTATTGGTCTCGAAGGGGGCCGACACGTCGCCGACCGACGTGTTGCCGACCTCGCCGACCAGTTCCGGATCGAGCCGGTCGATCGCCACCCAGCCGAGCTCCCCACCCTCGGCACGGGTGCGGAGGTCTGAGGAATACTGAAAGGCGAGCGTGGCAAAATCCTCGCCGGAGGCAAGCTTCTCTGCGACCTCTTTCGCCTCGGCCTCGGTTTCGGTCACGATTTGGGCAAGGCGCACCTCATCGCCGAGTTGCTGCAGGGAGACCTGCTCCTCATACATGTCGCGGATCGCACCGGAGGTGACCTCGTCGGCGACAAGGCTCTCCAACAGGAGATTGCCGAGAATGCGCTCGCGCGCGATCTGCAACCTGTGACGGGCCTGTTCGTCCCGGTCGAGACTGCGCGCCTCCGCCTCCTGAGCCATCAGGCGCTGGTCGATCAGCTGGTCCAGCACGCGGGCAAATTCCGGATGGGTTGGCTCGAAATTCTCGCCCCGCTCGATCAGGCCCTGTGCGAGAGCTTCCAGCTCGACATCGATAATGTAGATCGCCTCACCGTTAACGACGGCAGCTGTGGCCGGGTCGATCCGCACCTCGGGACGCGGCGCTTCCTCGTTGCCTCCACAGGCTGAAAGCCCCGTCATGGCGGGGGAAAGAGCGAGGGCGAAGGCGAACATTCGTGAAATTGCCATGCAGGTCTCCCGTCAGCGGCTGAGCGCCGTGCGTTGACTTCGATTTTTCCGCTTCTTAAGTCACCCATGGTTCAACACCAATGGGCAAAAGGGGCTGGTGTGCAGCCTCTGGGGACGCGAGGACGCCGACCCGCCATTGAAGACAAGTGCAGTTTGCGCTGCTAATGTGCGCGCGGCTCGCCAGACAACGGAAGTTCCATGCTCGGCATTGCGCGTAAGATGTTCGGCTCGGTCAACGAGCGCAAGTTGAAACCCATGCGGAAGCGGGTGGATCGTATCAACGCCCTCGAGCCGATGATGGAGGCGCTCTCCGACACCGCCTTGAAGGCCAAGACCGACGAGTTCCGGCAGCGCCTCGCCAATGGCACACCGCTCGACTCATTGCTCGAGGAGGCCTTCGCCGTGGTGCGCGAGGCCGCCAAGCGGACACTCGGCATGCGGCATTTCGACGTCCAGCTCATGGGCGGCATGGTGCTGCACCATGGCAAGATCGCCGAAATGCGCACCGGTGAGGGCAAGACCCTGGTGGCGACGCTTGCGGCCTATCTGAACGCGCTGCCTGGCACCGGTGTCCACGTCATCACGGTGAATGACTATCTCGCCAAGCGCGACGCCGAATGGATGGGCCAGATCTACAATTTCCTCGGCCTCTCCGTCGGCAACATCGTGCACGGCATTGATGAACGCGGACGTCGCGACGCTTACGCCGCCGACATCACCTATGGCACGAACAATGAGTTCGGCTTCGACTATCTGCGCGACAACATGAAATACGCGCTGCCGGACATGGCGCAGCGCGGGCATCATTTCGCGATCATCGACGAGGTCGACTCCATCCTCATCGACGAGGCGCGCACGCCGCTGATCATTTCCGGACCGACGGATGACCGTTCCGAACTCTACCGCGCCGTGGATGCCCTCATCCCGCAGCTCGATGACGAGGATTTCGAGCATGACGAGAAGACCCGTTCGGTCGCCTATTCCGAGACCGGCATGGAGAAGATCGAACAGGCGCTGACCTCGGCCGGCATTCTCGAAGGCTCGCTCTGGGACCCGGGCAATATCTCTATCCTGCACCACGCCAACCAGGCGCTGAGGGCACACAAGCTTTTCCTGCGCGACCGGGACTATATCGTGCGCGGCAAGGAAGTGATGCTGGTGGACGAGTTCACCGGCCGCATGATGGAGGGCCGCCGCCTGTCGGAGGGCCTGCACCAGGCCATCGAGGCCAAGGAAGGCGTCGACATCAAGCCAGAGAACCAGACTCTCGCCTCGATCACCTTCCAGAACTATTTCCGCCTGTATGAGAAGCTTGCCGGCATGACCGGCACCGCCATCACCGAGGCTGGCGAATTCCTCGACATCTACAATCTCGACGTGATCGACCTGCCGACCAACAAGCCGATCCAGCGCATCGATGATGATGATGTGGTCTTCCGCACGGCCAAGGAGAAATACAAGGCGATCATCGAGGATCTGAAGGATTGCCAGAAGCGCGGCCAGCCGGTGCTGCTCGGCACGGTGTCGATCGAGAAATCGGAGCTTCTCTCCACGCTGCTCGGCCAGGCCGGCATCCGGCACGAAGTCCTCAATGCCCGCCACCATGAACGCGAGGCCTATATCGTGTCACAGGCCGGTGTGCCCGGCGCGGTGACGGTCGCCACGAACATGGCCGGCCGCGGCACCGACATCCAGCTCGGCGGCAATTTCGACATGCGCTTCGAGCATGAGAAGGCCGCGAAGGAAGAAAAGCTCGGCCGCGAGCTGACCGAAGGCGAGGCCCAGACACTTGCGAGCGAGATCAAGGCCGATATCGCGGTCAAGAAAAAGCAGGCCCTCGATGCGGGCGGGCTTTATGTGCTCGCCACCGAACGCCATGAGAGCCGGCGCATCGACAACCAGCTGCGCGGCCGGACGGGTCGCCAGGGTGACCCAGGCAAGTCGAAATTCTATATCTCGCTGGAAGATGACCTGCTGCGCATCTTTGCCGCTGAACGTCTCGACGGCGTGATGAAGAGCCTCGGCATCAAGGAAGACGAGGCGATCACCCATCCCTGGATGAACAAGGCGCTCGAAACCTCGCAGAAAAAGGTCGAGCAGCGCAATTTCGAGATGCGCAAGAACGTCCTCAAATATGACGACGTCATCAACAATCAGCGCAAGGTGATCTTCGAGCAGCGTATCGATTTCATGCGCTCCGCCGATGTCCGCGACATTGTCGAGGAAATGCGCGAGGACGTGATCAACGGCATCGTCAATCTCTACATGCCGCCCAAGGCCTATGCCGAACAATGGGACACGGCCGGCCTGAAACAGGCGCTCGTGGAAAGTGTGGCGCTCGACCTGCCGATCGCGGACTGGGCCGCCGAGGAAGGTGTTGCAAACACCGAAATCGCCGAGAAGATCCGCGATGCGGCTGATGCGACCTATGATGCCAAGGAGAAGCTGCTCGGCGCAGAACGCCTGCGCTGGATCGAGAAGCAGGTCCTCCTGCAGACGCTCGACATGCGCTGGCGCGAACACATCGTGCAACTCGACCATCTGCGCTCGGTGATCCACCTGCGCGGCTACGCCCAGCGCGATCCGCTGAACGAATTCAAGGAAGAGGCCTTCAACCTGTTCCAGACCATGCTTGGCGATCTGCGCACGGCGGTGACGCGCACGCTCATGCACCTCCAGGTGGAGGCCAGGCCCGCCGAAGGCGCTCAAACGGCTCCTGTCCGTCCCCCGGCCCAGCCCTTGGCCGCGCCTGCGGCCGGTGCAGCGCAGCTTGCGCCCGCCGAACAGTCTCTGCGCACTGAAACCCATCTCGACCCCGTCACGGGCCGCAACGAGATGGAGGAGGAGACGGACATGCCGGAGGAATGGGCAAAGACCCCGCGCAATGCCGACTGCCCCTGCGGATCAGGCAAGAAGTTCAAGCATTGCCATGGTGCTCTGAGCGCGCAGGCGAAGGCTTGACCGCGTCGAGCCGTTGATAACGACCAACTTAGATTGGCGGTCGGCATTAAAAGCGCTGGTCCTCCGTTCCACTCCAGACCGTCGCTTTACTTCCCTGTTTTGGCGCAACTATCCGTTCGCAAACGATTCCGTTTGCTCCGAAGTTGCTTTAATCGTTTCCGGGCCGCAAGTTGTTGAAAAAATAGAGGCTATATCACCGATCGAAATTGACCAAGCCCAAACCCTAATCGGCGATTGAGGTCAGTCCGTTCATAGATACTTGGGCCTCAATTGCGAAACGTCCCTTCGCCGCGCGTGAAATAACCAAGCGTGCAACCGCCACCGATACGTCGCTTTCTTCGACTCGAGAACTCCAGACGGAACGGGTGATCTGGTTGTCCTCCGGATCTCGAAACAGTCTCATGGTCAAATGCGCATCGCTGAATTCATCAGCTGCTATAAGAGCGAAGACATGGGGTTCTGTGGTTTCGAGCCGGACTGAACATGTCTCTGTTCCTGCAGACACTTGAGCGGGCAGGCCTGTCACAAGCTCAATCCGATTCCGCTGGTCAGCATCGACTTCGAGATCGCGTTCAAACGCAACATCGATGCCGTCTTTCCGAAAAATAATGCTTTGCCACCCTGAGGATTTTTGGTCACGGACTGACTGCTTCTCTACGAATGCAAATCCCTTCGGAGGCTTCACTGTGCCAGAATCGAAGATGTCGATCGGACTGGACTCGCAGAGATCAAGCGAATCCCTGAACAGTGCCGGATCAACCTGCGCGGAAGCGTAACCCGTGAAACCCAACAAAAAAATACAGAATAAGATTTTCATAATCGCACCTTTCAGAAAAAGGCGTTATCAAACGTGTTAAAGTTGTCCTCCAAGAAATTTAGAAAATCGGAAGGACTATCGAATGCATCGAAAATATCTATGTTGTCTTTGCCCTGTCCTGGTGAAAGATCAAGATCGCCTTGATCATACTCGCCATTCCCATTGCGATCAAACCAACCGTGCTCCTCAGCCTCCCATCCATATGTTCCATCATCATTCTTCCAAACTCTCAGGCCGTCTATGTCTTCGTTGATATAATTTCTACCGGCGGCCTGATGAGTATGCGTTGAGCCGCCTCCACGATAGAAAAGAAAGCTAAAATTGCCGCTGAAGTCGTACTAAAGATCGTAACCGAGAATGATAACCGGATCCTGTCGCAACGGCGCTGTATTGGAATTGTCAGGATCACCAGGCTGATTCGGCTGATCGTGCATTTGTCCACTCCGTCAAATCTGAAACTATATGTGAGCGTACCCCCCGGAAACTCGTTGTCAATGGCCTACTAAACAGAAGCTCAAAGCACCCGACAACAATCATATCCGTCCGTAGCCTGCCAGCTTCAGGCAGATTCTCTGTCATTGAATTGTTGTGGAGTGTCCCGCGTCGAGGCTCTGAGGTTTACTCGTCCTCTACAGTGTCCTGAACGTCCTCGACAATCTCTTCAACTGCATCCGACCCATCATCGGCCAGAGCTTCGAGATTGTCTGCCGACAGGGCATCGGTGACTTCGTCCTTCATTTCTTCGCCGGTGACTTCACCCATCACCTCGTCGGTGACCTCAGCGACGCCTTCGTCCGTGGCTGCCGTCGGCTCGACAAGCTCCACAGCGGCGTCCTCAACCAGCGCTTCGCTTGCGGCTTCTTCGGCCTCGACTGAGGCCTCTTCGGCTTGGGACATGCCGGTTTCGCCTGCCGGTGCAGCGGCGTCCTCGACTGCCTCACCCTCGCTCTCCCCTTCTTCGGGCGCGGGTTCAGGCATGGCGGGCGCATTCGGCGAAATCGTCTCCAGGAAGGCCAGCACATCGGCGCGGTCGGAGCCCTTGCGCAGCCCGGCAAAGGTCATTTTCGTGCCCGGTGCCCAGCCGCTCGGGTTTTCGAGAAAGGCGTTCATGTTCTCATAGTCCCAGGTGCCTTCCTTCTCATTCAGGACGGCTGAATACTGGAAGCCCGAAACATCGGCGATATCGGCACCCATGATGCCATAGATCACAGGACCGGTGCCGTTTGCGCCACCCTCATTCCATTTGTGGCACGAGCCGCACTTGGCGTTCATGATCCGCTCGCCGGCGGTTGCATCTGCCGAGGCGAGCGCCGCGCCGAGATCGAAGGCGGCCGGGGCTTGCTCGGTCACTGCCGCGCCGCCATCGACCGGGATGACATAGGCGAACGACTTGCGAAGCGTCGCATTGATGTCTTCATCCTGCTCCTCGCCATGGTGCTTGTGTCCATAGCCCGCAGGAAAAGCGAGGCCTGAGACTTCGCGCAGGCCGAGAATGATCAGCGCCGCTGCGAGGATCGAAAAGAATATCTTGTTCCAGCCGAGATCGCCCATAAGGGTGTTCCTTGTGATTCCTTGTCTTTGCCGTGCCTTCTGGCACGCAGACACGCTTTGCTCAATATAGCGGTTCGCCGCATGTCCAGTCTGCTGCCGCTTCGCGGCGTTGCGTCGCACGAGAAACGGGGGCGAACACCATGCCCGACACGAAGAACCGTCCACTGATCGCCTATCAGGGCGAGCCGGGGGCCAATTCCCACATCGCCGCGCAGGAAGCCTGCCCGGACCATGAGCCGCTGGCCTGCGCGACCTTCGAGGCCTGTTTCGCTGCGGTGGAATCAGGCGAGGCGGCGCGCGCCATGATCCCGTTGGAGAACACGATTGCAGGCCGCGTCGCCGACATACATCATCTCCTGCCGGACACGAAGCTGCACATCATCGGCGAACATTTCCTGCCGATCCGCTTCTTCCTGATGGGGCTTCCGGGCACGACGCTTGAGCAGATCACCGAGGCACGCTCGCACATCATGGGCCTTGGCCAGTGCCGCGCCTTCCTGAAGCGTCACGGCATCCGTCCGATCATCGCCGCCGATACTGCCGGTGCTGCGCGCGAGGTGGCCGAGGACGGCATCACGACGACAGCCGCCATCGCGCCGGAACTCGCCGCAGAGGTCTATGGTCTCGACGTACTGGCCCGGAACATCGAGGACGCCGCGCACAACATGACGCGTTTCGTGATCATGGGGCCGGAGCCGCTCGACATTGATCCCGATCCGGACCACCCGGTCGTCACCGCCTTCATCTTCCAGGTCCGCAACATGCCGGCGGCGCTCTACAAGGCGATGGGTGGCTTTGCCACCAATGGCATCAACATGACCAAGCTCGAAAGCTACATGGTCGGTGGCAGCTTCACCGCGACACTCTTCTATGCCGAAGTCGAGGGCCATCCGGATGAGCGACCCTTGCAACTGGCGCTTGAGGAACTGAGCTTCTTTTCCAACTCGCTGAAGATTCTGGGCGTGTTTCTTGGCGGTGCCGAACGCAAGGCGCGGATGGGCGTCGTCGGCAGCTGAGACCCCTCACCCCACCAGAAGTGACTGGTGGGAGCAGGGCACGGGCGGGGCAAGTTCGAGCTGGTCGGCGAGAAAATCGACGAACAGCCTCGCCTTGCCGCGCAGTTTCGAGCCTCCGGTCCAGACCGCGTGCAGCGCAGTCGGCTCAGCCTGCCAGCCGGTCAGCACCTCGACCAGCCGTCCGGCATCGGCATCCTCGCAGACGAGCCAGTCCGGCAGGAGCGCGATCCCTGCCCCTTCCACGGCGGCGCGCACGACGGAGTCTCCCGAGGACACCTTCAGCCGCGTGACCTTGGCGATATCGACCTCGACGGTCTCCCCGTCACGCTCCAGCCGCCAGTTGCGCCCATGGCTCGCATGCCGGAACAGCACGGCAGTGTGGCCTTCAAGGTCGGAGGGTGTTGCGGGTGGCCCGTGTTGTTCCAGATAGGACGGCGCTGCCCAGAGCCGACGGCGTGTCTCGCCGAGCTTCTTCGCCATCAGGGAAGAGTCCGGCAGGTCACCGAACCGGAAGGCAACATCGACGCCCTCCTCGACAAGGTCGATCACCCGGTCATCCTCGATCAGGTCGATCTCGACATGGGGATGGGCCGCCAGGAAGCGCGTGGCGAGCGGCACCACCACACGGCGCGCGAGCGAATGAGCCGCCGTGATGCGCAAGACGCCGATCGGCTCGCCGTCAAGCCCTCGGGCCTCGGCCTCGGCAGCGTCGAACTCGGAGAGGATCAGCCTGGCACGCTGGCGAAAGCGCTCGCCGGCCTCGGTGAGCGAAAGCGAGCGCGTTGTGCGCAGGAAGAGCTCGGCACCGAGTCGGTGTTCGAGATCCTGGATGCGCCGTGACACGGTGGGCTGGCCAATGCCAAGATCATTGGCGGCGCGCGAGAAGCTGCCCGCATCAGCGACCCGCAGGAACAGCCTCATCGCATCGATCCGGTCCATGATGTTTCTCCCTCGCCGTCAGCCTCGCACGATCGAAATTGATATGGCCGCTCCGGACATAAACGGAAACCCACTGGCGATCACGGGCGGTCTCACCGCGATGTGAGCAGCTCTCACGCGCTCGTGCTTCGCAAGTGATGCGGGCGCTGCGTAGCTTCATCGCATCAGAGGCAGGCATGTTGCGCCGCCGGGGAGAAAGACATGATCAAACGCGTAAAGAACTTCGCGCCGCACGCCATAGCGGTCTTCGCCAGCGTCGTTTTCGCCGACTCGCTGCGCTTCAAATTCACCAATGCGCCGGAAACGCAGGAAATCTTCGGGCGCCTGGATGGCTGGGCCGCTGGCTTCGGCGCAGAGGGCCTGTTCGCTCAGACGGGCCTTTTCAGCCAGTATGTCATTGGTTCGGCGGAGCTTGTTGCCGCGAGCCTCCTGCTCATCGGCATCCTGCCGGCCTTCCGGCGGCTTCAGGGGCTCGGCGCGCTGATCGCCTTTGCCGTGATGAGCGGAGCGGTGAGTTTCCACCTCTTCACCCCGCTCGGCATCGATCCGAACAATGATGGTGGCGGGCTGTTCGCGGCGGCTGTTGTGATCTGGCTGACCTCCATCGCGCTCATCATCATCCGTCGCAAGGAACTCGCCGCCATCGGAGGCGGTCTGCGCACGGCGCTGTTCGGCCGTGCCAGCACCAGCTTTTCCGCACCCGTCGCAACCGCCACCCTCGCCTGAAATAACCCATTCACAAGGAGAATCCCATGAATACGCTGAAAACCATCCTCGCCGCCGCTTCAATCGTCACGCTCGCGCCAGCCGCCCTTGCCGACAAGGACCCCATCTACACCGGCACTTTCTCCAATGTGGCTGTCGAGGGGTATGACCCCGTTGCCTATTTTACCGAGGGCAAACCCGTGAAGGGCGACAAGGATTTCACCTTCGAATACCAGGGCGCGGATTTCCGCTTCGCCTCGGCGGAGAACCTCGCACTCTTCAGGGCGGACCCGGCGAAGCATGCCCCGCAATATGGCGGCTACTGCGCCTGGGCCGTAGCAAAGGGCAAGACCGCCAAGGGCGACGCCGACCACTGGCGCATCGTCGATGGCAAGCTCTATCTGAACTATAACAGCTCGATCCAGAAGAAGTGGGAAGCCGACATTGATGGCTTCATCACCTCAGCCGACGCCAACTGGCCCACCGTGCTGGAATAGCGCTGCGACACTTCCGAACGTCCTGCGCTCACGTCTCCGCTCCACGCGCAGGCGCGCCCTGCCGGTTCCCCTTCCGGCAGGGCCATTCATGTCAGCAGTGCGACGCAAATGTGTCGGCATCGCCCCAGCAATGAACGGCCGATTAACCATTTGTGTCGCGGCAAGCACAGTCCGCGCAAAACGAGGAGGGTTACAGATTGTTCGCTTGCCGGTTGTGTCCACGCAGGCAAAGGCTCGCGAGGCGTCGAGAACGACGCAGCATGATAATGAGGGACCCTCAATGAAACTTGCTCTTGTGACAGTGGCTGTGGCCGCCCTGGCTGGCGCGGCGAACGCCGAATCCAGCTTCTATGTGAATGGCGGCTACTCGGCCTTTGACGGCGACGGCGCGACACTGAACGGCCTGACCGCCCGCGGCGGCGTGTTCTTCAACGACTATTTCGGCGTCGAGGGCGAGATCTCCTTCGGCCTTGGCGAAGAGGAACTCGAGCCGGGCGCAGATATTGAGTTGTCCAACCAGTATGGCGGCTATGTCATCGGCAAGCTCCCGGCCGGCGAGAATTTCGACGTCTTCGGACGCATCGGCTATGGCAGCGCGGAATTCGACGTGAATGTCGACGGTGTGGGCTCCGGCTCCGCTGACGTGGACGGCTTCGCCTTTGGCGTTGGCGGCCAGTTCTTCTTCACCGAGAATTTCGGCATCCGTGGCGAGTACACCCGCTTCGAAGCCGAAGACGAAGACCTTGACGGCGGCCTCGACACCTATTCGGTTTCGGCCGTGTTCCGCTTCTGAGCGTTTGACAAAAGACTGTCGGAGAGGCCCGCAGCAGAAGTTGCGGGCCTTCCTATTCCGCCGTCTCCTCGACCCAGGCGCGGATGATATGATGGGCCACAGCCAGCGGCGGTGGGCAGAAGGCGTCCGGGTGACGTCCCTCAAGCATCTCCATGATCTCCTGACGCCCGAACCAGCGGGCATTCTCCAGTTCGTGCGGATCCACGGTGATGTCGGTGGTTTCAGCGCCCATGAGCAGGCCGATCATCAGCGATGACGGGAACGGCCAGGGCTGGCTGAAAAGATAACGCACACTGCCCGGATCGGCTTCGATACCGGCCTCCTCCAGCAATTCCCGGCACGCTCCCTGTTCGATGCTCTCGCCGGGCTCAATGAAGCCTGCGAGGCAGGACCACATGCCCGGCGGCCAAGCGGCCTGCCGTCCGAGCAGGGCCTGTCCATCACGCGTCGGCAGCATGATGGCGACGGGATCGGTCCGAGGGAAATGCTCCCGCCCGCAGGATGGACATTCGCGTTTCCAGCCAGCCTCCACGGCACGGCTCGGCGCACCGCAACGCGCACAGAAACCATGGCTGCGGTGCCACTCGAACAGGGCACGGGCGGTCGCTGCCGCGCTCGCCTCAAAGGCCGACATGGCCTGCACAGCACCGCGAAAGTCCTGGAACGTGCCGAGCCCCGCAATCGGACTCGCGCCGAGATCGAAGCTCGCGCCCATGTCCAGCGCAAAGAGCGGTGCGCCATCCTCGTCCTCACCGAGGAAAACTTCCATGGCCGGCGAGAGGGTGAAGGCGGCTTCACCAAGCCAGAGGAGCCGGGCCTGCCGCCCGGACGGCTGGGTGAGCGGTTCGCCCCCGCACATCAGGAGCACGCGCACCTCGTCATGGCGGCGTGCCTGGGCGAGCCAGTCGGCGTCGCTGCGTCGCAGCCCGGCGCGGTCAATGCCGGAATCGCTGAGTGGCATCAATGGGCGATAGGGGTGTTTTTCGTCCATGAAAGGCTCCGTTCGACCGCGCCCCTGTCACTGAAGCGCTTTCGCCACCTTGTCACCCCGGCTTGCATGTCCGATATGTGACCGCAGGAGGCTGGCAGCGGACGGGCCGCTCGCCAACCGGGTCAGGTCCGGAAGGAAGCAGCCCTAACGAGTTCCGCCCGGGTCGCTGTCCAGTCTCCGCCCCTCACCTGCGCAAGCCTTGCGCCCCGTTCCGTGAGCCAGGAAAGCGTTGTGAGCCACTCCCTCGATTCTGAAGCCATGACCCTTGCCGAGCGCAAGCAGGCAGAGAAACGCCGCGCCATCGCCGAGGCTGCGCTTAAGGTCTTCGCCCGTGACGGCTTCTCTGCGGCCAAGATGGATGATGTCGCGCTGGAGGCGGGCGTGGCCAAGGGTACGCTCTATCTCTACCATGCCAGCAAGGAAGAGTTGTTCGAGGCCACTGTGCGGGAGAAACTACTGCCCGTTCTTGACGCTGCCAGCGATATCCGCGCCGAATATACCGGCCCGGCCGCTGACCTGATGCGCGCGCAGGTGCGATTCTTCTACACCCATGTCGTCGGAACCGATCTCGCCCAGATCATGCGGATGATCATCGCCGAGGGACCGAGATTTCCGCGCCTGGCCGAGTTCTACCAACGCGAGGTGATTTCGCGTGGTGAAACCCTGATCGTGAGCACGCTTGAATACGGCGTGGCGCGGGGGGAATTCCAGCCTTTCACGGGGGAACAGGTCGGCAAGGTGCTGATGGGTCCGGCCGTCATGATTGCCCTTTGGACAATGGTCTTCGGAGAAGGCGATCGGAACGATCTCGATGCCTTCTTCGAAACTCACATGTCCTTCATGCTTCGGGCACTCAAGGCCTGAAGGACAGGCGCCGCAGTCGCGGGTATTGCGGCGCAGGACGGGGTCGTTGAAGCAGCGATCCGTCGTTTCTCTCCAGACCGCCGCTCCAACTCCCTGAACTCTGCACAAGCATCCATTCGCAGACGTTTCCGTATGGCCGCGATGCTGATTTCGCCGAAACCGGTTCAGCCTTTGCCGGTCGCCTTGCCGAGCGCGGCACGCTTTTCAGCCTCAAGCTTGGCGGTCATCTGGTCCAGCTTCTCGATCACGGCGCGCGCAGGGTCGCGAGCGCGGTCAGCGACGGAATCGATCTGCTGGCGCTGCTCGATGGCGAGCCAGATCAGGTTGCCGTCAATGTTGAGCGCAACATCCATCACGTTCATCTGGCCCTCGCGTTCAATGACCCGCCAGAGCACTTCGAGGTCCCGACCGTCGGCGCGGCGGATGACGGTCTCGACAATGGCATCGGTCTCCGAGCGGTCCGTCGAGCCTTTGACGTTGATGGCCTCGCCGCGATACTGGTCCAGTTCAACCTCATACACCGTCAGCGCATAGCGCTTGAACGCGGCGACATATTCCTGAAGCTCGGCATCGGAAAAGTCGCGGCGATGGCGGCCGAGCACGAAGAAGGCCACCCGCTCCATGTCGGTGAACTCTTCCATATACTCCCCGAACTTGACGGTGCGCTGGTCGGCCGAGAGCGAGGAATCGTTCAGCGAGGCGAGCACCTGCTGTCCGTTGTCGCGGACAAAGGCTTCCTTCTCAGCATCGGCGAAACCTGGAAAAGCGAAGGCTGCCGCAGCGAGCGTGCTGATGAGAAATTTTCGAATCTGCATGGGATTTCCCCTGTTTTCAGTGGCGCTGTCAGTGTCAGATCAAAGCTGAACCGCGCATGAGCTTCATATCGTTTGTGAATATGGCGATTGAAAGGAACGGCCGTTCCCAAAAGCGTGTCAGCGACCTATTCGAAGTCCTCAAAATCGTCAAAATCCGGAAGATCGGCATAAGGGTCTTCTTCCGGCGCGCCGTCACGGATCGCAGCATTGCGCTGGCCGATATAGGCGCGGCGCAGGGCGATATAGGGTTCGGGCTGGGAGAAGAGCTGCTCGAACTGTTCCTCCAGCGAAACCCGCGCATTGAGCGCGCCGAGCACCGCGGTGGTGACCCTGAAAGCGGTGTCGAAATCCTCGTCATTGCCGAGATAGTCGGCCTGCCAGCGCACATGGTTCAACGGGTCAAACCCCCGGTCAATGCCGGTGCCGAACAGGTCGCGCGGCGTGGTCGGACCCAGGATCGGCAGCACGAGGTAGGGCCCGCTCTCAGCGCCCCAGACCGCGAGCGTCTGCCCGAAATCCTCTTTCTGCTCCTCAAGCCCGAAGGCACTCGCCACATCGAAAACGCCGAGCACCCCGATCGTGGAGTTGATGGCGAAACGGTAGAAATTGTCGATCGCGTCCCCGCCATCACCTTGCAGGACATTGTTTACGAAATTCACGGGCTCGCCGAGATTGCTGCCGAAATTGCCAACGCCTTCACGAAAGAAGCCCGGCGTCACCGTCTTGTAGGCCGTCGCGGCCGGACCGATGACGTAGCGGTCGGCCTCGCGGTTGAAGGCAAACATCGACCGGTTGAAGCCCTCATAGGGATCGGCGACGAGCTGGCCCTCCTCCACAGGTGCGGTGGCACACGCCGTCAGGGCGAGGCCGGCGAACACGCCCACAAGAACGCTGTTCTTCATCAGGGAACCCCTTCTGGCCACCCCTCCCTGGGGAGCCTTGAATTGCGCGAGAACCGGCAGGATGCCGACCCAGTCGCCCGGAAATGTAAACACCACCGGCCCTTATCAAGTTCCAACTGATCAATCAGCCGTGAGCGAGCGCTGGCAATGTCAGAAAGAAGGGGGGTTTCCAGCGCAGTGTGGCCGCTGCGCTACAGCGGGCTTGCATGTAGATATAAACATGTGTTTATGTCCACATATGATTAATGCCGATGACATGCTGCGAGGATTGAGAGCCGCGGGCGAGCCGACACGGTTGCGCGCGCTGGCGCTCCTGCAGCGCGCGGATCTCTCCGTCGGTGAGCTTGCCCAGCTTGTGGGTCAGAGCCAGCCGGGCCTGTCACGCCACATGAAGTTCCTGACCGATGCCGGTCTCGTCGAGCGCATGCCGGAGGGGGCCTTCGTCTATTACCGCCTGTCACGCAGCGGCGCGGGTCGCACCTTCGCCGAAACGCTCCTGTCTCTGCTTGATACCAGCAGCAGCGATGTCGCGCGCGACCGGGACCGGCTGGAAAGCGTTCTCGCCGCACGCACCGAAGCTGCACGGCGTTATTTCGACTCTGTCGCGCCGCAATGGGATGCGCTGAGGTCGCTGCACTATCCGAACGACAAGATCGAGCGGGTCATTCTCGACATGGCGGGCGCCGGTCCCTTTGACCGCGTGGTCGATGTCGGCACGGGCACGGGCCGGATGCTCGCGCTGTTTGCGGGCAAGGCGGGGTCGGCCGAAGGCATCGACATCTCCCACGGCATGCTGACGGTCGCGCGCGCGCAACTCGAACGCGACGGCCTGCGCCACGCCAATGTTCGCCAGGGCGATGCGGGGAACCTGCCCTTTGAGGATGAAAGCGCCGATCTCGTCATCATTCATCAGGTGCTGCACTTCCTTGGCGAACCGCGTAGCGCAATTGCCGAGGCCGCCCGAGTGGCTCGGCCGGGCGGCCGCGTGCTGGTGGTGGATTTCGCCCCGCATGGGCTTGAGGACCTGCGCACAAGCCATGCGCACAGGCATCTCGGCATTGATCCGGACGAACTCGCCGGATGGGGACGCGCGAGCGGCCTTGTCCCGCTGCCACCCCGCCGCTTCGATCCGCCACCGGAACTGAGCGACGGATTGTCTGTCCTTGTCTGGGCGTTCGACCGCCCGACCGAAACCCGCTCACACTACAACGCCTTCACACCAGAAGAGGCCCATTCATGAAACCCTTCGCTGACAGCGCTCCAAGCGCGCCCAAGGTCTCGTTTGAATTCTTCCCGCCGAAGAACGAGAAGATGAGTGAGCGACTGTGGGAGAGCGTCGCAAGGCTCGAACCCGTCCAGCCCGATTTCGTCTCCGTGACCTATGGTGCGGGTGGTTCGACGCGAGAGCGCACGCACGAGACCGTCCGGAAACTCGCTGCCGAGACCTCGCTGCGCGCCGCCGGACACCTGACCTGCGTTGGCGCAACCAGGGAAGAGGTGCTCGCCGTCGCAGAGGATTACTGGCAGGCCGGCGTGAAGCACATCGTCGCCCTGCGAGGGGATCCGCCCGCCGGCATGGGGGAGGCGTTCGAGCCGCATCCGGGCGGGTTCCGCGACTCCATCGAGCTCATCGAAGGCCTGCGCGCGCACCGGCCCGAGCTTGGCAAGTGTTTCGAGGTGTCGGTGTCGTGCTATCCCGAGCTGCATCCCGAAAGCCGCGGCTGGGAGGCCGAGATCGCCTTCCTGAAGCGCAAGGAGGAGGCCGGCGCCGACCGTGCCATCACGCAATTCTTCTTCGAGCCCGACATGTATTTCCGCTTTGTCGAGAAGGCACGCGACGGCGGCGTCACTCTGCCCATCGTGCCGGGCATCATGCTGCAGCCGAATTTCACCGGGCTGAAGAAGATCGCCAAGCTCTGCCAGGCGACGATCCCGGACTGGCTGCATGCGCTTTATGAAGGCACCGAGGATGACGCCGAGACGCGCGACCTGATCACAGCGAATGTGGCCGCCGAACTCTGCCACCGCCTGGCCGAAGGCGGCGCCGACACCTTCCATTTCTATACACTGAACCGGGCGGGGCTCGCGCTCTCGACCTGTCACCTGCTCGGCGTCAAGCCGAAGCAAGCCAGCGCGGCGGCGGCCTGAACCATGAAACGAGAAGAGACATTCAAGACGCTGGCCGAACTGGCCAGCCAGCGCATCCTCATCATCGACGGTGCCATGGGCACGCAGATACAGGCGCGTAGTTTCACCGAGGAGGATTTCCGGGGGCAGCGCTTTGCCGACTGGGCGGTCTCGCTCAGGGGCAATAACGACCTGTTGAACCTCGCCCAGCCACAGACGATCCGGGAAATCACGGGCGACTATATCGCCGCCGGTGCCGACCTTGTGGCGACCAACACCTTTTCGGCCACACGCATCGCCATGGCGGATTACGGCATGGAAGACCTCGCCGCCGAGATCGCCCGCGAAGGCGCAAAACTCGCGCGCGAGGCAGCCGGTTTTGCGGGCCGTCCCGTCGGGGTGCTGGGTGCCATCGGGCCGACCAACAAGACGCTCTCGCTCAGCCCCAAGGTCACCGACCCGGGCTACCGCGATGTCACCTTTGACGAGGTGCGCGAGGCTTATCATGAGCAGGCCCGGGCCATGGCGGACTTTGTGGACTTCTTCCTGATCGAGACCGTGTTCGACACGCTCAACGCCAAGGCGGCGATCAAGGCGATCCTCGACCTCGAAGCCGAAACCGGCACGCAGATTCCGGTCATCATCTCCGGCACCATCACCGATGCCTCCGGCCGTACGCTTTCGGGACAGACGCCGGAAGCCTTCTGGAACTCGGTGCGACATGCGAGCCCATGGGCTGTGGGCCTCAATTGCGCCCTTGGAGCGAAGGAAATGCGCCGCCACATCGCCGCCATTGCCAGGGTCGCCGACACGCGCGTCATCGCCTATCCGAATGCCGGTCTGCCCAATGCCTTCGGCGAATATGAGGAGACCCCGGACCAGACCGCTGCCCACCTTGCGGAATGGGCGGCATCGGGCCTCGTCAACATCATGGGCGGCTGCTGTGGCACCACGCCGGAGCACATCGCCGCCATTGCGCGCGCGGCGGAGGGCAAGCCGCCTCGTACCGTGCCGAGCCGTGAGGCCCGCATGCGGCTCTCTGGGCTGGAAGCGTTTGAGGTGAGCGCATGACCCCCACCACCACGTTCATAAACATCGGCGAGCGCACCAATGTCACCGGCTCGGCCCGGTTCAAGAAGCTGATCCTCGCCGGCGATTATGCGGCGGCTGTCGAGGTCGCGCGCCAGCAGGTGGAGAACGGGGCGCAGATCATCGACGTGAACATGGATGAGGGGATGCTGGACGGCGTGGAGGCCATGACCACCTTCCTCAACCTGATCGCTGCCGAGCCCGACATTGCGCGGGTCCCGGTCATGGTCGACAGCTCCAAATGGGAAGTGATCGAGGCGGGCCTGAAATGCGTGCAGGGCAAGGCGGTGGTGAACTCCATCTCGCTGAAGGAGGGCGAGGACCCGTTTATCGAACAGGCGCGTGCCTGCATGGCCTATGGCGCGGCGGTGGTCGTCATGGCGTTCGACGAGACCGGCCAGGCCGACACGAAGGCCCGAAAGGTCGAGATCTGCCAGCGCGCCTACCGGGTGCTGACCGAACAGGTCGGTTTCCCGCCCGAGGACATCATCTTCGACCCGAACATCTTCGCCGTCGCAACCGGCATCGAGGAGCATGACAATTACGCCGTGGACTTCATCGAGGCGGCGCGCGAGATCCGAGCGACCTGCCCCGGCTGCCACATCTCCGGCGGGCTCTCGAACATCTCCTTCAGCTTCCGTGGAAACGAGCCCGTGCGCCGAGCCATGCACTCGGTCTTCCTCTATCACGCGATCCCGGCCGGCATGGACATGGGCATCGTCAATGCCGGCCAGCTCGACATCTATGACGAGATTGACCCGGACCTTCGGGAGATTGTGGAGGATGTGATCCTCAATCGTCCGAGCCCGGATGAAGACAAGACAAACACGGAGCGTCTGATCGACATTGCCGAGCGCTATCGCGGGCAGAAGGGCAAGGTGGCCGAGAAGGACACGCGCTGGCGCGAAGCGAGCGTGGCCGAACGCCTGAAACACGCCCTGATCAACGGCATCACCGACCATATTGTCGAGGACACCGAAGAGGCCCGCCTGGCGCATGACCGCCCGCTGCACGTCATCGAAGGCCCCCTGATGGACGGCATGAATGTGGTCGGCGACCTGTTCGGTTCCGGGAGGATGTTCCTGCCGCAGGTGGTGAAATCCGCCCGTGTGATGAAGGCGGCCGTGGCCCACCTCATCCCCTTCATGGAGGAAGAGAAGCGCCGCCTCGGCACCGAGGACCAGTCGAATGGCAGGGTGCTGCTCGCGACGGTCAAGGGCGATGTACATGACATCGGCAAGAACATTGTCGGCGTGGTGCTCGGCTGCAATGGCTATGAAATCGTCGACATGGGCGTGATGGTCCCGGCCGAAGACATTCTCGACAAGGCGGTCGAGGAAAAAGTCGACATGATCGGCCTGTCTGGCCTGATCACGCCAAGCCTCGACGAGATGGTGTTTGTGGCCAGTGAGATGCAGCGGCGCGGAATGGCCAGACCGCTGCTGATCGGCGGGGCGACGACCTCTCCGGCGCACACGGCGGTGAAGATCGAACCGGCCTTCAAGCTCGCACCCATCATTCATGTCGCTGATGCAAGCCGTGCCGTCGGCGTGGTGTCTCGCCTGATGAACGCGGACGAGCGCGAGAGCCTCTGGCGCGAGACGCAGGCCCGTCACCAGCGGCTGCGCGAAGCCCGACAGGGCGGAGGAGCGAAGCCGCGCCTTGGCCTTCCGGCGGCGCGAGAGAAGGGGCTGAAGCTTGACCCGGCAGGCATCGCCCGGGCGCCCTCCTTCACCGGCACGCGCGTGTTCGAGGATGTGTCCATGCGCGAGATTGCCGACTTTATCGACTGGACGCCCTATTTCGCCAGCTGGGATCTGGCCGGGCGGTATCCGGCCATTCTCACCGATGAGTTGGTCGGCGAAGCGGCCTCTGACCTCTGGGCCGAGACGCAAGAGATGCTTCACACCGCCGTGGATGAGGGCTGGTTCTCGCTGAAGGCGGTGTGCGGTTTCTGGCCGGCGAAGCGCGAGGGCGATGATATTCTCGTCTCGCCGGGTCATCCGGAAAACGGCGCGGTCCTGCATACCATCCGCCAGCAAATGGTGAAGACCAATGACCGGGCAAACCTTGCGCTCGCCGACTTCATCTCCGAACACGAGGGTGATCATGTCGGCGCCTTCTGCGTCACCGCCGGCGCGGAAGCCGACGCGATGGCGAAGGAATTCGAGGCTGCAGGCGATGATTATTCCGCCATCATGGTGAAGGCGCTGGCTGATCGCTTCGCCGAGGCGATGGCGGAGTGGCTGCATGCGAAAGTGCGGCGCGAGATCTGGGCCTATGCGCCGGACGAGGCGCTCGGCAATGACGAACTGATCGCGGAGAAGTATCGCGGCATCCGCCCCGCGCCGGGCTATCCCGCCCAGCCGGACCACACCGAGAAGGAGACCATCTTTAACCTTCTTGATGCCCGGAACGCCGTGGGTGTCAGCCTGACCACCAGCTTCGCCATGCACCCCGCCCCCAGCGTCTCAGGCCTCTATTTCGCCCATGAGGATGCCGCCTATTTCAGCGTCGGCCGCATCGAGCGCGACCAGGTCGCCGACTACGCCGCCCGAAAAGGCTGGGACATGCGCACGGCAGAGCGCTGGCTCGCGCCGATCCTGAACTATGACCCTTGTCTTATGACTTTTCCTGCTGATTGGGAAAGATTGGCACCGCCGGGGGGAGTTCGCGCTCCCGGACCGGCGGCGAGGGATGGATCGTTATGACGCAGGAGGTTTGACGCTCCGAGCTAAAGATTGATCGCCCTCGTCTTTCCCATCGGCCTGAACGGATACAGGGGCTTTGAGGCCCGCATGACAAGCAGAGGCAGGAAAGATGACAGAGACTA
>Ga0081520_100309_pt1 | contig 24997 bp, 11 predicted proteins | sample HotLakmasection1_FD_70988 | JGI IMG/M metagenome (GOLD analysis project Ga0081520, IMG submission 70988) | Hypersaline microbial mat communities from Hot Lake, Washington, USA - Section #1 (SPADES assembly) (version 2) | ecosystem: Environmental > Aquatic > Non-marine Saline and Alkaline >... | reverse complement strand
AATCTCAATGCTGACCGTCGCATCGCCTTCCGTGTCCGTCACCGCCACAACCACATTGATCGGAGCACCTTCCGTCACCGTCACATCCGAAATCGGATCAATCACCGGTGCCGTGTTCGCCGCACTGACCACAATGGCAAAGCTCTCACTCGCGCTGAACTCACCATCGTCCGCCGTCACCGTCGCCGTGTAACTGCCGACCGGCGCGTTGTTCCACGTCAGCTCATTGTTGACGAAGCTGTAGCTCGCAGGATCAACAGGCTGTGTGGTCGCATCGTCAACAATCTCAATGCTGACCGTCGCATCGCCTTCCGTGTCCGTCACCGCCACAACCACATTGATCGGAGCACCTTCCGTCACCGTCACATCCGAAATCGGATCAATCACCGGTGCCGTGTTCGCCGGAGGATCAACGGTCACAGTGATACTATCACTATCGGATGTCCCGCCAGTGTCGGTCACAGATGCGGTAATCACGTGCGTACCGACTGAAAGCGTGCTGACATCCAAGCTGCTACCCGTCGTAGGCAACGCACCATCCAGATCAGACGACCACTGAATAGTGCTTGACAGATCACCGTCTTCGGCGTCGTTGGCCGTCGCCACCAACGGATTATCCGTCTCCGCCGATGTGATCAGAACCACTGGCGTATTGTTCGACTGCGTATCCGCAACGACGATTTCAATGCCCTTGAGGGCCGGGTTCTCGACAACATGAATGAACTCGATATCCAGCGTCCCATCATTGACCGTCACCAGATGGAACCGCACGAACGCGCCTTTCGGCCCGTTGGCTGCGATCTGGTCAATATCATCGAAAGCCGGCGGTACAACGCCTTCCACCGATACATCGAAAACGCGCTCACCAGGCAGCTCAGTCCCAGAGAAAAGTTCCGCGAAGAAAAGGCGCACCTCGACAGTCGTCCCGGGATCCACCGGGAATTGCCAGACCATTGGCTCCCCACTGAGCGGGTCCCAGCGCTCGACATTGAAGAGCGCTTCAGGGGCTGCGGGTGCCAGCAGCAGCGACGGGTCCGTCATGACGATAGGCCCCGGATGCGCACTGGTGTTGTTGCCGTTGTATATATTGTCGCCTCCGACGATACCCACGTCGATAGTCCGGAACGGCGACGGCGATGCGTTGGTATCAATTGCCCAATCCGGTGTGCTGCCATCCTCGGCGGTGAGCTGCTCACCACCCACGTTGATACGGTACAGAACAGTACCGACAGGGTCAGACGCACCGGCAACCGTGATGCTGATGCTGGCGACAGCCGGGATTCCACCGCTGTCCGTAACACTCGCCGTGATGGTATGAACGCCAGCGCTCAGGCTGCTGGTCGCGACACTCGCACCGGTCCCCAGCGTGCCATCCACGTTGGATTCCCATGCGATGTTTGCGCTGATGTCACCATCCTCAGCATCGGAGGCCGTACCGTTGAAGGTAATCTCATCACCTTCATTGAAGACCGCGCCATCAGCCGGTGCCGTGATGGTGACCACAGGTGCGGCATTCGTCGGCGGCGTCAGTTCGATGATCTCAATGCCCTTAAGCGCCGGATTTTCAGTCACATGGATGAACTCAACATCCAGCGTGCCATCGGTGACGACAAGTGTCGTCGTACGTACGACAGCCCCCTTCGCACCTGCTGCAATAGCAAAAGGATCAATATCGTCGAATTCTAGCGGGATGCTGCCTTCTACCGAAACGTCAAAAACGCGCTCACCAGGCTGATCAATCTGCCCAAACAATTCAGCGAAGAATAGACGGAGTTCGATTTCCGTACCCGGCGTGATCGGGAACTGCCACAGCATCTCAGGAAGGGCACCGGCATCGTATCGCTCGGTTTCAAATACCGCGACAGGTACGTTCGGATAGTTAGTCTGAATGTCCGAGCTGACCTCAATGGGACCAGGGTGTGCACCACCACTTGTCGCAGTATAAATGCTGACACCCCCGGAATTTGCCGCAAGATAGGGTGAGTTACTCGTGCCAGGGAAAGTTCCCTGATCCTGTCCCCAGTCGACGCCGCTGGCATCTGTTGCCGCAATCAGCGGCCCACCTACATTGACACGATACAGGACCGTATCGGTCTGTGCAGCTACCTGTAAGGCGGTGCTGCTGACCATGAGCAAGAGCATCATGGTCAGAACAAGCCATTTTGTGCTTGCTTTCATCATGTTTGTCCTCATTATTTTTCTCGTCTCGCCTGCCTGGGGGGAAGCTCCATTGATGGAGCCTCCCCTTCTTCGGTTGTCCGGCTGATGCCTGAGAGTGCTGCGTGTTGCTCAGTCTGAGCGCTCAGCCGGACGATGGCTTCCGAGTTCTTCTTTCACTTACAGGCGGACGTTAGCTGCCTGCGGCGCAAGTGACCGGGATGATCTCGATGCCCTTGATCATGGCGTTGTCCGATAGCGGCTCGAACACCAGATCCAGCACCCCATCGCCTACGCTGACTGTCGTCGTCAGCACCGTAGCGATGTCACGACCACCCGTCAGCGCCCAGATGTCCACGTTGGCCCAGCCCGGCGGGATGACGCCCTCAGCGAGGATGTTCATCACGCGCGTGCCTGTCGGCCGGTTGCGGATCTCCGCGAAGTACAGGTTGACCACGTAGTCGCCGTTGTCCACCGGGAAGGCCCACGGCATCGCGATCCAGTTGAACTGCTCGCTCTGGAACAGCGCTTCCGGGATGCCTGCTGGCACGTTGGCGATGCTGCTGCTGGTCGTGCCCGGGCTGCCCGGTACGCTCGGGAAGTCCGCCTGGGCCTGCCAGTTCGGGCCACCATCCAGCGCCGCCAGCGCCGGACCACCCGCATTCACGCGATACACCGGCAGACACACGCCCGGCTCACCCGGCTCACCCGGATCACCCGCGTTGACGGTGATGTTGACCGTGTCCGTGTCGTTGTTGCCCGCCGGGTCGATGACCGTCAGTTGCACCGTGTGCGTGCCCACCGGCAGCGTTGCACTGCTCAGCGGTCCTTCCGCGATGCTCGTACCGACTGCCCCCGCGATGACCTCCCACACATAGCGCAGGTTGCCCACCGCATCATCCGGATCGCTGGTGCCGCTGCCATCCAACGGCACCGCCTCCGACCCGTTGTTGTCTGTGTCCGTCACCGTCTGGTCCGGACCCGCGTCCGCCACCGGCGGCTGATTCACCACCGCCGGGTTGATCGTCACCTGGAACGTGTCGTCCACAAACAGCCCGTCAACGTCCGTCGCCCGGATGGTGATGTTGGCTGTGCCAGTCTGCCCCGGCGCGAACGTCAGCGTCAGCTCACTCCCGACCAGGTTGGTCGTGATGACCGCCGGTGCGGTATTGTCCGCCAGCGTTAGCTGCAGGGCTGCTGCGCTGCCATCCGGGTCGCTGAACACGCCCGCCAGGCTGATCTGCCGTGGTGCCGCATCCTGCGTCACCACCACATCCGCGATCGGGTTCACCACCACTGGCGGCTGCGGGACCGTCGGCTGACCGCAGTCCGCCGGCAGGATCTCGATACCCTTGATCATCGCGTTGTCCGACAACGGTGCAAACACCAGGTCCAGCAGCGTGTCATTCACCGTCACTGATGCCGTCAGCACCGTGGCGACGTCACGTCCACCCGCCAGCGCCCAGATGTCCACGTTGGACCAGCCCGGCGGGATCACGCCTTCAGCGAAGATGTTCATCACGCGCGTGCCCGTCGGCCGGTTGCGGATCTCCGCGAAGTACAGCCGCACTTCGTAAGTCCCATCCGGCACCACGAACTGCCACGGCATCGTCGTCCAGTTGTAACGCTCACTCTGGAACAACGCTTCCGGGATGCCCGCAGGTACATTGCTGATGCTGTTGCTCGTCGTGCCATTCTGGCCCGGCACGCTCGCATAGCTCGCCTGACCCGTCCAGTCAGGTCCGCCATCCAGCGCCGCCAGCGTCGGTCCGCCCGCGTTCACCCGGTACAGCGGCACACACGCCGTCGTCGCCGGATTCACCGTCAGGATGGCCGTGTCTGTCGCGCTGTCTCCGGCACCATCGATCACCGTCAGCTGCACCGTGTGCGTACCGACCGGCAGCGTCACGCCGCTGGTCGCGCCTTCAGGAATGCTGACGCCCGTCGCACCCGCGATGATCTCCCACACGTAGCGCAGGTTCGCCGCGCTGCCATCCGGGTCGCTGCTGCCACTGCCATCCAGCACGAAGCTCTCGCTGCCGCTGCTGTCTGTATCCACCAGCGTCTGATCCGGCCCGGCATCCGCCACTGGCGGCAGGTTCGTCGCCGGCGGCACCACCGTCACCGTGAAGCTGTCTTCCACGAACAGCCCATCAACATCCGTTGCCCGCACCGTGATGTCCGCAGTCCCCGACTGCCCCGGCACGAACGTCAGCGTCAGATCACTGCCGCTCACCCCTGCCGAAACCAGCGCCGGGTTGCTGTTGTTGCCCAGCGTCAGGCTCAGCGCGGCTGCGCTGCCATCCGGGTCGCTGAACACGCTCGCCAGGTTGATCACCTGCGGCGCACTGTCCTGCGGCAGGCTCAGATCAGCGATCGGGTTCACCACCACCGGTGCCTGCGGCTCAGGCTGGCTGTCGCAGTCCGCCGGGATGATCTCGATGCCCTTGATCATGCCGTTATCCGACGCCGGGCGAATCTCCAGATTCAGCTCGCCGTCGCTCACCGTCACCGTGCTGCTCAGCACCGTAGCGATGTCCCGGCCGCCCGTCAGCGCCCAGATGTCCAGATTGTCAAAGACCGGCGGCGTCAGACCTTCCAGTGCCACGTCGAAGACGCGCGTGCCCGTCGGCCGGTTGCGAATCTCCGCGAAGTACAGGTTGACCACGTAGTCCCCGTTCGTTATCGCGAACGCCCACGGCATCGTCGTCCAGTTGTAACGCTCGCTCTGGAACAGCGCTTCCGGGATGCCTGCGGGTACATTGCTGATGCTGCTGCTCGTCGTGCCGTTCTGTCCCGGCACCGTCGGGAAGGCCGATTGCCCTGTCCAGTCCGGCCCGCCGTCCAGCGCCGCCAGCGTCGGACCACCCGCGTTCACGCGGTACACCGGTACACACACGCCCGGTTCACCCGGATCGCCCGCTTCCACGATGATCGTCGTCGTGTCGCTGTCCTGCGCGCCATCCGGATCGATGACCGTCAGCTCAACCGTGTGCGTGCCGACTGGCAGCGTCGCGCTCGTCGTCGCTCCCTCAGGGATGCTCACGCCTGTAGCGCCCGCCGTCACCGTCCACACATAGCGCAGGCTGCCCGCCCCGTCATCCGGGTCGCTGCTGCCCGTGCCATCCAGCAGCACAGTCTCATCACCGCTGTTGTCCGCGTCCGTCACCGTCTGGTCCGGACCCGCGTCCGCAACCGGCGGCTCATTCGCCGGCGGCGCAGCCTCAACCGTGATCTCGACGATGTCCGTCGCCGTCGCACCGTCATCGTCAGTCACCGTCAGTTCGACCACCGTCGTGCCCACCGCGAAACTGAACGGTGTGTTCGCGCCCGTCGCAATCTGCGTCGAGCCAACACGCCAGACGTAGCTCACGATCGTGCCGTCGCTGTCGCTGCTGCCCGTCCCATCCAGGAACACCTGCTCGCTGCCGCTGTTGTCCGCGTCCGTCACCGTCTGGTCCGGACCCGCGTCCGCAACCGGCAGCTCGTTGACTGTGTCTTCGATGTTAATTGATAACGGATCACCAAGGATGCCTGCCAGGATGTCAAAGCCCTCGAATACGACCTGTGACTCACGAGGGAACACCAGCGGCGCGGCGGTGATCTCTGTCTGGCCAGTTGCAATGGGCTGGAATTCGATCGTCACCAGATCAAAAGTGCCACTCGGGCGCGTTCCTTCGAGAATGCCAGAAGCATAATCAAAGGTGCCCGCGGTATTATCAAACTTGTTTTCAGCCGTGGCAGGCAAAGAACTACCTGGCGTCACGCTGTTGATCTGCAGCACAGCCGGATCAAAGTCCAGGTGTATCTCGCCTATATCAACCGGTTGCGGCCCAGCCTGGATCTCAACCGTCACGGTAAAGGGTGTACCGATGATCGGATTCGTGGCTGGTCCCACAATTGCGAGGAACGCCTGCCCCAACTCCGGCTCCGGATTCACCGTGATAGTGACGCTGTCACTGCTGTTCAGTTCGCCATCGTCGGCGGTCAGTTGCAGCGTATACGTGCCCGCCGCACTGAACGTCACCGTCGGATCTTCGGCGCTCGCATCGCTGAAGCTGACGTTAGCGGCGTTGCCACCTGTCACGCTCCATGTCAGTGTCAGTGCGCCCGACGGCAGACCATCGTCGGTTACCGTCGCATCCAGGTTCACCGAATCCGTCGGCAGTGTGATCGTCTGGTCACTACCTGCGTCTACGATCGGTGCCGTGTTCTGTGAAACGGGTTCCTGTACGGTGATCGTAACGCTGTCACTGCTGCTCAGTTCGCCATCGTCGGCGGTCAGTTGCAGCGTATACGTGCCCACCGCACTGAACGTCACCGTCGGATCTTCGGCGCTGGCATCACTGAAGCTGACGTTAGCGGCGTTGCCACCTGTCACGCTCCATGTCAGTGTCAGTGCGCCCGACGGCAGACCATCGTCGGTTACCGTCGCATCCAGGTTCACCGAATCCGTCGGCAGTGTGATTGTCTGGTCCGCACCCGCATCAACCGTCGGTGCGGCATTGACTGGCGCGTCATCTTCTACTGTTAAGGTCGCGCCTGTCGCTGTACCCAGGACGCTGCTGCCAACGAAAGAGATAGTCGTACTGGGCGGCCCCGGAGGATTAAAGAACTCCAGGTTGCTCGTACCCGCTGCAATCGCCTGGAAGTTGATTACCAGGAAATCTAGCGAACTGCTCAGAACGGAGCTTAAAATGCCAGTACCGTATCGTACTTCACCAACTGTATTGTCGAATACTGGTGCCACAAGTTCTGCGGGTAAAAGGGCAGACCCTACAGGCGATAAAGAAGTCACCTGCACGATGGCCGGATCAAATGTCAAATGGGTTTCGACATAGGCGAACTGCTGCCCTGTACTCTGCACCTGTACCGTTACTGAGAACGCGTCACCGGGGTTAACCGTCGGATTCGACGGTGTCACCACCAGATCGACCGTGCCCTGAGCAGCAGTCGGGGGTGCCAAGAACACCCCAAAAGCGATCAACAAGAGCAGCAGGATTAATCCGTACTGCGAAAATCTACTTGTTTTCACGATCGTTGCCTCCATAGGTTGTTGGCTTACGTGATTTCTGGCTGACGTTTAACTTGCCGAGCTGCATTTTGGCTATTCCTCATTCCTCTTGTCTGATTGGGGAGCCACCACTCGTGGTGGCCCCCGTTTTCTTGATCAAGATGCGCTGGTCTCTACTGTCCATCTGGGACTTCGCCAGCGACGTTGAAGTTATCCGCCAGCAGCGTGAAATCATCTCCTGTAACTGCACCATCTCCGTCGAAGTCTGCACGTTCGTCATAGCCGACCGCACCCTCGCCGAGGTTGAAAGTCGACGCCAGCAGTGTGAAATCATCTCCTGTGACCTGGTTATCGTCGTTCGCATCACCTGCTGGCAGCGTGCCGAAATCGGCGGGATTACTGCCAGCAACCAGGTTGAGTGTCTGCACAACCTGCAGGCTGTTGCTGTACTTGACGGCCACTTCGTAGGTGCCGGGTTGCATTCCCGTCACAGTGAAGCTGCCGGCCGTCGCCGTCGGCGTGAAGCTGTAGACTGGCGTAGACGAATCTGTCAGCGCGTACACATCCACACTCAGCGGCACGTCGAGATCGGTGCGGCTCTGAATCGTGAACGTGGCCGTCAGATCCGCAAGCTGCGGCACGTCGGTCAGTTCAAGCACGATCACATTGGAGCCAGGCCCAAACGGATTACCACTGTTATCGTTGTTGAACGCGATGAAGTGGTTGATACCGCCATCGGGCGTCCCGGTAGCACCCACTGTTTCGAGCAGGGTCACGGGGATTTCAAGGGTGCCGTCTGCCGGGATCGTACCGGTGTAGAGCACCTTGGCCATGGCTTCATTGGCTTCGAACGGATCGATATCGTAACCGATGGACGGGTTACCCGGGTCGATGTACAGACGTGCATCAACCTGGAGCAGCGTTACATCACTGCCGACCGTACCACTCACTACGATCGTCTGATTGGGATCGGTGACGGCAGCCGACGTTGTGGCCAGCCCCGTGACTGCGATGCTCGGGGCCGCAGGCAGGCCGAGTTGTACAACGGCTTCTGACCCACCCAGGCTGCCTTCGTCAGTCAGCGCTGTGGTGATGGTGATGCCACCTTCGAACTCAATTGTGACGGTTGTGCCGATGAGTTCGAAGCCGCTGATCGAGCCGGCATCGCCAGTCGACAGGTCACCCTTGATGCTGGTCGGGTCCATATCCACACCGAAGGCGTAGACTTCGCCCGCATTGAAGTCGGTGAAGTCCAGCGTCAGGACGTCATAGCCCTCGTCGTTGTCGACGCCGTTGTGCGGTTGGGCAAAGACGCTTTCGCAGTCAGCCGCATCGCTGCCACCATCGCCAGGAACCGTCAGGCCCACCTCAGCAGCAGTGTCACCTGCATTACCCGTTGTCAGGCACTTGGCACCGTTGTCACCTGCTGTGCCGACCGGATCAAAGACCACATCTGGTAGATATGCGGTGGTGGTGTTTATCGTCACGTTAACGATATCCAGGTCACCCGTGTTGGTGATGACGAAGCTGTTATTGCCGAAGGTGCTGGCACCCAGCCCTCCACCAGCGTTCACCTGGACTAGCGCACTCGGGACGCCGACCGGTTCGGTCACATTCCACACGAAGTTGGTGTCTGTGCTCTCCGGCGGTGTGCCATCGTCGCTGACGGTCACCGTGACATTGTACGTCCCGGCGGAGCCGGTGTTGCCGCTGTTGGTCACGCGCTCCGACTCAGGCAGGCTCAGGCTCTGACCATTGTTACCGGCCAGCCCCTCATTCACCAGCACCATGCGGTCGATTGCGTGGCTGTTCGAGCGCGCCGAAATCAGGATGTTGTAGGTGCCCGGCGCGTCGAAGCGTGCGAAGATCTCGTGCGCATCGTTATCGCTGGTGTTGGTGCTCCACGACCAGTTATTTGCACCGCTGGAGTAGACTTTGAACCAGCCACCGCTGCCTGCACCTTGCGGAGCACCGCCAGTGCAATCATTCTCTGCAGGATCGTAGCCGGCGGGGCAGACGATACTGGTGCCGCCCTGTACACCGTAGAACGCGTCAGCTTCGATCTTCAGCCAGGTATCGTTGTGTTCCGTGGTGACCGTGCCGTTACCGACCTGGTTGCGCCACTTGAACTGATAGACACCCGGATTGTTGATCTGAACCTGGTACGTGATCAGGCCGTTGCCTGGCGAACCCAGGAACTGGCTGCCTTGCCAGATGATGAAGTCACCGCCCGTCGCACTGCTGGGGTTATCAACATTCGGCGAGAAAGTCGTGCTGTAAGTTGCATTCGTTTCCCAGTTGCCCGGCAGATTGTCTGCGGATTCCATCTCGATGACGACAAGACCACTCTGCTCGATGAACGCGCCGTTGCTCGTCCCCGATGTGGCCACGTCCAGCGTGCCACTGATGACGCCAGTCACTGAGTCGATCGACAGTGACGGCGGCAGACCAGTTGCCCCATAGGACAGAGTCTGGCCGGTTTCAGGCGGCGTTGCCACGATTGGCAGGTTGACCGTCTGGCCTTCGATACTGTTCTGTTCACCCGGGTTAGTGACTTCCGGCGGCAGATTTGCGATGTCCGCAATCGTGACGTTGATGCTCGTCGGCGGTACCAGTGCAAGATCAAGCTCCACATGGTCTGGGTAGGCCCAGCGCAGTTGGATCTCGTAGTCGCCCGGTGGCAGATCAGGGTAGGGACCGCTGCCGTCTGTCGGCACATCTACAGAACCATTAAGCGGCTGGCTGCCGAAGCGTGTGAAGCCATCGTCAGTGTATGGCCCACCCAGCAGCATGACGTGGATATGCTCGAACACGTCAGTCGCGCCGCCCGTGCTCTCCCATTCGATGGTGAAGCCACTGCTCGGCACGGTTGCGCCGTCTGCCGGGCTCAGGATCGTTATCGTCCGTTCCACCACCGTGAAGATGAACGTTGCATCGCTGCTGTTGTTATCAGGTGAATCGTCCGTTGCGGTGATGGTCACCTCATGGACGCCATCGCTGGCGGGGCCGCCCGTCAGCGCGTCGATGGAGATAGTACCCGTGATCTCACCCGAGCTGGGATCAATCGTCAGGCCATCCGGCAAGCCACTCGCACTGAACGTGACGTCATCACCCTGCGGATCAGTCGCTGTGATGATGAGGCGACCAGTCTCGTACAGGCCCAGAACACCAGAGGTGATGTCCTCGATAGGATCGATGACCGGCGCTTCAGTTTCTGCTGCGATGATCTCGATACCCTTGATTGCCGGGTTTTCAACCACATGGATGAATTCCAGGTCAATCACGCCATCGGAGGTCGTCACAAAGCTGCGCATGATGCCCGTCGAGGCGCCAACCAGTGCGAACGGATCAAGATCATCGAAGGACGGCGGCACCACACCATCGACAGAAACGTCGAAGATACGATCACCTTCCGCTTCGATACCATTGAAGATCTCAGCGAAGTAGAGGCGGATTTCCACCTGCGTACCTGCGGGGACAGGGAACTGCCACAGCATCTCTGGGAGTGCCGCAGGGTCATAACGTTCTGTCTCGAACAGGTCCAGCGGAACATAGCTTGGAACAGAGGCATCAGCCACGATAGGACCCGGATAGGCGCTCGTAGCCGCTGTGCTGTATGTACTCGTCCCCTCGGAGATATCTGCCAGATACGGCGAATTGCCCGTAGCACCCAGGTTGCCCGTATCCTGCGACCAGACGGGTCCACCGTCTGTTGCCGGTAGTTCAGGGCCACCTGTATTGACGCGGTACAACGTGTCGCCAGGTACGATGACGACCGGTTCTGTCACCGTCCATTCAAAGCTGATAGAGACGGCGTCATCGGTGTTAGCATCGTCGTCGTCGACCGTAATCACCACGTTGTACGGGCTATCTGCGGAAGCACCGTCAGCGATGACGCCAGTGATCTGACCGTTAGTCGGTTCGATATCAACGCCATCTGGCAAACCAGTCGCGCTGTAGCTCAGGTTGCCATCGCCACCGCTGGCAGCGACGAACAGACCCGCGTTGGAGATATCATCACCTTCCTGGCTGGTCTGATCGCTGATCGGATCGACGATGATGGCCTGTTGGCCCGTACCGCCGCCAAATTGCAGGATTTCGATACCGTTCACCGTCGGATTTTCGACATTACGCGTGAAGTAGATATTTAGCGTGCCGTCATTGACCGTCGTTGTGTAGCTCACCATGCCACCGACCTGATGCCCGAACAGCAGCGAGAGGTCGATGTCCGTCGACGTAGTCGTATCCGGATAGGTGACCTGTACGGCCTGGCCTTCAATCAGGACACCAAACACACGCGTACCCGGTGTACTTGTGCCACTGAAACCGTTCCCCATGAACAGGTTCACGGTGTAGGTTCCCGGTGCAACGGTGAAGGTGTATTCCATATCAGGTGCAGTCGCGGGATCCCAGCGTTCCTGGGCGAAAAGTTCCTGCGGCACGTAGTCCGGCACACTCGCGTCACGGCCGCTGATATTGTGTGTGGAGATACTACCAGTGGTCACAGCGAAGCCGTTACCCGATTGCGCGCCTGTATTACCAGTCGCCACCCAGTCCGGTCCAGTATCGTTCGCCGGGATTGTGGCATTCGTGGAATTCACGCGATACAGCACGGTTGGGGCGGCATCCGCGTCATACTCAACCAGGATGACGTTAGATACCTGGCTGGTTGCGCCGTCGGCATCTTCGATCACGGCAACGAACAGGTTATAGCCCGCTTCCGGATCACCATCGGTCAGCGTGACGTCAAAGGTAGCCTCGTTCGAGTTGCTGACCGTATCCGTATACTCCGCGATAGCGATAACGCTGTTGACTTCCCAGTCGTCCACGTCATAGCCCACGCCCGCATTCGGACCATCCAGATCTTCAACGAACAGGCCAGCTTCGAGCTGCAGCAGACGTACCGTCTTGCCTACAGAACCTTCAACACCTGTGACGATGATTTCCTGATCGGCAAACGGCGTAACGGTCTGATTATCCACACCAGTCATGTTGATACTGACAGGTTGCGGCAGCGCATTACGCGCGATATTGGTCGAGTTGCCGTCACTGCCCGCTGTACGGAACAGATCAACAACCCAGGTTTCGCCAGTATCGAATGTGACAGTTGCCGTCGCCCCGGTGAGCTCAACACCGCTCACGCTGCCGGCTTGATTCGGCCCCGGTGATGTCCCGCCCTTGATGCTGACCGGGTCGATATCCAGGCCAAACTCCAGCGTTTCGCTCGGGTCAAAGTCATCGAAATCGATACTGAGGCCGAAGAAACCACCTTCGTACGCATTGCTGTAGCTGTATGAAGTCACGCCCGTCGTGACGTCTGTTCCGTTGTTCGGCGTGAAATCTTTAGCAGTTCCATCACCAGCGGTGCCATCCGGATCGAACACCACTTCCGGAATGACTGCAGACGACAGGTCAAAAGTCACATTTGTGATCTGTGCGCCATTCGTCGCGATGTTCTCGATCTGGAAGCTGCTGTCACCGAATGTGCTCCCGTTGATGCCGCCAGTGTTGACGCTGACAATCGCCTGCGCATTTGACGGGTTCTGGTAAACATCGAAGTAATCCCAGCTTGCAGAGAACTCAGACGTACCATTTGAGGTCGCAATTGTACCCACCGCCAACGCTGAAGGTGTGCTGTTGATGGTGTACGTTCCCTGAACTGCTGCCAGGACATCGCCACTCAGCGTGACCGGATTACCGACATCAGTACGTGGGCCGTCATCGATCGCATAGCTCGCCTGGACCGTTCCCGCTACCGGGTCAACTGACAGGTAGAGCTTGAGGGCAGTCGCATTAAGGACGTTGGGCACGCCTATCTGCTGACTACCTGCCTGCGAGCCATTATTCTCAAACAGGATCTGGAAGCCAGCCTGCTCGGTCGGGACGTTACCCGTCAGGACGAATTTCAGGTAGTTGTCCTGGTCACCGGTACCGATGTAAATCCCGTGTGAAGCGAAGTTCTGGGGGTCCTGATTGTTGAAGAATGGCCCATTGATCTGTGATTCGATCGTGTAGGAGCCAGTCGACGTCGTTGATGCGATACCAAACTGGAAACCATTTTTCTGGGTATTGTCGTTGGTGAAGGCATCACCGTCAGTCACGGTGGGGTCTGTGTAGATACCCGCAGTACCACCGAACACCAACTCGTCGCCGCTGTCATCCAGCAGCGCGAAGTAGTCGTCGGTGCCATTGGTCATCAGACCTGTCAGGCCGATACCACCGTAGCCATAACCCGTAGAATTGAAGAATTCCAGGCGCAGCGGGATCTGCGAAATGGCGCCAAAACCATTCGCTGGATCGAAGTTGAAGGAATCATCAACATCCGGGATGCCATCCTGATCATCATCGGTGTCCAGCGCATCGGAGCGCTTGAACGCACCAAATTCGACAAGATTGTCGAAGTCCGCAGGCTGGCTCGCACCAGAGCAGGGATTCGTGTTGTTGAGCGGATTCAGCTCATCGGCGTTGGTATAGCCGTCGCCGTCTTCATCGATCGTATCGTCATTCAAGCCGTCACAGATGCCAGGATCATTACCATCGTAGTCGGCAGGCTCAAAGATGGTGATATTGTCAGAGCCGTATGTCGCGGCCCATACGGTACCACCAAACGGATCTTCATCACCCTGGGCAATCACATCCAGCGGTGTCGAACCGAAACCAGATGCGAAGGACGCATTACAGTTCGGTGCAGTGCTGGTGCCATTGAGAGGCGGTGCCGGGCAATTCAGCGCGACTTTGCCGTCGGCGCTCAACTCAACCTCATAGATGTTGCCGTTGAAGGCAGCCATCAGCAGATAGCCCTGCATCGCGCCGTTGAAGTTGGATGCGGTGTATTCGGTGATACCATTCGTTGACGGCCCGTAATTCGCCAGTGCGTTATCGTCCTGCCCGGAATTGCGGAAGTCACAGGCTGCGACGAATTCAAAGCCAGGCGGGACCGGCGGCCAATCAACAGGCAGTGATTGTGTGGCGAAGTTCGGGTCGCTCGGATCGAGGATTTCCGTACGCCAGAAATCATCATCGTTTTCAACCGGATCAACCGTGTGCGGCCCTTTGGTATACAGGCCCGCGCCGCCCGGCTGATAAGGGTAGGTCGGATTCTCCGGCAGAGCCGTCCCTGGATTTGCTAGAATGGGATGCGGGTGCCCGCCGTAGTAGTAGTTGCCTTGCGTAGCCACATAATTAAACTCACCCGACACAAGCGGGCGTATATAATGAAGACCGTTCTTGTTGTTGACCTGGCTGTCACCTCCTGGGCCTGGCCCAGTGGAACCGGGTTCACCACTCAGATAATCATTGGTACAGAACGGCGGTGTAGTGATGCCGTCATACTCTGCATCGTAGTCGGCTTCCCCGTCCGGGTGGCCACCCCAACCGCCGTTAGCGCCATTATCGACGCCATACATGCGACCATTTTCGGTCAGCACGATATCGTAAAGATTGCGCCAACCCGGGGAGTAAATCTGCAGCGGGCCGGTCGGGTCGATCTTGGCCATGTTCAGGCCATCATTACCGCCCCACGGATCGTTCACATCGATGCCATCATAGCCCGCGTCGCTTGGGTCAACGATGCCGTTGACGTTCGGCCGGGTCGGATCGTCGAGTGTCGGCAGATCGTAGATGTACTGGGCGTTACCACTGCCCTGGATCGGCATGGTTTCCAGCATTTCCAGATCAATGCTGACGATCGTGCTGGCGTATGTATATTCCACTGTGAATGCAAAGTTATTTGAAGGCGCGCCAGCATTGGTATGGCCACCAACCGCCAGATAGAGGATGTCGTTGGCCTCATCCAGAGCCATACCATTTGTGGAATGATTTTCCTCAGAGCGCGGCAAACCGCGGATGAGATCAACCTTCTCCCACTGGCTGCATTCGCTCTGCAGCGGCACCTGTTGGATGATGTCGATGCCACCAACGCATTCCAGACGTGAGACGACACCAGAGTTGGTATCCAGGTTGACGTCATTACCGCCACCACCAGCACCGATACGCGGATCGCTGGAACTGACGTAGAGGATCGGGTTTGCCCCGGTCCCTGTGACGACAATACCGGTAATCTGCCGGTTGCTGTTGTTATTCGTCGTGCCATCGTCATTGTGATTCTGGATGTTCTTGACGTTATTTATAGTTTCTGTATTTACGACCTCATAATCATTAGGGCCGTTGCGGATGACGTTGTAAGCGTAAATCGTCCCATTTTGCTGCGAGACATATAAACGCCCATCCGGGCCAAACTGGAGCGAGGTTGGGTTGTTGAGCGATTCCCCCTGTAACCCGCTGCTGGTGAAGCTGACCGTCTGTGCCTGTACGCCAAAGGGTTGGATGCTGAACAACCCAACCAGTACAAGTGACAGCGTCGCGAGATAGTGCCATCTACTACGATGTTTTATTGCTTTACTCACGCGTTTATCTCCGAATTGAAACTAAACACCTTGTCTGCTATTCAGTGTCAGGGAGCAGAATATCGGCACGCACCGCCATATCACAGTTGCCCATGGGGCACCACTGGATCACTGCTGGGGTTGCGTCTTCAGGAATCAAAAAAGCGACGAAGCCACGCAGGCTCTCGTCCCTCTGCAGTTCCGCACCAACGAGATAGGGCGATATGGTGCCACCATCTTCCAGCGGGCTGTACGTATTTTCTTGCTCATCAATCAGAATGAGATCTGAAGCAGCGACACCGACTGGATCATCAACTGCCTCATTAAAGAGAGATACTGTTAGAAATACCCATTGCTGTCCGGCTTCAGGCTGGCCCAGGCTCTCTGGAACGGACTCACTGTCCACCGTGTAAAACTGTGCCTGCGCCGGTGTAATCGAGAAGCCATCGACAATCCCAATGAATTCCGGCGTTGCTTCCTCGGTTGCGGCGGCCTCTTCGGTTTCAGCGGCCTCTTCGGTTTCGGCGGCCTCTTCAGTTTCGGCGGCCTCTTCCGTCACGACGGCTTCCTCTGTTTGGGCAGGTTCTTCCGTTTCGTCAGTATCTTCAGTCTCCGCGACGGTTTCAGTGGCAGTGGGTTCGTCTGTGGGTGAGGTCGCTTCAGTTTCAGCGACTTCTTCGGTTGCTGGTGTATCCTGTGTCGCTGTTGGATCTCCATCTTGTCCAGATCCCTGCAGCAGCAGAACTGCACCCAGGACAACCAGCACAATAAGAACGACAACTAATAACGCAGCCAAATATCGATTCAAGAGCAGCACCTCCCCGCGGTCCATGCAAATCCTTACAGTTGTGCCCAGCAGCCCAATAAAGCAATATTTCGGCACGGTAACAGTTTGTACGGGCGACCTTGCACGTGCCTATCACATAAGCTTGACTTTGCACATAAGCAGGGGCAACGTCATGGGTTAGACTGGACCTGAACTAATCATCACAAAAGGTCAGGTCTGATGTCCAACCCACACCATCCTATCATAGAGGCCCTCACACCGTTCGCACCACACTTTTGTCGTCAGCGGACGTGGGAGAAGGCCAGGATGTTGGTGATTGGAAGCCTGTTGACGAATGGAAGGCGCGTTGTGACAGCGGCATTACGCATGGTGGGATTGGCAGACAAACCATCGTTCAACCAGTACCATCATGTGCTGAGTCGTGCGGTGTGGTCACCGCTGGTGCTGGCGCGAACGTTGTTGGGGCTGCTGTTGCACACCTTTTGTGCCCCGGATGAACCGCTGATTTTCGGTATCGACGAAACCATCGAGCGACGCTGGGGGCACAAGATCGCCGCACGCGGCATCTACCGTGATGCAGTGCGCAGCAGCGCCAGCCATTTTGTGAAAGCCAGTGGCTTGCGCTGGATCAGCGTGATGCTGTTGACCCCAGTGCCCTGGGCGGCACGCGTATTCGCACTGCCTGCGCTCACGGCCATTGCGCCATCCGAGCGCTACTATCAGCATCGGAAACGGGCACCGAAGACCCTGTTGGACCGTGCGTTGCAACTGCTGAAAGTGCTCAAACGCTGGCTGCCAGAACGGGATATTGTCGTGGTCGGGGATGGTAGCTACGCGGCCATTGACTTTCTGCACCACTGTCAGCAACTTGGTATCACTTTCAGCACACGCTTGCGGTTGGACGCGGCACTCTATGATCCCGCGCCAGCGTACAGCGGTCGAGGACGCCCGCGCAAGAAGGGGACACGCCAGGCGAACCTGTCAGACCGGCTTACGGATGAGCAAACCGTGTGGCAAACGGTACAACTCAACTGGTATGGTGGACAGCAGCGACCCATGCACATTGCCACCGGCACCGCTGTCTGGTTCCACAATGGCAAACCGGCGGTCCCAATTCGCTGGGTGCTGGTGCGGGATCCGGCAGGCGACTATGATCCCATTGCGCTGTTATGTACGGACGATGGACGCGTTGCCCCATGGATCGTCGAAACCTTCGTCAAGCGCTGGCAGGTGGAGGTGACGTTTGAAGAAACCCGGCGGCATCTTGGCGTTGAAAGTCAACGGCAATGGTCGGATAAGGCGATTGCCCGCACCACGCCGATCTTGCTGGGCCTATTCTCCTGGATCACCCTGGTGGTTGAACATTACCGCTGTGCGGGCGAGGAGGTCCCGGTACGGCAGAGCGCATGGTATGTCAAAGACCGACCCACATTTGGCGATGCCCTGGCATTCGTCCGGTGGCATCTGTGGCAACAGCGGGAGACTTTTCTCATGTCGGCTGAAAACCCTGATATGGTCAAAATCCCCCGCGATTATCTGAACACGCTTATTCAGGCCGCCTGTTATGCCGCCTGAATGTGCAAAGTCAAGCTTAGTGCCATCTGAATAGCAATTTGGACATAGATTATTTAGTGTAGCGCCCATCGTTTCCCCACAGATAGATTGCTGCTTCTACATATATACATCTACCCTTATTATAGTACTATCGTAGGCATCCCATGATTTGTCAAGATACCGTCTTGAAAGTCAAGCTGCGAATGCGAGCTTGTCTGCATAATTGGGATCAAAGGCGGTGCCGGACTTTAGGATGCCGTAGGCCAGGTGCAAGAGTTTGCGCATTACTGCAACAATGATCTGTGTGCGCATCGCAGAGAAAGGTTCAATCATTTAGGCGCTTGCCTTTTTCGTGTTCACTCAAGAACCATTCCATTCCGAAGAAGCGGTGCCGTTGTTCTTCAGCCGCAGCATCGAAATACTGTAGGACTTCAGCCTGTAAGGGAATTGACTTCAACCGGTCATGGTAACGCTGGGCGGGCGTCACTCCGAGCGAACCATGAATGCGTTCCCAGTTATAGTAATCTTGGTACTTCTCGAGCTGTACGTTGAGCTCAGTCAGTGGTTGGTTGAGATCCACAGACACATAGAATTCTTGTAGGTCGGTTTTCTGAACCCGTTCTACCTTACCATTGAGATGTGGACTGCGTGCGCGGTTTGGACGCCACTTGATTCCCCACTCGAGTAAGGTTTCTCGCACGTCATAGGCCGTGAATTCTGTGCCACGGTCAGTCTGCACGCGTTGCACGGGGAAGGGCATTTCTTCAACGACATACCTGATGAAATCAAGGGTGTTGGCAGCCGTACGGCGCGGGTAGAGGCGTGCAATCTGGTAACGACTGCAGTCATCAATTGCCGTGTATTGGTACTTGCCACGGGCGATCTTGATCGTATCGACCTGAACACGATCCCCCGGAACAGAGCGCTCATACCGCTTCCGGTGACGCTTACGGGGTCGCCGACGCAGGGAAGGGACTTGATGGCGTTTGAGTATCTTGTGGATTGTTGAGGTAGATAGATGGAGCTGATACAGTCGCTGCAACTCATGCTGGAGTCGGCGTGTGCCTAACAAACGTTCGGTACGTAGTTTCAACACCCATGTCTCGTGTTCTGGTGTGACTTTGCGCTGCGGGCTTGTTCGCGGGCGGCGACTTCTACTCCTCAGACCCGCTTCTCCTTCAGCTTGATAGCGGCGCCACCACTTCCGTAACGTTGGCCGTGAAATACCACAGCGGCGACACACCAGCCCGGCATTGCCTGTTTGCTCGTATAACTTGACCCACGCTAGTCGTTGTTTGACTTCTCGCTCCATTCTTGCAGCCCTCGTTTTTCTATATTGTATTCAGAAACGAAGTCTGCGATGCGCACACTGCTTTGGGGCGAGCCCTCGGGCTTCCAAGCGGGCGGCGAAAGCTTTGAGAATCGCGTTGTGGTTCTTAGCGACCACAGCCGGCATATAGAGGGTCGTGAGTAAATCACGCTGGCGTTTGAGATCTGTCGAACGTTTGACATGCTCGCGGATCCTCTGCTCTGTTTGCGCCATCTGGCCTTCGAAAAAGCGCTTTTGCTGCTTGAGCTGTTTCAGAACATGGGGTGAGCTTCTTTGGGCTTCGATGCGGTTCTTGACGCGCTGGTAGACTTGCTTCAAATCATCTAAATGCCGCACGAGCGCCCGCATCGCCTGCCGTTCAGGGTCAGTCGGTGTCCAGATATCGGGGGCCTGAGTTCGACAGAAATCAGCGATGAGTGCTGCGTCCAGCTTATCCGTTTTGTTCCGGCGCAACTGGCTCTGGGCGTAGCCTTTTGTCCGGGCAGAATTAACGACACTGATTCGGTACCCACGCCGATGAAGCGTATCAGCTAGCAAATCGTCATAGATGCCAGTCGCCTCGAGGCAAACATGCGCCCCTTGTGCCCTCTGCTTGGTTAGCCAGCGATCGAGCTTGTTGAGCCCCCGCTTATCATTGAGGATGGTCTGGTATTGAATTGAAGTACCGTCAATCAAGAGACAGATATCTGCCTGTTCTTTGGCAATATCAACACCCATGATTGCGGTCATCAGTTCCTCCGTTTATTCTCGGTGATGTGCAACAACCTAACTTGTAGATGCAAGCTCACTGGCTTCGGATACCGTTCGGTTTGCACGCATCAATAGGCTTCATGATGCGCTTCATCTTGACAACAAGCTCTCAGGCTTCTGTACCCCACAAGCTACATCATGTCGTACACATTATCTGATATCCAAGATACAAGTACCCAATCTGTGAAGACATGTGTCTGGGAAGTTTGGGGGCAGCGTAGAGAGCTGGTGATAACTTCGAGGGAGCGTTCATGTCTCGAATGCTTCGTTAATCCTGGGGCTCGATCTGGGAATCTGTTTCTTCCGGTTCGGCACGTTCATCTTCATCTGTTTCAGCGGAGTTGATCGCCTCAATTAGAATCTCAGCAACTCGAAAAATACGCATCAGACTGAGATTTGCCAGTGACTTTTTCTTCGATTCATCGGTCATGGAGCACCACCTAAAACTAGTCGAGTTGCGGACAAGAAAAAACCCCACCTCCAACCGGAGATAGGGTTTGCGCGATCGTTATTCGGTTGAATCAGTGCATCACATCAGCCGAGATCAGCCGAGATTGGCGCTTCTGCGTCTCATCGCAGATGTATGCATCTTGGAGTCAATCTCCGTCCGTATAGGGCGTCTGCTACGTAGAAGTCGTAGCGCCATGGTGAGCTTTGCGATCGACCCGTGGCAGGAGTTGCACTCGGCGATGATTTGTTAAGGAGCCTTTCTGAAGCAGCCACAGCACGGGGCAGCAGGCGGGATGTCGGCGTAGCCCTGCCGGATTTTGTGGTGAGCGCAGCGGCACAAGCCAGGAACAAAATCCGAGCAGCAGCTCTGCTGGACAGACCGCCGCCCCATGCTAATGTGGCAAATAGAAAGGCTCCGAATCATCGCAGTGTCTCCTGCCGAGAAGAGCAAGCGTGATGCATAGTTTCAGCGATCAGACGAAGCGGATACGCGCATATACCTTACGATTAATTACGAGATTTCATCGTACAATACAGATAAGTGCAGAGCAAGAGAAAGAGGTAAGGATAAATCATGGTAGACGAACAGACTGTGGACAAGACTGATGAAAAAGGCGCAGCCTTAGTTAACTTCTTCAGGAAGTTGGTGCGGCGTGTATTCGACCGTATCCTTACGGGAGATTTTGATTATGAAAAGGACATGCGCGAGTTGGATCGTTACCGGTGTCAAGTGAAGAAGTACGAGCTTCGCGAATTAGAACCGGAAGTCGTTAACGTAATGGCTGTGCTTACCAGCATTTCTGGCCGCATTGAAGAAGGCTATTTGCTCTTTCAGCAACTTTACGAAATGGCTGAAGATTTGGGCGACCTGAACGGTATGGTTCTGAGTTTGCTCAACCAGGGGATCAACTTACAGGAACAGACGAAGTACGCTGATGCGCTTGATAAATTCAATGCCGGTCTAAAGCTGCTAAAGGCCAACGAAGCGTCAGGACGCGTGGTGATAGGTCGATACGGCGAATTGCTTGTAAGTAAAATGAAGATTCTAATTCTTCTGGGTGAGTTAGAAGCTGCCATGGTGTTGTTTGAAGATATTCAAGTGATAGCAGAAGATTTCGTTGCTGCGCACCGGCAAGCATATGCAAGAGTAATGTCAGAAGCTTATACCACAATGATTGAGATATGCCGCGATAAGAATGACTTTGACAAAGCTAAATCGTATATGGCAATGGCACTGGAACTAGCCGTTGGTAGTGATTCGAACCCAGATCGGATACAGATCTATCTTGGAGGCGTACGACTTGCATTGGCCCAAGGTGACACGGCGCTTGCTACCTCATACCTTGAGCGGGCCCAGATTGGTTTGGATGGATTCGAAGAGAGTCCCTTTAAAGGTCGCTTTTTAATGACCGAGGCAAGAATGATGTTGTCTCTCGGCTTTGGCGAACTCGCTCCTGATCTTGCTCGCAGAGCGCTGAATACTTTCGAGAAGTATGAAATGCCAGAAGATGTTGCTCTAGCGAAGATGTTCCTGGACAAATTAGAACATCCCAGTATATGAGCGGTCATCTGGATACAGGTGATTTGGAGTTGCCTACGCTGACCCGGGTGAAGAAGTGAGCCCACGCGGATTTTATCTGCAGTGGGCTATCCATTTTGGTGAGTACAACGACACAAGCCCTGAACAAAATCCGAGCACAGCAGCTCTGCTGGACAGACTGCCGCCCCGTGCTAATGTGGCGAATAGAAAAGCTCCGAATCATCGCGGTGAATCCTGCCGAGGAGAGCAAGCGCGATGCTTAGTGTCTGCGATCAGACAACGCAGATACACTTATGACATGATCTTGCTCTCTGCAGACTCGCATGAATCTGGGTCAACTTGAAGTTCTGGTTGCTATTGTCAATTCAGGTAGCCTGTCTGAATCACCGGAGGTCGTCAGCCTGACGCAATCGGCGGTGAGTTTTTCACTCAGTCGCCTTGAGGCAGAGCTGGGCGTGACTTTGCTGGAGCGAGGACGGCAGGGAGTGGCACTTGGGGGGATTAGCAAGGAGCGCTTCAAAGGCAATCCTGATGCGCCACAGTTTCAGATTCCAGTGAGCGAGATTCTAACAAATGGGGCATAGTGGTGGGGAATTGTGGGTGCTTTGCCCATTGAGCGGTGAATTTGCTGAAACGAAAACGGCTGCATCAGATGACGCAGCCGTAGAGTTCTTGGTGTAGACAGCTTCTCAGAACGGCCAGAAGACCATGATAAGCGGGATGCTTGCGATGGCGACAATAATCTGTAGCGGTAATCCCATGCGCCAGTAATCGCCGAAACGATAGCCGCCTGGTCCCATCACCAGTGTGTTCGATTGGTGCCCTATGGGTGTCATGAACGCAGCAGATGCGCCGATCGCAACAGCAATCAGGAATGGGTCAATGGATACGCCCAAACCGTTAGCCAGGCTGATACCCACCGGTGCCATCAGAACTGCTGCCGCTGCATTGTTGATCACGTTTGAAAGCAGCATGGTCGTGATCAGCAGTAACGCTACCGTAATGATGGGAGGCGTTTGCTGTCCTACGACCAGGATGAGGTCTGCGATGCTGGCCGCTGCACCAGAGGCTTCTATCGCCATACCTACCGGAATCATCGCGCCGATCAGCACCAGGATGGGCCATTCGATACTGTCGTAGGCATCCTTGAGCGAGATGATACCCGTCAGGATCATCAGGACGACTGCTCCCATGAGGGCTACCTGTATGGATAGCAGGCCGACCGCAGCAATGCTGATTGCTCCGAGCGCGATGAGCAGGGCAGGCAGAAGTCGTCTTGTGTTATTCAGCTCCAGATTGAATTCGGAGATCGGGAGGCAGCCCAGCTCCGGTAGCTGACGTGCCAGCAGATCGGTGCGCCCTTGCATCAGAAGCACATCTCCGATCTCAAACTGTATTTGTCCCAGACGCCCGGTCAAACGCTCACCGTGGCGCGATATTGCCAGCAGGTTGATGCCAAACCGAGCCCGCATATTCAGTGCGCGCGCCGTCTGATTGATGAGCATACTATTTGGGCGAATAACTGCTTCAACGATGCTTACTTCCTCGCCGCTTTCAGGCAGATCGTGGGCCTCTTCCACCTGGAAGCCTGTCACATTCAGAAATTGCTGAAGCAGCCCGGAGTCCATTTCGACGATGAGGATGTCATTGGGGCGGATGAACTCGAAGCTGGACGGCGCATCTAGACGGCGATCGCCGCGGATGATGGCCACCACAACCACGTACATTTCAATATAGTCATGGAAGTGACGGAGCGACTTGTCTGCGAGATTACTCTCACTCGGAACGCGTACTTCGGTGATGTAGTCGGTGATGCGAAACGGGTCAGCACGTGAGCTGTCCGACTTCCGAACTGGCAGTAAACGCCATCCAAGGACGACGATGAAGATCACTCCGATGGTTGCGACAGCACCACCAACAGGTAGGAAGTCAAAGACACCAAAAGCCTGTCCGCTCTCTTCCAGACGGAAACCAGAGATGATGATATTTGGAGGGGTGCCAATAAGGGTTGCCATGCCACCCAACAACGAACCGAAGGCGAGCGGCATCAGCAATACGGAAGGGGAGAGACCGTTCTTATAGGCAATTCGGAGAGCAACCGGCATCACCAGTGCGAGCGCGCCAATGTTGTTCATGAACGCAGAGCTCACAGTGACGCCGCCAACGAGCATCCCAATCTGCGCGATGTGGTGCTTGCCACCCTTTGAGAGCCATCGCGTTATGAGGTCGACTACGCCTGCCTTCATCAACCCCTGGCTGATCACAAGCACAGCCGCAACAGTGATGACTGCTGGATGCCCAAAACCTGAGAATGCTTCGTCTTGTGGGATGATACCCGTCAGGGTGACTGCCAGGAGGACCAACAGGGCGACAACGTCATAGCGCACCCAGTTGGTGATGAACAACACCAGTGCCACCACAAGGGTGAGGAGAACAATGATCTGCTCCATATCAGGATGGCACTGGCATTGCGTGGTGAGCCAATACAGTAAGTGGTTACAAGGTCGGCTTCCTCATCAGAGGTTACGACATCGCCATGACGGATTCGGCTCTGCGAATATAGCCACGCTCCATGAGCATGGTGATAATCTGCTGCGCGTTCTGTTCTGGCGAGTACTTGACTGTGTCGATCGCGATCTCCGGGTTGATGGGTTCTTCATAGGGATCGTCAATCCCTGTGAAGTCCTTGATCTCGCCACGACGGGCTTTCGCGTAAAGCCCCTTTGTGTCGCGTTCCTCGCAGACCTCGAGCGGGGTATCGACAAAAACCTCGATGAAGCCCTCACCGACCAGGTTCCTCACAGCATTACGCGTGGCACGGTACGGGCTGACTGCTGCACAAATGGCGATGCCCCCGTGACGCACGATCTCCGAGGCGACAAAGCCGATGCGCAAAATGTTGGTATCACGATCTTCCTTGCTGAAGCCCAAGCCCTTCGAGAGGTGAGTGCGAACGACGTCACCATCAAGCACTGTTACCTGACGACCATGTTCCAGCAGCATCGTTGTCAGGATTTCGGCTGTAGTCGAT